>JGI24740J21852_10000488_pt1 | contig 17051 bp, 14 predicted proteins | sample KBSCornC6_FD_21852 | JGI IMG/M metagenome (IMG submission 21852) | reverse complement strand
GAGCCAGTGCGCGGACAGCGTCGCCACCGGCTCGAAGCCGCGCGCCATCTTGTGTTCGCCCTGGGCGCCACCCTCGAAGGTGCGGATGCCGTGCTCGATGCAGTACGACAAGGGTTGGTAATACGCCGTCTCGAAGTGCAGGCAGGGGTGGTGTTCGACCGCGCCCCAGTAGCGGCCGTACATGACGGACGCCTCGGGCCGCGCATCCACCACCAGCAGGGCACTGGCGATGTCGTTGCCGTCGCGCGAGGCGATCACCAGCAGCAGGTTCTCCGGCATCGTCTGGCCGATCTGGCGAAAGAACTCCAGGTTCAGATACGGCGACGAGTGATGCTCGCGGTAAGTGGTGCGATAGCAGCGGTGGAAGAAGCGCCAGTCTGCATCTGTTGCGGCAGCACCGGGGAGATGCCGGAAGGTGATACCCGCGTCGCGCACGCGGCGGCGCTCGGCGCGGATGTTCTTGCGCTTCTTCTGCTCCAGCGCAGCAAGAAACTCGTCAAAGCTGGCAAAGCCCGCGTTACACCAGTGGAACTGCACGCCTTGCCGCAGCAGCATGCCGGCGGCGCGCATCTGCTCGGCTTCGTCGGCCGTCGGAAAGAGCACGTGCAGTGACGACAATCCGCTCTGCCGCGCCACGGCCAGCAGCGTGTCGAGCAGCGCTGCCCGTGCCGCGGCGTCACGTGCCAGTAGCCGTGCCCCTTGCACGGGTGTAAAGGGCACCGCAGACAACCATTTCGGGTAGTACTCCAGCCCGTGCTGTGCATACGCGTTGGCCCAGGCCCAGTCGAAGACGTACTCGCCATACGAGTGGCCCTTCACATACAGCGGCACGGCAGCGGCCAGCGTTTCGCCCGCCGGGCCGCCTTCCCATAACGTCAGGTATTGCGGCGACCAGCCGGTATCGGGGGAGGCGCTGCCGCTCGCATGCAGGGCGTGCAGGAAATCGAAGCGCAGGAACGGCGTCGCCTCGGGCTGCAGGGCGAGCAGGGCATCCCACGCATCGCGGCCGATGTCGCGCAGATCGGTCACAAGCTGCATGCGATAATTGGCCGATTCGTGTCGCGAACCAGCGCGAGCTTCGGGCTCGGGAACAAGAGGGCGGGAGGTCATGCCGCCGATTCTAATTCCAGCCTTGAGTGCCGCGCTTGCATTCCACATTGCCCCCATGACCGTCACAGTCGCTCTCGCCCAGATCAACTGCACCGTCGGCGATTTCGCCGGCAATGCTGCCCGCATCGTTGCCGCCGCGCGTGAGGCGCACCAGGCTGGTGCGCGTATTCTCGTCACGCCGGAACTGTCGCTGACCGGCTATCCGCCTGAAGACCTGCTGCTGCGTCCCGCATTCATTGACGCCAGCGCCCGCGCGCTCGATGCGCTCATCGCGGAGCTGGCGGCGTTTCCCGGCCTGCACGTGCTGATCGGGCACCCGCAGATCTCACTGGAAGCGCCCGCGCCCGGCGTGCTGCCCAAGCCCACCAATAGTTGCACTGTGGCAGCCGATGGCCGCGTGGTCGGCCGCTATCACAAGCTTGAGCTGCCCAACAACGAGGTCTTTGACGAGAAGCGCTACTTCCAGCCCGGCACCGAGCCCTTCGTGTTCGAGGTCGATGGCACGCGCTTCGGCGTCATCATCTGCGAAGACGTCTGGTATCCCACGGCCACGGCCTACGCCAAGGCCGCCGGCGCGCAAGTGGTGTTGATTCCCAACGCATCGCCGTATCACCTCGACAAGGAAGACCTGCGCGAGCAGATCATCGGCGCGCGCGTGAAGGAGTCGGGCCTGCCGCATGTGTATGCGAACCTCGTCGGCGGGCAGGATGAGCTGGTGTTTGACGGCGGCTCGTTCGTGCTGGATGCCGACGGCAAGGTCGCCGTGCAGATGGCCCAGTTTGCCGAAGGCGTCGGCACTGTGCAGTTCGACGGCGGCAAAGCGTTGCCCGGCGCGATCGTGCCCGAGGCGTCGCTGGAAGCGCAGGTGTATGAAGCGCTCAAGCTGGGCGTGCGTGATTACCTCGGCAAGAACGGTTTCCCGGGCGCGATCATCGGCCTGTCGGGTGGCGTTGATTCGGCGCTGGTACTGGCAATTGCCGTCGATGCGCTGGGCGCCGATCGCGTGCGCGCGGTGATGATGCCCTCGCGCTACACCGCCGACATCTCGTGGGTGGATGCGCGCGACATGGCGGCCCGCCTGGGCGTGCAGTACGACGAGATCGCCATCAGCCCGATGTTCGACGCGTTCAAGGGCGCGCTGGCGGAGGAATTCCGCAATCTGCCCGAAGACGCCACGGAAGAGAACATCCAGGCGCGCATCCGCGGCACGCTGCTGATGGCGCTGTCCAACAAGTCCGGTCGCATCGTGCTGACCACTGGTAACAAGAGCGAGATGGCGGTCGGCTACTGCACGCTGTACGGCGACATGGCGGGCGGCTTTGCCGTCATCAAGGACATCTTCAAGACGCTGGTCTACCGGCTGTGCCACTACCGCAATACGCTGTCGGACGTGATTCCGGAGCGGATTCTCACGCGTGCGCCGTCGGCCGAGCTGCGCGAGAACCAGACCGACCAGGACAGCCTGCCCGAATACGACGCGCTCGACGCGATCGTGCAGCGCTACATGGAGCAGAACCAGCCGGTGGCCGACATCATTGCCGCCGGGTTTGCGGAAGGCGACGTGCAGAAGATCGTGCGCCTCATCAAGATCAACGAGTACAAGCGCCGCCAGGCGCCGGTAGGCATCCGCGTGACGCAGCGTGCGTTCGGGCGGGACTGGCGGTATCCGATTACGTCGCGGTTCAAGGAATAAGCCAGGAGCGCCAGATCCCATGCTCGACTACTACGCCAAACGCGCCCCCGAATACGAACGCATCTATGCGAAGCCGGAGCGGCAAGACGATTTGGCGTGGTTGAAGGCGCGCGTACGAGATCTGACGCGCGGCGCAAGAGTGCTCGACCTAGCGTGCGGCACTGGCTTCTGGACCGAGGCGATGACGGATGCGCGCAGCGTCGTTGGCGCCGATTACAACGACACCGTGCTGCGCATTGCAGACGCGAAGGGCATTGCCGGCGCATCGTTTGTACGGGCCGACAACAACGCGCTGCCGTTCGCGCCCGGCACGTTCGACGTGATGACGGCGGGCTGCTGGTGGTCGCATGTACCGCTGCAGCAGCTGCGTCAGCATGTTGAAGGGCTGCATGATGTGCTCGGGCCCGGCGTGCGTGTGTTGTGGTTTGATAACCAGTATGTGCCGGGCTCCAGTACGCCCATCGCCTATCGCGACGAACATGGCAATACTTGGCAGCGTCGTCCTCTGCAGGACGGCACCGAGCACGATGTGCTGAAAAACTTTCCGGACGATCCGACCCTGCTGCAGGCGGTGGCTGGCATCGCCCAGGATGTGCGCATTAACCGGCTCCAGTATTATTGGACGCTTGAATACCTCACCAACTAGTTAGCGAGACACCCATGAAACAGATCACCGCCATCATCAAGCCCTTCAAACTGGACGAAGTGCGCGAGTCGCTCGCCGACGTGGGGGTGACCGGCCTGACCGTCACCGAGGTCAAAGGTTTTGGCCGCCAGAAGGGCCACACCGAGCTGTATCGCGGCGCGGAATACGTGGTCGACTTCCTGCCCAAGATCAAGATCGAAGTGGTGGTGGCAGAGAGCCAGGTCGAGAACGTGATCGACACCATCGTCAAGGCGGCCAAGACCGGCAAGATCGGCGACGGCAAGATCTTTGTGATGCCGGTGGAGCAGGTGATCCGTATCCGCACCGGTGAGAAGGACGAAGCCGCCGTCTAAGCGGGGTTGTTGGCCGGCGCGCCCGCGCTGGCCGATCAACGCGGCAGGGTGATGTTCCAGCGCAGCGTCACCAGCCGCCCGATCACGATCGCCAGCGTGGCGATCACCACGGCCACGCTCGGCAGCAGGTCCGTGAACGTCAGCCCGACGTAGAGGAAGCACCCGACAAAGACGCAAGTCGCGTACGGGCGGTTGTCCCGCAGCAGCATGGGCACCTCATTGCAGACCACATCGCGCAGCAGGCCGCCGAAGGCCGCTGTGATCACGCCCATCATCACCGACACGAACACCGGCACGCCCGCATCCAGTGCCAGCTGCGTGCCCAGCACGCCAAACAGGCCCAGGCCGATGGCATCCGCCACGATCAGCACGCGGTCGGACACCAGTTGGCTCACCAGCCGGATCACCCAGTTGGCGAACAGGCTCATCGCGAACAGCGCGATCAGATAGTCCTGGTGCTCCACCCAGTAGAAGGGCCGGCGATCGAGCAGCAGATCGCGCAGCGTGCCGCCGCCGAATGCCGTGAGAAACGCGACGATAAAGGCGCCCACGGCATCAAGCCGGCGCCGCTTCGCCTCGGCCAAGCCCGAGATGGCAAACGAGAAGACCGCGAGGATCTCCATCCAGTGCATGACCAATTGCAGACGACCGACGTGCATGAGGGGTTGTTGTGGTGTGCTTGTTGTTTGCGTAGAAAAAAGCTCAAGCGCCGTGCGGTTGCCGCAGGAGGACCAGCACTGCACCAGCACCGCCGGCCGTGTTGCGCGGCTCAACGAAGGCGATCACTTCTTCCTTCTGCACCAGCCAGGAACGCACCTTGCCCTTGAGCATAGGCGTCTTGTCGGGCGAACCGAGCCCCTTGCCGTGGATCACGCGCACGCAGCGGATGCCGCGTTGCACCGCCCGGCGCAGAAAGGCTGCCAATGCCTCACGGGCTTCTTCGCGGCGCAGGCCGTGCAGGTCGATCTGGTCTTGCGTCGCCCATTCGCCGCGGCGCAGCTTCTTGAGCACGTCGTCGCCGATGCCGGGGCGGCGGTAGGAGAGGGTGTCATCCGTGTCGAGCAGATTGTCGACGTCGAATTCGTCCGACAGGGAGGCATCCAGCACGCGTTTGTCTTCCGCGCGGGAATGCACGGGATCGGGCGCAGGCGGATTGCGCGGATGCTCGACGCGCTTGTTCTGGCGCAGCGCGCTTACCTCGCCAATGCTGGCGCGGAACACGTTGGCCTCTTCGGCAGCCTTGCGTTTGGCTTCTTCAGCGCGCTGGCGTTCGGCCTGACGTACCTCGGTCTCGACCTTGAGCTGGTCGCGCAACTTGGCCAGATCGGTCAGGCTGAGTTTGGCAGGGGGAGTGGGGGCGCGTTTCATGGCGAGGGGTAAATCAGGGTGGAGCGTGCGTGGATTATACGAACGCGCCCGGCATGGCAAAACGGCCGATGGTTTCCCATCGGCCGTTGCCTGGGCGGCGGGGCGTGCCGCGCTTATTCCAGGCTTTCCAGGTAGCGCTGGGCGTCCAGCGCGGCCATGCAGCCCGTGCCGGCGCTGGTGATGGCCTGGCGATAGATGTGGTCCTGCACATCACCGGCGGCAAACACACCCGGGATGTTGGTGGCGGTGGCCATGCCGGCCAGACCGCTCTTCGTGGTGATGTAGCCCGTGTCGTTCATGTCGAGCTGGCCGCGGAAGATGTCGGTGTTCGGCTTGTGGCCGATGGCGATGAACACGCCGGCCACCTTGATCTCTTCGGTCCTGCCTTCGTTCTCGTTCGTGCCCTTCAGGCGCGCGCCCGTTACGCCGGAGTCATCGCCCAGGATCTCGTCGAGCACCATATTGGTCTTGATTTCGATCTTGCCCTTCTTCTCCTGCTCATGCAGGCGGTCGATCAGGATCGGCTCGGCGCGGAATTTGTCGCGGCGGTGGATGAGCGTGACCTTGCTGGCGATGTTGGCCAGGTACAGCGCCTCTTCCACGGCGGTGTTGCCGCCGCCCACCACAGCCACTTCCTGGCCCTTGTAGAAAAAGCCGTCGCAGGTGGCGCAGGCCGACACGCCGCGGCCGGCAAATTTCTCTTCCGACGGCAGGCCCAGGTATTGGGCCGAGGCGCCCGTCGAGATGATCAGCGTGTCGCAGGTGTACTCGCCCGAATCGCCCACCAGGCGGATCGGCTTTTCGTTCAGGTGCGTGGTGTGGATGTGGTCGAACAGCACTTCGGTCTTGAAGCGCTCGGCGTGCTCCAGAAAGCGCTGCATCAGCTCGGGGCCTTGCAGGTGTTCCTTGTCAGCGGGCCAGTTTTCCACGTCGGTGGTGGTCATGAGCTGGCCGCCTTGGGCCAGGCCGGTGATCAGTACCGGGTTCAGGTTGGCCCGGGCGGCGTAGATGGCGGCCGTGTAGCCGGCGGGGCCGGAGCCAAGAATCAGCACTTTTGCGTGTTTTGCCATGATGCGTTCGGTAGGTGCGCGGCACGAGGGGTGAAACTGCCGCCACGTAGGTAAGAGATACGGGCTAGGTGAGGGTGTCGGCCGCCATTATAAAGTGGCACCCCCTCGTCCGCCCGGTTGTAAATTCCAATGGCAATGATAGGGGCGCGTTACAATCGTCGGCATCGCATTTGTGCTGTCTCAAGCCGCGCGGGCCTTTGCCCAAGCGGCACATCCGTCTCTCCGCGTCTCCCGCATGGCTCGAGCTTCCACCACTCCGACAACCCGTACCGATCCCGCCGCACTACCGTCCCGCATTGGGCGCTTGCTGGGCGAGGTCCGCTGGTTCCTGTTGCTGGCGGTGACCATCGCCTTCCTGATCATCCTGCTGTCCTATAACCGGGCCGACCCCGGTTTCACCCACGCCAGCCAGGTCGACGAGATCCGCAACCTGGGCGGCCGCGTGGGCGCATGGCTGGCCGATCTGCTCCTGTTTATCTTTGGCGCGTCCGCCTACTGGTGGGCGGTGCTGCTGGTGCGCCGCGTCTGGCGTGGCTGGCGCGAGCTGATGTCCGATGAGCGCCTGCCCCGTGCTGCCATGCCGCGCGTGGACGCCAGCGTCACGTGGATCGGCTTTGCGCTGATCCTGGCTTCCAGCATGGGCTTGGAAGCCATCCGCATGTATTCGCTGCACATGAAGCTGCCGCGCGCGCCTGGCGGTGTGTTGGGCGACGTGATTGGCGGGGCGATGCAGCATTCGCTGGGCTTTACCGGCGGCACGCTGGCGTTGCTGTTCACGTTCCTGGTCGGGCTGTCGCTGTTCTTCCATTTCTCGTGGCTGAACTTGGCCGAGCAGATCGGCGCGGGCGTCGAGATGCTGTTTGTCGGCTTCAAGACGCGCCGCGAAAGCAAGCAAGACCGCGCCATCGGCGAGGCGGCCAAGGTCGAGCGCGAAGAGGTCGTGGAAACCCGCCGCGTGCGCATCGAAGAAGCGCCGCCAGTGCAGATCGTGCGCCCGACCGCCGTGGTCAAGAGCGAGCGTGTGGAGCGCGAAAAGCAACAGCCGCTGTTCGTCGACATCGAAGATTCCGACCTGCCGCCGCTGGCGCTGCTTGATCCGATTCCGCCCGTCGTGGAAACCGTGAGTGCCGAGACGCTCGAATTCACCTCGCGCCTGATCGAGAAGAAGCTCAAGGACTTTGGCGTGGAAGTGCAGGTGGTGGCGGCCTATCCGGGTCCGGTCATCACGCGCTATGAGATTGAGCCTGCCACGGGCGTGAAGGGCAGCCAGATCGTCAACTTGGCGAAGGACTTGGCGCGTTCGCTGTCGCTGGTGTCCATCCGCGTGGTGGAGACGATTCCGGGCAAGAACTACATGGGCCTGGAGCTGCCGAATCCGAAGCGCCAAGCGGTGCGCCTGTCGGAGATTCTCGGCTCGCAGGTCTACAACGAGAGCGCTTCGCAGCTCACGATGGCGCTGGGCAAGGACATCGCCGGCAAGCCGGTGGTGGCCGATCTGGCCAAGATGCCGCACTGCATGGTGGCCGGTACCACGGGTTCCGGTAAGTCGGTCGGCATCAACGCGATGATCCTGTCGCTGCTGTACAAGGCCAAGGCCGATGCGGTACGCCTGATCCTGATCGACCCGAAGATGCTGGAACTGAGCATCTACGAAGGCATTCCGCATCTGCTGTGCCCCGTGGTGACCGACATGCGCCAGGCCGGCCACGCCCTGAACTGGGCGGTGGGCGAGATGGAGCGCCGCTACAAGCTCATGAGCAAGATGGGCGTGCGCAATCTCGCCGGCTTCAACAAGAAGATCGATGAAGCCGCCGCGCGCGAGGAGAAGATTCCCAACCCGTTCAGCCTCACGCCCGACGCGCCGGAGCCGCTTGACAAGCTGCCGATGATCGTCATCGTGATCGACGAACTGGCCGACCTGATGATGGTGGTCGGCAAGAAGGTCGAAGAGCTGATCGCGCGGATTGCGCAGAAGGCGCGTGCCGCAGGTATCCACCTCGTGCTGGCGACGCAGCGGCCGTCCGTAGACGTGATCACCGGCCTGATCAAGGCGAACGTGCCGACGCGGATCGCCTTCCAGGTCAGCAGCAAGATCGACTCGCGCACGATTCTTGACCAGCAGGGCGCCGAAGCGTTGCTCGGCATGGGTGACATGCTGTATCTCGCACCCGGCACCGGTTTGCCGGTGCGCGTACACGGCGCGTTCGTGTCTGACGACGAAGTGCACCGCGTAGTGGACAACCTCAAGTCGCAAGGCGAGCCGAACTACATCGAGGGCATTCTCGAAGGCGGCGTGGTTGACGGCGAAGGCGGCGGCGACGGCTTTGGCGGTGGCGCGGGTCTTGTCGGTGCTGGTGGCGGCGAGGCCGACCCGTTATACGACCAAGCCGTCGATGTGGTGCTCAAGAATCGTCGCGCGTCAATCTCGCTGGTGCAGCGTCACCTGCGTATCGGCTACAACCGCGCCGCACGCCTGCTGGAAGACATGGAAAAGGCGGGGCTCGTGTCCGCCATGTCGGGCAACGGCAACCGCGAAATCCTGGCGCCCAACCGCAACGGCAACGTCGTCGAAGAGGAATGACGTTGCCCGCATGTTGCAGTTACATCGCGTTACCGCGCCAGCGGAATGTTCCGGCGCGGCCGGCTACTAACAACAAGATCAACTGATTACCGGGATTCCTATGTTTGTGTTGAAAGCACGTCACCTGATGGCCGCCGGGCTGGTATCGCTGGCGGCGTGGTCGGCCGGTGCCTATGCGGGTGCGGTCGAACAGCTCAACGCCTTCGTGAGCAATGTCAGCACCGCGCGCGGCGAGTTCGTGCAGCGGCAAGTGAAGGGCGGTACCAACGGCAATCCGCTGCGTGTGGCCGGTACGTCCAGCGGCGATTTCGTTTTCTCGCGCCCGGGCCGCTTTGTCTGGCGCTATGTGAAGCCGTATGACCAGCAACTTTCCGCCGACGGCCAGACGCTGTACATCTTCGACAAGGACCTGAACCAGGTGACGGAGCGCAAGCTCGATGCATCGCTGGGCTCCAGCCCGGCCGCCATCCTGTTCGGCAGTAACGACCTCGCCAAGAACTTCACGCTCAAGGAAGGCGGCACCAAGGACGGCATCGACTGGGCCGAACTCACGCCCAAGGCCAAGGACACGCAATTCGAGCGCATCGCTATCGGCTTCCGCAGCGGCGAGCTGCAAGGGATGGAGCTGCGTGATGCTTTCGGCAACACCACGCTGCTCACGTTCTCGAACATCCAGAAGAATCCGCAACTGCCGGCCAACGCGTTCCGCTTTACGCCGCCTAAAGGGGCGGATGTCATCAAGCAATGACGCGTGCTGGCGGGCTTTCGACAGGGAGACCGACCATGCCGTTGTTGTTCCATACATCGCTGCAACGCGCAGCCGCCGTCGCCGCAACGGCGGCGGTATTTGCGGGATGTGCGTCTACGGGCGCGTCTCGCTTTGATGTGGATTCGTTTCTGACTGCGCCGGACACCGTGCTGGCGGAAGCCTTGGTCAACAAGGATTTTTTGCGCGCGACTCAGTTGCCGAGCGCCGAATGCAGCGCGCTGGTGAAGGGCCATGCCGGACAAGTGGTGCCGATTCAGGCGCCGGCTGATCCGCGCTTGCCGGAGGCTTCGGCGCGCCAGCCATTCGTCGTTCAGCCGCCCGCCAGCGAGAGCGTCTGGTTGCTGCTGCGTTCACCCAACGGGTCGCAGTCCTGCCACGGGCCGCTGCCAGCCAAGGAATTCATGGGGCTAGTGCAGCGCGCGTCGAACTGACGCGTAGTGGGGCGCCGGGGCCGCGCCCGGTTTCTGCGACAATCCCCGCATGAACGCCTCTGCTTCTCTCTTCCCGGACGCGCCGGCCCACATGCCGCTGGCCGAGCGCCTCCGCCCGCATTCCGCCGATGAGGTGATCGGCCAGCAGCACCTGCTGGGGCCGGGCAAGCCGCTGCGCGTGGCCTTTGCCTCCGGTGAGCCACATTCGATGATCCTCTGGGGCCCGCCGGGCGTGGGCAAGACCACGCTGGCGAGGCTGATGGCGAACGCTTTCGACGCGGAGTTCATCGCGCTGTCTGCCGTGCTGTCGGGCGTCAAGGACATCCGCGAGGCGGTTGAGCGTGCCGAGCAGTTCCGCGCCAACGGCCGCCGCACGCTGGTGTTCGTCGATGAAGTCCACCGCTTCAACAAGAGCCAGCAGGACGCCTTCCTGCCGCACGTGGAAAGCGGCCTGTTCACCTTCATCGGCGCGACGACCGAGAACCCGTCGTTCGAGGTGAACGGCGCATTGTTGTCGCGCGCGGCGGTGTACGTGCTCAAGAGCCTGTCGGACGATGAGCTCAAGCAGTTGGCTGAACGCGCGCGCCAGGAACTGGGTAGTCTGGAATGGACGCCCACTGCGCTCGACGCCATCGTCGCCTCCGCAGATGGCGATGGCCGCAAGCTGCTCAACAACATCGAAATCGTGACTCGCGCCGCGCGTGCGCAAGCCGAGGGCGATGCGGTGCCGATCATCGATGAGGCCCTGCTTGCTTCTGCGCTGTCCGAAAACCTGCGCCGCTTCGACAAGGGCGGCGATGCCTTCTACGACCAGATCAGCGCGCTGCATAAATCCGTGCGTGGTTCCGATCCGGACGGTGCGCTGTACTGGTTCTGCCGCATGCTCGATGGGGGCGCCGACCCTCGTTACCTCGCCCGCCGCATCGTGCGCATGGCGTGGGAAGACATTGGCCTGGCCGACCCCCGCGCCGGGCGCATTACGTTGGATGCCGCCGAGACGTACGAGCGCCTTGGCTCACCGGAAGGGGAGCTGGCGCTGGCCCAGGCGGTGATCTACCTGGCTATCGCGCCCAAGTCCAACGCCGGCTACAACGCCTATAACGCGGCGCGCGCGTTCGTCAGCCAGGACAAGTCGCGCACCGTGCCCGTGCACCTGCGCAACGCGCCGACCAAGCTGATGAAGGAACTCGGCTACGGTCATGCCTACCGCTACGCGCATGACGAGCCCGAGGCCTACGCCGCTGGCGAAACCTACTTCCCCGACGATCTGCCCGCGCAGAACTGGTACGTGCCTACGCCGCGCGGCCTGGAAGGCAAGATCGGCGACAAGCTGCGGCACCTGCGCGAGCTGGACGCGCAGTGGCACGAAGCCCAAGGCAAATCCTCCCGCAACAAATAAAACCCACGGGCCGGTGCGATAAAATCGGCCTTTTCGATCTTTCGGATCGATCGTTCGCAATCCTCGGTTCTCTCCCCACCATGCTTGATATCCAACTGCTGCGCAAAGACATCGACGCCGTTGCCGCGCGCCTCAAAGACCGCGGCTACGTGCTCGACGTGGCCGGCTTTGCCGCGCTCGAGGCCGAACGCAAGGCCATCCAGACCCGCACCGAAGAGCTGCAGGCCCGCCGCAATAGCCTGTCCAAGCAGATCGGCATGCTCAAGGGCAAGGGCGAGGATGCATCAGCGGTGATGGCCGAGGTGTCGGGCATCGGTGATGAGCTGAAGGCCTCCGCCGCGCAGCTCGACGTGGTGCAGGCCAAGGTGCAGGACCTGATGCTGTCGATCCCGAACCTGCCGCATGAAAGCGTGCCGGCCGGCCGCGACGAAACGCAGAACGTGGAAGTGCGCCGCGAAGGCACGCCGCGCGCATTCGATTTCCCGGTCAAGGATCACGTGGATCTGGGTGCCGCACTGGGCCTGGATTTCGATGCCGGCGCCAAGCTGTCGGGCGCGCGCTTCACGGTCCTCAAGGGCCAGGTGGCACGCTTGCATCGTGCGCTCGCGCAATTCATGCTCGACGCGCACACGCTGGAGCACGGTTACACCGAAGCGTACGTGCCGTACATCGTCAACGCGGCGTCGATGCGTGGCACGGGCCAATTGCCGAAGTTCGAGGAAGACCTGTTCCGCGTGCCGCGCAAGATGAAGCACAGCGCGGAAGAGGGCGCGAGCGAGCACGATGAGAACTTCTACCTGATCCCGACCGCCGAGGTGCCGCTCACGAACCTAGTGCGCGACGAGATCATCGCCGCGGATGCGCTGCCGATGATGTTTGCCGCCCATTCGCCGTGCTTCCGCTCCGAAGCCGGCTCGTACGGCAAGGACACACGCGGCATGATCCGCCAGCACCAGTTCGACAAGGTCGAGATGGTGCAGATCGTGCGGCCCGAAACGTCGTTCGCCGCACTGGATGCCATGACTAACTGCGCGGAAAACATCCTGCGCAAGCTGGAACTGCCGTTCCGCACCGTCGTGCTGTGCACGGGCGATATGGGCTTTGGCAGCACCAAGACGTACGACATCGAGGTGTGGATTCCGGCGCAGAACACCTACCGCGAAATCAGCTCGTGCTCGAACATGGGCGATTTCCAGGCGCGCCGCATGCAAGCCCGTTTCCGTAACGCGCAGGGCAAGCCGGAGCTGGTGCATACGCTCAATGGCTCGGGCCTCGCCGTCGGCCGCACGCTCGTGGCTGTGCTGGAGAACTACCAGAACGCGGATGGTTCGGTGACGGTGCCGACCGCGCTGCGCCCGTACCTGGGCGGTCAGGAAGTGCTGAAACCGGCAGGTTGATGGCGTTGTTCCGCACCTCTTGATTTCGGCGGGAAAAGTCTGTTATAGTCGCGGTTTCGCGATTCAGCGACCCAGTTACCGGAGAGGTGGCAGAGTGGTCGAATGTACCTGACTCGAAATCAGGCGTACCGGCGACGGTACCGTGGGTTCGAATCCCACCCTCTCCGCCAGCAGTAGCAAAAGCCCCTTGGTTTTACGACCAAGGGGCTTTTTGTTTGGCGCTTAGATTTTGTCTGGCGAAAAAGCGTCGACACCGGCGGTCACGCCGCGCGACTGGCCGCCCGCGCCAACATGTTTTCGATCTGCTGATCCTTCTCTTCCCAGAGCTGGGCGAGCCAGCGGTGGAAATCGCTACGGAAGGCGGCATCGGTGCTGTAGTCGTGCGTGCAGAAGTCCGGCGGGATCGGCAGCTCGCGGATATGCACCATCACCCGGCCGGCTTGGCCGCTGGCCAACTGCCAGAAGCTTGGTGTGCCGTCTGGGTAGGCAATGCTGATATCGAGCAGCGATTGGAACCGCCCACCCATGGCATTGAGCGTCAAGGCCATCGCGCCGGCCTTTGGCTTGAGCAGATGGCGATAGGGCGACGACTGCTTCCGGTGTTTTGCGGGGGTGTATCGCGTGCCTTCGGCAAAGTTCATGACGCTGGTCGGCACGTGGGCGAACTTGGCGCACGCGCGACGCGTGGTTTCGCGGTCTTGATTGCGCAACTCGGGGTGTTTGCGCAGCGCTGCTTTGGAGTGCCGACGCATGAACGGGAAATCCAGCGCCCACCAGGCCAGGCCGATGATCGGCACGTAGATCAACTGCTGCTTGAGGAAGAACTTCAGCAGCGGGATGCGTCGGTTCAACACCCGCTGCAGCACAAAGATGTCCACCCACGACCGATGGTTGCAGTTGACCAGGTACCAGCCCGCGTAGCGCAGGTTGTCGGCACCTTCAACGCTCCACGGCTCGCGTTGCAGCACGCCGATCCAGGCGTTGTTGCAACCGATCCAGCACGTGGCGACCCAGTTGAGTATGGGATCGATCCGGCGGCGGACTGCCGCTGCCGGCACCAGCAGCTTGAACGCCGAGAGCGTGAACAGCGGCACGCTCCAGAACAGTGTGTTCAGGGCCAGCAGGATTGAGCTAAGCGTGCCCAGTACAAAGGCAGGCAGGACGCGAATCAAGGCTCCTCCAATGAGCGCCCCCGGGTGGTCCCGGCAGGCAGAAATCGTGATGTTGACGATACGCGAGCGTAGCGCGGATCGGCCGTCCAGACCATGCGTTGCGTCAGGATTCATGCTTCGCATCTGAGGGGCGTAAAAAAACCCTTGGTGTTGGCCAAGGGTTTTTCTCTGCTCAGGTACGGCTCAGAACGAATGCTTCAGCCCCACACCCGCCAGCACTGTCTTCGCGCCCGGCGCCGTGCCGCCCGCAACGATGGACGTCTTGAGGCTCTCCAGCGGATCGGCCATGCCCACCGCGCCCGCATTCACGTACACGAGCTGCGCATACAGTGTGGTCCGTTTGGAAAATGCGTAGTCGTTGCTCAGCACGACCGACTTGGTGGAGCTGTCGTGCGCGCTGCTTTCGTACTTGCTGTAGTAGCCGGCCAGCGTGGCGGTATTGGCGGGGCTCCACTTGTAGTCGAGCCCGACGCCGATCGATTTGACGTCCGACACGCGTTGGCCGCTCGGCGCGTTGTTGGTCACGCCAATGTAGTTCACTCGGCCCGTGAAGGCATCGAACGGCACGGCCACGCCTGCGCTCCACAAGCGGCTGAGGGTCTCGCCCGTGCCGCTGTCGGCCGTTGACTGATAGCCGAGGCCGACTGTGACCGGGCCCGTGTACGTGGCACCCAGCGACAGCTCGTTGCCGCGCTTGAAGCTGCCGGCGGTCTCGCCAAATGAGTACGCAACGCCTAGCCACACGGGGCCGAAGTTGTTGGAGTACTGCAGTGCATTGCCAATGAACACGCCGACGTCGTTGCCGGGGTTGGTGCCGGCACCCATCGCGTTGCCCGGTGCGGGCAGTTGGTTGTAGGCCCAGCCGTACAGATTCGAGAACTGCTCCTTGAAGCCGCGCGCTTCCGTGCCGATTGTGCCGATGAGCGCAGGGCTGTACTGGCGCCCCAGCGTGACCGCCCCCCAGTTGCCGCTGAGCCCGACGTTCGCCTGCCGGCGGAACAGCTCGGAGCTGAAGCCGGGGCCGGTGGTGAGCGTGCCGGTGTCGCTGCTGAAATGCCCTTCGAGGTTGAAGTTGGCCTTCAGGCCGCTGCCCAGGTCTTCCGATCCCTTGAGGCCCCAGATGCTTGGGCTGATGCCGCCCGAATGCATTTCCGTGATGCTGCCGCCGGCTGCGCTGCGGTTTTGATACTGGAGTCCGGCATCGACTGTGCCGTAGATCGTGACCGACGATTGTGCGATGGCGCCGCTCGCTGCGCAGCCGAGGGCGGCTGCAATGGCGGTCAGGACGCAGGGTCGAAGGCGTGTGTTCTGCATGTTGTCTCCGTATTGTCGTTGTGTGATGCGTCCATTGAATTGGCTCGGACGCATGCGGTGTTGGCGCTAAACACGCAGGGCGCGCGCTCAACGTCGGCGGGACTTTGCAATATGCATACCACGGCGTTCGCGGTGCATTGCACGCAGTTGCAAGCAGTTGATTAACGTTTGCGGACGCAGGAACCTGTGCCGGCGATGTGGCGTGGCGGGACAGTTGATGCAACACATGTCCGCCGTCTGTTCAGCAATGGAGCAGCGGCGATCAGGCGTTCGGCGCGCTTTGCATCCAGCGATCTTCGAGCTCGCGCCACGCACGTCCGACGTTCAGCGCATGGCGGGGTTGGAAGTTGCGCCAGTCGCGATAGGCGTCGCCCGGGACGTACGCGAGCGCGCGAGCTGCATCGCCACCGGCTTCAATGGCGCGCGTGATCGCGCTGTCGAGCATGTCGAGATAGGCCAGCGTCGGTTGCAGCATCTGCGCCGGCGTGCCGATGGCAGTGCCGACGACGATGTTGGCGGGCAGTTGCGCAAGCGCATGCAATGCTTGGCGCCAACCAATTAGCGACCCGTCCTGCAGGTCTGGAATACGCTGCCGATATGTGAGGCCACCGGTGCACAGCACGCCGCGTTGCGGCGCGTACAGCACCGTGTCCGATGCGCTGTGCGCCGCCGTGCAGACGTGGACTTGCCAGGCTGTCTTGCCGGTGTGCAGCCAATCGCCATCGCGCAATGCGGGCTCGGGATAGACGATCTGCGTTTCGTGCATGACGCGCGCACCGAGCAGGGCAGTCAGCCGGGCCAGACAGGTTTCGCAACGCTGGCGCATCAGGTCGGCGGTGGCGGCCGATGCCAGGAAAGCAGGGCGCGGCTGCAGTTGCGCGAACGCCGCGTTGGCAAGCACGTGCTCCGGGTGCGCATGCGTGTTGACCACCCAGCGGATGGGTTCCGCCGTGATGTGCCGGATGGCCGCGATCAGATGCTGTCCCCATCGCGCGTGCGGGCCAGGGTCCACCACGAGCACGCCGTTGCCGGTCGTGTGCACCAGTGTGGGCACGACTTCTCCGGCATTCGCGCGCGAGGCCTCTGCGTTGACGGCGCGCGCAGCGTACAGGCCATCCTGCAGGCGCAACAGCGTAACGCGGGCGGGTGCCGCAGACACCGTCGGCGCCGGATTAATCAGGGTCGCGAGCATGATGCGCATCCAGCGTCGCCGCACGGGGTCTGGCGCCATGTCAGGGCGCCAGCGCGGCGTTCTCGTAGCGTGGGTAGAAGCGAGTCACGTTGCGCACGTACTCCGCGGGCATTCCGCCCCATTGCGCGTAGGGCGCGTCAACCGGCATCGCAATCACCTCGGCCAGGTCGCGTCCTTCCGCCGCAGCGCGACGCATGCGCGCATCAAGCCACTGCAGGTACTGGCGTGTCTGTGCGATGGCGTCTGCGTGGCCGAGCGCGGGCCCGTGGCTGGGGATCAACACGCGCGCCCCGCTATCCGCAACGATCTTCTGCAACTGATCGAGGCTGGCCAGCCAATGCGCAATGTTGGCGTGCGGCGTGGTGGGGATCCGGTCTCGAAAGGCAATGCCGCCGGCGAAGACGACACCGCTGGTCCGGTCCACCAGGACGAGATCGTCGTCGGTATGCCCGTCGAGCCGGATGAGGTCGATGCGGTGGCTGCCCATGGTGCGTGCGCCGGGCGTCAATGGCACGCCGGGCGGTGTGGATACCGTGTTGTGCATCCACGCGCCGCA
>JGI24740J21852_10000486_pt1 | contig 17059 bp, 13 predicted proteins | sample KBSCornC6_FD_21852 | JGI IMG/M metagenome (IMG submission 21852) | reverse complement strand
AATCGTCTGGAGCGCGAACAGTTCGAAAGCGAGAGCTTCCTCGGAAATTTTGAGCGCATCCTGCTGGCTGTCGACGGTTCGCAAAGCAGCCGCCTGGCAACCTGGATAGCCGCTTTCTTCGCGGTGACGCGCAAGATGCCCGTCACGGTGATGGATGCGCGCGGAGCCGATGAAACTCCAGACGCGCCCGGTGCTATGGGAGCCTTGCATCCAGCGTCGCACGCCAAGGCAATCGCCGAAGATCTGCGCCAATACGCCACTGATCTGCTTGCGTCGGCGCCACCGGAGCAGAACCTGGCTGGCGAAGGCGATATCCATGTGACAATCCGAGAAAAGAGCGACAAGCTCGAAACCGTACTCGAAGACGTCTCCGATACAGGCCATGATCGATCCCCCCCCCCCCCCGATGGTCGCTTCGGCCCGTCGCTGCAGGTCATGACATCGGCGTTCCAGGGAACTCCGGCGATCATCACGGCACGCGGCCCGCTTCCAAAGCATCCGGGAGATCTGCGGATACTGCTTCCCGTCAGTGGCACCGAGCGCTCCATCCGCGCCGCCGAATTCGGGCTCGCGATCGCAAAGGCGGCAAACGCCCATTGCGCGCTGTTATTAATCGTCGAGCCGCGCCGCGCCGGCGCTATTCCGCGTATTAGCGACCGAGGCAACGACCATCGGGATATTTTGAATAAGGTCGGCGCCATTGCAGATTATTATGGCGTACAGATCGAAAAGGTCGTTCAGCAAGGACCTTCGCCGGAGCTCTCGATCTTGCGGCATGCGCGCAGCGGCGGATATAATCTGATCGTGCTCGGCGTAAGCAAAAGAGCCAGTGGTAGCCTTTCCTACGGAAGCATCGCCGACACGGTGCTGCAGACCGCCGACAGATCCTGCATTTTCATCGAAACAGATCTGGCCTCCTCCTCGCAGGCAATTCGCGAATAGGCCGACCATCAGCCGTGAGATGGATCAGGAGAATCAATAAAACACATCAACGCTATTCATTTTTCCTATGCTGCCTCCTAGTCCATATTGACCGGCAATATGATTTGACCGAGCGCACCGATGTCCGACCTTGCCCTTTCGCGTGACCACGAAGAAGCCGATACGCGGGAGGGATGGAAGGTCGTCGCCGCGACCCATGTGCTGACGGCCGTGACCTTCGGAGCCGCCTATTCCTTCTCCGCCACCTTGCCGGGACTTGCCGCGGAGTTTAGTGCCTCTCGCGGCGAGATTGCCCTCGTCTTCTCCATCTCCGCATTCCTCTTCTATTCCCTGGGCGCGATTGCCGGGCCGCTCGCCGACAGATGGTCGCCGCGTAGCTTGGTTCTTCTGGGGCTTGCTGCCATGATTCTCGGCTACATCGGCGCCAGCCGCGCCGGATCTCTCGTGTCGCTCTATATCTGGTACGGCTTCGGCGTTGGCCTGGGGATCGGCCTCTCTTACGTTCCAGCTCTTGGCGCCGTACAATCCTGGTTTATCCGCAGACGCAGCCAGGCATCCGGCGTCGCGACCGCTGGAATTGGCCTTGGCACCCTGGTGCTGCCCTTTGCGATCGGCCAGGCGCTCCCCTTCATTGGCTGGCGAGGCTGCTTCACCGCGCTTGCGTGTCTATTTGCCGTGTTCGGATTGCCGGCCGCAATACTTATCCGCAAAAGGCGTGACAATCCGGATCCATCCCGGAGTCGAGCGGACAAGCATGCAAATGCTGCCATATGGCGGGACGGACGGTTCTATCTTTTCTATGCCGCGCTTGTTCTGTCGTCGTTTTGCACTTTCATTCCCTATGTCCATATCGTTGCAGCAGCCCAGGACATGGGTCTCTCGCTGCAAGACGGAACCACTGTTGTTGGCCTTATTGGCGTCGGCAACGTGGTCGGGCGCTTTTTCCTGGCCGGGCTCGGCGATCGCTTCGGCCGGCGCCGGCTATTGGCGTCTCTGACATTTGCCGTCGCCGCGTCCTTTGCTCTCTGGGCATCGGCATCAGGCATGATCCAGCTGGCGTTGTTCGCACTGACGTTCGGCATGAGCTATGGCGGCTGCGTCGGCCTTTATCCCGCGGTGGCGGCCGATCTGTTCGGGACGCGCAACATCGGCGCCGTCATCGGATATCTCTATACGGCGGTCGGTATCGCAGCCTTGATCGGGCCGACGGCAGCCGGTTTTATTTTCGACCATACCGGCAGCTATTCCGGCCCGATTATCGCAAGCGGCCTCGCCGCTTTTGCGGCTGGGTTCATGGCACTGCGCCTTGGGCACGAATAGCATCATTAGTGGCGGTGATTGTCAGAGTTGGGCTGCGATGGCGGCCTTGTCGATGATTGACCAGACGTGCCGAATTCGTCCATCCAGAAACTCATAAAAGACGTTCTCAGCGAATTGGACCCTTCTGCCGTTCACCGCCATGCCGAACAACAGCCCCGTCGGTCTGCAATCAAATTGCAGGCGACATGCGACACGCGGCGGCTCGCAGATGAGCAGAGCGATATCGAAATGAAGATCGGGGATGGCGCGAAAATCACCTTCGAGCATTTGCCGATAGCCTGACAACCCCACATGGGCGCCATTATACCATACGTCTTCATGGACGAATTTGCGCAGGCTCGGCCAATCCTGCCCGTTGAGACAGGCAATGTACCCTCGATAGATCTCGGAAAGGTCGGTGCTTGCCATTCTCATTACCCTCGGCTGGGTGACAGCCGGTTTCTCAGGCAGTCGCCTGCAGACGGCGGTGGCCGGCATTCATCATTGCAATCGGATGCTTGAGCGCCGGTGCCGGTCGGCCGATATGGTATCCCTGAACGGCGTCGATGCCAAAGGATTTGACAAGATTGAGCTGCTCTTCGTCTTCCACGCCTTCGACCAGGATGCGGTGACCGCGATTGCGCACCAGGCCGATAATATCCTCGAGCAGAATCTTGGCGCCGTCGTTGTTTGCCGCATCATGCAGGAAGGATTTGTCGATCTTGACGGTTTCGAACTCCATCAGGCGAAGCCATGACAACCCGGCAAAGCCTGTGCCGAAATCATCCAGCCAGAATTTGATGCCGAGCTTCTTCAGATCCTGGATGCTGTCGAGCACATCCGGGCGTATCTCCATGTCGACGCCCTCGGTGATTTCGAACGCAACCCTATGGCCGGAGACGCCCGTTTCCGCCAGAATGGCTGCGACCTGCGCAGCGAAGCCTGGGGCCCGCAGCTGGATCGGGGAAACATTGATGCTGACGGTGTCAACGATATCGCGGGTGAGCAAATCGCAGCATGCTCTTCTGATTGCCCAGTAACCGAGCTCGATGATGGCACCCGTACGCTCGGCGACAGGAATAAAGACAGCCGGCGAAGAATTCGACCCATCGAGCAGCTGCAGACGCATCAGAGCCTCATAAGCTCCGATCTCTCCGGTCCTGAGATATTGAATCGGTTGATAGACCAGCGAAACGAGATTTTGCTGAATGGCGATCTTCAGGATGGCCGCGATGTTCTCGCTTGCGTCGCCGCCGGGCAGCTCGTTCGGGTCGAAGATCCGCGCGCAATTGCGGCCGCTCGCCTTCGCGGAATAGAGCGCGCGGTCGGCCTCATTGATCACATTCTCCAGCTTTGCACCAGCGAGATCTCTGGTAATGGTCGCGCCGACACTGACAGTGACATGCCGGAAACCGTCCAGGCGCTGCGCGTGAACGATATCGAGAGCTTCGATCCCCTGGCAGATCGCCTCCGCCAGCGCCAGCGCATCCGAGCTGCTCTCCAGATCGAGAATAACGATGAATTCCTCGCCGCCATAACGCCCGACCGTCGCCCCTAGTGGAGCGACGATATTCGACAGCGCGTTGGCAACCGTGACGAGACAGTGATCGCCCTCCTGATGGCCATAGTAGTCATTGTACTTCTTGAAGAAGTCGACATCGACCAGAAGAATGGCAAAAGGAGCGCGCTTTTCGCGCCAACGATCCCAAAACTGTTTCAGCCTTATATCAGCGGCTCTCCTATTTTCCATTCCAGTCAGAGGGAATCGGTAATGGAAAGCCGCAGAAGCGCCTCGCCGCGCTCCGTTGCCTGCTGCTGCTGCAATTCCGCTTCTCGCGCATTGAGGAAGACGTTGAAACGTTCCTTGTTCAATTTCCAGTTCACATAGGAGGTGAACACGAAGCAGCAGAGATAGAAGGTCGTAAAAGCCAGGCAATAGGCGGCGCTGTAGTGAAATTCCGTCAGCGATAGCAGGAAGAAGGCAAAGATCAGCCCCGACGAGGCAAGTGCAAGACCGAACTCGAGACTGAAGAACAAGTTAACGCCCATCATGAAGATGGCACCGAACGCGGCATAATAAGAGAATGCCTCCGCATTCGTCGTCTGCAATGCCGGCAGCAGCCACACGACATATCCGAGAACGACAGCGGCCGCACAGGTCGCCTCCAGCTCGCCGGCACGACGCAGGCGGGAAAACTGGATTTCCAGCACCAGAAGCGAAAACCCGCCGATCAGAAACCGTGCAGGGATCGTCACATGCGAGACATCCGGAATGAAGACCAGATCCGTGATGAGGAAAAGGACATAGACGGGCACGGCAAGCCACAGACCGCTGCGAGCCAGGGCGCGCCGCGCATCATTGCTATAGGCTTTGTAGAGCACACGCAGCTCATCGGGATGATCCGTGCCCAGAGCAGCGCTCCGGCCAAGTTCGCTTCCTCCCGACAATTGACGCATGCTCATCATCACCCGAGTTAGCCGAGACTTCATGTCCACCGCGTTACCTTTGCGTCGCTCGAATGAACCAATCGCTCGCTTCACCACGGCGGCCAATTTGATCCGTTTGATAACGACAGCGTTGACGCAGCGACATTAACAAAACCATAGCGCTCAATTTTTATCTGAGATATGGTTTGCGGAGTGTTCACGGAATGATTTAAAATTGAAACAATTTCAAACCGCTCTAGATGGCTTCAGCCTCGTTACCACTCAGTCTATCTCGGAACATACGAGATCGTCCGGTAACAACATTGCAACCGACCAAATAAAGGAGGGCGAGGCCGAACTCGCCCTCATTCTCTCCCTCACGCAACAGGCGTTCGAAGCAAACGCGCCCGTTCCAGGCACCATGAAAGCCTTGACGGAGCGTCTGCAGGCGCTGAAAAATAAGACGACACCCCTGACCTGGGCGCATCTGGCCTCGGTGGCGCAGGGGCACCCCGTGTCGTCCTACCTGTTGCAGGACCCTCTGACGCGATGGTCTTTCGAAAAGCCGCGCGGCTATAGCGGGGACGCCTATCTGCTGGATTTCATCTATGAACATCCAGCCGTTGCCGCACAGGTGGCGGAAGCTTCGGCGCTGGGCGCAGAAGTTTACGATTTCACCCGGCGCGCAGCATCCGCCGTCGCCGTGCGCGAAAGGCGCGAGATCCTGGCAGCCCATGTCGATGCGGTGGCGGAGGCGACGGATGGCGCCGAAGTCCTGGCAATCGCGGCCGGCCATCTTCGCGAAGCCGAGCTCTCCCAAGCTCTGCAGAGCGGCAGGCTCAAGCGCTGGGTCGCACTTGATCAGGATCCGGTCAGCGTCGGGACGGTGGCCTCGGCCTTCCATGGCAGCTGCATCGAAGCAATCAACGGCTCCGTTCGCACCATTTTGGGACGCGCGCAAAAGCTCGGCACGTTCGACTTCATCTATGCAGCCGGCCTTTACGATTATCTGGCCGAAAGCGTAGCCGTGCGTCTGACGGAGCGCTGCCTGCAGATGCTGAAGCCCGGCGGCAAGTTCCTGCTTGCAAACTTCGCCAAGGATATCGGTGTCGAAGGTTACATGGAAACCTTCATGAACTGGCCGCTGATCTGGCGAACGGATGAGGATGTCCAGTCGATCATCGACAAGGTCAAGCACCCGATCGCCGATGTTTCTCTGACACGCGGCGAAAACGGCGGCGTCATATACGCCGTTCTGACCGTATAGCCGACCGCAAGCGCGATAACCGGCTAAGCCGCGCTGCGGCTTGGCCGGCAAAGTCGAAGCAGCGCAAGCACCAGAAGATTGACCAAGATGATTGCTGCGATAGCGGCAGGCGCTGCTGTATCTGGCGCCAATATCTGTTGGCGCAACAAATAACCCGATACCAGAAACGGCGTATTCCAGATCAATGCGCCGCAGAATGTCGCGATGGCAAAGCCTGGCGCCGGTATGGCAAGCACGCCTGCCGGCAAAGCCATATAGGCGCGAACGACAGGCACAAGCTGACCGAAGAACGTGGCCCGCACGGGATGACCATGATAATTGCGCTTCAGGCGCAGATACCACTCTTCTTTAATCTCCAGACGCCGGNNCATCTTCAGCACGAAGAGGTCGCCACGCTTAGGTCCCANCCAACGGCCTATTCCATACCAGAACAGCGAACCTGCCATTGAACCGGCAGCGGTAACGGCGATCACTGCGGGCAGATCAACCGGGTGGGCGATGCCCAGAATGCCCAGCATCAAAAACAAGCCGATCGAAGGCAGGATGGGGACAAGCTTCTCGATTGCGGAACACAATGCAAGGCCGAACAGCCCCCATGCCGCCAGATCNGGCAGAGCATCCAATAGATAGGAGGAGCCGCTCATGTGGCAGCAGCCGGAGAATTTATCGGCCTGCGGCGNNCGATCTTATAGACCCTGGCAGGCGGAAAATTGCGCAGCACCTGGCCCTGCAGCGTTGCCTTGAAACCAAACCGGTCAAGCAGGCGATGCGGTATCGGACAGCGCAGGCCATAGGTGAACTGATAGAGCGCCCCGCCCTCGCGCAGCCTCGCCGAGACCGCGGTCAAAATGGCAATGACCATCTTCGGCGACATGTTGAGCAGCGGCAATCCGCTGATGGCACAGCCAAACTGCTCTCCTTCCGGCAAGCCGTAAGCATCAAGCCGCGCAGCATCGGCGCAGATGACACGGGCATCAGGAAACCGCTGGCGAAGCAGGCTGGCAAAACTATCAGCGGATTCAATCAGCGTAATATCGCTTTCGCATATGCCGCGTGCGAGAAGCGCTCGTGTGAAAACTCCCGTGCCCGGGCCAAGCTCGAGAACCGGTCCCGCCGAAGGACCGATTTCGCTTGTGATCAGATCGGCCAGTACCGGACCGGAGGGGGCGATCGCTCCCACCATGCGCGGATTGGTCAATAGAGTTCGCAGAAATAGTGATGTGTTTGACATGTGTTCCCGCCAATAGGGCCTCAGGAGATTCGCCTGCACGACAGGCTTTTCCTAGGAGGAGCCGATTGCGAGAACATTGCATCGGGAGCCGATAGGCTATCCGGCCATCGGAAAGCTCAGTCTGAAGGCCGCGCCACCCGTCGGTCCGTCGAGGACACAAACCTTTCCACCATGGAGCCTGGCAATTTCCTGGACGAGGTTCAGCCCGAGGCCGAATCCCTTAGTGCGTCCCTGGAGACGATGAAACGGCTCGAAGATACGGTCCCGTTCTTCCTCCGGGATACCGCTTCCTTCGTCGCTTACGGTGATACCGGTGGCGCGGCTGACATGGACGGTGATCCTGCCACGGCGACCGCCATGCTGGATCGCGTTCTGTACGAGGTTGGTAACGGCCCGCTCGATGGCCATGCGATCGCCAAGGACTTCCACGGCCTCCTCGTCCTTGATGAAGCAGGGTTCATAATTGGCGGCGATCGCGAGCGGCGCTAGTTCTGAAACGACGTGTTCAGCGACCTCCACGAGATCGACCGAAACCGGCTCGAAGCGGTGATTGAGGCGCTGAAGATCGAGGAACTGCTCGGCAAGCGTCGCAAGGCGGACGGTATCTTCGAAGAGCCGCTCCTTCAAAGGGCCTGCCGGCAGGCCATCGAGACGTGCCTGCAGGATCGCAACCGGGGTCCGCCATTCATGGGCAAGATGGGAGAAAAGACGCTTCTGCCGCTCATAGCCTTCGTCCAGCCGCCTCAGCGCATCATTGACGGCTTCGACAAGCGGCAGGATTTCACGCGGGACATCGTCGACCGGCAGCCGCGTCCCCTGGCGATTGATATCGATCTGCCCGGCGCGGGCAACGGCGGAATCCAGCGACGAAAAAGCGCGGCGAACCACCAGCGGCGCGGCAATCATCGTTGCGATCGCCGTAACGATCAACAGCGGCAGAAGGGCGCTGAAGAAGACGATGCCGACCGCACCAAGGATGCGGACCGTCGACACGGTACCGTCCACGCCCGTCAGGATCTGGATCTCGCCGGCCGGAGACGACACCCATTGCAGCCGTGCTGCGGGCACGGTGCTGCCACCGAGATTGCTGCCGAAACGAGCCTGTCCGATGCCGTCGAGCGCAGCGCCGAACGCTGCATAGGCCGGCGGCACGTTTCCGTCTTGATTGTGGCACCGCTGCGATCGCGCACGACGAACCAGAGACCTGGCAGGTTCTCGCGCCGCGCCAAAAGCGCCGGTGTTTCCGTCAATGCAAGGGCGCCATTCTGATCGCGGTCAATCGACCGAGAGATGGCATCGATGGTCTCGTCTTCCGGCTGAAGCGAGATAAAACTGCCGGTCGCCCACAAGGCGGCGACGATCAGCACCGCAAGCAACGACAGGAAGATCGCCTGCAGGAATGACAGGCGCGATACGAGACGCCATCGCAGGGAAGGCTGGCTTGTGCTCATGATTTCAGTCTCATCAGATAGCCGATGCCGCGAACGGGATGAATCTCCAGGCCGGACTCCACCAAGGCAAGCTTGCGACGAAGACGGGAGATATGCGCATCCAGCGTATTCGACTGGATATCTTCGCTGAACCCGTAAACGGCCTCTTCCAGAGCATGACGCGGCACCGTGCGGCCAAGCCGGCGCGCAAGCGCCTCGAAGACCAGAACTTCCCGGCGCGGCAATTCGAGCCGCTCGCCTTCAATCAGGATATCGTGGCAGCCGAAGTCATAGGACAGCCTGCCGAAATTCACCACCTCGGTCCGCAACTCGCCGGGGCGTCTCAGAATGGCGCGCAATCGCGCCAGCAGTTCTTCAATGGCAAATGGTTTGACGATGTAATCGTCGGCGCCGGTATCGAGACCACCGATGCGATCGCCGAGATCGCCGCGCGCCGTCAACACGATGACGGGCGTATCGATGCCGGCAGCCCTCAACTTCGGAATAATCGACAAGCCGTCTCCATCCGGAACCTGCCGGTCGAGAAGAATGGCATCATAGGGAAGATTTATCGCAGCCTCTTCGGCATCGGCCAGCATCGACACGTGATCGACGATGTCATCGCGAGCCTGCAACGCAGCGCTCAGCGCCGCAGCCATTTCCGGCTCGTCCTCTAGCAACAAGATCCGCAATGAACCATCCCCAAAAATGGAACGACTGCATTGCATAAGCGGATTGCCGGAAGATTGCGACCCTATCCGGGCTACACTTTATTATTCATTGGAGAATTTGAACCGATATCCTGCCGGCATCCGAAGATCTCGGCCAGTTCGACTTTCGACGCCAGTCAAGTCGCAGGGGAAGGCATCGCCTCCCCCTGCGATATCCGCCGTGCGGCGGCCGATAGGTAAGCTACAGCGAACGGAGTAGCGAACCCACCATGCAAATGGTTTCCCGCCCATCCTGATTTTGCTGCCGCGCCGCCATTCTCGAAGCAACAGAGATCGAGAAGGAGGAGCCGTGAAGCGTTTACCTGCATCAAGCCCACCTCATTTGAGGCGGCTCACATGCAATGCCAGCAAGCTGCGATAGTCCAGACCTTCCTCACGTTCGGGAAGGCCGATATCACGAAGCTGATAATTCGATAGTTCGGATACCTGCTGATAGATCTGCCGCCGTTTCCAGGCGACAAACAACAGGGCACGTACAGTCCTCCAGGCACCGAATTTCTGGTACAGTTCATCGACCGTTGCCATCAAACTTTCGGCAACTATAAATTGTGAATGAGTCATCGTTATTCCTGGCGCAATCACGCGACCAGGTCCTCTTGAAGCTTGACCGACTTCAGGAGCGGATGCGTCAACGACACACCAAGTCATTCCTTGGGCAGGTCATATAGGTTTAATGGGAAAACGCCTAAACGGCGACAGATAAAGCTTTTTAAGGCTTTAATTATAGAGTCGTCGTGCAGTTGGTGCAGCACACACCAAGGCCATCGACATCATTCCGCCGGAGACGTATGTAAACATATGTAGATTATGCATATCACGCCTCCCTGTTCGATTTGCGGATGCATGTATCATACGCAAGATTCGGAAATCGGCAACCCCACAATTTCGAATTGCAAATATCCGGCACAATATGTTGCATCAAAGCAACGGTGATGACGGTGTCAAATCAGCTGCAAGGCAGGTCCGACGACGAGCAGAACTTTCAGAGCTCACTAGAACGAATTGACGATGCCCCCTCCGGTGCGCATCTGCTGCACCATGATATGGGCATGGTAGTGCATGGCGCATTTGATCGCGTAGATTTGCAGGACGACAGGCGAGCGCCGATGCCGCAGGAGATTGAAAAGCCGTGCACGGTAAGTGGCGCGCAGATCTGCTTCCTTCACCCGGCGCATCAACCGGAGGAAAATCCCGACCGCCTCGAATGCCCATGTCGCGTTGAGCGCCAGCAAACGCAGCGGATGGCGGCGCAGGTGACGTAAGCGGGTACTTTCCGGTTCGATACGTGCGTCGATGTAAAGCGCATCCAGCCGATCGAAATAGGCGGCCGGCTCATGCAGATCGCTCAAGACCGAAAGATATCCGTCCCGCAAGGTTTCGCGCGAGAGCTTGAGCGGGATGACATTGGTGCCGTAGGCGGGCGGATCGTCATGATCGAGACGGCCTTCCTTGGCGAGACGTGTATAGAGCGGCGTCTTCGGGATCGCCGCCAGCATGCCGATCATGGCGTTGACGATGCGCGCATCCCTGATGAAGACCCGCTGCGCATCGAAAATGGTCGCATCGTCGCTATCGAAGCCCAGGATCATGCCGCACCAGACTTCCATGCCGGTCTGCTGGATCGCGTGGATTTTCTCCAGCATCGTCCCGCCCTTGCGCAGGTTCTGCAGCTTCTTGGTTTCGCGCAGAGCCTCTTCGTTCGGCGTCTCAATGCCGATGAAGACGGTGCGGATATTGGCATCGACCATCAGCTGCATCAGTTCGGCATCGTCAGCCAGATCGATCGACGCCTCCGTCAGGAACGTCATCGGGTAATGATGGCGCTCCTGCCAGGCGACGACATCGCGCAGCACCTCCTTGATCGCCTTCTTGTTGCCGATGAGATTGTCGTCGACGATAAAAGCCGTATCCATTCCGGAAGCGAGCAGGGCCTCCATCTCGGCGACGATCTGCGTGCTGGTCTTGATGCGCGGCTTGCGGCCGAAAACCACGATGATATCGCAGAAATCGCAGGTAAACGGACAGCCGCGCGAGAACTGGATGCTGCCAACAGCATATTCATCCATCTTCAGGAGATCGAAGCGCGGCACAGGCACCTTGCTCATATCCGTCTTGTCAGCCTGTTCATAGCGCCGGGCATGATGGCCCTCCTGCCATTCAGCCAGGAATTTGGGCCAAGTCTCCTCGGCCTCGCCGATGAAGGAGACATCGACGAGGTTGCCGAAATAATCCTCCTTGACCGTAACCCAAGGTCCGCCGACGACGGTGAAACAGTTGCGTCGTTTGAGCTCGGTCAGGATTTCCGTCATACGAAAGCGCTGGACGATCATCCCCGTCAGCGCAACGATATCGGCCCTCTCGCAAAGGCCGTAGTCTATCGGCTCGATATTCTCGTCCACCAGAGTGACGGTATGTTCCGCAGGCGTCAGCGCCGCCAGCAAAGGCAGGCACGCCACCGGAAGGTTAGCTTTGACGTCGAACAGCGGCAGAGCGTGCTCCATGCCCCAATAAGAGGTTTCGAAACGCGGATTGATGATGACGATATGAGCCATTGAATGGTCCGCTCCATGATATGAAGATCTGGTTCGGTATTGCTTTGAGCCTGTATGTCATTTGCAGCTGCATGCGCCGGCCTTTCGGCTGCGAAGCAGGGTCTTCCAGCATCGAGGCGGCTGTCTTAGCAGCCCTATATGAGCTCAGGATTAAATTCGGGATGCTGACGACGCCATTGCCTCCTGCAATCTCGTCGGCGGGCCTTCATAAACATAGTTTGCAATGCCGCTAAAAATTTTTTCGGCAGCAATGTCGAAATCGTCCCGATGCAATCGTCTTTATTCCAGACATGGCGCGAAAGCATATTATCGGATCTTTCGCGCCTTGAGCTGAACCGGATGAAGGGAGCTGCAAATGAGTTCGTCCTATCGTTGGGTGATCGTTGGCGCCGGCGCGCTGATGACCTGTGTTGCGCTCGGCGCGATGTTTTCCCTGGCAATCTTCCAGGTGCCGATCGCCGCCGATACAGGCTGGTCGCATGCCGGCATCGCCGCCGCCATGACACTGAATTTCCTGACCATGGGCCTCGGTGCCTTTGCCTGGGGTGCTGCAAGCGATCGCTTTGGCATCCGCATCGTGGTTGTGATAGGCGCGCTGCTGCTTGGGCTGGCGCTTGTCCTGGCAAGCCGGGCGGGCTCGCTTCTGCAATTCCAGCTGATCTACGGCATTCTCGTGGGCCTTGCCGCCAGCGCCTTCTTCGCGCCGATGATCGCGGCAACGACCGCCTGGTTCGACAAGGGCAGAGGCCTGGCGGTGTCCCTGGTCTCAGCCGGCATGGGCGTCGCACCGATGACGGTGTCGCCTTTCGCCCGCTACCTGATTTCGGCTTACGATTGGCGTTTTGCCATGCTTGTCATCGGCATCATGGCCTGGGTTCTGCTGATACCGGCGGCGCTGCTGGTGCGGCGAGCACCTGTTCTTGCCGAAGCCCCCGGCGCAGACGGGCAAAGGGAACAGCAGCGCCTGCCCCTTGGCCGGATCTTCCGCTCGCCGCAGTTCCTCGTGCTCGGCGCGACCTTCTTTGCCTGCTGTGCGGCCCATTCCGGACCGATCTTCCACATGGTCAGTTACGCCACCATCTGTGGTGTGGGGCCGATGGCGGCGGTCAGCATCTATAGTGTCGAGGGCCTTGCGGGTCTTGGCGGCCGCCTCCTTTACGGGACGCTGGCGGACAGGCTCGGTGTGAAACCGGTGTTGGTCGCCGGCCTCCTGGTACAGGCGGCGGCACTTGCCACCTATCTGCTGGTCAGCGAACTCGGCGAGTTCTATGCGCTGGCGGTCGTCTTCGGCAGCGCCTATGGCGGCGTGATGCCGCTTTATGCCGTGCTGGCGCGCGAATATTTCGGGCCGCGCGTCATCGGCACCGTCTTTGGAGCGGCATCGATGCTCTCGAGCATCGGCATGGCAGCCGGACCTCTGATCGGCGGCTGGATCTTCGATACCTTCGCCAACTACTCCTGGCTCTTCATCGGCTCGTCGATGGTGGGGTTGGGGGCGGCCGCCATCGCACTTGCCTTTCCGCCAATGCGGCGCCTGCAGCTGCAGCCGGCTTGAAACAAGCCGAAAACGGCCCGAATCCGCTTCTGTGAACCGTGCCGGGTGCCTCATATTTCGCCGCACCCGGCATCGCTTTTCTCGGCGACAAGCCCTTGCCGCCACGCTGGGGAGGACACATTCGTATTTCTTGATGCTTACGCACAGATTTTCATAAGCGGCAGCGGTTGCAGCCATTGCAATTTTCAATTTTTGGCCAACACTCGCATATGCATCAGGTGCGTGATCTTCTGGGGGAGGAAATCAGGAGAGCACCCACTGGCGCGACTTTCCGCGCCCATCGGTAGGAAAGTCCTGCGTAATGTCATTATGGGGGACATGACACGGGTCTTTTGACCATGTCCCTGGTGCAATTGGGAGGATTGATTCATGGCATCCACGTCCGTGGCCGAGACGACGAGTCGAGGCATGACCAGGGAAGAGAAGAAGGTCATCTTCGCCTCCTCCCTTGGAACCGTGTTCGAATGGTACGATTTTTATCTTTACGGTTCTCTGGCCGCCTTCATCGGAACGGCCTTCTTCAGCGACTATCCGGAAGCAACCCGCAATATCTTCGCCCTGCTCGCCTTTGCCGCAGGCTTCCTCGTGCGGCCGTTCGGCGCCCTCGTCTTCGGGCGCATCGGCGATCTTGTCGGACGTAAATACACCTTCCTCGTTACGATCCTGATCATGGGTCTTTCGACCTTCCTCGTCGGCGTCCTTCCCGGATCGGCGAGCTGGGGTTTCGCCGCGCCTGTCATCCTGATCATCCTTCGCATGCTGCAAGGTCTGGCGCTTGGCGGCGAATATGGCGGTGCTGCAACTTATGTCGCCGAACATGCGCCCGACAACAAACGCGGCTATTACACCTCCTGGATCCAGACGACTGCGACGCTCGGCCTGTTCCTGTCACTGATCGTCATCCTGATCGTCCAGAATGCGCTGGGCAAGGAGGCTTTCGCGGCATGGGGCTGGCGTATTCCCTTCCTTCTCTCCTGCCTTCTGCTCGCCATCTCCGTCTGGATCCGGCTGTCGCTCAGCGAATCGCCGGCCTTCAAGAAGATGAAGGAGGAGGGCAAGGGCTCCAAGGCTCCGCTTTCCGAAGCCTTCGGCCAGTGGAAGAATGCCAAGATCGCCTTGATCGCGTTACTCGGCCTCACCGCCGGCCAGGCGGTCGTCTGGTATGCCGGCCAATTCTACTCCCTGTTCTTCCTGCAGAACGTGCTGAAAGTCGATGGCCAGTCCGTCAACATCATGATCGCGATCGCGCTTCTGATCGGCAGCGGCTTCTTCGTGGTCTTCGGCTGGCTGTCTGACAAGATCGGCCGCAAGCCGATCATCATGGCGGGCCTGGCGCTTGCGATCCTGACCTACTTCCCGCTGTTCAAGGCGCTGACCCACGCCGCAAATCCGGCGCTCGCCCAGGCGGAGCAAACCGTCCGGGCGACGGTGACGGCTGCTCCCGGCGATTGCACCTTCCAGTTCAATCCTGTGGGAACCGCCAAGTTCAACAATTCGTGTGACATCGCCACCTCCTTCCTGGCGAAGTCTTCCGTGCCCTATACGATTGTCGACGGACCAGCCGGGCAGCCGGCGACAGTCAAGGTCGGCGACGCGACCATAACCTCTTACGATGCAACGGCGGCAGGGGCCGGTGCAGCGGCAAAGAATGCGGCATTCACGCACGACATGAACCTCATCTTGCAGAAGGCCGGCTTCCCGCTGGCGCGCGACCCTGCCAAGGTGCCGGACGCCAAGCTCGACGCTTTCATCGCCGCCAACCCCGAACTGGGGCTTGACGCGGCGACCGTGCGGGCGGGCGACAAGACAGTCACCCCGGTTGCGGATCTCGTCAAGGCGAAGCTTCTGACGGCGGATCAGGCCGGTGGCGCAACTGATATGCCGGTCTACACCATCCCCAAGGGTGGCGCCTTCAAGGTGGTTGCCGATCCTGCGGCCATCAATTGGCCGCTGACCATCCTCATCCTGACCATCCTCGTCATCTATGTGACGATGGTCTACGGCCCGATTGCCGCGATCCTGGTCGAGATGTTCCCGACCCGCATCCGCTATACCGGCATGTCGCTGCCCTATCATATCGGCAACGGCTGGTTCGGTGGCCTGTTACCGGCAACGGTCTTCGCCATGAGCGCCGCCAAGGGCGATATCTATTATGGCCTCTGGTACCCGATCGCGATCGCTGCGATGACCCTTGTCATCGGCCTAATTTTCGTTCGCGAAACCAAGGGCGTCGATCTGAACAGCATCAAGTAACCGCATAAAAGCCCGGCGTTCACATACGGCACGCCGGGCTTTTTTCTTCGCTTCATCCATTTCTGATCGAAGCTCGAATCTCAGCTTCCGCAAAATGCGTGCAGCAGCACCAGAAGCGAAAAGAGGACCATCAGGCCCGCCAGAAAATGCTGCAGGCTCGACCAGACGCGTTTGGTTGCGGCAAGGCTTGGCCGCGTTGCGAGAGAAGCGAGATAGAGTACCGTATCCATGAAAACCCCTGGCGAACGTTTCCGCAAGCGCGACGTGAGTACTTCGCCATCGCGGAAATTGCTGATATTTAATGGTTTTATATTGTCTATAAAAATAGTAGATTAAAGGAAGGGTTTTGCGGTTCCCTTGCAATTTCAGACAAATTAAACTCCCCGGAGACAGGCGTGAGCAAGGCTTACTCAGTCCCGCCGCCCACCTGTAGAGACCGGAACGGGAGCGAACCGAAGCGCAGAAAAAATTTATTCTATAGATTAAATAAATAAAGCAAGGCTTGTCCTTTTAATTGAATGCCAGTGGCTTACGAGTACCGCTGACAATCGGTGACCCCTTGCCCATGACCTTGCTGGATGCCCAAAATCTTTCTCTTGCCTTCGGCTCGACACAGGCCCTGGCGGCAGCGTCTCTGACCGTCGATCGCGGCGAGGTCGTCGCGCTGATGGGGGCCAACGGCGCGGGCAAGTCGACGCTGGTTAAAATCCTGTCGGGCATTCATCGCGCCGATTCAGGCGTAATCCTATGGAACGGAGCGGATTATCGACCCGAAAGCCCGGCCGAGGCGACGGCGCGGGGCATCGTTACCGTGCATCAATCGACCGACGTCGTCGGGATCGCCGGCCTTTCCGTCGCGGATGCCCTGCTGCTCAACCAATATGTTGACGGACGCCAGCCCTTCTTTCTGTCGAAACGTTCAGTGCGGCGGAAGGCGGAAGCAATCCTATCGGAAGCCGGCTTCGACCTGCCACTCGACCGCGATTTTGGCGATCTGGGCACAGCCGACCGGCAGATGGTCGCCATTGCGCGCGCCCTTTCCAATCAAGCACAGCTGCTGATCCTGGATGAGCCGACCGCAAGCCTCTCTGCACGCGAAACGGCCCGGCTTTACGATATCGTCCGCCGGCTGAAGGCCCGCGGCCTGGGCATTCTCTATATTTCGCACCGTACGGCAGATCTCGATGCGCTCGCCGATCGCGTTGATGTCCTGCGGGGCGGCCGCAATGTCGGTGCCTTCTCGCAGCCGATCGACTTCGACGTCGCCATCGAAACCATGATTGGCCGTTCCATGAAGGCGGCTCGCCCACATCGCCGTGAACAATTCGACCGGACCATACTGGAACTTCAGGCTGTCCGGCTGCTTGCCGAC
>JGI24740J21852_10000482_pt1 | contig 17153 bp, 17 predicted proteins | sample KBSCornC6_FD_21852 | JGI IMG/M metagenome (IMG submission 21852) | reverse complement strand
CTCGATCACAACGCGCTGTACCACGCGCTGAAGAAGGAAGCCTTCCACTCGTCGATCCTCGACATCGAAGTGGCTGGCAAGGTGGAAAAGGCGCTGCTGCGCGATTTCCAACTGCATCCGTTCAAGCAACTGGTTCTGCACGTTGACTTCCAACGCGTGTCGGCCAAGGAAAAGATCCACGTCAAGGTGCCGCTGCACTTCCTGAACCAGGAAACCGCACCGGGCGTGAAGCTGGGCCACGGTATCGTGAACCACATCCTGAACGACGTGGAAGTGTCGTGCCTGCCGGCCGACCTGCCGGAGTTCATCGAAGTGGACCTGGGCAACCTGGAAATCGGCCAGACCCTGCACATCTCCGACCTGAAGCTGCCGAAGGGCGTGACCATCCTCACCCACGGTGGCGATGAGAATCCGGCAGTTGCCAACATCAGCGTGCCGGCTGGCGAGAAGTCCGCTGCTGCTGAAGAAGGCGCCGCCGCTGAAGGCGAAGAGAAGCCGGCTGCCTAAGTTGCCGCACCGTCGCACCTTCGGGTGCGACACGAAAAAGCCCGCCGAGCTGGTCTCGCCGGGCTTTTTTTTCTGCCTGTGTTTCCACCGAGGCCGCCTTGCCTGCACGTCGAGGAAAGCGGCTATGCTTGTAGGATCAAGGGGCGCTTCCTGCACCCATCCTGGTATTTCATCGCATGATCAAACTCATCGTCGGGCTCGGCAATCCGGGCGCCGAATATGCTGCGACCCGGCATAACGCCGGCTTCTGGCTGATCGACCAACTTGCCCGCATCGGCAACGTCACGCTACGCAACGAGACGCGCTTTCACGGCTATGCCGCCCGCGCCAACCTGTGGGGCAACGAAGTGTGGCTGCTGCAACCGCAGACGTTCATGAACCGCTCCGGTCTGGCTACCGTGGCGCTCGCGCGCTTTTACAAGGTGATGCCGGATGAGATCCTGGTCGTGCACGACGAATTGGACCTGCCGCCCGGCGCCGTCAAACTCAAGCTCGGTGGCGGTTCAGGCGGTCACAACGGCCTGAAGGACATTGCCGCGCATCTGACCACGCAACAGTTCTGGCGCCTGCGACTGGGCATCGGCCACCCGCGCAATCTGTTGCCGCCGGGTACGACACCATCCGGCCAGCACGACGTCGCCAACTTCGTGCTCAAAGCGCCCCGCAAGGAAGAACAAGAACTCATCGACCGGGCCATCGATCACAGCCTCGATGCGCTGCCCGAGCTGATTGCCGGCAACGCCGAGAAAGCCATGATGCGCCTGCACACGGCCCGCTGATCCGCCCACACCAGCAAGGACACCGCCATGACGCCGTTCTTCGCCCTCACCTTTCGCGCCGCCGCGCTGGCGGGTCTGGTGGTCGGCCTATCGGCAATGATGCCCGCGCAAGCACAGGTTTATCGCTGCAACGAGCACGGCCAAACGACCTACTCCGACCACCCCTGCGGGACACGTGCGACGTCAGTGCCGCTGATCGACAATACGCCAAGCGCGGCTGACCAGAAAGCCGCCCTCGATCGCGCCAGCAACGAGGCGGCGCAAGTCCACGAGATGGAAACCGCGCGTCGCAAGGCACAAGCCGCAGAAGACGCGCGCCAAGCGCAGATTGCCGCGCAAGCCGCCGAGCAAGCGCGCCGCGAGCAGCAGCGCAAGGTCGTGGTTGCGCAGGAAGGCGTGCGTTACTGTCATCGCGTGTATATCGGCCCTGCGCCCTACCCGCTGCCTTATCCGACGCCGATGCCGGTGATCACCCAACCGCCCGCACCGCCTGCCGGCGCCCTGCGTCAGCCAAGCAACGGCCCAAAACCATTCGCGCAGGCACCGGCTACACCCACACCGATCGTGCCGCGTCCGCATTACCCGCACTACCGCATCGTCTGCGAGCCGGGTTATGTGTATGAGGGTCCGGAAGACCTGCTGCCGATCCAGTAAACGGAACAGCACGCACCAATGAAAAAGAGACGGCCTCGGCCGTCTCTTTTCGTTGCCTCACGCCGCGCGTGGCGGGGAAGTGAGCTTGATGTACTTCTGCATCAACTGTTCGTGCGTTTCCTCGTGGGCCGGGTCCTTGGGGATGCACTCCACCGGGCAGACCTGTTGGCACTGAGGCTCATCAAAGTGGCCGACGCATTCGGTACATTTGCCCGGGTCGATCACGTAGATCTCCGGGCCCATCGAAATGGCGTTGTTCGGGCACTCGGGCTCGCACACGTCGCAGTTGATGCACTCATCGGTGATGATGAGCGCCATGATGCTTTCCTTGAAATGACCGGCGAGCCCGCGCTCGCCAAAGCGTCATTTTATGCCGATTTGTCCGACCCTTCCGCCTTGCCGGTCTTTTCCTTGAGCCACTTCTCGACCGACGGGAAGACGAACTTGCTCACATCGCCACCCAGGACGGCGATTTCACGCACAAACGTGCCGGAGATGAACTGGTACTGGTCCGACGGCGTGAGGAACATGGTTTCCACATCCGGTAACAGGTAGCGGTTCATGCCGGCCATCTGGAACTCGTATTCGAAGTCCGACACGGCACGCAGGCCCCGCACGATGACGCGTGCACCGTTCTTGCGCACGAAATCCTTCAGCAGGCCAGAGAACCCTTCCACCCGCACGTTCGGATAGTGGCCGAGCACTTCACGGGCAATCTCGATGCGCTCTTCCAGCGCGAAGAACGGCCGCTTGTTCGGGCTCTGCGCCACCCCGACGATCAGTTCGTCGAAGATGTTGGATGCACGCCGCACGAGGTCTTCGTGACCGCGCGTGAATGGATCGAAAGTGCCGGGATAAACCGCGATCACCATGGTTCCTCCACCAAGGGGAAAAGAGCGTCCGTCGTGCGCGGCGTGGGACATGGCCGCGCCATTGTGCGTTTGGACACCGTTGCGTTGTCGAGCGCGGCTGGTCCCGAGCCTGCCGCCTGCAGGTGCCGCCCGATGCTCATGCACCGTTGCGAGCGGCGTAGTTTAACCGTTTTTGCGGAGCAGCAAATGTGCGTGCACCGCGCCGGCGCGCAGATGCTTGTGCAGCACCAAATCGGTGGGCAGCGCGATACCAGCGATGGGCGCATCGCCAGGTGAATCAGCACTCACATCCACCAGCGGCTGCGCTGCTTCAAGGTAGATCACCCCGCCCGGCTTGACGACACGGGTCGCGGCGTCCAATGCGCGCAAGGTCCAATCCTGCGAAAACGGCGGGTCGATGAACACCGCATCGAGCGCAGCATCGGGCTGGCGGGCCAGCCAGCCAAAGGCGTCACCGGAGATGACGTCGACCATGCTGGCGCCGAGCTTGTCGCGTGTGGCGTGCAACGCGCGCACGGCGGGCGCGTGGTTTTCGATAAGCGTCACATGCGCTGCACCGCGCGAAGCGGCCTCAAAGCCGAGCGCGCCGGTGCCGGCGAAGATGTCCGCGCAGCGCCAGCCTGTCAGATCCTGGCCGAGCCAGTTGAAGACGGTTTCGCGGACGCGGTCGCTGGTCGGGCGCAGGCCATCGGCGTCGACCACCGGTAGCGGGGTGCGCTTGTATTGCCCGCCGATGATGCGCACCTGCTGCGGTGCGCGCGCATGCGACGTGGCGGTCTTGGCCTTGGGGCCTTTGGAGCTGGAGGTACGAGGTGCCATGGGCGCGATTGTAGTGCCAGCGCAAACAAAAACCGGCGGGGATGCCGCCGGTTTTTTCGGATGAAGGCGCGGTGCGTCAGTTCGCTGCGGCTTTCTCCGGGCCACCCACCACGATCGTCGCCATGGTCTGCGGTTGCAGCACGCGCTGGAACGCCGTGCGCACCTGGTCGCGCGTGACGGCGGCAATGCGCTGCGTCCACGTATCCAGATAGTCGAGCGGCAGGTTGTACCAGGCGATGTTGGCAACGTTGTCCAACAGCTTGCGGTTGCTGTCCAAGCGCAGCGGGAAACCGTTGACGAGGTTGTCCTTGGCGGCCTTCAGCTCCACGTCGGTCGGGCCATCGGCCACAAACTTGGCGACGGTGTCACGCACCACGGTCAGCGCTTGCTCGGTCTGGTCCTTGCGCGTCTGCAGGGCCAGCTCGAAGGGGCCGGGCTGCGCGGCAGGCGCGAAGTAGCTACCGATGCTGTAGGTCAGGCCGCGCTTCTCGCGCACCTCGTTAGTCAGCCGCGCGCTGAAGCCCCCGCCGCCCAGCACGTAGTTGCCGACCAGCAGCGCAAAGTAGTCCTTATCGCCGCGCGCAATGCCGGGCTGACCAATGATGATGCTGGCCTGCTGCGCCGGATGCGGAATACGGATCGTCTCCGCCTTCGCCAGCGGCATCTTCACGTCAGGCAACGCCGGAGGCGTCGCGCCGTCAGCGGGCAGGCCGCGCGTGATCTGCTCGGCGATGGCCTCGGCTTCCTGACGGCTGATCGCGCCAATGAGCGTCACCACCGCGCGCTTGGCCGTGTAGTTCGCTTGGTAGTAGCGCACGATGTCGTCGCGCGTGATGCTCTCCACCGTTTCCGGCGACGCCGTCTGCCCATACGGATGCGTACCGTAGATGGCCGTGCCAAACGCACGCTCGGCCAGCACACCCGGCTTGGTCAGCGATTCACGGATGGATGCCACCAGGCGCTGCTTGTCGCGCGTGAGCACGGTGTCGGGGAAGGTCGGTGCCGAGACGATCTGCGTCATCAACGCGATGGCGGGGCCGCGCTCAACCGGGTCGGAAAGCGTGCGCAGGCGCAGGCTGGTGCGATCACCACCCGCACCGCCGCCAAAGCTCGCGCCCACGTCGGCAAACGCATCGGCAAGCGCCGCTTCGTCACGTGCCGGGGCGTTGCCCTGTGCGGCGACGCCCTTGTCGAGCATGCCGGCGGTGAGCGATGCCAGGCCAACCTTGGCCGCCGGCTCATAGCGCGAGCCCGCATCCACGTCGAGGTTGATGTCGAGCATCGGGATCGACGGGCTCGGCACAAAGAACACGCGTGCGCCGGTCGGGGCCGTCCAATGCTCAATGGGCAGTGCGGCGAACGCGCCCTGCGCAGCCGCTGTAACGATGGCGACCAGCGCCGTCTTCAGAGTCAGAGACATGGCGCGCATCAACGCAGCCCTCCTTCATCGCGCATGCCGGGAACAGGCTTGCGCGCCGGTTTGTTGGGATCGATCGGTTGTGGCAGCAGCGTGGCCACGACGAGGTTGTCTTCGCTGAAGTACGTCTGTGCTACGTGCTGGATCTGGGCCGACGTGACGGCCTTGATCTTCTCCAGCTGGCGGTCGATGGAACGCCACGGCAGGCCACTCATCTCGTTCATGCCGATCTCCATGCCCTGACCGAACACCGAGTCGCGCTTGTAGATCTGCCCGGCCACGACTTGCGCTTTGACGCGCTTCAACTCGGCATCGGTCACGCCCTCTTTGGCAATGCGCTCGATCTGCGCGCGCAGGGCCTGTTCGATCTCGGCGGTGGTGTGACCGTCGGTGGGCGTGCCGTCCAGCAGGAAGATGGACGGGCCACGATTCAAGCCGTCGTAGCCAGCGTTGACGTCATCCGCGATGCGCTTGTCACCTTTGACGAGCAGGTTGGGCAGGCGAGCATTGTCGTAGCCATCGAGCACGGCCGACAGGACTTCCAGCGCGTACGGATCGACATCCTTCTCCACATCCCGCAGCGGCGGTGTCTTGTACGCCAGCACCACGTATGGGTTCTCTGCGGGCGCCTTCACCCAGATGCGCTTCACGCCAATCTGCTTGGGCTCTTCTTGCGCATAGCGGCGCGGCAGATCGTGCGGCTTGAGTTTGCCGTACGTGCGCTGCGCGAGGCGGAACACCTCGTCGGGGTTCACATCGCCCGCAACAATCACGGTGACGTTGTTGGGCGTGTACCAGGCGTGGTACCAGTTCTGCGCGTCCTGCACCGTCATCGTGTCGAGATCGCCCGGCCAGCCGATGGTCGGGTTGCGATACGGCGCGGCGTTGAACAGCGTGGCAAGCATCTGCTCGTAGACGGTGGAACGGGCGGAGTCGTCGATGCGCATGCGACGCTCTTCCTTCACCACGTTCATCTCCGGCTTGAACTCCTTGTCGGTCAGCTGGAGATTGGCCATGCGATCGGCTTCGAGCCCCATCACATCGGCCAGGTGCGACTTCTCGATCTGCTGGAAGTACATCGTGAAGTCACGCGTGGTCATGGCGTTTTCACGGCCGCCCAGGGCGGCTACGCGGCGAGAGAACTCGCCCGGGCCGACGGCCTTGGTGCCCTTGAACATCATGTGCTCGAGCATGTGGGCGACACCGGTGGTGCCATTGTGCTCGTCGATGCTGCCAGCGCGATACCACACCATGTGCGCCACGGTGGGCGCGCGGTGGTCTTCCTTGACGATCAGGCGCAGCCCGTTGGGCAGCTTGTATTCGTGTGTGTCGGACTGGCTGGCGCCCACTTTGGCGCCCGTGGCAGTGGCTGCCGCACGAGCCGGAGAACCCGCCAGTTCCTGTGCCCCGACCGGGCCGGCCAGCAAGCTTACCGCTAGGGCCATCGCAGCCAATTGGCAGGCCCGCGACCGAGCCCGTTTTGAAACAATTCGCATGGAAGAGCGCATAAGGGCCGTCTGATAAAATTCGACGCTTGATTCTAACGGCGAAATAGACTGCCTTTTACGATGTTTAGTTTCTGGAAGAAGCGCAAGGCAGAGCCGCAACCGGCCGCCGAACCCACGCCCGCAGCCGCGCCCGAGGCCGCGCAGGCACCCATACCCGCACCCGCGCCGGCCCCTGCGGTCACACCCGACGCCCCGGGCGCCTCCACCACACCAGACGCTAGCGCCCCCCCGACCACCGCCCCCGCAGCGGAAGAGGCCCGCCCAGGCTGGTTGTCACGCCTGGGCTTTGGCGCAAGCGCCACACCCGAGCCCGCCGCCGTTCCGCCAGCACCGGTACCCAGCCCTGCGCCAGAACCTGCTGCGCTGGCACCCGTGCCGGCTGAGGCGCCGGTTCCAGCACCTCAGCCCGCACCCGCCATCGCACCGCCTGCGTCGGTCGCCGTGCCGGACACCCCTGCTGAAGCCACCCCGCTCGACATGCAGGCCGGCGACATCGAAACCGTGCCAACGCCGCCCGTCATCGAACAGGCCCGCAAGGGCTGGATGTCGCGTCTGCGCTCGGGCTTGTCGAAGACGAGCAAGAACCTCACCACGCTGTTCGTTGGCGTGAAGGTAGACGAGGCGCTGTTCGAAGAACTCGAGACCGCGCTGCTGATGGCCGACGCTGGGGTTGACGCCACCGAATACCTGCTGGGCGAACTGCGCCGCCGCATCAAAGCCGAGCGCATTGAAACCGCCGAAGGCGTGAAGACCGCCCTGCGCGACCTGCTGGTCGAACTGCTGCACCCGCTGGAAAAAACCATGGTGCTCGGCCGCGAACAGCCGATGGTGATCATGATTGCGGGCGTCAACGGCGCCGGCAAGACCACCAGCATCGGCAAGCTGTGCAAGCACTTCCAGACCTACGGCCAATCCGTGCTGCTGGCCGCGGGCGACACGTTCCGCGCCGCTGCGCGCGAGCAGCTCGTCATCTGGGGCCAGCGCAACAACGTGACCGTGGTCGCGCAGGAATCCGGCGACCCAGCCGCTGTGATTTTCGATGCCGTGAACGCCGCGCGTGCACGCGGTATCGACATCGTCATGGCCGACACCGCCGGCCGCCTGCCGACGCAGTTGCACCTGATGGAAGAGCTCAAAAAGGTGCGCCGCGTGACCGCCAAGGCCATGGCCACGGCGCCGCACGAAACGCTGCTGGTCATCGACGGCAACACCGGGCAGAACGCCCTGGCGCAAGTGAAGGCGTTCGACGAAGCGCTGGGCCTCACGGGCCTGATCGTTACCAAGCTCGATGGCACCGCCAAGGGCGGCATCCTGGCTGCGATTGCGCGGCAGCGGCCGGTGCCGGTGTACTTCATCGGCGTCGGCGAGCAGGTGGAGGATTTGCAGCCGTTTTCGGCGCGGGAATTTGCGGATGCGCTGCTGGGGTAAAGCTCCACGAAAGAAATCTTGCTGCACAGAAACGCCCTGACTTGCTCAGGGCGTTTCTGTTTGTGCGCTCACGCATTGCGCATCGGATGTCGCCTCAAAATAACGGGCCACATCGCGCACGGTTCAGCTTTCAACCGATATTGACTGTCTTGCCTACGCCATTCGGCAAAGATGGCGGGTGTTTCGTCCTTCATGTTTTCACGGAGACACCGCCATGCAAGATATCCGAGCGCATTCCCAACGAATAAGGCCGGTGCCGACCACGCCTGAAAGGTCGGCGACATGATCCGGTACTTCCTCGCCCGAGGCGACCGGGCCGGTAGCGCGACGATCGTGGAAGGGCTGCCGAGCATCACCTGCTCCAACCCGCCACCCGCCGTGCAAATCGCCACGCTGTATATGAAAACGTACTGCACGGCGTGCAAGCGAGAAGGGTTCATTGCGCCCGAGGGGCCGCGCCATGCCGGCACGGGGCCTAACGGCAAGCCGTGGGCATTGAGTGGGGACATCAACGTTTGCGGATGTCATCCGGCGCCGGTCTTTTATGCCGAGCGTGCGATGAAGATGAGTTTCACGAGCGAGGAGGTTGCACGAACGAGCGCGCCGATTGCGCCCGCCTATGTGCCGCAGCGCGAATATACCCACGAAGAGCACGCACACGAGAAGGTCAGTGAGGAAGAGCCAAGCACGTTGGAGGATCATCCAGATTTGATTTGTCCAAACATGACGAACGAAGAGTTCGCTCGGATGGTCATGAAACGACGAGACAAAGCCGTTTCGCTTATCGACAAGCGCATGACAGAACTAACAGGATGGTCTCCTGCTACTCAGGCCCGCGTCGCCCAGTGGTTCGGGAACAGCGACAGTACAACGAGGGACTATCTAGCAGCCGGGCTTTCCCGTATACGCCACGTACTGGCCGGACTGACTCCGGGCAATTTTGTACGCTACTCGGAAGCAGCCATGGCAAACGTCGGCTGCGTATCAGACTCAAAGAAAAAACTCGGAGTGGTCGCAGAAGTATGCGCACCAGATACGGCAACGCACACGATCGCCATTCATTTGGATTTCTGCGAGCTACGGGACTTTTCCTACAGCATGGATTCGCAGGTATCTACGCTAATTCACGAGGTATCGCACTTCCACGACACCATGAGCACCGGAGATCCGGTCTACTTCATGAGGAAATGTCGCGAACTTGCGAAATCCAAGCCGGAAATCACCCTCCACAATGCCGATAGCATCGCAGGTTATGTCATCTATGAAGATTAGAAATACGCTGGCTGCGTTTCTGCTGTTGAGTGCCCACGCCGCGTATGCCTGCATGCCGGGTCAGAATTTCGATGTGCACTTTTCTTCGGATTCCGCCACGGTGTCTGCGTCGGAAATACTCCGCTTAGCCAATTGGATAGTGGATCAGCGCATCAAATATCCGACACAAGAGGTGTTTCAAATCGATGGGCGGGCGGAGGACCGTGAGCACAACGCACACACGCTGGCCAAAGCACGCTTGCAAGCAGTCGTATCGATCCTCGAAGCCCAACACTTCAATCAGGTGCCGATGGACGAGCACTACGGCGTCTATCGTTCAGGCGATGTAGAAAATGGAAAGCGAGTCGAAATCTCGATCTTGCCTGTGTGCCCCAACTCGTGCTGCCCTCATGACGATACGCCAACCAAGAAATAGGCAAACTTGGCTGTCCTCACTCCCCAAAGGACATTGTTGTTGCTCTGTATCGCGCAAGGCGGGTCAAGGAAACGGGGGCTATCCATGAGGATTTCTGTCCCAATGCTTCTACTGAACGCTGTGGTAGCCACCGCGTGCTCAAAAGAACATGCCGCTGCAGTGTGGACAGCGAAGCAAAGTACCTCCGTCTATGCCTCAGAGAAAGACACCGAAGACCGGGTCTTGTTTACCTTGATGCCCGGCGATACATGCACCCCACTGCGTAGCGTAGTCATGAAGGCCTATCTCCACGCCGAGATTCAATGCAAGGACGGGCGTGACTGGGTCATCGACAAGCAGAATTTTGATATCCAGTCCGCCCCCATCCGATCTGGGGTTGAGCGGCACTCCGCGCCGTCGTCAAAGGACTAATTCTGAAATGCGTAGGCTCCTAATCTCCGCGCTACTGCTTGTAGCCACAGCATCCACAGTTGCCTCGCCCGTTGCTCAACACCTCGGCTTCTTTTCCAATCAGCGAACAGTGGGAAGTAGCGACGACCCGCACACTGAAGGCTATGCCCTGGATCTCTACCGAGAAGGACCACGGGTCTTCGGCCAGTTCTGCGTGTCAACCGGAATCGAAACGCCTTGCGGCGTCATCGACACCGCTGACATCAAGGTCACCACGGGGGCGATCACGTTTCGAGCCAAGTTATCAACCGGCAGCGAAGTCACTCGAGAGTCCGGTCCAAAAGGGCGCCCAACCCGAGACATTTTTGAGTTTGTCGGCAGACTCTCCGCCAATGCAGTGAAAGGCCGCGTGACGCATAGAAATGGTTATGACTCCAGAACGGACGCACAAACGGAGTCTGTCTCGTTGCGTCGCGGACGCGCCGATACGGTGTCAACAAGCTACGCAGATTGGATGCGAGATCCTGCCAACAAACCCGCCGACTGGTGACCCCCGTAGCTCCCTCAAAAGCGCTCCCTATCGCAACGTGCTACCCGTTCGAAGCGCCGATTGGAACCGGAAAACCACAACCGCTGCCCTCCAAAAAGACCAATGAAGAAACTCATCTTCGCTTTCCTTCTACTACTCGTGGCATCCGCGCCTTCTCAAGCATGCCGCCCAGCCTATATGTCCTTTTCTCCTGTGTTTGCCCCGGGGGCAAACCAACTGAGCGTCGACGAACTTCATCGGCTACTGGAATGGAGAGAAAAGACAAGAACCGCCTTCCCGAATAGCGGGGAGTACATCGTAGTGGCGCCTGCAGACAAAGCCCTTGGTGTGCCGGACAACTTAGCCGAGCAACGTCTCCAATCCCTGATCGGGCTCCTTAGGAATATTGGCGTACCCCAAAGCGATGTCCTTTACGCTGAAGTACACCAGCGAGGCAGCGGCAAGATCTTGCCCACTGACAAGACGGTGATGCAGCAAGCATTACGAGATATCAATACTGCCTCTATCGAGATCAATCCTCGATGCCCGCATGCATGCTGTCCCGGCCCCACGCCAATTCAACCGTAGCAGGCGAGCACTGCGCTACCCACAACCGCCTAACTCTTGCTAGGGCTCTCACGTCTGCAATAAAAAAACGGGGGCAACGCCCCCGTCCATCAAGCCGCATCCGGCTGCACCCCAGGCGCCGCCCTCTGAAACACCTCCTGCGCCATGCAGTGCTCAAAAATCCGAGCCAGTGTCGGGTAATCCTCCACCGCCACATCGAACCGCTTGCCGTTGAAGACCTGCGGCACGAGGCACACATCAGCCAGCGTTGGCGTGTCGCCCACGCAGTAGGCCCCCGTGAGCGGCGATGCCGACAGCCGCGTCTCCAGCGCCGCAAACCCCAGCTTCACCCAGTGGCGATACCAGTCGTTGCGCGCTTCCTCTTCCACGTTGAACGTGTGCTTGAGGTACTTGAGCACGCGCGGGTTGTTGAGCGGATGGATCTCACACGCAATCGCCAGCGCAATCGCGCGGATGTGCGCACGGTGGCTGGGCGAGCCAGGCAGCAGCGTGGGCTCGGGATGCGTCTCTTCCAGGTACTCGACGATCGCCAATGATTGGTTCAGCACGTCGGTGCCGTCGCACAGCACGGGCACCAGCGCATCGGGGTTCAGCTTGACGAAGTCGGGCGCCAATTGCTCGCCCTTGAGCAGGTGCACGGGCGCGTAGTCATACGGCAGGCCCTTGATCTCCAGCGCGATGCGCACACGGAACGACGCCGAACTGCGGAAGTAGTTGTACAGCTTGATCGACATGGCTTGCGGCTCTCTGCTCAGATGACCTTCACATGCAGTTCGCCCACGCCGTCGATCTTGCCGACCATCAGGTCGCCAACAACAACCGGGCCGACGCCCTCAGGCGTGCCGGTATAGATCAGATCGCCAGGGCGCAGCTCAAACAAGCGCGAGAGGTACGCAATGGTTTCCGGCACCGACCAGATCAGGTCCGACAAGTCGCCGCGCTGGTGTTCGCGGCCGTTGACCGACAGCGTGATCGCGCCCTTGTCCGGGTGGCCGACCTCCTTCACGGGGATGATCGGGCCGATCGGTGCCGAGCCATCGAACGCCTTGCCGGTTTCCCACGGGCGGCCGCCCTTCTTGGCGGCGTTCTGCAGGTCGCGGCGCGTCATGTCCAGGCCGATGGCGTAGCCGTAGATATGCTTGGCTGCGGATTCCACAGCGATGTCGCGCCCGCCCGTGCCGATGGCGACCACGAGTTCGATCTCGTAATGGCAATCCTTCGTCTCGGTGGGGTAGACGAACTGGCCGGTCTCGCCGTCGGCGATGTAGCGCACGGCATCGGCCGGCTTGCAGAAGAAGAACGGCGGCTCGCGGTCGGGGTCGGAACCCATCTCGCGGGCATGGGCGGCGTAGTTACGGCCGACGCAGTACACGCGGCGCACCGGAAACTGGCCTTGCCCGCCACGCACGGGAATGCCGTTGACGGTGGGCGGGGTGACGACATATTCGGTCATGCAGGTCTCCTGGAAATTCGCTTGAATAAACAGACGGGGACACGGCCACCGCCCCCCGGCGACCGAGCTGCGAGCATACACCCGCACCGGCCCGGCGCGGTTCTTGCAAGCGTAGCGTGCACCCTGCCCCACTTTGCACCATGCAAACGAAACCGCCCGCCCCATCCGCCCCGCCCGCCGCGCCTCACTCGGCCGCGCCGATGCGCGTGCTGCTGGTGCGTGATCCGTTGGACGCCGAACAGATCAACCTGGAGCTGATCCGCGCGGGGCTGGCCGAAGCCGGCTTCATCGACGTGGGCCTGGCCGACGCCGACCTTACCCTGCCCGACCGCATCGCGCAGACACAGCCCGACATGGTGATCGTCGCGTCGGAATCCGCCGCACGGGACACCATCGAGCACGTCTGCGTGGCCACCCAGCATGCGCCGCGCCCCATCGTGCTGTTCACCGACAACGACGACGCGGCGCGCATCAAATCGGCGTTCGCCGCGGGCATCACGGCCTACATCGTCGACGGCATCAAGCCCACGCGTGTGAAGGCCGTGCTGGACGTCGCCTACGCCCGCTTCGAGCACGAGCGCGAACTGCGCGCCGAACTGGACACCGCCAAGACCCAGTTGGCCGAGCGCAAAGTGCTCGAGCGCGCCAAGGGGCTGCTGATGAAGCAGATGAACCTGTCTGAGGACGACGCCTTCAAGCGCCTGCGCAAGATGGCGATGGACCGCAATATCAAACTCGTCGAAGCCGCCCAGCGCGTGATTGACGTGATGGCCGGCTGAGACCACCGGGCACCGCCCAGTTTTGGTGCGCCGCACAACTCCGGCGCCGGAAACGCACCAGTCGCGCGCCAAGGTCTGCGGCTCGAACGCCGGGTTCTGAAGCGCACGTGCCGAGCGTTGAGCTCCGACTGCGGGGCAAAAAGCCTCACGCGTGGAGCTCCGAGCCCCAATCGCCGCGCTAAATGCCTCGCACCCATGGAGCTTTGAACTCGAGCCGCCGAGCAAAAAGCCTGACGCACCGAGTTCTGAGCTCGAACCGCCGAGAAAAAAGCTCGACACGCCGAGTTCTGAGCTCGAACCGCCGAGAAAAAAGCTCGACGCGCCGAGTTCTGAGCTCGAACCGCCGAGAAAAAAGCTCGACGCGCCGAGTTCTGATCTCCGACTGCCGAGCAAAAAGCCTCACGCGCGGCGTTCGGAACCCCGTGCGTCGTGTTCTGAACTGCAGAGTTGGCATACCCCTTGCAAGTGTCGCTGCGAGCCGATGCCAATGTGGGTATCGGCACGAGACAACGGCGTCTCGATGCACGGCAAGCGCGCTCCCCATCATGGAGGGACGTGGCCGCGCGTCGGGACGCCTTTTTCTTTCCTTGGAGCCATGGATGGCCGCGCCAGACAAGACTGACCCCGTCGTCAACCCGATCAATCCGAAGCGCCGCAGCGTGATCAAGGCCGCGGCAACCATTGCTGGAGGGAGTGCCGTGGCATTGATCGATCCGCTGGTGCGTGCTGGTGCCTGGGCCGCTGGCTCCGATGCGCCCGAGAAGACCGAGCTGAAGGTCGGCTTCATCCCGCTGACCGACTGCGCGTCGGTGGTGATGGCCTCCACGCTGGGCATCGACAAGAAGTACGGCATCAAGATCACGCCGTCGAAAGAGGCCTCGTGGGCGGGCGTGCGCGACAAGCTGGTGTCGGGTGATCTGGATGCGGCACACGTGCTCTACGGGCTGATCTACGGTGTGCAGCTCGGCATTGGCGGCCCGAAGAAAGACATGGCCGTACTGATGACGCTGAACAACAACGGCCAGGCCATCACGCTGTCGAACAAGCTCAAGGAAGCGGGCGTCAAGGACGGCGCATCGCTCAAGGCCGTGATGGCGAAGGACAAGCGCGAGTACGTGTTCGCGCAGACCTTCCCGACCGGCACGCATGCGATGTGGCTGTACTACTGGCTGGCCGCGCACGGCATCCATCCGCTGCAAGACGCGAAGGCGATCACCGTGCCGCCGCCGCAGATGGTCGCCAACATGCGCGTAGGCAACATGGATGGCTACTGCGTGGGCGAGCCGTGGGGCGCCCGCGCCATCGCCGACAACATCGGCTTTACCGCCGAGACGACGCAGGCCATCTGGAAGGACCACCCGGAGAAGGTGCTCGGCACCACGGCGGAGTTCGTGCAGAAGTATCCGAACACGGCACGCGCGCTGACGGCTGCGGTGCTGGAGGCGGGCAAGTTCATCGATGCCTCGGCGTCGAACCGCCGCAAGACGGCCGAGACCATCGCCGCCAAGTCCTACGTGAATACCGACATGGACATCATCCTGGACCGCATGCTCGGCCGCTACACGAACGGCATCGGCAAGACGTGGGATGACCCGGACCCGATGCGCTTCTATCACGACGGCGCGGTCAACTTTCCGTACCTGTCGGACGGCATGTGGTTCCTCACGCAGCAGAAGCGCTGGGGGCTGTTGAAGACGCATCCGGATTACGCGGCGGTGGCCAAGCAGGTCAACCGCATCGACATCTTCAAGCAGGCCGCGGCTGCCACGGGCACGCCCTTGCCGAAGAGCGACATGCGCACCGCCAAGCTGATCGATGGCGTGGTGTGGGATGCGAAGAACCCGGCTGCGTATGCGGACGGTTTCAAGATCAAAGCCTGACGCTTCCACCGTCTTCTCCGAACTTCTGATTGCGGTCCCTCACGTCGATGGAGCCCGACATGAACACGCTCGTCAAACCGTTGTCCGGCGTGCAGTCTGACGCCGCTGTTCCCACACGTCGCATCGCGTTGCGCGACTGGTTTGTGGCCGCCGTGGTGCGCGGCTTTCCGCCCGTGCTGGGGCTGGTGATCTTCGTGCTGGCGTGGCAGGGCATCGCCACCGCCATCCCCGCGCTGCCGACGCCGGCGGTGACGTGGAAAGCGGCGGTCGCGCTCTTCGCCGATCCGTTCTATCGCAATGGCCCGAATGACCAGGGCGTGGGTTGGAACGTGCTGGCCTCGCTGGCGCGGGTGGGCGCAGGCTTTGGGATGGCCGCCATCATCGGTATTCCGGCCGGCTTCCTGATCGGGCGCTTTGCATTCCTCAACGCAATGACCTCGCCCATCATCAGCCTGCTGCGGCCGGTGTCGCCGCTGGCATGGCTGCCGATTGGGCTGCTGCTGTTCAAGTCGGCCAACCCGGCGGCCATCTGGGCGATCTTCATCTGCTCGATCTGGCCGATGGTGATCAACACCGCCGTGGGCGTGACGCGCGTGCCGCAGGATTACCTGAACGTGGCGCGCGTGCTGAACCTGTCGGAGTGGAAGGTGTTCACGCGCGTGCTGTTTCCGGCGGTGCTGCCGTACATGCTGACGGGCGTGCGGCTGTCCATCGGCACCGCGTGGCTGGTGATCGTGGCGGCAGAGATGCTGACCGGCGGTGTCGGCATCGGGTTCTGGCTGTGGGATGAGTGGAACAACCTGAAGGTCGAGCACATCGTCATCGCTATCTTTGTGATTGGCGTGGTGGGCTTGCTGCTGGAGCACGCGCTGCTGGCGATTGCGCGGCGGTTCTCGTACGACGCTGTTTGAGGGGGCGACCATGAGCGAAAAATTCCTGCGCATTGAAAACGTTGGGCAGACGTTCAAGACCAAGAAGGGTGCGTTCGTCGCGTTGCGCGATATCGACCTCACCGTCGCGCGTGGTGAGTGCATTGCGTTGATTGGGCACTCGGGGTGCGGTAAATCGACGTTGCTGAACCTGATTGCCGGGCTGACGCGGCCGACCACGGGTGGGTTGATCCTGGCGGAGCGTGAGATTGCCGGGCCGGGGCCGGATCGGGCGGTGGTGTTTCAGAACCATTCGCTGCTGCCGTGGCTGACGTGCTTTGACAACGTGTATCTCGCAGTGGAGCGCGTGTTTGGCAAAGCTGAATCGAAGGCCGACTTGAAGGCACGCACGCATGCGGCACTCGCGCTGGTCGGCTTGTCTCATGCTGAGCAGAAGCATCCGCATGAGATTTCCGGGGGGATGAAGCAGCGGGTGGGGATTGCGCGGGCGCTGTCGATGGAGCCTAAGGTGCTGTTGATGGATGAGCCGTTTGGGGCGTTGGATGCGCTGACGCGGGCGCATTTGCAGGATGAGCTGTTGAAGATCGTTGCTGCTACCGGTAGCACGGTAGTGATGGTCACCCATGATGTGGATGAAGCCGTGCTACTGGCGGATCGCATCGTCATGATGACGAATGGGCCGGCGGCGACGATTGGCGAAGTGTTGAAGGTGGATTTGCCGCGGCCGCGGGATCGGATGGCGTTGGCGGAGGATTCGACTTATCACGCTTGTCGGACGGCTGTTTTGGATTTCTTGTATCGGAAGCAGCGGCATCCGGTGGCGGAAGCGGCTTGATGTTTGGGGTGGTCCTTTCTTTTTGACCTTGGTGGTCCACCCCTATTTCATCCCCTGCCGGGGCTGACTCACTTTCTTTGGTCTTGCCCAAAGAAAGTAAGCAAAGAAATGCGCGCCCGAGATGGCGACCCCCTCCTT
>JGI24740J21852_10000480_pt1 | contig 17190 bp, 17 predicted proteins | sample KBSCornC6_FD_21852 | JGI IMG/M metagenome (IMG submission 21852) | reverse complement strand
AGGTAGGCGATCCCGAGGCCACCGGCGCAGAAGGGCAGCTGGGTGACGGCGTAGAGAAGGACGGTGTAGAGGAGGATCTGGCGCCGGGTCTCGTCCTCGCCGCGGACCACCGGCAGCATCGGGATCCCGGCCTTGGCGTACTCGTCCTTCATCAGCAACGAGAGCGCCCAGAAGTGGGGTGGGGTCCAGAAGAAGACGATCGCGAAGAGGAAGAGCGCCATCCCGTCGAGACCGCCGGTGACGGCCGCCCAGGCGACCAGCGGCGGCATCGCGCCGGCGGCGCCGCCGATGACGATGTTCTGCGGCGTCGTCCGCTTCAACCAGAGCGTGTAGACGAAGACGTAGCCGAGGAAGCCCCAGAGCGAGAGCGTCGCCGCCAGCGGGTTGACCGTCGTCGCCAGCAGCAGGAAGGAGGCGCACTCGAGCGAGGCGCCGAAGGCGATCGCGGCGCCGGGGGAGATCCGCCCGGCCGCCACCGGGCGGTTCGCGGTGCGAGCCATGGTGCGGTCGATGTCGCGGTCGACGGCGTGGTTGATGGCGCCGGCACCGCCGGCCGAGAGGGCGCCGCCGAGGCAGGTGAGGAGGATCAGCCGCAGCGAGGGGTCGCCGGCCACGTACATCGTCGTCACCGTCGTGAACAGCAGCAGCGACTGGACCTTCAGCTTGGTCAGCGTCAGGTAGTCGCGCAGAACCGAGGGCGCCGCCGTGGGCGCGATCGTCGCAGTCTGGGCACCGCTCATCGGCGGTTCAGGCTACCGGCTGCGACTCGCGAGCCTGCTGCTCGCTGCGCGCGGTGCGGTTGGCGATCGCCTCGCGGATGTCGCGCATCGGCCGGGTGCTGCGGACGTCCGGGAGGACGTCGAAGTTGTGCGGCTCCGGCGGCGAGAGCGTGAACCACTCGAGCGTGTCGCCGCCCCAGGGGTCGTGACCGGCCTCTGCCCCGTTGACGCGGCTCTGGATCGCGTTGACGAGGGTCATCACGATCCCGATTCCGAGGATCAGGACGCCGATCGAGGCGATCAGGTTGTAGGCGTCGAGACCTTTGCCGGAGAAGAACTTGTAGGCGTCGATCACCTGGCCCTGCTCGGCCCCGGCGAAGAAGAGGGGGACGAAGGCGACCAGCGTGCCGACGATCATCGTCCAGAAGGAGAGGCGGGACAGGTACTCGCCCATCGTCCGGCCGGTCATCTTCGGGAACCAGTAGTGGAGCGCCGCGAAGCCGCCGAAGACGGCGCCGCCGACGAGGGCGAAGTGGGTGGAGGCGGTGGCGTCGGTGGTGTTCTTGATCTGCCAGGCGGCGGCGACCAGCGACTGCTCGAGCTCGGCGGCGAGCCCGATCGAGATCATCGAGATCGCGCCGATCGCGAACAGCAGCGGGGCGCGCATCCGCAGCGCGCCGCCGACCAGGGTCGAGATCAGGTTGAAGAGGATCAGCCCGAACGGCACGACGAGGACCAGCGACATCAGCATCGCGAAGTACATCCAGCCGATCCCGATCGGCGCGGTCAGCATGTTCTGCATCCAGGCGAGGGTGCCGACCACGGCGATCACCGCCAGCGAGCCCATCACCGCCGGCCGGTTGAAGAGCGGTTTGCCGGCGAAGGTGGCGACGATTTCGGCGATCGCGCCGAAGGCGAAGATCAGGATCAGCATGTAGGCGCCGGTGTAGAAGATCCAGCTCAGGTGCTGCCAGAGCAGCGGCGCGCCGCCGGAGCCGTCGGCGAAGAAGATGCCGTCGTAGTTGCGGTCGATCATCAGCATCGTCAGTGCCGCCAGCAGGACCGGGCCGATCGCCAGCATCAGCCAGCAGCCGACAGTGGCGGCCCAGGCGAAGATCGGCACCCGGCGCCAGGCCATCCCCGGCGCCCGCATCCGGCGCAGGGTGGTCAGCAGGTCGATCGCGAGGAAGACGAAGCCGAGCGTCGCCAGGCCGGTCGCGGTGGCCCAGGCGTCGACGCCGTTGTTCGAGAGGAAGGCGAGCTCGGTCAGCGGCGAGAGCGGGTTCACGCCGGCCTCCGAGGGGGTGAACATGAAGCCCGCGTAGTAGAGGATCGTGCCGGCGCCGAAGAGCGCGAGGCCGAGCTGTCCGAGACGGGGGAGGGCGGTGCCGCGGGCGCCCACCTGGAGCGGTGCCACGTAGTAGAAGAACCCCATTACCAGGGGAATCGCGAAGAAGAAGATGGCGGTGACGCCGTAGGTGGAGAGCATCCGGTTGAAGCCGACCGGGGTCATGAAGCTGTTCTCCGGGATCGCCAGCTGCAGCCGCATCAGCAGCATCTCGACGGCGGCGAGGAAGAGGAAGCCGAGAGCGCCGGTGATCAGGATCCGGCCGATGTCCTTGTGGTCGGCGCTGGTCGCGAGCTCGACCCAGCGCGGGCGCGGGCGGCCCGGAAATCCCTCTGCGACCAGCTCGGGACGAGGGGACTCGCTCATGGCACTTCTCCGTTTTCGATCAGGCCGACGACCCGCTGCTGGGCCGCTTCGATTTCGCTCTGCTGCTGTTCGATGAAGGCTTCGTAGGCCTGCGGCGAGACCACTTCGACGTCGGTCCGCATCGCCGCGTATGCCTGGCCCGAGAGGGTGGCCGCTTCGCCACCGAAGCTGCCTTCTTCGTCGGCCCGGAAGACCACCTCGTTGGTCTTGCCCGGCACGGCATCGTGCTTGCCGGCGAGGTCGGGCACGTTCCAGGTGTGGACGACGTCGGTGGAGACCAGGTTCAGCTGCACCGCGGTGTCGACCGGGACGACCAGCTTGTAATAGGAGAAGGCGCCGTTCGGGTATTCGTAGCGCCACAGCCACTGCTGGCCGGTCGCCTTGATTTCCAGCGGCCTTTCCTTCGCGGCGGCGAGGCCGGCGGCGCCGGTGGTGGGCTGCTGCTGGGCCTTGTCGGTGAAGACGACGGCGAGGATGAAGACGATCGCGGCGAAGACAGTGAGGGCGCCGGCGACCCGGAACTGGATGCCGCGCCCGCTGGTCAGCTGGCGCGGTTCGGCGCCGCGCTCGGAGCGGTACTTGCGGACGGCGCGGAAGAGGGCGACGTTGACCACGACGACGACGATCGCCGCGGCGATGAAGCCGATCCAAAGCAGAGTGTCGATCTGGTCCGTGCCGGGGGAGTGGGGCGCCAAAGCGCGGCCATTCTAATCACGCCGGGCGGCGCGGCGGCGCCCCCGTCCCCGACGCGTGGCCCTGGCCGGTCCCTCTCGCCCTACCTATACTCGCCGACCTTATGAAGAGGCGCTCCCGGCCATCCAGCGCGCTCCGATTGGCCGTGCAGGCCGGTGCGGTGGCGATGGTGGGCGTTGCGGTCGCGGTTCCGCTCCTGCGCAAGCGGCTGCGGATCTCGGCCCCGGTGACGATCGCCGCCTGCGCCGCCGGCCCGCTCGCGGTCGCCGTCCTGCGGCCGCGCTCGCGCAAGCGCGACGTCGCCCTCTTCGCGATGCAGATGTGGGCCTTCACGATGGTCCACGAGATTCCCTACGACGATCCCGAGCGCCTGCGTGCCCGCCTGCGCAGCCGCTACCCGATCCAGATCGACCGCCTGCTCGGCGCCGGCCAGCTGCCCAACGTGCGCTTGCAGCGGGCGCTCGCCAGGCTGCCGCGGGTCGGCGTCCTCAACCGCTTCCTCGCCTGGACCCACTGGCTCTGGTTCGTCGAGCCCTACCTGGCCCTGACGTTGGTGCTGCTACGCGCCCCCGAGCACTTCCCGCGCGCGGCGCGGCAGATGGCGGCGGTCTTCGACGCCGGCTGCGTCGTCTACTTCGTCGCACCGACGGCGCCCCCCTGGTGGTCCTCCGAGCAGGGGGTGACCGGGGAGCCGGTGCGGCGGATCATGGTCGAGGTCGGCGAGCAGACCTGGCGCTCGGCTTGGCCGGCGATGTACGAGGCGCTCGGCGGCAATCCCTGGGCGGCGATGCCCTCGCTGCACTTCGCGACCTCGGTCCAGGCCGCGCGCTCGCTCTCCGAAGTCGGTCGGGCCGAGGGCGCCCTCGGCTGGGCCTACGCGCTCACCCTCGGCTTCGCCCTCGTCTACCTCGGCGAGCACTACGTCACCGACCTCGCCGCCGGGGGGCTGCTTGTCGCCGCCGTGAAGCGCGGCGAGGCGCTGGCCGAACCCCTCGTCCTGGGGGTCAACGGAGCGCTGCAGCATTTGGAGAGGATCGCGAGCGGGTAGCGTCCCTGGGGTGTCTGAGGATCGTGCGGCGAACGGCAAGGTGGCCGTAGAGACCGGCGAGGACACCGTCGAGCGCCCCGAGCGCGAGGAAGTCAGCGGCGAGATGCCGCTCTTCACGGTGCGTCGGCTGGTGCAGACGCTGCTCCTTGTCGCCTTCCTGCTGATCGTCATCTACTTCCTCTTCCCGAAGCTGGTCGGGCTCGGCGACGCGCTCAGCAGACTGGACGACGCCGACCCGGTCTGGATTGGCGTTGCGATCGGCTTCAACGTCCTCGCCTACGTCACCTACATCGCCCTCTTCAAAGCGGTGGTCGGGGGGGAGGCGCTGCGGTTGTCCTGGATGGAGACCTACGAGATCAACATGGCGGGGGTCGCGGCGACGCTGCTCTTCTCGGCTGGCGGCGCCGGCGGAATCGCCCTCACCTACTGGTCGCTGCGCAAGGCGGGGATGGGTCGGCGCGATGTGGCCCGGCGGATGGTCGCCTTCATCTCCCTCCACTACGCCTTCTATCCGATCGCCCTGATCCTCTTCGGGGTTCTGCTGCGGACCGGGGTGCTGAACGGCAAGGATTCGGTCGAGCTGACGATCGTGCCGGCGGGCGTGGCCGGACTGCTGCTCATCCTCGGCGCTCTGGTGGCGTTGATCCCCGGCGACCTCGAGCAGCGCTTCGCGCCCTACGCGCACGGCGAGCGCGCCCAGGCTTTCCTGCACAGCGCCGCCAAAGTGCCGGAAACGCTGGCGGAGGGCTTCCGCTTTGCGCTCGGGCTCTTCGCCCATCCCTCCCGCGGCGGCCTCGCCGTGCTCGGCGCCGCCGGCTTCTGGGCGGCCAGCATCGGTGTCCTCTGGGCCTCCTTCCACGCCTTCGGCGTCCACGTGCCGCTGGCTGTCGTCGTCCAGGGCTTCTTCCTCGGCATGGTCGCCAACCTCTTTCCGCTGGCCCCGGCCGGAGTCGGAGCCGTCGACGCCGGCATGATCGGCGCCTTCGTCCTCTTCGGTCTGCCCGAGGAGACGGTCTTCCCGGCGATCCTGGTCTTCCGCCTGGTCGCCTTCTGGATGCCGATCCCACCGGGCATCGTCGCCTTCTTCCAGCTCCGCAAAACGGTCCACCGCTGGGAAGAGGAGGGCCTGCCGATCAACCGCGGCGGCGAGGCGAAATCCGATTTCGAGCCCGCTGTCGGCTGATTGCGGGCGTCTCCTCAGGGGAGTACTATAAAAAGTAAAGTATTAGACTTCAGGCGGCGAGATATGGCTGATTCGAAGAAGGTCGAGAACGTAATCATCATCGGTGGGGGGCCGGCCGGCTATACGGCGGCGCTCTACACCGCGCGCGCCAACCTCGAGCCCCTCGTCTTCGAGGGCTTCCAGTGGGGCGGGCAGCTGCAGAACACCACCGACGTCGAGAACTATCCCGGCTATCCCGCGGGGATCATGGGGCCGGAGATGATGAGCCAGTTCCGCGCCCAGGCTGAGCGCTTCGGGACGCGGTTCGTCACCGACGACGTCGACCGGGTCGAGCTTTCCGACGGCGGCGTCCAGAAGGTCTTCCTCGGTGAGGAGGAGCACCGCGCGAAGACGATCATCCTGGCGATGGGAGCGGAGCCGAAACGGCTCGGCATCCCCGGCGAGATGGAGCTGGGCGGCCGCGGAGTCTCCACCTGCGGCGTCTGCGACGGGGCCTTCTTCAAGGGCCACGAGGTGATCGTCGTCGGCGGCGGCGACTCGGCGATGGAGGACTCGATCTTCATCTCCAAGTTCGCCGACCACCTGACGATCGTCAACCGCCGCGACGAGTTCCGCGCCTCGAAGATCATGTTCGACCGGACCAAGGAGAAAGAGAACATCTCTCTCAAGACGCCGTTCATCCCGGAGGAGTTCGTCTCCGGCGAGGACGGGAAACTTCAGAAGATCCGCCTCCGCAACGCCGAGACCGGCGCCGAGGAGGAGATCGAGGCGACCGGGGCCTTCGTCGCGATCGGCCACGTCCCCCGCTCGGAGGTCGTCAAGGGCCAGATCGAGACCGACGAGGACGGCTACATCGTCACCCAGGCCGGCTCGACCCGGACCAACCTCGGCGGTGTCTTCGCCGTCGGCGACGTCGTCGACCACACCTACCGCCAGGCGGTCACCGCCGCCGGCACCGGCTGCATGGGCGCGCTCGACGCCGAGCGCTACCTGCGCGACAGCGCCCCGCCGGTCGAGGCGCATTGGTTTCCGGGCGGCGAGCCGGCCGAGATCGCGACCGGGTCCTAGCGATGGCCGAGTGCAGCCACCTCGACACGGTCGAGCTGCTGGAGCTGCCGGAGCAGATTGACGGCTGCGAGGAGTGCCTGAAGACCGGCGGCACCTGGGTGCACCTGCGGATGTGCCAGAGCTGCGGGCATATTGGCTGCTGTGACAACTCGCCGGGCAAACACGCGACTGGGCACTACCACGAGACCCAGCACCCGATCATCCGCTCGGCCGAACCGGGCGAGGACTGGAGCTGGTGCTACCCGGACGAACTGATGATGCGGCTCAGCGGCGAGCGGCCCGGCTGAGAAATCGGTTGCCGCTTTCGCCCCAGTGGGCTGGGGTCAAAGCTGCCCGCGGCGAAGGAGCGGGGCTGGGGTGTAGGCGGGGCCTTTTTGGGCCTCGAGCTCGGTGAGGATCTCCAGCGCACGAGAGGGGCCGAGCTCGGCGGCGATCTCGATCGGCCCGCGCGGCCAGTTGAAGCCGAGGCGCATCGCCGTGTTCATGTCGTCGGGTGAGGCGATCTCCTCTTCGAGGGCGAGTGCGGCCTCGTTGGCGATCTGGGCGTAGAGGCGGTCGAGGACGCCGCGCTCGTCTCCGCCGCCGCCCGCCGCGCGGTCGCTTGGCGGGGAGGCCGGTGCGTCGATGATCGAGGAGAGATCGGCCGGCGTCGGGTCGCCCTCGCCGTAGTCGTAGAAGCCGTGGCCGCTCTTGCGGCCGAAACGGCCGGAGGCGACCATCGCCTCCTGGATCGGGGTCGGGCGCCAGCGCTCGGGCTCGCCGCCCTGGGCGAAGAAGGAGCGGGCGATGGTCAGGTTGACGTCGATCCCGATCAGGTCGAGCAGTTCGAACGGGCCCATGCGGAAGCCGTCGCCGCGGACGATCTCGTCGATCCGGGCCGGCGTCGCGACGCCGTCGCCGGCGATTCGCAGCGACTCCAGGCTGAAGGGGCGGGCGAGGCGGTTGGCGACGAAGCCGGGGCTGTCCTTGGCCCGGATCGGGGTCCGTCCCATCGCTTCGGCCAGCTCGGTGGTGGCGGCCAGGGCCGGCTCGCCGGACTCGGGCGCGGCGACCACCTCGACCAGCTTCATCAGCGCCGGCGGGTTGAAGAAGTGCATGCCGACGACCCGCTCGGGGTGGGGGACGCCGGCGGCGATGTCGGCGACCCGCAGCGAGGAGGTGTTGGAGGCGAGCACCGCCTCGGGGCCGCAGGCCTCGGCGACGGAGCGGAACAGCTCCCGCTTCAGGTCGAGCTCCTCCGGCGCGGCCTCGATCAGGATCGCGCAGCCCGACAGCTCCTCGATCGCGCCGACGGGACGGACGCGGGCACGCGCCGCCTCGGCCTCCGCCTCGCTCCAGCGACCGCGGGCGGCGCCCTTGGCGAGCGCCTCGGCGAGCTTGCCGGCGCCGCGCTCGGCCGCCCCCTCGAAGGCGTCATAGAGCAGCGTCTCGCGGCCGCCGAGCGCCGCCACCTGGGCGATCCCGGCACCCATCGTGCCCGCCCCGAGCACGCCCACGCGGGTGGTCGAGCCGGCCTCCATCAGCGGCCGCGGAACTCCGGCTTGCGCTTCTCGAGGAAGGCGTTCATGCCCTCGACCCGGTCCTCCGTCGCCATCGTTCGCTCGAACAGCTCGCGCTCGCGGGTCAGCCCCTCGCTCAGCGGCGTCTCCTCGGCGAAACGCACCCCCTGTTTGCCGAGGCGGACAGCGATCGGCGCCCGGGCGGCGACGGCGCGGGCCAGCTCGATCGCCTCCTCCAGCCAGCGGCCTTCGGTGGCGACGACGTTGACCAGGCCCCACTCGTGGGCGGTTGCGGCGTCGAAGAGGCGGCCGGTCAGCACATACTCCATCGCCCGCTGCTTGCCGATCGCCCGGGTCAGGCGCTGGGTGCCGCCGCCGCCGGGAATGATCCCGAGGGTGATCTCGGGCTGGCCGAAGCGGGCCTTCTCGTCGGCGACGATCATGTCGCAGGCCATCGCCAGCTCGCAACCGCCACCGAGCGCGAAGCCGGCGACGGCGGCAACGAGCGGCGTCTCGGTCGACGCCACCTGGCGCCAGAACTCGGGTCCCGCCGGGTCCGGCCTGGCGCCGAGCGGGCGCTCGGCCATCGCGCGGATGTCGGCACCGGCGGCGAAGACCTTCTCCGAGCCGGCGAGGACCGCGCAGCGCACCGCCGCGTCGGCGTCGAAACTCGCGAGGGCGGCGGCGATCTGCTCGCGCATCTCGGCCGAGAGCGCGTTGCGCGCCTCCGGCCGGTTCAGCCGCAGCAGGCCGACCCCGTGCGCGTCGATCTCGGTCTCGACCAGATGCGGCAAGCTCAGCTCTCCTCGAAGGGGAGCATCGCGTTGACGCCCGTCGCCAGGCGGCCGATGATCAGCTTCTGGATCTGCGAGGTGCCCTCGTAGAGGGTGGTGACGCGGGCGTCGCGCAGGTAGCGCTCGACCGGGTAGTCGTCGACATAACCGGAGCCGCCGTGGACCTGGATCGCCAGGTTGGCGCATTCGACCGCGGCCTCGGTCGCGTAGAGCTTGGCCACCGAGGTCTCCATCGTGTTCGGCTTCTTTTCGTCCTTGAGGACGCCCGCGCGGAAGACCAGCATTCGGCTGGCGTCGCGCTTGAGGATCATGTCCGAGATCATCTCCTGGACCAGCTGGAAGCGGGCCAGGGGGACGCCGAACTGCTTGCGCTCCTTGGCGTACTCGACAGAGGACTCGACGCAGCCTTCGCAGATGCCGACGCAGCCGGAGGCGACGCTGTAGCGGCCGTTGTCGAGGGCGCTCATCGCCACCTTGAAGCCGTCGCCGACCTCGCCCAGCATGGCGCTGTCGGGGACCTCGACCTCGTCAAGCGAGATCTCCGCCGTGTCGGAGGAGCGGAGGCCGAGCTTGCCGTGGATCTCCTGGGTGGTGAAGCCCTCGCTGTCGGTGGGGACGATGAAGCAGGCGAGGCCGCGGTGCTTCTTCTCCGGGTCGGTCTGGGCGAAGATCAGCGCGAAGTCGGAGAAGTTGGCGAGCGAGATCCACATCTTCTGACCGCTGATCGACCAGCCCGAGTCGGTCTTGGTCGCGCGGGTGCGGAGGTTGGCGGCGTCGGAGCCGGTGTCGGGCTCGGTCAGGCCGAAGCAGCCGAGCGACTCGCCCGAGCAGAGCTTCGGCAGCCACTCGCGCTTCTGCTCCTCGCTGCCCCAGCGCTCGATCGAGCCGCCGACCAGCGAGGTGACGACGGAGACGACCGTGCGGGCGGAGGAGTCGGCGCGGCCGATCTGCTCGACGATCAGCCCGTAGCCGATGTAGTCGAGGGAGCGACCGCCGTACTCTTCGGCGATCGGCGCTCCGAGGTAGCCGACCTCGCCCAGCTTGCGGGCCAGCTCGCGGTCGAAGCGACCGGCGCGGTCGTTCTCCCTGACCCGCGGCAGGATCTCCTTGTCGGCGAACTCGCGCGCCGTTTCCTGGATCAGCTTCTGCTCGTCGCTGAGCTGAAAGTCCATCTCACTCCCTCTCGTCTAGCCGTTACGAAGTTCTCGCCCGAGCGTCTCGGCGAAGGCGCGCTGCGCCTCCTCGGTGCGCGGGCCCGGTGCCTGCGGCAGCCCTTTGCCGTCGATCGCCGCGACCGCCTGCACCTCGCGCGTGGTCGAAGCGAGGAAGGCCTCGCTCGCTCCCCGCAGGTCGTCGACCTGCCAGCTGCCCTCCTGGACCTCGAGCGCCTTGATCAGGCGGTCGCGGGTGATCGACTCGAGCACCCCGTCGGTCAGCGCCGGGGTCCGCAGCGAACCCTCGTCCGAGACCCAGAAGACGGCCGAGGTTGGCGGCTCCAGGACCGTGCCGTCGGGCCGCACCAGCACCGCCTCGTCGGCCCCGCTTGCTTTCGCGATCCGCGTCGCCTCCATGTTGGCGGCGTAGGAGAGGGACTTGACGCCGTTGAGGATGACGCTGGGCTGGTAGGTGATGGTGGCCAGTGACAGCGTCTCGGGGTGAGCGGGGATCGGCTCGGTGGCGGCGATGCGGCGACCGCCGCGGGTGACGATCAGGCGCAGCTGGCCGTCGACGGGGCCCGCGGTCGCGAGCAGGGCGTCGATCTCCCGCTCCAGCGCCTCCCGGTCGAATTCGAGCTCGATCGCGGTGGCGGAGCGGGCGAGGCGGTCGAGGTGGTCGGCGAGGGCGAAGGGCCTGCCCTCGTAGAGCCGGATCACCTCGAAGGCGCCGTCGCCGCGGTAGAGGCCGTCGTCCTTCAGCGGCACCGTCGCCGCCGCGGTCGGCCCGATCGTGCCGTCGACGCTTGCCAGCTCCTTGAAAGCGCTCATAGCCGCCGGCGAGGCTACCTCAGCCGCGGCGGATGTGGACGGTGCAGCTGGCCCGGTGGCCGCTGTCGAACCAGCAGTGGTCGTTGACCCAGTGGATCGCGTACTGGCCTTTCCAGACCACCGAGCTGCGCAGCAGCGTGTAGCGGACGCTGACCGTCCCGTAGTAGTCGTTGGGCCCGAAGAACCAGGCGAGGCCGCAGCGGACCCGCAGTCGGGCGACGCGTTCGCAGCCCGCCCGGGTGCCGAAGCTGTGGGTGAAGCGCTCGCCGAACGCGTTGGCGAGGGTCTGCGCGACCAGCGTCTTCGCCTTCGCGATCGTCAGCAGCGGCGGTTTCGCCGCCGGCACCTTGACCGGCGGCGCCGGCGCTCCAGCTTCGATCGCCGCGATCCATTCGCCTGCCCAGGTGGCGAGCATGTCGACCCGGGTGAAGATGTTGGGGAAGGTGGGGCGGCAGCCGGGGGCGCCGGTGCTGATCACGCCGATCTCGACCGCGGTGCCGTCGCTGCGATGGGCGATCGCCGGACCGCCGCTGTCACCGAAGCAGCCGCCGGAGTGAAAGTCGGGCGTGTCGGCGGTGCAGAGCTGCAGGGCTTCCGAGTAGAAGGGGTAGTAGCGGCTCGATTGGCGGTGGCAGTAGGCGCTGCGCTGAACCGAAGTCGAGGCCGTCCGCAGGGTCGCCGGTGCGGTGGCGTCGTTGGCGTGTCGGAGTCCCCAGCCGGCGATCTCGACCGGGGTGCCGGCCGCTAGGAGGGCGTTGTCCTCGGCGTTCGCCAGCGCCAGCGTCGGCGCCGTGGTCGGCCGGGCGAGGATGAGGATGCCGGCGTCGCCCCGGGTCGCGCCGGGGTCGAAGCCCGGGAAGGTGGCGGTCCGTACGACCTTGAAGACGTTTTCCGGTTTGATGTCGTGCAGGTTGGCGACGCCGGTGGCGACCCGGTAGTCGTGGGCCGGCGTTAGCTTGCCGGTTTCGATGTCCTCGACGCAGTGGCCGGCGGTGAGGACGACGCGGGGGGCGATGACGGTGCCGGTGCAGGCGAAGCCCTCATCGGTCGATTCCTCGGCCTGGATGTAGGCGAGCGAGGGGAAGTCGGCGATCGTGGTCGGCTTGCCGCCGACGATCGATGCCTGGGCCCCGGGATCGCGGTCACCCGCTGCACTGGCTCCGGCAGCCGGGAGCAGCAGGCAGATGACTAGCAGCGCCAGGCCGCCCAGCCGGGCCGGAATCCCCGAATCCCTCATCGCTTGAGAGTACCCGGCGCCGGGACTTGTCCCGATCAAACGGCTTCGAACACGGTCGCCAGGCCCTGGCCGACGCCGACGCAGAGGGTGACGACGCCGTAGCGCCCGCCGCGCCGGCGCAGCTCCCGAACCAGGGTGCCGGCGAGGCGGGCGCCCGAGCAGCCGAGCGGGTGGCCGAGGGCGATCGCACCGCCGTTGACGTTGAGGGTCTCCTCGTCGATGCCGAGCTCGCGGGCGCTGGCGAGGACCTGCGAGGCGAATGCCTCGTTGATCTCGACCAGGTCGATCTGGTCGATCGTCAGGCCGGCGTTGGCGAGGGCGCGGGGGACCGCCTTGACCGGGCCGATGCCCATGTAGGCGGGGTCGACGCCGGCGCTGCCGCTGGCGAGGACGCGGGCGAGCGGCTCGGCGCCGAGCTCGGCCACACCCTGCTCGGAGGCGATCAGCAGGCAGGCGGCGCCGTCGTTGAGGGTCGAGGCGTTGCCGGCGGTGACGGTGCCGCCCTCGCGGAAGGCCGGCCGCAGCTTCGCCATCTTCTCCAGCGAGGCATCGGGACGGGGGCCCTCGTCGGCGGCGACGAGGACGGTCTCGCGGCCCTGCGGCGCTTCGATCGGGACGATCTCCTCGGCCAGCTTGCCGGCCTCGATCGCGGCGATCGCGCGCTGGTGGCTACGCAGGGCGAAGGCGTCCTGGTCCTCGCGGCTGACAGCGAAGCGCTCGGCGACGTTCTCGCCGGTCTCGCCCATCGACTCGGTGGAGACACCGAGGTCGGCCATCCGCGGATTGATCATCCGCCAGCCCAGGGTGGTGTCGTGCATCGTCTGCGGACCGCGGGGGAGGGCGCGCTCGGGCTTCTCGATCACCCATGGCGCCCTGCTCATCGACTCGACGCCGCCGGCCAGGTAGAAGTCGCCCTCGCCCGCCTTGACCGCGCGGGCGGCGCAATTGACCGCCTCGAGGCCGGACGCGCAGAGGCGGTTGACGGTGGCGCCGGGGACGCTGTCGGGGAGGCCGGCCAGCAGCGCCGCCATCCGGGCGACGTCGCGGTTGTCCTCGCCGGACTGGTTGGCGGCGCCGTAGTAGACGTCGGCGATCCGCTCCGGGTCGACGCCGCTGCGCTCGACCGCGGCGGCGATCGTGTGGGCGGCGAGGTCGTCGGGGCGCGCCCCGGAGAGGGCCCCGCGGTAGGCGCCCATCGGCGTGCGGACGGCTTCGACTATGTAGGCGTCGGGCATAGCGGTGAACCGTATCCTTGTCGGGTGCTCTTCATCCTGGGGACTTTGGGGATCGTCGCCTTCATGGTCGGCGTCCTGGTGCTGGTCGGGCACTTCTATCCGGGGACGGCGGCCGACCTCGTCGACTGGACGCCGACCCGCTCGCCCGAGGTCGAGGCGCAGAACGAGATCGACGACATCCGCCAGATGATGGAGGCGCAGAACGAGATGCGCCGCCGCCGCGGCGCCCCCGAGATGACCGAAGCCGACCTCCAGGCCAAGGTCGCCGAGGACGAGCGGGTGCGACTCCGCGGGCGCGGGCCGTTCGAGGCTGCTTAGGCTCGCTCCGGCACCGGCATCTCCTTGGCGCTGACTGTGGCCTTGGCGCCGACCGGGCCGAGGGCGAAGGCCAGGCCGGCGGCACCGAGGCCGGCGGCGACGATAAAGGCCCAGCCGTGGTGGAGGCCGGTGAGGAGATCGCCGCCGGAGCCGTCGAGCAGGGCGACGAGGACGGCGACGCCGATCGCCGTTCCGAGCTGCCGGGCCATCCCGAAGACGGCGGTGCCGGTGGCGAAGCGGCCCGGCGGCAGCGCCGAGGTGGCGGCGGCGGGGAGGGTGCCGAGGGTCATGCCGACGCCGGCGCCCGCGAGCAGGAAGCCGGGTAGGAAGGTGGTCGCGTATTCGGGCGTGGTCCCGACCGTGGCGAGGATCCAGGCGAAGGCTGCGGCAAAGGCGAGGCCGCCGGCGGTGGCGACCGGGCGCTGGCCGATGCGGGCGCCGAGGCGGCCGGAGGGGACGGCGAAGCTGGCCGCGACCAGCGGTCCGGGGGAGAGGGCGAAGCCCGCCTTCAGGGCCGAGTAGCCCCAGACTTCGGTCAGCAGCAGGACGCCGGAGAGCAGCATCGCCCCGAAGCCGGCGAAGAAGACAGCGGCGGCGAGATTGGCGACGGCGAAGGAGCGGATGCGGAGCAGCGGCAGCTCGATCACCGGCGCGTGGTGGTGGGCGGAGCGGCGCAGGAAGGCGGCGACGAGGCCGGCTGCGGCGACGAAGGAGCCGAGGGTGCGGGCGTCGCCCCAGCCCCAGTCGGCGCCCTTGACGATGCCGAGCGTGAGCAGGCCGATCCCGAGCGCCAGCTCGGCGGCGCCGAGCAGGTCGGGACGACCGTCTTCGGGCTCGCGAATCTCGCGCAGGGAGCGCAGCGCGACGGCGGCGGTGGCGAGTCCGATCGGGACGTTGACGAGGAAGATCCAGCGCCAGCTCGCCTGCACCAGGAGGCCGCCGATCGGCGGCCCGAGCGCGGCGGCGACGCCGCCAACTGCCGACCAGATGCCGATCGCCAGGGCCCGCTGCTCGACCGGGAAGGCGGGCAGGATCAGGCCAAGCGTGGTCGGCAGCATCATCGCCCCGCCGGCTGCCTGGAGGACGCGGGCGGCGACGAGGAAGGGGATCGAGGGGGCGGCGGCGCAGAGGGCGGAGGCGAAGGCGAAGAGCAGCAGGCCGGCAATGAAGACGCGCTTGCGGCCGACTCGGTCGGCGATCCGTCCGGCCGGGACCAGCAGCGCCGCGAAGACGATCGCATAGGCGTTCAACACCCAGGAGAGGTTGGAGAGCGAGGCGCCGCCGAATTCCCGGGCCAGGGCGGGGAAGGCGATGTTGACGATGAAGAGATCGAGGCTGGCCATGAAGAGGCCGACCGAGGTGATCGTGAGGACCTTCCAGCGCTGCTCCATGCTCGTTCCTCCCTAGTCGCTTGTAAATCGAAAGCGACCCTAGCAGACCTGGCTTGCAAAATAAAAGTGACTGGCTAGACTGGTCTCATGCCGATCCAAGCCTTCGCCGACTTCAACTGCTCGATCGCCCGCCCGCTCGCCTTCCTCGGCGAGCGCTGGACGCTGCTGGTGCTGCGCGACCTCTTCCTCGGCCGTCGCCGCTTCGACGAGATCCAGGGCTCGCTGGGGGTGGCCAGCAACGTCCTCAGCCAGCGGCTGGCGACGCTGACCGAGGAGGGCATCGTCGAGCGCCGCCGCTACAGCGAGCACCCGGAGCGCTTCGAGTACAGGCTGACCGAGAAGGGGCGCGACCTGCAGCCGGTGCTGATGGCGCTGCTCGCCTGGGGCGACCGCTACACCGTCGGCGAGGCGGGACCGGCGCTGGAGCAGATCCACACCGAGTGCGGCCACGTCTTCCACATGGTTCCGACCTGCTCGGAGTGCGGCGGCGTCGTCGACTCCCGCAACACCCGGACCCGGCCGGGTCCGGGTGCGAACGAGCAGCAGCGGCGCGCGGCGAAGCAGCGCGAAGAGCGCGAGGCGGAGCGCCGCGAGCAGCGCAGCGCAGCCTGAATGGCGCGGGCGCTGATCGTCGGCTGCGGCTGCCGCGGCCGTGAACTGGGGCGGGTACTGCTCGACGAGGGCTGGGCGGTGCGGGGGACGAGCCGGCGCGAACCGGAGCTGGCGGTGATCGAGGCGGCCGGGATCGAGCCGGCGCTGGCCGACCTCGACCGGGTCGGGACCGTGCTCGAGTTGGTCGCCGACGTGGCGGTCGTCTACCTGCTGCTCGGCTCGATCGAGGGGGATCCAGAGGCGGTCGCGGCCCTGCACGGGCCCCGCTTGGAGCGGCTGATGGAGAAGTTGGTCGACACCCCGGTGCGGGGGGTCGTCTACGAGGCGGTGGGCAGCGTCGATCCGGCGCTGCTTGCGGGCGGGGCGGAGATCGTCGTGGCTGCGTCCCGTACTTGGCGGATCCCCGTCACCACGATCGATACTGCTCCCGATTGGGACGCTGGAAGCGCGACAGACGTCGCCGGTGTTTGGGCGCAGCAGACGGCGGTATTGGGGTTGGACCTACTTACAAAGCCGAGTTTGCCAAATGGATAAACTCGGATAAGGATTCAGGTGAATAGAAAAACGCTTTCGAAAGGAGCCACCGATGGCGTTGCAACTCGGTGACGTAGCACCGGACTTCGAGGCCCAAACCACCGAGGGCCCGATCAAGTTCCACGACTGGATCGGCGACTCGTGGGCCGTCCTCTTCTCCCACCCCAAGGACTTCACCCCGGTCTGCACGACCGAGCTCGGCTACATGGCGAGCATCGAGCCCGAGTTCGCCAAGCGGGGAGTCAAAATCATCGGCCTCTCGGTCGATCCGCTCGACCGCCATGAGGACTGGGTCGACGACATCGAGGAGACCCAGGGCGCGCGGCCGAACTACCCGATCATCAGCGACGCCGACTTCGCGATCGCCAAGGCCTACGGGATGCTGGCGGCTGACGTCTCCGGCGATCCCGGCGAGCGCACCCCGGCCGACAACCAGACGGTCCGCAACGTCTTCGTGATCGGCCCCGACAAGAAAATCAAACTCATCCTCGTTTACCCGATGACCACCGGTCGCAACTTCGACGAGGTGCTGCGGGTGATCGACTCGCTGCAGCTGACCGCCAACCACAAAGTGGCGACGCCGGCGCAGTGGCAGCAGGGCGAGGACGTGATCATCTCCGGCTCGGTCTCCAACGATCAGGCGAAAGAGATCTACCCGGACGGATGGAAGGAGCCGAAGCCCTACATCCGCATCGTTCCCCAGCCGGACTAGTCGAGGCGCTCGAGCAGGTCGCCGAGGATCCGCGCGGTCGCTCCCCAGATCAGCTGCCCCTCCACCTCGTAGGTGGGGGTGCGGATGGGGACGCCGCGGCGGACCAGGCGGCGCATCTCGTAGCCGCCGCGCAGCAGCTCCAGCGAGAAGGTGAGGACGGTCTCGACCTCGCCCGGGTTCGGTTGCAGGTCGAGCTCGGCAGGATCGTCGATGCGCCCGACGAAGGGCTGGATCCGGTAGCCGGTGACGAAGGTCGAAGCCGGTGGCAGGGCGCCGGCCAGCTCGACCGCGGCCGGGTCGAGCGCGATCTCCTCCTGCGCCTCGCGCAGCGCGGTGGCGGCGAGGTCCGCGTCGCCCTCGTCCTGCCGCCCGCCGGGGAAAGAGATCTCGCCGGCGTGGCGGCGCAGGTCGGCGCGCCGCTCGGTGAAGATCAGGCCGGGTTCGTCGG
>JGI24740J21852_10000478_pt1 | contig 17228 bp, 19 predicted proteins | sample KBSCornC6_FD_21852 | JGI IMG/M metagenome (IMG submission 21852) | reverse complement strand
TCTGCAGCGCGTCGAGGTCGCGGCAGGCGAACGCGACCTTGGTCAAATGAAGCTTCGGCACGGGTTAGCCGATGCCGCCATCCCCCATGATTCGCAACGGCTTAGCTTGCGAGACCGCTGAGTGCCGCGAGCCCCAGGAAGCTGAAAAAGCCCATCACATCGGTCGCCATGGTCACGAACACGGCGGAAGANACGGCGGGGTCGATCCGCGAGCGGTCGAGCCCCACGGGAACCAGGATTCCGGCCAGCCCGGCGATGAGATTGTTGATGAGCATCGCCGTTCCCATCACGCCGGCAAGAAGGAAGCCGTTGGGCACCGGATGGATCACGCCGAAAATCAGAGACACTCCCACAAAGGTCAGGATGCCGAGCGAAAGCCCATTCCAGAACGCGATCTTGAATTCGCGCCCGAACATCCGGAGCGTGTTCGAGGAGGTCAGCTGGTTGGTCGCGATCGCCCGCACCGCAACCGCGAGGGTCTGAGTCCCGGCATTGCCCCCCATTCCGGAGACGATCGGCATCAGGACCGCGAGCAAGGTGTAGCGCCGGATCTCGCCCTGGAAGAGGCTGACCACCACGGCCGCCATGATCGCGGTGCCGAGGTTGATGACCAGCCAGGTCAGCCGCCGCCGGACGGTCAGGTGGATCGGCTCGTTGATGTCGCCTTCGCCGGCGCCCGAGAGGAGCAAAACGTCCTCTCCGGCTTCCTCCGAGATGATGTGCACGACGTCGTCGACCGTGATCATTCCGACCAGCCGTCCGGAATCGTCCACCACGGCTGCCGAGACGAGCGCGTATTTCTGGAACCTCAGCGCAACATCTTCCTGGTCCATGTCGACCGGAATGAGCGTCTGCTCGCGCGCCATGATCTGCGTCACGGGCGTGTCACGCCGAGTCCGCAGGATCGTCGAGAGCTTGCACGTGCCGAGCGGATGGTGATCGGGGCTGACCACGAACACTTCCCAGAAATCGGTCGGCAGATCGGCCGTGGAACGCAGGTAATCGATGACCTGCCCCACCTTCCAATGTTCCGGCACCGCGCACAGGTCGCGCTGCATCAGGCGGCCGGCCGATTCCTCCGGATAGCCCAGCGCCTCCTCGACCGCGGCGCGATCGTCGGGCTCCATTGCCCGAAGCACCGCCTGCTGTTCGTCGCGGTCGAGGTCCTCGATCAGCGCGACGGCGTCGTCGGTTTCGAGCTGCCCGGCGATGTCCGCGACCTGCTGCGGCTCGAGCTCGTCCAGCAGGTCCTCGCGGACATAATCGTTCATTTCGGCGAGCACGTCGGGGCTCACGATTCCGGCGAGCGCCTTGACCAGCCCCTCGCGCTCGTCGCGAGCGGCAAGCTCGATCAGGTCCGCGACATCGGCGGGGTGGAGCGGCTGGACGAGCTGGCGCGCGGTCTCGTCGTCACCGGCGTCCACGGCATCCAGAACACGCTCGACGAATTCGGGCCGAAGCCGGTCTTCCTCGTCGATCGCGCTCGAGTGGGCCGGGTTCGACTCGGCCAGTATCGGAGCGGGGATTTGGTCGTTGTCGGCCATTTCTCTCCCCTCGAGTGAACCCGGTGCCGTCCTCCTATGGACGCGCCCGCTCTGGCGCAACCACCCGAGCGTCCCTAAATCGCGCCGCTGACCCAAGCTTTCACGATGGAGTTTTTACTCATGGCCGACGCCGACCGCCTGCACCTTACCCTTTCGACCGGCGGCGACGTCGTCATCAAGCTCCGCCCGGACATCGCTCCGGGGCATGTCGAGCGAATCACCGATCTCGCCAACAGCGGCTTTTACGACGGAGTGGTGTTCCACCGCGTGATCCCGGGCTTCATGGCGCAGGGCGGCGATCCGACCGGGACCGGCTATCACGGCTCCGACAAGCCGAACCTGAAGGCCGAGTTCTCGGGCGAGTCGCACAAGCGCGGAGTGGCCTCGATGGCGCGCTCCCAGAACCCGGACAGCGCCAACAGCCAGTTCTTCATCGTGACCGAGGATTCGCCATTCCTCGACAACCAGTACACCGTGTGGGGCGAGGTCGAGAACGGGATGGAATATGTCGACGCGCTTCCCGCCGGAGAACCCCCGCGCGAGCCGGGCAAGATCCTCAAGGCGAAGGTGAAAGCCGGCTAGTGACCGATTCCGTCATTGCGAGCGCAGCGAAGCAATCCAGTACGGCGATTCTGGATTGCCGCGCAGCCTGCGGCTGCTCGCAATGACGAAGGTTGCCCTGATCACCGGCGCCTCGGCCGGGCTCGGGGTCGAGTTCGCGCGGCAATTGTCGAAGCGCGGCTACCGCCTCGTCCTCGCCGCCCGGCGCAAGGAGCGGTTGGAGGAACTCGCCAGGGAGCTCGGCAACGCACGCGCGGTTGCGATCGATTTGTCGAAGAAGGACGCCGCGGCCAGGCTGATGGCCGACATCGTGGCGAACGGCGAAACGGTCGACCTCCTCGTCAATAATGCCGGCTTCGGCCTGATCGGCCGCTTCGCCGAGCTCGACGCCACGCGCGAGCGGCAAATGATCGACCTCAACGTCGGCGCCCTGACGGACCTGTGCCGGGCAGCAGCCCCGGCGATGATCGAGCGCAAGTCGGGCGCGATCCTCAACGTCGCCTCGACCGCCGCCTTCCAGCCCGGTCCCAAGATGGCCGTCTATTTCGCGACCAAGGCCTTCGTCCTGTCGCTGAGCGAGGCCATTCACGAGGAGCTGAAGCCCCACGGGATCAAGGTCAGCTGCCTCTGCCCCGGCCCGACCCGCACCGAGTTCGGCGACGTTGCCGGCTTCGGCGGCAACGGCCTGTTCGATCGGGTCGCGATGAACGCGGCGGACGTGGTCGAAACCGGCCTGAAGGGGCTCGATTCGAACCGTGCGGTGGTCGTCGCCGGCTGGATGAACAAGGTGACGGCGGCCAGCACACGCTTCGCTCCGCGGTCGGTCGTTCGCAAAATCGCCGGGGCGATCAAATATTGACTGGACAAGTGAACCCATTCGCTCTTGCCGCCGTTGCCTACGGGGGAATGAGGGCGCGGATCAGGAGCAAACATGCCTGAAGCTGATACGATCGACCGCGTGAGGTCGCGCAAGGTCCAGGTGGCGAGCCTGCCCCCCGCCGACAGCGGGCGCGGCTTCGCCCGTCTCGCCGACAAATTGATGGACGAGCTCGGCCTGTCGGAAGGGGACGTCATCGAGATCGCCGGCAAGCGCACGACCGCGGCGCGCGCGATCCGCCCCTACGGCGAGGACGAGAACATCGACATCATCCGCCTGGACGGGCTCCAGCGCGCCAACGCCGGCGTGGGTTCGGGCGACTATGTCGAGGTGAAGAAGGCCCAATCGAAGCCGGCGACCAAGGTCGTCTTCGCGCCGGCGCAGGCCAACATTCGTCTCCAGGGGTCGACCGATGCGCTGAAGCGCACATTCGCCGGGCGGCCGCTGGTGGAGGGGGACACGGTCGCGACGACCGGCCATCAGCGGGTCGACGCNGAAATGACNGACAGCATCCGCCAGCTGCTGAACGCTCCGGCCTTCGCGCTGCAGGAGATCCGGCTGGTCGTCAGCTCGTCAACGCCGAAGGGCATCGTCCACATCGACGGGAACACGGCGGTCGAGCTGCTGCCCGAATATAAGCCGGTCGACGGGCAGCGCCGCGCCGACGTCACCTACGACGATCTCGGCGGGATGCGCGACACGATCGACGGCCTTCGGGAAATGGTCGAGCTCCCGCTCCGCCACCCCGAGCTGTTCCAGCGCCTTGGCGTCGATCCGCCCAAGGGCGTTCTGCTCCACGGCCCGCCCGGAACCGGCAAGACCCTGCTCGCGCGCGCNGTCGCCAACGAAAGTTCGGCGAAATTCTTCCATATCGCCGGGCCCGAGATCATGGGCTCGGCCTATGGCGAGAGCGAGCGCCGTCTGCGCGAGATTTTCGAGCAGGCCGCCCAATCCGCGCCGTCGATCATCTTCATCGACGAGATCGATTCGATCGCGCCCAAGCGCGGCCAGGTGACCGGAGAGGCCGAGAAGAGGCTGGTCGCCCAGCTTCTGACCCTTCTCGACGGAATGGAGCCGCGCCAGAACACGGTCGTCATCGCCGCCACCAATCGGCCGGAGGCGCTGGATGAAGCGCTTCGCCGCCCGGGCCGGTTCGATCGCGAGATCGTCGTCGGAGTCCCCGATGAGCCCGGCCGCCGCGAGATCCTCGGCATCCATACGCGCGGAATGCCGCTCTCGCCCGACGTCAATCTCAATGACCTGGCGCGCCGTACCTACGGCTTCGTCGGCGCCGATCTTGCGGCCCTGACCCGCGAAGCCGCGCTCGAAGCGGTCCGGCGGATCATGCCCAAGATCAATCTTTCGGAGCAGACGATCCCGACCGAAATCCTCGATGCTTTGTCGGTCGAGACGCGCGACTTCGACAATGCCCTGAAGCGCGTCCAGCCGTCGGCGATGCGTGAGGTGATGGTCGAGGCGCCGCAAATCCGCTGGGAGGATATCGGCGGGCTCGAGCAAGCGGCAGGCCGGCTGCGCGAAGGAGTCGAGCTTCCGCTCAAGCACCCCGAGGCGTTCCGCCGACTCGGCATCCGCCCGGCCAAGGGCTTCCTGCTCTACGGGCCGCCGGGCACCGGCAAGACCCTTCTCGCCAAGGCCGCGGCGCGGGAGAGCGAGGCGAACTTCATCGCGACCAAATCCTCGGACCTGCTGAGCAAATGGTATGGCGAGAGCGAGCAGCAGATCGCGCGCCTCTTCAACCGCGCCCGCCAGGTCGCCCCGACGATCATTTTCTTCGACGAGCTCGACAGCCTCGTGCCGGCGCGCGGCGGCGGTCTCGGCGAGCCGCAGGTGACCGAGCGAGTCGTCAATACGATCCTCGCCGAGATGGACGGGCTCGAGGAGCTCCAGAACGTGGTCGTGATCGGCGCGACCAACCGGCCGACCCTCATCGACCCCGCGCTTCTTCGTCCGGGCCGCTTCGACGAGCTGATCTACGTCGGCACGCCCGATGCGGCGGGCCGGCGGCGGATCCTCGCGATCCACACGCGCAACATGCCGATGGCGAAGGACGTCGATCTCGAGAAGATCGCTCAGCGCACCGACCGCTTCACCGGCGCCGACCTCGAGGACCTGGTGCGCCGCGCCGGCCTGACCGCGCTGCGGCGCGGGCTCGAAGCGGCCAAGGTGACGATGGCCGACTTCGAGGTCGCGCTCGGCGAGACGCGGGCTTCGGTCACTCCGGAGATGCTCGAGGAATATTCGCGCATCCAGGAGACTCTGAAGAGCGACGCGACGCGGCCGCTGGGCGGGATCGGCTTCGTCCTTCCGGGCATGCTTCGGCCCAAGGAAGGCGGGAAGCCCTGACGCCCTTCATCGCGCAAATGGCGCGGTTCGCGGACAGCCGTTAGCCGCAATCGTCTCTGCAACGTTTCCGAAACTTGCCAATCGGCGATGCATTTGCCAACGCTTCGCCCTTCCTCTCCCCACGGAGTATCCATGTCGACTTCACCCGCGCGGACGCTGAAAGGTTCACGCCGACTCCAGCGCCGCCGCGACCGCCGCAGCCCGAGCCCCCAATGGCAGTTCCTGCGCGGCTTCCTCAAGAACCCGGTGATGGTCGGTTCGATCATCCCGTCCAGCCGTGTGCTGATCGACAAGATGCTCGGCCGGGTCGACTGGGCGAACACGAAGCTTTTCGTCGAATATGGCCCGGGTGTGGGCACGTTCACCCGGCCCGTGCTCGAGAAGCTCGGCGAGGACGCGAAGCTTGTGACGATCGACACGAATCCCGATTTCACGCGCTACCTCAAGGAATCGATCGACGACGAGCGGCTGGTCGCGGTCAACGGCTCGGCGGCGGATGTGGAGAAGATCCTCGCCGATCAGGGCCTCGGCTCGGCCGACTACGTGCTGTCCGGCCTTCCCTTCTCGACGCTCCCCGCGGGAATCGGCGAGGATATCGCCGAAGCGACCGCGAACGTGATCCGTCCCGGCGGCGCGTTCCTCGTTTATCAGTTCAGCCCCAAGGTGCTGGACTTCATCCGCCCGCATTTCGCGCCGATCAAGCGGGGGTTCGAGTGGATCAACGTGCCGCCCGCCACCCTCTTCTGGGCATATAAGGGCGAGCAGGTCTGATTTAAGCGCGAAAGTTCAGCCGGCGGGTCACGCCGTAATCCATGACGTTGACGAGGAAGTGGGAGACCGCCCACTTCAGCCGCCGCCAGAGCGTCGCCCGGCGATGGTGCAGCTCGTGCGTGATCCAGCGGCAATCCTTCAGCTCGCGCTCGAAATAGGCGCGCATCGCCTCGGCGAACGCCGCGTCGTGGATCCTCAGCATCACCTCGAGGTTGATGTAGAAGCTCCGGTAGTCGAAGTTCGACGAGCCGATGTGGACCTTGTCATCCACGATCGCGAGCTTGGTGTGCAGCTTGGCCGGTTGGTATTCGTAAATCTCAACGTGGCGGCGGATGAGGCGGCTGTAGCTGTGCCGGGCCGCCGCGATCGTGGCGTTATTGTCGGACTTGGCCGCGTTGATGATCCGCGCCCGCCCGCGCCGCCCGACCCTTCCGATACGTCGGATCATCGCTCCGGGCGGAGCGAAATAAGCGAAGATCATGTCGAGCCGGCGCGCGGTCTTGATGTCGCGGCCGATGCTCCGCCACCAGCTGTTGCGAAGGCTAAGGGGCCCGCTGAATTTCCACTGCAGCGGCCCGCGCCACTCGCTGTACTCGCCGACCATCCGCTTCAATGAGCGCAGCTTCGACCCCGGCCGCTTCGACCAGCGGAACAGGGCATCGAAATAGCGGCCGGGGAGCGCGGCCTCGGGCCCGTCGAGCCGGAGCCACAGGTCGCGCCAGTGCTTGGCGCCGCGGTCCTCGAGATAGGTGGCGTCGATATTCGCGCCGCCGATCAGCACCGTCTCGTCATCGATCACGATCAACTTCTGGTGATTGCGCAGAAGGTAGCGCCGCCCCCAGCTCGGGTTGAAGACGCAATGCTCGCCGCCGGCCTGGCCGAGCCGCGTGAAGAAATCGGGGCTTGCGGCCGATCCGAAGCCGTCGATCAGCAGCTTCACCTTGACGCCGCGGCTTGCCGCCTCGGTCAGCGCGTCGCGAACCACATCGCCGTCCTTGTCGGGATTGAACATGTACATCAGCATCCGGATGGACTTGCTCGCTCCGGCGATCAGCTCCAGCAGCAGGTTGAAGCGCTCCAGCCCGCTCTCGATCAGCTCGAGCCGGTTGCCGGCGATCTCGGCGCGGATCGGCGGGCTCTTCGCGGATTGTGCGGCCTGGTCTGCCATCCGCCCGGTTTCCTTGACTTTCGGGCAAGCCGCAAGCTATTGGCGCCGGCTTCCCTACATCCCATATTCCTTGCTGACGGAATAGTTTTGCGGAGCGATTGATGGCGCGCGTTACGGTTGAAGATTGCGTAGACAAGATCCCCAACAGGTTCGATCTGGTCCTGATGGCGGCACAGCGCGCGCGCCAGATTTCCGGCGGCGCGGACCTCACCATCGACCGCGACCGCGACAAGAACCCGGTCGTCGCGCTGCGCGAGATCGCCGAGGAGACGGTCAAGCCCAAGCATCTCGAGGAAGCGATCGTCACCAACCTGCAGAAGGTCCGGATCGACGAAGAGGACGAGACCGAGGAGCTGGCGTCGCTGAGCGAGGCCGCCGAGGCGCTTCGCCTGACCGCCGCCGCTCCGCCGCGCCCGAGCCCGTCCGGCGGGGATTACGAATAACCCACTAGAATGAACCTCGGCCGGTGGTTAGACCGGCCGCATGGTTCCCTTTTCGTTCGCAGGCGAAACGTTCGAGGCGACGTCCTCCGGCGCGCTCTTCTGGCGCGCTCGCGAGGCGCTACTGGTCGCCGATCTGCACCTCGAAAAGGCGAGCTGGTTCGCGCGGATCGGCCAGTTTCTCCCGCCCTATGATTCGCACGCGACCCTGACCGCGCTCGCGGCCGAAGTGGATCGGAGCGGCGCGCGGCGGCTCTATTGCCTCGGCGACAGCTTCCACGACGCCCTCGGCTGCGACCGGCTGCCGGCGAGCGCGCGGTCCTTGCTGACCGAGCTCACCTCGCGGCTCGACTGGACCTGGATCGTCGGCAACCACGACCCCGGCTTCGCCGACCATTGCGGCGGCCGGATCGAGGACGAGGTCGAACTCGGCGGGATCATCCTCCGCCACGAGGCGGTCCCCGGGGAATCGCGGTGCGAGATTTCCGGCCATTTCCATCCGAAGCTGCGCGTCCACCTGAGGGGCCGGCACGTTTCGCGCCGGTGCTTCGTCAAGTCGTCAAGCAAGATCATCATGCCCGCGTTCGGAGCGCTGACCGGCGGCCTCGACGCGCATCACCCGGAGATCATGCGCTCGGTCGGCGGCGATGCGGCGGCGCTGGTGCCCGTTTCGGACCGGCTGCTGCGCTTTCCGTTGGCGGCTTAAGCCCCTCTCCCCTCGGGAGAGGGAAGGAGCAACCAAAGGTTGCGGGAGGGTGAGGATGTGCCAGGCCGGTGATGAGGAGAAAGTCGCCCTCTCCCGTTGGGAGAGGGAGAGCTAATCCGCCGCCTTCACCTCGATTGCGATTGCGCCGCTGGGGCTGACTAGGAGCCGCGCGACCGCGGGCCGGCTCTTGCCGAAGGTCGCTGCCTGCAGTTCGTTGCGCGCCGCGTGGCGGTCGAACCTGAAGCCTTGCGCCTCCGCCGCCCGCTTCAGCATGTCGAGATGCTCGTCGAGATCGGCGATCCCCTCTTCGGGGTCGAACTGCATGCTGACTTCAAGGTCGGGCGACATTCGCGCTTATGCTTCGCGGCTGGCGCGGCAATGCGCAACCCCTTGCGATTGCGCATGCCGACTGCTGTTCCTAAACCCCGGCAATGATGACGAGACATTTCCTCCTGCTCGCGGGAGCATTGGCGATGATACCGGCCGCGCTTCAGGCGCAATCGATCGACCCCAAGGTCCAGGCGCGGATCGACCGCATCCTCAAGGCCACGCCGCTGATCGACGGGCACAACGACCTGCCCGAGCAGCTGCGGGAAAATTACAAGCTGAGCGTCGAAGGGCTGGCGAGCGGCGGCGAGCAGCGCACCCCGCCGCTGATGACCGACATGGCGCGGCTTCACCAGGGCCGCGTCGGCGGACAATTCTGGTCGGTTTATATCCCCTCGGAGGTCACCGGCGACGCCGCGATCCGCGCGACCCTCGAGCAGATCGACATCGTCAAGCGGCTGGTCAAAGCCTATCCGAACGACCTCGAGCTCGCCCGCACCGCCGGCGACGTCGTGCGCATCCACAAGGCCGGCAAGGTTGCCTCGCTGATCGGGGTCGAGGGCGGCCATCAGATCGGCGGAAGCCTCGCCGCGCTGCGATCCTTCTACGACCTCGGCGCGCGCTACATGACCCTCACCCACTTCAAGAACAACGCGTTCGCCGACAGCGCGACCGACGATCCCAAGTGGCACGGCCTCAACGATTTCGGCCGCACGGTCGTGCACGAGATGAACCGCCTCGGCATGCTGGTGGACCTCAGCCACGTCTCGCCCGAGACGATGGCGGACGCGCTCGATGTGACCAAGGCGCCGGTCATCTTCTCCCACAGCGACGCGCGCGCGCTTGCCGACCATCCGCGCGACGTTCCCGACGACATCCTGACGAGGCTTCCGGCCAACGGCGGCGTGGTGATGGTCAATTTCTACGCCGGCCACTTGTCGGAACCCTACCGGCAGTGGGACGCCGAGCATTCGGCCGAGAGCGCGCGTCTCGACACGCTCTATGTCGGCCAGCCGGACATCAGGAAGGCGAAGCTCGCCGAATGGGAGCAGGCCCACCCCGCCCCGAAAATCGACGTCGGGCTGGTCGCCGACCATATCGAGCATATCGTGAAGGTCGCAGGCCACGATCACGTCGGCATCGGCGGGGACCTCGACGGCATTCCCTACGACGGCGCGCCTCCGGGGATGAACAGCGTCTCGGGCTATCCCTTGCTCTTCGCCGAGCTGATCCGCCGCGGCTGGAACGACGCGGACCTCGCGAAGCTCGCCGGCGGGAACGTGCTGCGCGCGCTTCGCCAGGCGGAAACGGTCGCCGCATCGATGAAGAACGAGCCGCCCGCCACCGCGAGGCTGGAGCCGCTGTCGCCCGACGACGTCTGGAAATGACTCTTGCCGAGGCGCCCCTGAAGGCGGCGATCATCCCGGTCACTCCGCTGCAGCAGAATTGCACCTTGCTGTGGTGCACCACGACGATGCGCGGCGCCTTCGTCGATCCTGGCGGCGATCTGCCCCGGCTGAAGGCCGCGGCCGCGCAGGCCGGAGTCACGATCGAGAAGATCCTCCTGACCCACGGCCATATCGACCATTGCGGCGGCGCGGGGATTTTCGCGGAGGAGCTCGGCGTTCCGATCGAAGGCCCGCACGAAGCCGACCGCTTCTGGATCGAGCGTCTCGCCCAGGACGGCGGCAAATACGGAATCACCGGCCGCCCGTTCGAGCCGTCGCGCTGGCTCGACGACGGCGACCAGGTGAGCGTCGGCGAGCTGACCTTCGACGTCCGTCACTGTCCTGGCCATACGCCCGGGCACGTCGTCTTCCATCATTCGGAGTCGAACTTCGCGCTCGTCGGCGACGTGCTGTTTCGCGGCTCGGTCGGCCGCTGGGATTTCCCGCGCGGCGACCAGGCGCAGCTGATCCGCTCGATCACCACCCGGCTGTGGCCGATGGGCGACCGCACGGCCTTCGTCCCCGGCCACGGCCCGATGTCGACCTTCGGCCATGAACGCGCGACCAATCCCTTCGTGGGAGACACCGCGCTCGCGCCCGTCCAATAGGATGTCGGCATCGGAACACCGGACGCCTCGGCGCACATCCGGTGCGGTAATTGACTTGAAACATGCATTCTCAAGGCTGTACGCGCGATGGGATGTCGCCTCACGCTCCGGACCGGTCGCGCGATCGCCGGATCGAGGATCCCACGAACCTGTGGATCATACACCCCGCTTCGCGCTTCCTGCTGCCGTTGTTCGTCTCGCGCGGCATCTCGGCAAATGCCGTTTCGGTGGCCGGGCTTTGCCTCGGATCTCTAGCGGCGCTTGCATATGCGAACTGGCGCGTCTGGCCGTTCCCACTGATCGGATTGCTGCTGTCGATCGCCTGGCTCGTCGCCGACGGGCTGGACGGGATGATCGCACGAACGACCGGCACGGCATCTCCGCTGGGACGGTTCCTCGACGGGCTTTGCGACCACGGCGTCTTCCTTCTCATCTATGTCGCCCTGGCAACTTCGATCGAAACCGCGGAAGCATGGACGCTGGCGATCTGTGCGGGGCTGCTCCACGCGCTTCAGTCGAATTTCTATGAAAGCGAGCGCGCCCGATACCATCGGCGATGCCTCGGAGTTGCGACCCGGACGCAGGCAGCCGGTAATCCCTTCGTTCGGTTCTATGACCGGGTTTCGGGACTGGTCGACGGCCTTGCCGGTGGGTTCGACGAAGTGCTCGCGCGACATCCCAGTCCGGTGCAACTTGGGGCCGCCTATGGCCTCGAAGCCGCGAAGCCGCTGCGCCTGATGAGCCTGCTCAGCGCCAACGTGCGCGTCTGTGCGATTTTCCTCGCCTGCGTGGCGCGAGACCCGGCCCTCTTTTGGTGGTTCGAAATCCTGCCTATGACGGCGATCCTGATCATTGGCCTCGTCTGGCACCGCCGTCTTGAATCCCGGCTCATCCGCAAGTTGCGCCTTGCGCCGGAATCCACTGCACACTCATCAACAACCCATACGAAGGGCGCGACGAATTAATGCCCAACATCAACATCGCAATCGTTGGCGTCGGAAACTGCGCCAGCTCCCTCGTCCAGGGACTCTCTTATTACCGGCATGGCGCCAACGACACGGTCGGCCTCATGCACTGGGATCTTGGCGGCTATCGTCCGGCCGACATCCGGATCGTCGCCGCCTGGGACGTCGATCGGCGCAAGGTCGGCAAGGACGTCGCCGAGGCGATCTTCGCCGAGCCTAACTGCACCGCCCGCTTCTGCGATGACGTGCCCGCGTCGGGCGCAGTCGTCCGCATGGGCCGCAAGCTCGACGGCGTCGCGGATCACATGGCCGATTACCCGGACGGCCGCACCTTCATCCTTGCGGACGAACCCGAACCCGATCGGGAAAACGTGGTGCAGCTGCTCAGGGAGACCGGCGTCGACGTGCTGATGAACTATCTTCCGGTGGGCAGCCAGCAAGCCACCGAATTCTACGCGGAGTGCGCGCTCGAGGCCGGAGTCGCCTTCGTCAACTGCATCCCCGTCTTCATCGCAAGCGACCCTGCCTGGGCGCAGCGCTTCCGCGACCGCGGGATCCCGATCATCGGCGACGACATCAAGGCGCAGCTCGGCGCCACGATCGTCCATCGCGTGCTCACGGACCTGTTCGCCAAGCGCGGCGTCCGCCTGGAGCGGACCTATCAGCTCAACACCGGCGGCAACACCGACTTCCTGAACATGCTCAACCGCTCGCGCCTCGCCTCCAAGAAGGAGAGCAAGACCGAGGCCGTCCAGGCGGTCGCCGAGCGGCGCCTCGAAAACGAGAACATCCACGTCGGCCCATCCGATTACGTTCCGTGGCAGAACGACAACAAGCTGTGCTTCCTGCGCATGGAAGGATCGATGTTCGGCGGAGTCCCGATGAACCTCGAGCTCCGGCTTTCGGTCGAGGATTCGCCGAACAGCGCGGGCGTTGCGATCGACATGATCCGTTGCGCCAAGCTGGCGCTCGACCGCGGCCAGGCTGGCCCGATCAACGCCCCGGCGGCCTATTTCTGCAAGCACCCGCCGGAACAGATGACCGACGATCTGGCCCAGCACGCAGTCGAAGAGTTCATCCTCAACGCGTGACATGATCTCGACCGGGATCCTGCTCGCCGCCGGGGAGGGCAGCCGGCTGCGGTCTGCCGCTCCGCTCAAGCCGCTGTGCAAGGTCGCCGGGCGTTCGCTTCTCGACCACGCGCTCACCGGCTTCGCCGAGGCGGGGCTGAAGCGGGCGGTCGTCGTGCTTGGCTTTGGCGCGGATCGGATTTCGAAGCAGATTGCAGAGCGCGCCTGGCCGCTCGCGGTCGAAACGGTGATGAACGCGGATTTCCGCAGTCCGAACGGCGTCTCGGTGCTCGCCGCCGAGCCGTTGGTGGGAGCGGAAGACGCGCTGCTCGCGATGTGCGACCATCTCGTCGAGCCGGCCCTTTACCGCCTCGCCGCGCAAGCGGGCGCGTCCGGGGGCGCGCGGCTCGCCGTCGATCGGCGCATCGACAGCGACACGGTGGATATCGAAGACGTCACCCGAGTGCAGACCGCGGACGATCGCATTGTCGCCATCGGCAAAGGCCTGGTGCCCTACGATTGCTTCGATACGGGCGTATTCGCCATCGGCCCTGCCCTGTTCGGCGCCCTGCGCCGGCTCGAATCGCCATCGCTGACCGAAGGCATGCGCGCTCTCGCGGCTGAAGGAAGGGCGCTGACGGTCGACTGCGCCGGCCTCGACTGGATCGATATCGACGACCAATCGGCGCTGGAAAAGGCCGAGCGCTGGGCCGCGGCGCGGTGACTCCGAAGCGTCTGAGGGCGGAACCGTACTCCGGTCGCCAGCCGCTCCGGCGCTTGCGCTCGCGGCCACTTTCGCTATAGGAGCCGCGGTTCGCGACGATCCGGCCGCCGCCGCGGGTTATCCCGCTGAGAATGGGCGCAAGATCGTCGCAATTTTTATTGATGTCATGAGTCGAAGGTGCCGCAATGGCTGTCCCCAAGAGAAAAACCTCGCCGTCGAAGCGGAACATGCGCCGCAGCCACCATGCGCTGAAGGCCAAGAGCTTCCAGGAATGCCCGAACTGCGGCGAATTGAAGCTGCCGCACAATCTGTGCCCGGCGTGCGGCCATTACAACGGCCGCGAAATCGTCGCCGAAGAAGCTTAAGTCCGTCAGGCCCATGGATGAGGGCCCGCGCATCGCAATCGACGCAATGGGAGGCGACAGCGGCCTCTCTGTGACGATCGCGGGCGCCTCGCGCGCACTGCGCAAGGACCCGTCGCTCCGCTTCATCTTGTACGGCGATGAGCCGCGCGTTCGTGACGAGCTCGAGGCCCACAAGAATTTGGCCTTCGGCATGACCGTTGTCCATTCACCCGAAGCGATCGAGTCTAGCGAGAAGCCGAGTCAGGCGATCCGCCGCGCCCGCACGACCTCGATGGGCATGGCGATCAACGCAGTGAAGGAGCAGAAGGCCGACGCGGCTCTGTCCGGCGGCAATACCGGCGCCCTGATGGCGATGTCGAAGCTCGCGCTTCGGACCATGCCCGGAATCGACCGGCCGGCGCTTGCGGCGCTCCTTCCGACGCTCGGCGAAACCGACGTCATCATGCTCGACCTCGGTGCCAACACCGAGTGCGACGCTCAGAACCTCGTCCAGTTCGCGGTCATGGGCTCGGCTTACGCGCGCACCGTGCTCAATTTGCAGAGACCGCGGGTAAAGCTCCTCAACATCGGCACCGAGGAATTGAAGGGCACCGACGAGCTCAAAGCGGCCGCGGCGCTGCTTCGCGAGGCCGATTATCTGCCGCTCCGGTTCGACGGCTTCACGGAGGGCGACCAGCTTTCGCGCGGCCAGGTCGACGTGGTCGTGACCGATGGCTTTTCCGGCAATATCGCGCTCAAGACCGCGGAAGGCACGGCGCGCTTCGTCACCGACCTCCTGCGCCGGGCGTTCAAAAGCTCGCTTCGCTCCAAGGCGGGATTCGCTCTATCCCAGCCGGCGCTCAATCTGCTCAAAGTCCATCTCGACCCGAACAATCATAACGGCGCGGTCTTTCTCGGCCTCAACGGGCTCGTCGTGAAGAGCCACGGCGGGGCGAATCCGAAGGGGGTCGCCAACGCGATCCACGTCGCCGCGAGCATGGTGCGCCACCAGATCACCAAGAAGATCGGCGAGGACCTCGACAATTTCCGCGCCCACGCCTTCGCCAACGGAAGCGCGAAATGAGGCGGTCGGTCGTCCTCGGGGTCGGTAGCGCGCTGCCCAGACGCCAGGTCACCAATGAGGAGCTAGCAAGCCAGGTCGACACGTCTGACGAATGGATCGTCGCGCGTACCGGGATCCGCACTCGCTACATAGCCGGCGAAAACGAGACCACCGCGTCCCTCGCGGTCGATGCCGCGCGCAAGGCGCTCGATCATGCGGGTGTCGCTGCGACGGACGTCGACCTCATCGTGCTGGCAACCGCGACTCCCGACCAGACCTTCCCGTCCTCGGCGACGAAGGTTCAGGCAGCGCTCGGCATTCCCGACTGCATCGCGTTCGATGTGCACGCGGTCTGTACGGGATTCCTCTACGCGCTGTCGGTCGCCGATTCGATGCTCCGCTCGGGCAATGCGAAGAAGGCGCTGGTGATCGGCGCGGAGACGTTCAGCCGGATTCTCGACTGGGAGGACCGGGCGACCTGCGTCCTGTTCGGCGACGGCGCGGGCGCGCTGGTGCTGGCTGCCGAGGAAGGCGAGCGCGGGATTCTCGCGACGAAGCTCCACGCCGACGGCCGCCACAACGACCTGCTGTTCGTGGACGGCGGCCCCTCGACCACCGGCACCGTCGGCAAGCTGCGGATGAAGGGCCGGGAAGTGTTCCGGCACGCGGTCGTAAACCTAGCCGAAGTGCTGAACGAAGTGCTCGAGGATGCCGGACTCACCGCCGCGGACGTCGACTGGGTGGTGCCGCACCAGGCGAACGCGCGGATCCTCGACGCGACCGCCAAGAAGCTCGGCCTTCCGCCCGAAAAAGTGGTGGTCACCGTCGACCGCCACGCGAACACTTCTGCGGCTTCGGTCCCGCTTGCATTCGACACAGCCGTCAGGGACGGCCGAATCAAGCGCGGCGACCTCGTCGTCCTGGAAGCGATGGGCGGCGGATTCACATGGGGGGCGGCAGCGCTCAGGTATTGAAAAGTTTGGGATATTCGTCGATTGTCGAATTGCCGACGGAGCGTTATTCCGTTACGAAAGTGTATTGAAACGGCGGGGGGCGCCGTCGACTCGGGAGATTATCATGGCCGATCTCGGGATCGCGCGGATCAACAACGACATGGACGCGAGCGGCACGGTGACCCGTGCGGACCTTGCCGACGTGGTCCATCGCCGTCTTGGTCTTTCCCGCGCCGAGTCCGCCGGCCTCGTCGAGCGCGTGCTTCACCACATGTGCCATGCGCTGTCCGAGGGACAGAATGTGAAGATCTCCGGGTTCGGCACCTTCATCCTGCGCGACAAGGGGCAGCGCATCGGGCGCAATCCCAAGACGGGGATCGAGGTCCCGATCGCACCGCGGCGCGTGATGACCTTCCGCGCCAGCCAGATCATGCGCGACCGGATCGCGCGAGGATAGACCCGAGGTGCCGGCCGAAAAGGAACCCGGCGCCCTTCTGACGATCGGTGAACTGTCGCAGCAGCTCGGTCGCCCAGCATATCCTGCGCTATTGGGAAACGCGCTTTCCCCAGCTGAAGCCGATGCAGCGCGCTGGCAACCGCCGCTATTACCGTCCCGCGGACGTCGAGCTTGCGCAGCGGATCAACCGCCTGCTCAACCACGAGGGCTATACGGTGCGCGGCGTCCAGAAGCTTCTGCGCGATCGGAACTCGGCCGAGGAATCGCCGCAAGACGATTTCGCCGCGGCCATCGCGACGGCGCAGCAGGCGACCGCGGAAGTGCCGAGCCATGAGGAGCCCGTCGGCGTCGACGTCTTCCGCCTCATCGCGCTCCGCAATCGGCTGTCGGAAGCGCTGGAGAGTTAGCACTCCACTTCATTCCTCCCCGGAATTGACCCACCCGCGCAATCGCCTCATCGAGAGGCACGCGGCTCACCGGCACTCCGGACGGAAACGCCTTGAGCAGCCGCGAGGGCATTGCGGCGGACAGGATCACGAACGTCCCGCAATCGCCCTGGCGCCGGATCAGCCGCCCGAACGCTTGTGCAAGCCGCGCGCGGACCACGCGGTCGTCGTACGCGCTTCCGCCGCCCGCCATCCGCCGCGCCGCGTGGAGCACAGTCGGACGCGGCCAGGGCACGCGCTCCATCACCACCAGCCGAAGCGATTCGCCGGGCACGTCGACGCCGTCGCGGAGCGCGTCGGTNCCGAGCAGCGAGGCGCGCGGATCGTCGCGGAAGATGTCGACGAGCGTTCCTGCATCGATCGGGTCGACATGCTGTGCGAGCAGCGGAAGG
>JGI24740J21852_10000477_pt1 | contig 17243 bp, 17 predicted proteins | sample KBSCornC6_FD_21852 | JGI IMG/M metagenome (IMG submission 21852) | reverse complement strand
CATCGAAGTCAACGTCTTGTCAAGGCGAATCATAATTCGTTTGCGCGGTGATGTTAAGAGATTTATGCAAAAAGCGCGGTGAGTTTTGGTGAAGGATTGCGTTGCCTCTGTGCATCGACACGATTTGGATCGCGCATGCACGGTGATCACCTTCGTGAATGCGCATTTTCTTGCGTCGTAACATCACGTGAACGCGTTGCTCTGCGCAGACACACACCTCCCGCAAACCCAGTGTTCATGCCGGTTTACAGCAGCACGCGTTGTGATGCGCGTGCAGATCGTGCGCGCATGCGTGAACGACGCGCGAGCAACACATCGTCGTGCGCGCTGACGCGTGAGCAACATGATGCGCGTCGAAAAAAACGATGCGTGGATGCGACAACGCGCGCGAATTTTTCACGCGCTCGCGCGCAGTCGACGCGTTGCACGCGTGTGCATCGACGGGTCGCGCGTGTCGATCGACGCGCGTTGCACGCTTCCGATGCGCGCCTCACTCGCGTGCGATGCTCGACATGGCCGACGACATACGCAAGACGAGCCGCAAGTCGCGTGCCGCGTCGGATGCGTGAACGACAAAATGCGGAGGCTCATCGAGATGGATCGATCGAGTGTGCCTGCATGCCGATAGCGATCCGATCTGTCACGCCGCCATCGCGATGCGTGTGGGCGAACGCGTCGCTGACGCGGATCGAAATCGTGCGCATGCAGCTGCGTCGTCCCGGTGATGCGAATGTGCGATGCGACCTCACACATTGCGGGAAAACCCTGTTCAGCAACGACTGAAAAGTTCGTACCACCGCGTTTGAAACGAGGCGGTTTTGCGACGATAGAAGGATTGTTCTACGGCACTCCGGAGGCCGTTTTTGCTGCATGCGAAAACAGCAAAGAATGGCTCCCCATGGCGTTTTACCGCAATCCTCTCTAACGAAATGCTGCACACGCATATCGGCGTGTCAGGTTGCCGCTGATTGCCACGTCATTCGGTTTCACTTCACGATCCGCTCACCACATCAGCACGGCATTGATCGGGCGGTGTGGCACGGGCCTGCGCGTGGTCCGTGACAAGACAGGGGCGGTCTTCGCTACGCCAGCGGCACTGCGATGACCCACCCGACGAACAAAGAGCGCAAGACAGAAGGGGTCCAACACAAGCGTTCTGAGCAGTGGAGGCACAAGATGCGCGATCTGGCGTTCTTGTTGAAATCAAACCCGCCGAGGCGACGGATGTTTTTGCAGTGCGCACTGTCGGCGGCATCGCTTGCCGTACTGGCAGGGTGCGCGAATTCCGGCAGCGGCGACATGGGGACATCGCTTGGCGGCGGCAGCGATTCGCAATCCAAGCCGTCGATCACGGCGTCGAGTTCACCGACGTGGTCGAGCACCGGCAGCGACACATCGTCGGGCAGCAGCGGTTCGACTGACAGCACGCCGGTTGCAACGTTGACGGGCCCGGTCGAGCAGGTGACGACCACCACCATCACGGCCATCGTGCCGCTCACTTCCACGCTGACTTCCGCGACGCAGACGCTGGCCACAGCGACAGGTCTCGGCGCACCAGTCAGCACGGCATTGACGACGCTGGGCAGTGCACTCGGCAGTGAGGGCCGCACGATCACGTCGGCGGGTGGTGGCAACGCACTGGTGTCGACGTTGGGCAACACGGTCAGCACTGTCGGCACGCTGACGAGTGGGCTGTCGACGCTCGTGTCCCCCACGGCGCCGTCGGCGGGAACCACACCGGGAGGGGTGTTGACTGGCGCCCTTGGCGGCGCGCTGGCTCCTGTGACATCGGCGGTGGGCACGTTGACGGCGGGGATTCCCGGCGTCGGCACGCTGGGCAGCACCGGTGGTGCGAGCGCGTCATCGGGTGGGCTGGGCAGCATCGGCTCCACCGTGAGTGGGTTGGTGGGCGGCGTGCTGTCGGGTGTGACAGCGACGACGCATCACTGATACCACGGACGCACCAGAGAACTTTCTTTGCATTCGACGGCAAACGCAGGCGGATGCTACCCGCTGGACGCCAGATGCGCGTTCTTCTGAGCCCGGCGGTTTTACGCGGTACGGGCCGCGCTAACAAGGAGACACACTATGAAGACTCGAACCCCGCTCCATGCTTCTTCCGTTTCTGTTTCGCCGCGCGCGCTGCTGGCCGCAACTGCACTCGCCGTGCTGACGCTGGCCGGTTGCGCGTCGGGTGGCAATCCAAACGGTGACACACCCGCGTCGACCGCCAACAACGACCCGGGCGCGGTGCCGGTCGGCAACGTGGCGAGCAACGGCGGCAACGTCGTCACGCAGACCGGCAAGACAGTCAGCGACCTTGGCACGACGATCGGCACGGCATCGGTGCCCGTCATCGGCGGTACGGCGGCGCAGAAGGATCTGGGCACGACCGTGACGTCGGCGGGCAACACCGTGCAGGTGCTGGGCAATGGCATCAGCAGCGGGCTCGGCAAGATCGGCTCGACGCCGGATCCGGTCGGCACCACGGTGCAGAGCTCGGGTGATGTGGTGCGCTCGGCCGGTGTGACGGTCGGCAGCGCCGGGCAGACGGTGTCGGACCTCGGCGCGGCCGGTAGCCCGCTCGCACCGTTGAACCCGGTGACGTCGCCGGTGGGCAGCGGTGTCTCGGCACTCGGCCAGGTGATGCAGGGTGCAGGTGGGCTCGTCACCATCGGCACGTCCAGCGGACCGGTGCAGCAGATCACGCAACAGACCAGCAACGCGATCGTGCCGCTGTCGTCGCAGGTGGCCCAAGGTACGCAACAGGTGGGCGGCGCGACCATGCTCGGCGGCCCGCTGGCCGGAGCATTGAACACCGTGGGCGGCGGACTTCAGTCAGGTGGCGCCCAGGTGGGTGCCGCGGGTGGCAACCCACTCACGCGTGACGTGGGTGGCGTGGTCGGCGCCGTGGGCGCCACGGTCGCCAGCGCCGGTGGCCTGGTGAACGGTGGCAGCGGCGGCTCGGCCAATCCGCTCGCACCCGTCACCGGTGCGTTGAGTGGCGGCGCCGGCAGCGGCAACCCGCTCGCTCCTATTACGAATGCGCTCGGCGGTGTCACGAACACCGCGGGCGGCTCGGGCAGCAATCCGCTGTCCACCGTGACCGGCGCGCTCGGCACCCATTGACCCGCGAGGCCTGCGCCGGCCTGCCCTACCCCCGTTTTCTATTTCTACTCTGACAAGGAGACCACACAATGAAACCGACTCACCTCTCTCTCGCGCGCGTGGCCGGCGCCGTAGCCTTTGCACTGGCCGCTGGCAGCGCTTTCGCGCAGGCCACCCCGGCCGGCACCTGGAAGACGATCGACGACAACACCGGCAAGCAAAAGGGCGAAGTCACCATCGTCGATAACGGTGGCGTATTCACGGGCAAGGTCAGCAAGATCCTGGTGCCCGGCGACGAGAACAAGACGTGCACCAAGTGCACGGACGATCGCAAGGACCAGCCCATCAAAGGGCTGACCATCCTCACGGGCCTGAAGCCGAACGGCAACAACAACTGGGATGGCGGCCAGATCCTGGACCCGGAGAATGGCAAGGTCTACAGCGCCAAGATGTCGCTGTCGGATGACGGCCAGAAGCTCAACGTACGCGGCTTCCTGGGGATCAGCCTGCTGGGTCGCACGCAGACGTGGATCCGCGAGCAATGACCGCCCGCCGATAAGGCAGCTTCCAACGCGCGGCGGCACCCCTTCCCTGTGAGCGGGTGCCGTCTCTTAGGGCGCCGGTGCAAGCCGGCGCCTTCTTTTTTTGCCCACGCCCCTGCGCAACTCAAGAACACGTGCCTCGCCGCCGTTACTTCTGGGGAAGCCCCCGATTTTGTGGGGGAAACCGCATTCCGCATGGCCTGGGTGTGCCGCCGCATCCCAACGAGGGTAGGGGCGCCGGCGCATTCTCGGGCATGCGGCATGGTGCTATGCTGCGCGCCAGAGGAATCAATACAAACAAACGTTGGAATAACCATGCCCGAGCGCAACCGGCCGCCATACAAGGGCCTTTTGGGCGCGATTGCCGGGTCGACCATCCGCGCCGAGGCCGCGACGGAAGACCACCCCGGAGCCCCCCGCGGCAACGCCCGTGAGCCGATGTCCGGTGCCCGCTCCGCAACCGCCCCCAGCGCGGCGCAACTGGCCGCCCAAGATGTGGCGAGCGACACCGCGCTGTGGCGCTTTGCGCTGGCTGCTGAACACGGTGGCCGCGCCCCGCATCCCGACGCCGCGCTGCACGACGATCTGTCCGTCCTGCGCATCCTGCGCCACGCCGACGGACTGCGCTTGCTCCGGCAAGGACTGCGCAGCGCATTTCCCGGCTCGGCCCTGCGCTTGACGACCTTCTGGCCCGACGAGCAGCCGCACGCCTACCCCGCCCGCGCCGAAGCGCGCCCAGCGGAGTTCGGCGACCTGCTCGTGCTGCTGCGCCTGCGCGGCGCAGTCCCGACGCTGGATTGCCGCGCGCTGTTCCTCACCGCCCGCCGCATCGATCAGCCGGACGATGCGCTGGACAAGCATCACGCGCTGCCGCAGGTGAATCTCTACGAGGGTTGGCCTGACTTCAACGTCTACGCCCGCTCGCCGATCAAGTCGCGCAATGCCGCCTTCCTTGGCAAGTTTGAACTGTCGACCGATCTGGAGCCGCTACGCCGCATCGGCCCGGACCAGCGCCAGTGGCGCTACCTGACGCCGTGCATGGGTCTGCAGCAGTACGCGCAATGGCCCGGTGCCCGGCCACCCTCGCCGCTGCAATGGCGCTGGCCCTCGGGCCCGCAAGCCGGTGGCGTGCGCCCGAGTTCGGGCTCGTTCACGGGCTTGCTGCGCCAGCTCGCTCGCCCGGAAGGCCCCGGTGAGGACTGCTCCGCCGGCACCGACGTGCCGACCTGGGGCCGCCTCATCAACAAGCTGCTCGACCATAGCTGGGAAGTGGCGCCAAGCCATGCGCTCAAGAGCGGCAACATCAGCTCGCTGGCGTTCTGGACACGGCTGCGCGGCTTTCTGACGGCGGAATACCTGCTCGGCACGCATTCGCTGCAGAAGGGCTTTGGCGCCTCGCTGCAGTTCGAAATGGCCAACGGCCTGCAGGACATTGCCCGCGACGACTGGACGGCCACCACCGGCTTCGACCCCGAAGACCTGGACGTGCCCGGTGTGCGCGGCACGCTGCAGCGCATTGCGGCCTCCAAGCTGGCGGTGTTCGGCATGAGCGCCGAAGACCCGGCACCACTGGCCGCCCCACGCCCGCAGCGCGGTGTGACGCCCCGCCCGGATGGCGAACGCGAAGGTCAGCGCGTGCTGCTGATCGACGTAATCCGCCCCAGCGCCGCCGCCCTGTAGTTCCCCCGAAATAGCCCGCACCGCCAAACAACGGACCGCAAGGCGCGTCCGGCGGTGCTCAGCTATGCTGTGGCGTTGCGCTGCCGCCCGGGCGCCCCTCGCCATCACCCATGCCTTCCGCTGCTTCCTCCTCCCCTGCTTCGTCTTCGTCGTCACCTTGGATGCCCATTCTTGCGCTGATGGGCTCGATGGCTTCCGTGTGCCTCGGCAATTCGTTTGCAAAAACGCTGTTTCCCGCGCTGGGCGCGGCGGGCACCGTGACGTACCGCGTCACCATCGGCGCGGTGATCCTGTTGGCGTTCTGGCGGCCGTGGCGCTTGCATCTGCGCCGCGCAGATGCAGGCCGTATCGCGCTGTACGGCGTCACGCTGGCGACCATGAACCTGCTGTTCTATCTGTCGATCCAGCGGCTGCCGATCGGCATTGCCATCGCCATTGAGTTCACCGGGCCGCTGGTGTTGGCGGTGGTGCTGTCGCGCCGCGCGCTCGACTTTGTGTGGATCGGACTGGCGGTGGTGGGCTTGCTGATGCTGACGGTGGCCGACAAGTCCGTCGGCCAGGTCGACCAGCTGGGCGCGGCTTACGCGTTGGCGGCCGGCGTGTGCTGGGCGCTGTATATCCTGACGGGCAAGAACCTCGGTGGCCTGCACGCGGGCCAAGCCACGTCGCTCGGGATGACGGTGGGGGCGCTGTTTGCGCTGCCGTTTGGCGTGGCGCAGGCCGGCTCGGCACTGCTGTCGCCGTCGCTGATGCTGGCGGGGCTGGGCATTGGTGTGCTGTCGAGCGCCATTCCGTACTCGCTGGAAATGGTGGCGCTCAAGCACCTGCCGGGTAAGACATTTTCCGTGCTGCTGAGCCTGGAGCCCGCCATCGGTGCGCTGGCTGGGGCGATCGTGCTGCACGAGCAACTGACGGGCCGGCAATGGGGGGCGATCCTGGCCATCATCGCCGCTTCGGCGGGCTGTGCGCTGACGGTGCGGGCGCCCAAGCGCGCGTAGGACTAGGCGGAGAAACTCGCCGCCACCTGCAGCACCGCCATGCGCGTCTGCGCATAGACCATGCCCTTCCACTCGGGTACATCGCAGTAAAACGCATCGCGCAGCGCCTGCCGGATGGCCGACGCTTGCGTGGCGCCGCGTTCGGGGTGTCGATATCGCCAGTGGTCAGCGCGCAGCGCCTGCAGCACCGCCATGGGCGCGAGCGTGCCGAACTCCAGCGTGACGCAGGTCTTCTCAATGTCGGGCGGCAACGCATACGCAATCCCGATCAGGTCCCCCTTCACCACCGACGATACGGAGCCCGGCGCCGAAATGGGGCGAACGTCCGCGCCCCAGGTCCGGATGGCGCGCTCCAGTTCAGCCGGATCTGGGCTGGCGAAGAGCTTCTCGCCGTGGCCGTAGGCGCCCAGCCCGGTATGCAAATCGATCCACACCAAGCGGGACACGTCAGCGGCATGGCGCGACACGATCTCGCGCATCTGCAGTGTGCTCCAGCAGGGTTCGGCGCCACCATAGAACATGCCGTCGGGCACGCGGTACTGGCCGGTGGTTGCGGCGTCTTGCAGCGCCTTTTCACCGTGCGTGGCGATGTAGTGCTGTAGCGCAAGCTGATTGGCGGCAGTCGGCGGCCAGTCGGGCGGCAGCAAGAGCGGATCGACCTCGAGATACGCCGGATTGGCCGATGCCACCTCGGCAAAATCGACGCTATTGCGGTTCAGGTCGACGTTGTCTTCATTCACGCGGCGCAGGTGCGCAAACCCGTGCGGGTTGACGGCATGCACGAACAGCAGCGCCATGTTGGCGGCCACCAAGCGCGTGAAGAGTGCGTCGTCATGCAGCAAGCCGACCTGGCAGCCGGAACCGCAAAAGCCCTCCACACCGTGCACGCCGGAGGTCACGATCAGCAGTGTCTGCGCGCGTTGCGGCGCAAACAGGGCGGTGTCGATCGAGAGCGACTCGCCAGCCGGGCCAACGGCGTGCGGATGAACATGGCGTTCGATGCGCAGCCCGCGTGCCTCGGCTGCCGCCAGAAACTTGTCGCGCGCGTCTTCGTAGGTGTGTGCGAAGCACTGTTCGACCGCCATGTCTCGACCTCGGTGGGGAGCAGCAGGAAACCGTCGCCGCTCGGTTGCTGAGGGCGGCCGCCAGTGTATCCGAGCGAGATGTTTGCAAGCGGAAACGAAAACAGGGGCCGAAGCCCCTGATCGATCCACAACCCAATCCGGCCGAACTTAGCCCTTCACTGCGGCACGGTCGGCTTGTGCGCTGCGCAGGTCTTCGGTCTTCTCGCGCAGCTTGCGCTGCTTGTCCGCGAGGTGGCGCTCTGCCTTGCGGATCTTCTTGGCGTTGCCGGTATCGCGCGCTTCACGCAGCTTGCCTTCGGCTTCGCGGACTTCGGCTTGCGCCTTGTCGACATCTTGCTGGGCGTCGCGCATTTTGCGATCGGCGCGCTGGGCCAGGCCGGCGTTGCTGCAATTGGCTTTGGTATTGGCCAGCGCATCCTGCAGGCCCGCGATGCGGCTGGTGTTGCCATGTTGCTTGGCGTGGTCGATCTGCGTTTCGATGGCGCGGATCTTGGTAGCGCAGTCTACGTTGCCGGCAAACGCCGACGACGCACCCAGCAGGGCAACCGGGACGATGGCGGCAAGCAGCGTCTTTTTCATCAGGAATGTCCTTGTCTTCAAGTTTGCGAGAAGCGCAACCATAAGACGACCGTCCGCGCCGATCCACCAAGCTCAACACATTCTCAACAGTCGCAACAATAAGAAAAGCCCTTACGGACCCGTTTTCAGGTTTCTGTGGTGTCGTGTGTCGTGCCATGTCAGCCACACATCACACCATTGCGCCGGCGTACATGGGCGGCCCGCACAGCGGGGTTATCCGAGCCGAACCTCCGCCACCAGGCCGCCGCCCTCACGGTTGCGCAAGGTAAGCACGCCACCTGCCGCTACCGCCAGTTGCTGCGCAATCGCCAGCCCAAGCCCGGTGCCGCCCGTCTCCCGGCTGCGTGAATTCTCCAGCCGCACAAACGGCTGCAACACCGCCTCGAGTTTGTCTTCCGGAATGCCGGGCCCGCGATCGCGCACTTCGATCACCACGGCATCGCCATCGCGGCGCACGCACAGTTCGGCCGCGCCACCAAACTTGATGGCGTTGTCGGTCAGGTTGGTCAGCACGCGACGCAGCGCGTGCGGGCGCGTGACGATGGCGCCGGTGGCGTTCTGCTCCAGCATGACCGGCTTGCCGGTGTCTTGGTAGTCGTACGCCAGGCTTTCGACAAACGATCCGACGTCGATGCGTGACGGCTTTTCGCCGTCGCCGTGGGCGGTGCGCGCATAGGCCAGGCCCTCGCGCACCAGCGTTTCGATCTCGGCTAGATCGCTCACCAGCTTGCGCTTCTCTTCCGAGTCTTCGGCCATCTCGGCGCGCAACTTCATGCGCGTGATAGGCGTCTGCAGATCGTGCGAGATGGCCGCCAGAATCTGCACACGCTCTTCCACAAAGCGGGCAATGCGCTGGCGCATGGCATTGAACGCGCGCGCCGCGCGTGCCAGTTCGGTGGGGCCGGTCTCGTCCAGCGGCGGGGTCTGCGCGTTGGGGTTGAGTGCATCAGCGGCATCCGCCAAGGCCACCAGCGGGCGGATCGACAGTCGCACCGCAAACCAGCAGCACGCGATCAGCAGCAGCAACTGCACCACCAGCACATACGGCAGCCACTGCGCGATGGGGGTCATGCGCGGGTGCACGTCGATGGTGAGCGTGCTGCCGTCGCTCAGCGTCAGGTGCGCCTGCAGTTGCTTGCCATCGCCGGGAATCGATTCCACCGTCACAGGAAAGCGCCCGCCACTGGCCTCGCTGATGCGCGCAGCGATGTCCTTGCCGCGCTGCGTCATCTCCGGCACGCCGGGCGAACCAGGGCCCAGGATGTACTGATAGTTGCCGCGGTTCAGGCGCGGCAGCCACTGGGGGCGCTCGGCTGCGGGCAGGCGGTCGAGGATGGCAATGGCCGTGGACACATCCGTTTCCAGCGTGCCGAGCATCACTTCGCGCGCACTCATGTAGCGCTCGGAAAACAGCACGGCAAACGACAGCGCATACGCCACCACCAGCCCCGCCAGCAAGATCACGAACAGCCGCGAGCCCAGCGTGCGCGGCCAGGCACAGGCACGTGCGGGCATTGGTGCGCTCATTGGCGTGACTCCTTGATCTCCACCGGCTTGGAGAAGACGTAGCCCTCGCTGCGCACGGTCTTGATGTAGGCCGGGTCGCGCGCATCGTCATTCAGGCGCTGGCGCAAACGGCTGACCAGCAAATCCACCGAGCGCTCGAACATCTCCGCCTCGCGGCCCTGGGTGAGGTTGAGCAGTTGGTCCCGATTGAACACGCGCATCGGGTGGTCGACAAACACACGTAGCAGCCGGTATTCGGCACCGCTCAGCGCAACGATGGTGCCCTCGGTATCGACCAGGTGGCGCGCGGTGGTATCGAGTTGCCAATCGCCAAAGGCCAGCATCTGGCCCGCTTCGGAGATCTGCAGATTGGGCGGCAGCATGCGCGTACGGCGCAGCACGGCCTTGATGCGCGCGAGCAGCTCGCGTGCGGCAAACGGCTTGGCCAGGTAATCGTCGGCGCCCATTTCCAGGCCGATGATGCGGTCGGTCTCGTCGTCACGCGCGGTGAGCATCAGCACCGGCGTGGCCTTGTGCTTGCCGGCGCGCAGTTCGCGGCACAGCACGAGGCCGTCGTCGCCGGGCAACATCAGGTCGAGCACGATCAGGTCGACGGCGTTGGCCTCCAGGAACGCGCGCATATGCCGCCCATCAGGCGATGCCGTCACACGCAGGCCGTTCTTGGTGAGATAGGTCGAAACGAGTTCGCGAATCTCGCGGTCATCATCGACGATCAGAATGTGGTCGACGTGGGCGTCCATGGGGTGTCCTCGGCGCGATGAGAGATGAAAGGTAGGCGCCATTTTGCACCGCTGCGTGTGACGCAGGGCGCCCACCTTGTATCGGAATGCGTCTGGCCAGCGCGTTTGTACAGTCCGATACAAATCGGCCTCATGGCGATACATGCCAGCGACACGCGCGGCGTTTGATGGACGGCATCCCAATCCCTTCGGAGGACAGTCCATCATGAGCTTGCTGATACTCGCCTACCTGGGCGGCGCGCTGACCATCCTGAGCCCGTGCATCCTGCCTGTCCTGCCCTTTGTGCTGAGCCGCACGGGGCAGCCCTTCCTGCACGGCAAGCTGCCGATGCTCGCCGGCATGGCGTTGACCTTCGCCGGTTTTGCCACGCTGCTCTCGGCCGGTGGCGCATGGGCGGTGCGTGCCAATGAAGTTGGCCGGTTGGCGGCGCTCGCGCTGCTGGCGGCCTTCGGGCTGTCGCTGCTGTGGCCCAGGCTGGCCGATCTGATGGCGCGGCCGGCGGTGGCGCTGGGCAACCGGCTGGCGGGCCACGCCTCCACGGGAGACGCCTCGACCGAGCCATCGGTGGCGGGCTCCCTGCTGCTGGGCGTGGCTACGGGCATGCTGTGGGCGCCATGCGCGGGCCCAATCCTCGGCTTGGTATTGACGGGTGTGGTGCTGAAGGGGGCCAGCATTTCGAGTGCGCTGGCGCTGACAGCCTATGCGGCGGGAGCCGCCACATCGCTGGCAGCCGCGTTGGGGCTGGGTGGTCGCGTGTTCACCGCCATGAAGCGCTCCATGGGCCTGGGCGAATGGGCGCGTCGCGTCATGGGCGCGAGCGTGCTGAGCGGCGTGGCGCTCATCGGGTTCGGGGCAGATACCGGCCTGCTGGCGCGGCTGTCTTCCAGCAACACCACGCAGCTTGAGCAAGCGCTGGTCCACGGGCTCGGCATGAATCGGCCTGCGCCGTAAGCCGGCAGCGCGGCCTTCTTGTACGCGTTTGTATCCAGCCGCCACAGAGATACATGCCCTGACAGAAACGCCCTTCCGCGCTACGTCAGGGATACGTCGGCCTTCTTTAATGCGTCTCGTGGCCCCGGTATTCGGGACGCAAATCCAACGCCCTTCAATCGATCAACAGGAGCATCACCATGACCCGCATTGAGAACGTGCTGTACACCGCCAAGGTCAACGTCACCGGCGGCCGCGACGGCCACGCCCACAGCGATGACGACCGCCTGAACCTGAAGCTCTCGCCGCCGGGCAGCAGCGGCCGCGGCACCAACCCGGAGCAGCTGTTTGCTGCCGGCTGGTCGGCCTGCTTCATCGGCGCCATGGGCCGTGCGGCCAGCCAAATGAAGATCAAGCTGCCGGCGGACCTTTCACTGAACACCGAAGTCGACCTGGGCACCACCAACGACGCGTTCTTCCTGCAAGCCCGCCTGAACGTGAGCCTGCCCGGCCTGGACCGCGAAGTGGCGCAAGCCGTAGTGGAAGCCGCACACCAACTCTGTCCGTATTCCAAGGCCACGCGCGGCAACATCCACGTCGAGCTGAACCTGGTCTGACGCACCGCACGGCCCGCCAACCATGCCATCAGCAGTTGGTGGGCCGCCGTTTCCAACCTTTCAGGGATTTCTCATCATGCGCACGACCTTCCGCGCCGCGCTTGCGGCCCTTGCCATCGGCGCCGTCTATTTTGTCGGGACGGGCGCGCCCGCCTTCAGCCAGACCGCCGCCACCGGTGCCACCGCCCCAGAATTCACGGGCATCAACCAATGGCTGAACTCGCCGCCGCTGTCCATGCAGAACCTGCGCGGCAAGGTCGTGCTGGTCGATTTCTGGACGTACTCCTGCATCAACTGCCTCAACACGCTGCCCCACGTGAAGCAGTGGTACGACAAGTACAAGGACCAGGGCCTGGTCGTCGTGGGCGTGCACACGCCGGAATACGCGTTCGAGAAGTCGACCGCCAACGTGCAGGCCGCGCTCAAGCGCCTGGACATGCGCTACCCGGTGGCGCAAGACAACAGCTATGCCACGTGGTCGGCCTTCCACAACCAGTTCTGGCCCGCGCTGTATTTGATCGACGCGGATGGCCGCATCGTCTACCAGCACTTTGGCGAAGGCCGCTATGCCGAGACGGAAGCCGCCATCCAGAAACTGCTGGCAGCGCGCAAGCCGCAGTAACCCACGGGATCGACGTGCCCCCCGCTGCCCTTACGACCGCCAGCGGGCGGGCCGCTTTTCCAGGAAGGCGTCGATGCCCTCGCCGGCGTCTTCTTCCATCATGTTGCGGGCCATCACATCGCCCGCATAGGCGTAGGCCTCACTGAGTGGCATCTGCCGCTGCTGATAGAACATCGCTTTGCCGTAACGGATAGCGGTGGGGCTTTTCGAGACAATCTCCGCCACCTTGCGGGCCACGGCATCATCCAGCTCGGCCTCGGGCACGGCCTCGTTGATGAGGCCCCAGTCGGCCGCCGTGGCTGCATCAATGAAACGCCCCGTCACCAGCATGTCGAACGCGCGCTTCGGTAACACGTTGCGCGACAGCGCTACTGCCGGCGTCGAGCAGAACAGTCCGACATTGATGCCCGATACCGCAAACCGCGCTGCGTCTGATGCGATGGCCAGATCGCAGCTCCCGACCAGTTGGCACCCCGCCGCAGTCGCCGCGCCATGCACCCGCGCGATGACCGGCACCGGCAGCGCCTGTATCGCCTGCATCACCACACTGCAACGCGCAAACAGCGCCTGGTAGTACGCCAGCTCCGGCGTGCCGCGCATTTCACGCAGATCATGCCCGGCGCAGAAGGCCCTGCCCTCTGCACCGAGCACCACACAGCGCACACCGGCATCGCCCGCAATGTCGCTCAGTGCACGATGCAACGCATCCAGCATCGCCTCAGACAACGCGTTGAACTGCAGCGGCCGGTTCAGCCGCAGTGTGACGACACCGTCGCGGTCATCGCGCAGCACGGGGGTCTCGATGGTGGTGTCGAAGTGGGTGGGGTTGGAATCCATGGGCGCTCCTTGTATCGTCCAGCAGCTACCGGGGGAGCACCAGTCTATGGCGGCCCATCGCGACACGCCATCATGTGGATGGTGGCCGGGACCGCCAAGGGTTGGCAACGTGGCGCTTTCCTTGGCGGTGGGGCAATAGAGGGTTGGGGTCTTGCAGGAAGTAGGCGCTCGCGAGCGCCATTTTGTTCGATGATCGACGGTCCTGCGCGCCATGGGCGAAGGCCCAGACCGGCGCGCAGGCAATCTGTACAACCTTAGTGGCGCGTCTCGACCGCATGCACCGCGTCGAGGATCACCTTTGCCACATCCTGCGGCCGCGACTGCTGCGGGACATGGCTGGTCGGCAGGCTCGTCACCTTGGCGCCGATCTTTTTCGCCATGGCGCGCTCCAGGTCCGGCTGGATCATCCGGTCGTGCTCGCTGACGATGAACCACGAAGGCTTGCTCTGCCACGCCGCTACCGTGGTCCGCTCACCAAAAGCCGTCGCTTTGATGGGTCCTTGCGTAGCGGCCATCACGCGGGCCTGGGCTGCCGGCACATCCTGCGCAAAGTCGCTTGCCAGCGCGGCGGCGGGTAGCGAGAGATAGCCGTTGGCATCGGCCACCAGCTTGCCGATGCCGGGTGCCGGCGCATAGCCCTTGCCGACCTCTTCCGTCGACTGCCCGGCATCCGGCGCAAACGCGGCCACGTAGACCAACCCCGCAACCTTGCTGTCCGCGCCCGCCTCGGTGATGACGGTGCCGCCCCACGAGTGCCCGACCAGCACCACCTTGCCGGCCTGATTGCCGATGGCGCGGCGTGTCGCGGCCACATCGTCGGCCAGTGAGTTCAGCCCGTTCTGCACGGCCTGCACCTTCACGCCCTTGGCCTGCAGCAGTGGAATGACCTTGGCCCAGTCGGACCCATCGGCAAACGCGCCGTGCACGATCACCACGGAAGGCGGCTCGGCGTCAGCCGTAGTGGTGGCAAAGAGCGGCGCACTGGCAGCCATGCCAAGTGCGAGCACTGCGGTGGAAACGGATTTGCGGGGGAACATGTCGGCTCCTTCTGATCAGGCGGGTTGGGGTCGTGCGGAGTGGGTTCAGGCGTGAGCACTGTCGTAGTACGGGTCGGCACTGCGGGCGCCATCGGTGTAGATGTCAGTAGCGCGAGCGCCTTCCGTATAAGCATCGACAGCGCTTTGCACGGCGCGAGCGCCCTCCGTGTACGGGTCACGTGCACCGACGGACGAGGCGGCTTGCGCGCCGGCAGCGGCCACAGCAAGTGCAACAACAGCAAGGGTCTTGGCGAGATTGTGGGTCATGATCGTCTTCCTTTGAACAGTGGGTTGGGAGTGCGCGGCGGGCCGGAACTGTGTGTTGACGCGGCGCCGCTGCCACGGAATGCATTGAAGACGTCTGACGTATCGCGCACGTAGCGGCGATCGGCCCGTTTTGTCTGGGTATGTACCGGGGCGGCGGCCGGATACACGTGCATACAAAACGCCGTCCACAGAGACCCATTGCTACAGAGCAATACAAATCGGCCGCATCGTGAAACCGTCGGGATACATCGCAGGCGCTCAATGCTGGAAACGAGGCGCGCAACACCGTTCCTCGTCATCCATCCTTGCTCACAGGAGTGCTCATGCAACCGAACCGAATGGCCACAGCCTTGCTCGCAATCGCGGGCGTCCTGGGTACACACAGCGTATTTGCGCAGAACGGCGGCGTATCCCGGACCGATCTCGTCCATCACAGCCTGAGCGTGAACGGCTACGAAACGCAGCAAGTCCGCGTGAATTTTGAGGCGCACGCGTTCGCCCCGGCGCATATGCACCCCGGCGAGGAAATCGCCCACGTGCTGAGCGGCACGATCGAGTACCGGCTGGACGGACAAGCACCCGTGACCCTGCAAACCGGTCAGTCGTTGTTCATTCCGGCGGGCGTCGCGCACTCGGCCAGAAACGTCGGCCGCGGCAAGGCGTCGGAACTGGCGACGTATGTCGTACGGACCGGCGAGCCGCTGGTCACGCTCGTGCACTAACCACCTCCCCCACCCAAAGAAGAGAGAACCGTCATGTCGAACGCTATCAACCTCCGCCGTCGCCGTCTGCTTGGAACCACCATCGCCAGCATTGGCGTGCTCGATCTCGGGCTGGCTCAACTCGTGCATGCGCAGCCGGGGCCGTCGAGTGCTAGTGCGTCGCCAGCCAGCCTGGCCAATCCGTTCGGCACGCTGCAGCAGATCGATGCCGGCGTGCTCAACATCGGCTATGCCGACCTGGGCCCGAAGAATGGCCCCGTGATGATCCTGCTGCATGGCTGGCCGTATGACATCTACAGCTATGCGGAGGTGGCACCGATGCTGGCGGCGGCGGGCTATCGCGTGCTCGTCCCTTACCTGCGCGGCTATGGCACGACGCGCATCCGCTCAGCCGATACACCACGCAACGGGCAGCAAGCTGCCCTGGCCGCCGACATCATCGCGTTCATGGACGCGCTCAAGATCAAGCAGGCCACCTTCGGCGGCTACGACTGGGGGGCGCGCACGGCAGACATCATCGCGGCGCTGTGGCCGGAGCGCTGCAAGGCGCTGGTGTCGGTCAGCGGCTACCTGATCGGCAGCCAGGAGGCCAACCGCAAGCCGCTGCCGCCCGCGGCGGAGTTAGCGTGGTGGTACCAGTTCTACTTCACCACCGAGCGCGGCGCACAAGGCTATGCCGCCAATTGCAAGGCGTTCAACCGCCTGATCTGGAAGCTCGCCTCGCCGACATGGAAGTTTGACGACGCCACCTACGACCGCAGCGCCACCGCGTTCGACAACCCGGACCACGTGGCCATCGTCATCCACAACTACCGGTGGCGTCTGGGGCTGGCCCAGGGCGAATCGAAGTACGACGCACTGGAGCAGCGCTTGGCGGCCGGCCCCGCGATCACCGTGCCCACCATCACCATGGAAGGCGATGCCAACGGTGCGCCGCATCCGGAGCCGTCTGCGTATGCGAAGAAATTTGTGGGCAAGTACCAGCACCGGAACATCGGCGGAGGCATCGGACACAACCTGCCGCAGGAAGCGCCGCAGGCGTTTGTGCAGGCCATGCTGGATGTGGCGCATCTCTGAACCACGCGCCACGCGGCATGAATTGGCTGGCCCCAAATGCAAACAGGCGACGCATGATGCGTCGCCTGTTTGCGTGGATGCCGGGTCGGACTGATCGTTCAGATCATTCCCACGACAGCGCACCACCGGTCTGATACTCGATCACGCGCGTCTCGAAGAAGTTGCGTTCCTTCTTCAGGTCGATCATCTCGCTCATCCACGGGAACGGGTTTTCTTCGTTCGGGAACAGCGCATCGAGGCCGATCTGCTGGCAGCGACGGTTGCAGATGAAGCGCAGGTAGCCCTTGAACATCGGTGCGTTCAGGCCCAGCACGCCTCGCGGCATGGTGTCTTCTGCGTAGCGATATTCCAGGTCGACGGCCTTCTTGAACAGCTCCGTGATCTCGGCCTTGAACTCGGCCGTCCACAGGTGCGGGTTCTCCAGCTTGATCTGGTTGATCAGGTCGATGCCGAAATTGCAGTGCAGCGACTCGTCGCGCAGGATGTACTGGTACTGCTCGGCGGCACCGGTCATCTTGTTCTGACGGCCCATCGCCAGGATCTGCGTGAAGCCGACGTAGAAGAACAAGCCTTCCATGATGCAGGCGAAGACGATCAGGCTCTTCAGCAGCTTCTGGTCGTTCTCCGGCGTGCCGGTCTTGAAGGACGGATCGGTCAGCGTGTCGATGAACGGGATCAGGAACTCGTCCTTGTCGCGGATCGACTGCACTTCGTGGTACGCGTTGAAGATTTCGGCCTCGTTCAGGCCCAGCGATTCCACGATGTACTGGTAGGCGTGCGTGTGGATCGCCTCTTCAAACGCCTGGCGCAGCAGGTACTGGCGGCATTCCGGCGCGGTGATCTGGCGGTACGTGCCCAGCACGATGTTGTTGGC
>JGI24740J21852_10000474_pt1 | contig 17287 bp, 15 predicted proteins | sample KBSCornC6_FD_21852 | JGI IMG/M metagenome (IMG submission 21852) | reverse complement strand
TCGCCATCTGGGTGCGTGGAAGCGACCTTCCCAAGACCCAGCACGCGATGGACAGCCTCAAGCTCGCCATGGCGTGGGACGAGAATGTCTATGGGCGCGAGTACGACCTCGACCAGTTCAACATCGTCGCCGTCAGCGACTTCAACATGGGCGCGATGGAGAACAAGAGCCTCAACATCTTCAACTCGGCTTACGTCCTCGCCGACCAGGACACCGCCACCGACGCCGACTTCGACAATATCGCGCGGGTCGTCGCGCACGAATATTTTCACAATTGGTCGGGCGATCGGGTCACCTGCCGCGACTGGTTCCAGCTGAGCCTGAAGGAAGGCTTCACGGTCTTCCGCGACCAGAGCTTCGGCGCCGATGTCGGAAGCCGGGCGGTGAAGAGGATCGAGGACGTGCGTGTGCTCCGCGCCGTGCAGTTTCCGGAAGACCAGGGGCCGCTCGCCCACCCCGTGCGGCCCGACTCCTATATCGAGATTTCGAACTTCTACACCGCGACCGTCTACAACAAGGGCGCCGAGGTCATCCGCATGTTCCACACGGTGCTGGGCGCGGACAAGTTCCGCGCCGGGACCGACCTCTATTTCGATCGCAACGACGGCAAGGCCGCGACCTGCGACGATTTCGTGACGGCGCTGGAGGATGGCAGCGGAGTCGATCTCGACCCGTTCAAAGTCTGGTATTCGCAGGCGGGCACGCCGAAAGTGCGCGCGCGGCTTGAGCATGACGCGGGGGCGAAGATGGCGACTCTGCACCTCGAGCAGCACATCGAGCCGACACCGGGGCAGCCCAACAAGCAGCCGATGCCGATCCCGCTCAAGACTGCATTGATTGGAAGCGAGAGCGGGCATGAAATCTGTCCCGAACGGCTGATCGTCCTCGACCAGGCGCGGCAGAGCGTCACCTTCGAGCATGTCACCGAGCCGCCGCTGCTATCGATCAACCGCACCTTCTCGGCGCCGATCATCGTCGAGGCCGAGCGCCCGACCGAGGATCTCGAGCGGCTGGCGCAGGCGGATACCGACCCCTTCGCCCGCTACGAGGCGATGCAGGAGCTGATGATGCGCGCGCTGGTCGCCGGCGCGCGGGGAGAGGAGTCCGATCCGGAGCCGGTCGTGCGGGCGATCGCGGCAACGCTCAAGTCGAACTCGCTCGATGCCGCGTTCAAGGCCGAAGCGATCCTTCTGCCGAGCGAGAGCCTGATCGCGGATCGGATGGAGGTGGTCGATCCCGATGCGATCCATCAGGCGCGCGAGGGGTTGCGTGCGGCGATCGGCGGCGCTCTCCACGGCGAGCTGCTGGCCGCCCACAAGAGCGACGGCGTGTCCGGCGACGACCTAAGCCCCCGCGCCAAGGGCATTCGCCGGATGCGCACCGTCGCACTCGGCCTCATCGCGGCGGCCGATGAAGGTGAGGCTGCGACGCTGGCCAAGGCCCAGTTCGACGCGGCGGACAATATGACCGACCGGCAGGGTGCTCTGGCGGTGCTGGTCTCGACTGCGGAGCCGGAGCGCCAGGCGGCGCTCGACGCCTTCTACCAGCGGTTCCACGATGACCCGCTGGTGCTCGACAAATGGTTCGCCCTGCAGGCGTCGGCCCAGCGGCCCGACACGGTCGACCATGTCCTGAAGCTCGCCCAGCATCCGGACTTCGCGATCAAGAACCCGAACCGCCTGCGCTCGCTGGCGGGCACGTTCGGCGCGAACCACTGGGCGTTCCACTCGGCCGACGGCCGCGGCTACGCCTTCCTCGCCGACATGATCATCGCCGCCGACAAGCTCAACCCGCAGGTCGCGGCGCGTCTCGTGCCGCCGCTCGGCCGCTGGCGCCGGTTCGAGCCCAGGCGGCAGGCAATGATGCGCGAGGCGCTAGAACGGATCGTCGCTGCGCCAGGCCTGTCGAAGGACGTCTACGAGCAGGTGTCGAAGAGCCTGGCCTAGCCCTGTCCGAGGGGCCGCGCCGGCGCCCCATTCGGCCAGTCAGCGGGCAGGTCCTTCACGCAGGTTCCGTAATGCTGGCGCGCATTGGCCATGAAATGCTGCACGCGCTTTTGGTCGAGCGGACCCATGTTCATCAGCAGCGGAAGCTTGGCTTGCACTCTGAGCCAGATGATCTGTTCGTCGCTCCGCAGCGCTTCGACGGCCTCAAGCACGCGGTCTTTCTCCGCGTCGGAAACCGCGCTCCCGGTCCGACGGAAAGCGCGAAGCCGTGCGAGGTCGGCGCCTTCTTGGGCATTGGTGCGCTCCATCAGGGGCATGATCTGATAGACGCGAGTCATGTCGCGCAGCTGGTCCTGCGGCATATGCGCCGCGATATCCGAGCTGTTGGCAGAATCGAGCGCGAGGCGATCGAAAGTGCGGAATTCGACCCAATAGCCGTCGATCGCCTTGCCGATCTCCGCACGGCTCCGTCCCCGTTCGACGGCTTCCCGGACCCTATCCAGTGTCTGCAGCACGCAGGGGTGCATCGCCGCCCGCTGGTAGATCTGCGGTCCATCGTCGGACAGAAGCTCATCGCGCATCGCCGCTGTTGCGACCGCGACCTTGTGGTCCCACTGCCAGTCTTGAACGACTTCCTGCGCAAGCAAGGCGACGAGAACGCCGGCCACGACGATCGCCAGCTCACGGGCGCTCTCGAGCCAGTCGAACCGTGCCTTGGCCAGGCGCTTCGCCACATCCACCCCCTTGCCAGGAAGAGACTAGCCGAAATGTCGGTTCGCGAAAATTTCCGGAAGAGGCGGCAAGCCGACGCTAGCCCCCGATCCACTGCGCGACTTGCTGCGCGACTTCGTTGGCGGCGTGGTTGAGCGCCGGACCGACTGACGGGCCGGTGCCGTCCGCCGGCGCCGTCGCGACGAAGCGGCGGGTCTGCACCTGAGTCCCGTCGGGGCTGGACAGCGAGCCATTGTAGGCGACCGTCACCTGGCCGGTCTGGGCGTCGTAGCCGAACCGTTCGAGCTCGCCGTGCAGTACCACTCCGGCATCGAGCCCCGTCTGGTTGGGGTCCACCACAACGCGGTTGGTTGTCCGCCGGACCGTCTCCTCGAGAAGATTCTGGAACAGCTTGTCGGGCGTATCGACCCACTGCAGCCCGGTCACATATTGAACGTCGGTCGGCGAGAGATGGACCGGCACCCGCAGCGTGTTGAGCTCGTTTCCGATGAGCGGCGTCAGCACCGTGACCGCCTGCCCCGCGGCAGCGCTGCGGACGACGTTGCCCGGGTCGGGGGCTTCCGCCGTCAGCGTCTGGAGCGTCGGCGGCGCCTTGCCTCCGCCGCCCATCAGGCTGCTGAGCGAGCAGCCGCCAAGCGCGGCCGCGGCGAGGAGGAGAGCGAGTTTACGCGGCAGCATCATTGGCGTTTCCCAGGCTTGTAGTCGGGCAGTTTCTGCGGGCCGAGCGCGCCGCCGATGCCCTGCCGATTGACACGATCGGAGACCTGCTGGAGCGATTCGGACAGCTCGCGCAGGTCGCGCACCAGCTTGTTCGCTTCGGGCAGCGTGGACTTGCTGAAGCTCTGCACGCCGGGCCGGGCGTCGCTGATCACGCCGTTGAGCGTGTCAGCGGCCTGCCGCGCGGAGATGATCGCCGCGTTGAGGTTCTGCACCGCCTGCTTGCCCTCGCCGCTCACCAGATTGTTGGCGTTGCTCGACAGCGTGGCGATATTGTTGGCCGCGATGCCGGCATTGCGCGCCGCGACCCGCACGTCGGCGATCGCATCGGCCATTTCCGGGGCGCGCTGGCGAAGCACTGCGGTGGTCGCGTCGATATTCTCGAGGATGTCGGCGATCGCATTCTGGTTCTTGTCGCTCAGGAGCTCGGTCAGCCGTTCGGTCAGGGTCTGGATCCGGGCGAGCAACTCCGGCGCGCTATTGAGCAGGGCACTCAGACCGCTCGCGCTCGCCGGGATGACCGGGCAGCCCTGCGGACCCATGCGCGTGATCGATGGCCGTCCGCGCTCGGCGCCATTGAGCTGAATCTCGTTCGCGCCCGCAAGGCTGATGCTGTGGATTTCCGCGGTCGTGCCTTCGAGCACCGGAGTCTGCTGGTCGACCTCGATCCGCACCCAGACGAACTCCGGACGGTTCGGAAGCAGCGAAATCTTGGTGACCTGGCCGACCGGAACGCCCGAGAAGCTGACATTCGAGCCCTTGGCGATACCGCCGACCGCCGGAAAGTAGATGTCGTAGCATTTGCTCGACTTGCCCGACAGGCCGGCAAGCCAGACGATGAACAGCAGCGTTCCGACGAGGAGCGCGACGGTCACCACTCCGACCATCACATAATTGGACCGTGTTTCCATTATGCCGTGACCTCGTGCTCATAGCTGTCGGCCGCAGCTCGCCCCCGCGGTCCATTGAAGTACTCTTGTATCCAAGGATGATCCAAAGCCAATAGTTCCGGGATCGTTCCGACCGCGACGACCTTCTTGTCGGCAAGCACGGCGATGCGGTCGCAGATGGAGTGAAGCGTATCGAGATCGTGGGTGATGAGGAAGACCGTAAGGTCGAGCCGCTTCTGGAGCGAGCGGATCAGCTCGTCGAACGCCGCGGCCGCGATCGGATCGAGTCCGGCGGTCGGCTCGTCGAGGAACAGGAGCTCGGGATCGAGCGCGAGCGCCCGCGCGAGTCCGGCGCGCTTGATCATGCCGCCCGAGAGCTCGGAGGGGAATTTCGGGCCCGCGTTGGCCGGAAGGCCGCCCATCGCGATCTTGTAGGACGCGATCTCGTCGAGCAGCGGCGGCTTGAGATGGGGGAAATATTCGCGGATCGGGACTTCGACATTCTCGGCCACGGTCAGGGTCGAGAAGAGCGCGCCGTTCTGGAAGAGGATTCCCCAGCGGCGGCGGATGTTCTTGGCCTCGTCCTCGTCGCGGCCGATCATGTTCTCGCCGAGCACGTCGATCGCGCCTTCGTCGGGCGTCTGGAGGCCGATGATCGAGCGCAGTAGCACCGACTTGCCGGTGCCGGACCCGCCGACCACGCCCAGGATTTCGCCGCGGCAGACGGTCAGGTCGAGGTCCTGATGGATGACCTGCTCGCCGAAGCTGTTGCGCAGCCCGCGCACCTCGATGACCGGCTTGCAGCCGTCCGGCACCGTCCTCGGGTCGAGCTTCTTCGGGATCTCGGTCATATCCACCCGATGTTCGAGAAGAAGACGGCGAAGACGGAGTCGAGAACGATGACCATGAAGATCGACTGGACGACGGCGGTCGTCGTGCGCGTGCCGACCTCCTCGCTATTGCCTTCGACCAGCATGCCCTGGAAGCAGCCGGCGAGCGCGATGATGAAGCCGAACACAGGCGCCTTGATCAGCCCGACCCAAAGATCGGTGATGGGGGTCACTTCCTGAAGCCGCTGGATGTAGGTGATCGGCGGAATCTCGAGCGAGAACCAGACGAACACGCCGCCGCCGAGCAGCGCCATAAGCATCGCCCAGAACGATAGCAGTGGCATCATCACCACTGCCGAGATGATGCGCGGGATGACCAGGGCTTCGACCGGCGAGACGCCGATCGTCCGCATCGCGTCGATCTCTTCCGTGATCTTCATCGTTCCGAGCTGCGCGGCGAAAGCAGAGCCCGATCGCCCCGCCACCATGATCGCGGTCATCAGCGTACCCAGCTCACGCACCGTGATCCGGCCGATGAGGTTGATCGTGTAGATCTGCGCGCCGAACTGGGCGAGCTGAACCGATCCCTGCTGGGCTATGACGATGCCGATGAGGAAGCTCATCAGCCCGATGATGCCGAGCGCGCGCACCCCGACCACGTCGAATCGCTGGATGACGGCATTGACCCGGAAGCGCCTGGGCCGCCGGATCACATTGGCGAATCCGATCAGGGTCGCTCCGAAGAAGCCGAGCAGCCCGACCAGGGTCGTCCCCGTCTCGACGACCCACTCGCCGAGCTCCTTGAACACGCGGATTGCGCCGCCGGGCTCTTCGGGGAGGACTCGCGCGGGCTTGTCGAACTCGCCGACCTGCTCGAGCAGGCTCACTTCATCGCGGCTGGCGCCGATGACCTTTGCGCCGCGGTCGCGGACCGTGCGGTAGATGATCCACGCGCCGACGGTGTCCATCCGGTTGATTTCGCTCAGATCGATGGTCAGCGGATCGGGAAGCGCGTCGATCTCGCGCTGGGTCGTCGCGGCGCGCGTGATCGTGAGCGCGCCGGCAACCCGGTACACCGAACCGTTTGGATGTTCCCCCTCCTGGCGATCTCGATCGGCCATTCGGACGAATTGATGCGCGATTAAAGTGGCAGGAGCAAGCCGTGAGGTAACGCGCCCCTTTCCTGCCGTTCCGGCCCCCTCTATTCGCCGGTCGATGACGAGCGATCTTCCCCTCCTGTTCGTTCCGGTCGGGACCAACGATGCGAAGCCGTTCGGAATGGACGCACGCGAGCGGGCGCGGCGGCTGGCGACCAATGCAGGGCTGGAGTGGGCAGAGGAGCCCGAAGCGGGCCGGGCGATGCTCCTGGCGAGCATGCGCTTCGCCTGGGACCCGGCGTGGCTGAAGGCGATGCGCGGGCGGCCGGACACGATGCTGACACTCGGCGGCGAGCCGGTCATGATCCACGTGCCCGTCCACGCGAACCTCGCCGCGGCCGCGGCGGCGCTGGAGGATCGTCAGGCCGCGGAGGGCTATGCCCTGCTTCCCGCCGAAACCGCCCAGCTCAGCTATGCCGAGCTGAGGAAGCGCGAGCGACCGTTTGTGATGCCGCTCGACCCCGAGGATACCGAGCCTGTGGAGCGCGCGGCCTATGACGCCGCATACAAGGGCGTGACCGACGCGCTGACCCTGTACCTGTGGCGAAAGCCGGCCTTCTATTTGACCCGCTGGGCGGCGCGCGCCGGGCTCGCGCCTAACATGGTGACGCTGGTCGGCGCCATTCTCTGCGTGCTCGCCTTCGTTCTCTTCTGGCGCGGCGATTACTGGCTCGGGATCCTGTCGGGCTTCGTCTTCATGGTGCTCGACACGGTCGACGGGAAGCTCGCGCGCGTGACCGGGACCTCGTCGAAATGGGGCGAGGTGTTCGACCACGGCATCGACCTCATCCACCCGCCCTTCTGGTATTGGGCGTGGGAGCATGGGCTCGCCGTGTACGGCCGCCCGTTCGAACCGGTCGTCGCGACCATGGTGCTGTGGATCATTGTCGGCGGCTACGTCGGCCAGCGAATCATCGAGGGCATCTTCATCAAGCGCCTCAAGCTCGAAATCCACGTCTGGCGCCCGATCGACAGCAGGTTCCGGTTGATCACCGCACGGCGCAATCCGAACATGGTGATCCTGACCGGCGCCTTGCTGTTCCGGCGGCCCGACATCGGGCTCGAGCTCGTCGCCTGGTGGACGCTGGCGAGCCTGATCTTCCATGCGGTGCGGCTGGCGCAGGCGAGCGAGCGCACCGCGCGCGGCGAGCGGATCGTCTCCTGGCTCGAGGCATGAGCTGGACCGCGGTGGTGCTGGCGGGCTCGCGACCCGGGCGCGACGCCTTCGCAGAGCAATTCGGCACCGACCTGAAGCCGCTCATCCCGGTCTCGGGCGAACCAATGGTGCGACGGCCGGTGCGCGCGCTGCTCGACAGCGAAGGCGTCGGCAAGATCCTGCTGCTCAGCCAGTCGCCCGACCGGATCGCAGCGGCCATCCCGGACGATTCCCGAATCGCGGTACAGGAATCCAGGGGCACGATCGCCGAGACGATTGAGACATTGATCCTCAATCGCACCGCGCAGTTCCCGATGCTCGTCACGACCGCNGACCATGCGCTGCTCGATCCGCAGATGATCGCCGAGTTCATCGCGAGAGCGGCAGGCGCCGACCTCGCGATCGGCGTGGTCGAGCGCAAGGCGCTGCTCGCCCGGCTGCCGCAATCGAAGCGCACCTGGATCGCGTTTCGCGGCGGCGCTTATTCGGGAGCAAATTTGTTCGCCTTCGGATCGATCAAGGCGCTTGCGGCGATCGAGCAATGGCGGTCGGTCGAGCAGGACCGGAAGAAGGGCTGGCGCGTCCTGGCCGCGCTCGGACCCGCGTTGCTGCTCGGCGCGGCGCTGCGCGTCCGCACCCTCGACCAGAGCGTCGCCGCGATCGGGCGCAAGCTCGGAATGACCGCGCGCGCGGTGGTGCTGAGCAATCCGCTTGCGGGCGTCGATGTCGACAAGCCGGTCGACCATGCGGTCGTCGAAGCGATCCTGGCCGGCCGCGCGTGAGCGACCTCGCGATCTACGACATGGACCGGACCGTGACGCGGCGCGCGACCTATACCCTATACACCGTTCCTCCTCCACTGCGCGATCCGGCGGGCGCCGTGGCGGCTCCTGTTCCTGCCGTTGGTGCTGCTGTCGATGCTGGCGTACGCGGCGCGGCTGATCGACCGGGCGCGGTTGAAGGAGATCAACCACCGCCTGCTGCTCGGCGGACGCGTCCACCCGCGCGAGCTGGAGCCCTTAGTGGACAGCTTCGCCGACGCGCAGATTGCCGGGAACATCCGGCAGGGCGCGCGCACGGCGATCGCGCGCGACAAGGCGGAGGGCCGCCGCGTCGTCCTCGCCACCGCATCCTACCGGCTCTACGCCGACGCAATCGCCCGGCGGCTCGGCTTCGACGACGTGATCGGGACGGGGTCGGTCATCGGGCTCGACGAACGCGTACACGCAAAGATTGCCGGAGAAAATTGTTATGGTCCGGCAAAGATGCGGATGATCGCGGACTGGGTGGATGCGTCGGGCCTCAAAGGCCTCCACGGCCACGTCCGCTTCTATTCCGACCATGTGTCCGACCGGCCCGCGTTCGAATGGGCGGACGAGCCTGTGGCGGTGAACCCGCACGGCAAGCTGCGCCGGCTGGCAGAGCAGCGCGGCTGGGCCGTCGAGGATTGGGGCTAGGACCGGACGCCCCGCGCCGCCCTTCAGTGGGCCAGAGCCGGCTCGCTCTCGTGGAGATGCAGATACGCGCTGTCGAAGTCGCCGGCGTCGGCCAGCTTTCGCCAATCGCCGATGACGATCCGGCGCGGATTGCTGCGTTCGATCAGCCGATCTCCCTCGAGAGACCTTAGAGTTCGGTTGACGTGCACGGCGGTGAGCCCGGTCGCGTCGGCCAGCTGCTCCTGAGTCATCGGCAGCTCGTAATTGGTATGTTCGCCGAGCCCGGCGACCTTGAGCCGCAGCGAAAACTCGCACAGCAGATGCGCGATTCGTGTCGGGGCATCCCTGCGGCCGACATTTGCGACCCATTCGCGGAAGATCGAGGCATCGACCAGCGTATCGATCCACATCGCCTTGCCGACCAGCGGTCGCTCAAACGCGATGCGATTGACCTCGTCGCGCGGAATCAACGCAACCTTCCCCGCCGTCAGCATTTGCACGCTATGGTCGGCACGTCCGAGAAGCGAATTCTGCAAATCGACGATATCGCCCTTCATGTGGATGGAGACGATCTGGCGACGCCCGTCGGCGACGATCTTGTGGCGAATTGCGAAGCCGGACAGCAGCACGCACGAATGCGCGGCATAATCGCCCTCGCGCACGATGTAGTTGTTGCTTCCAAGGCTTTTGACGGAGTGCGGAAGCGCGAGCACCGCCTCCCGATCGGATTCACCGAACTTCTGCCAATATGCGAGCTTGCGGAGCATCGGGTCCAGCGCGTCCGCGCCCGGCTCGTCCGTACCTAGCTGCACCGAGTCCTGCCTCCCGCGGGGTTGGGCGGGAGCGCGAAGTCTCTCTCAGTCGCCGGTGCCCAATTAGCTCACACGGCGATCAACCACTCTAACATATGTTTTGGGCGTTGTCGTGCTCGGCATCCGGAAAGCGTCAAACAAATCATGACTTTATGAGCGCGATTAACTTATGTTAGGCCCATCGCCGAACAAGGATTTCGACGAGCTGGCGATTTGCCAGCGAAGCGCCAGCGGCTTTCGCGCGGTGCGGTGCAGCGCTAAACCGCCTGCAACGCGTTCGCGAAGTCGGCGATGAGATCGTCGGCATCCTCGACGCCGATCGAGATGCGCACGAGGTTCGGGGTGATGTCGAGCTGCTTCTTGCGCTCGTCGGGCACCGACAAATGGGTCATCGCCGCCGGCGCGCTCGCCAGCGTCTCGGTGCCGCCGAGGCTCACCGCGAGGTTCGCGATCTGGAGCGCGTCGAGGAAGGCGAAGGCCTCCTTCTCGCCGCCCTTCAAATAAAGCGAGAAGGTCGAGCCCGCGCCCGTGCAATGGCGGCGGAAGATGTCGGCCTGGCGCGAGCCCTCTTCGAGGAAGCCGAGATAGCCGATCTTCTCGACCTTCGGGTGCGAGCGCAGGAAGTCGCACACCTTGGCGGCATTCTCTCCCGCGCGGCTCATCCTGAGCTCGAGCGTCTCGAGGCTTCGGAGGAGCATCCACGCGGTGTTCGGATCGCAAATCGTGCCGATCGTGTTGCGCATCATGCGCACCCGATTGATGAGGTCCTTGTCGCCAACCAGGCCGCCCGCGACGAGGTCGCTATGCCCGCCGACATATTTGGTCAGGCTGTAGACCGAGAGGTCCGCACCGTTGCCGAGCGGCTTGGCCCACAGCGGCCCGAGGAACGTGTTGTCGATGGCGATCGGCGGGCGCTCCTCCGCGGCGAACGTCGAATCGACGGCCGCTCGAACAGCCTCGACATCGACCAGCTGGTTCGTCGGATTGGCCGGGCTCTCCAGATAGACGAGGCTGACACGCCCCTTTTCCCGGCCCCTGGCGATCGCGGCGTCGATCTCCTCGCGCGTCGCTCCCGAGGGGAAGTCGACCCAGGATACGCCGAACTGGCCGAAAATCTTCGCGATCAGGGTCTCGGTCGCGGCGTAGAGCGGCCCCGAATGGACCACGCAATCGCCCGGCCGGACGAAGGTGAGCAACAGCGTCGCGATGGCCGACATGCCGCTCGAAAAGGCCAGTGCGTCGTCGGCATCCTCCCACACGGCGAGGCGGTCTTCGAGGATCTCCTGGTTGGGCCCGTTGAAGCGCGAATAGATGAGGCCTTCCGCTCCACCCGGCCGCTTGCCCGTGACGCCTTCGAAGAAGCGCTTTCCCGCGGCCGCATTCTCGAACACGAAGGTCGAGGTGAGGAAGATCGGCGGCTTCAGCGATCCTTCGCTGAGCTCCGGGTCGAAGCCATAACCCAGCATCAGCGACTGGGCGTTCAGCTTGCGGTTGCCGATCTGGGTCGGCGACGGGCGCGGCGCGCGTTGGTGGGAGCTGGCGGCCGCGATGTCACGTTCGGTGGGCAAGTCTTTTCTCCTGTGGCCCACCCCTTAGTGGCAGCCCCGCATGGCCGCTAGCCCGGGATGGCGATCGCGCTGAGCTGGCGGCCGTAGTCGGCCTGGCCGAGGTGGGCCGAGCGGCGGTAGCTGTAGAAGCGCTCGGCGTCGGCATAGGTATCGAGGTTGAGCGCCTCGATCTCGTCGATGCCGGCGGCGATCAGGCGGTGGACGACATAGCCTTCGAGGTCGAAGTGCGACTTTCCGCCGTCCTCGGCGGCGAAGAAGCGCGCATTGTCGGGATCGTCCGCGACGAAGCGGGCGCGGAAATCCCCGTCGACTTCGTAGGAAGGCTGGCCGATGCAGGGCCCGACCGCCGCGTGGATGTCCTCACGCCGCGCGCCGAGCCGCTCCATCGCCGCGATGGTCGAGTCGGTCACTCCCGCGAGCGCTCCGCGCCATCCTGCGTGCGCCGCGCCGACGACCGCCGCCCGGTGATCGGCAAAGAGGACCGGCGCGCAATCGGCGGTCAGGATCCCGATCAGCAGGTTGGGCCGGTCCGTCACCATCGCATCCGCGCGCGGCCGCTGGTCATGGGCCCAGGGCCGCTGGATCGTGACCGCCTCGGCCGAATGGATCTGGTGGACGGTCGCCAGTTCGGCATCCTCGAGCAGCGCTGCAATCGCGAGGCGGCGGTTCTCGTCGATCGCGGAGCGGTCGTCCTTGCTTCCGTAGCCGACGTTGAGCCCTGCAAGCTCACCGGTCGAAGTCCCGCCGCGCCGTCCGAGGAACCCGTGCGGCAAGCCGCCGAGCGAAACGGCGCGGATCACTTCCACCTGGCTCACAGCGCCTTCCGCATGATGATGTCCTCGTCGGCGTGATTCCCGACCATGAAGTCGTAGCGCCCCACCGCCTCGAAGCCATAACGGTCGTAGAAGCGCCTGGCGCGGTGGTTGTCGACATAGACGGTGAGGTAGAGCTCCTCGAACTCCTGCCGCCGTGCCTCGTCGATCGCCCACTCGCTGAGCGCGGCGGCGATCCCGCTGCCGTGGTGGTCCTTGAGAACGTAGATCTGGCGCAGCTCCAGGGCGCGCTTGCCGGTTTCGACCGGAAGCGCCGACGGGCCGAGCTTGACGTATCCGACGACTTCCCCGTCGACCTCCGCAACGCGGAACGCGTAATGCGGGTCGGCAAATTCCCGGCCCCATGCCTCGGGCGTGAAATTGGCGAAGAAGGCCGCGAGGTCCTCGGGATCGTAGAGGTGCGCGAACGTATCGCAGAAGCTGCGGCGAAACACGCGGTCGATCGCCGGAAGGTCGCCAGCCGTTGCATCGCGTAAGTTCATTCGAAACCCCCGGGCGCCGGCCAGTCCGGCGAATGCGCCGCCATCACCTTGAAGAGGCTGCCCATCTCATCGGCGGCGGTGAGGCGGCGCAAGGCGCTGTCGATCTCCTCGGCCCGCTCGGGATTTGCGCGCTGGAGCGCCTGCGCGCGCGCTTCGATGCCAAGCCGGATCAGCCACTCGCCCTGNGTGACTAAGGGCGTGACCGCCGCCCCCGTGTCGACCGCNGCGCGAGCGACGGCTTCGAAGTCGACATGGGCGGTAAGGTCCTGCTCCCCNGGATCGGCGAGCACGGGCGAAAAGCGATGGCCGCGCACGGCCTGAAGAGTGTCGCCGGGGCGGCCGCGCTCGTGCCCGTAATCCACGAAGATGGCAGCCCCGCCCTTTTCGGCGAGGCACAGCGCGATCGAGGCGGTCGCCTCCTCGCGTTCGGGCGAATCCTCGACGATCTCCCCGTCGCGGTCGAACGCGAGCCCGCCCGCGGCGATGACCACCCTCCGTTCGATGCCGCCGACGAATTGGCGAACCGGCAGCGCATCGAGGAATTCATTGGCGACCAGCAGCAAGGGGGTGGCCGGAAGCCCGTGGATGGCCTCGTGCCAGAAGGCGCGGGGGATCGCCTCCTCCTGCGCCTGCCGAAGCACCGGGCTGGTCTCGACCAAATGCACCTCGCCGGCGAACCCGGCTGAGCGAAGCACCCGCAGCGCATCGGCCGCCAGCGTTCCCCGTCCCGGCCCGAGCTCGGCGTAGATCGCATCCGCCGGCGCTCCGGCCCGCCTCCACGAGTCCGCCAGGCAGGCTCCCACCATCTCGCCGAACATCTGGCTGATCTCCGGCGCCGTCGTGAAATCGCCCTGCGCGCCGAGCGGGTCGCGAGTAGAGTAATAATAAGCGTTGCAGGCGTGCATATAGGCTTCGACGCTGATCGGCCCCTCGGCCCGGATCCGCTCGCGAAGCGCGCGTTCGAGCGGAGTCACGCGCCACCTCCCGCCTTGCGCGGGAGGACCCTCCTAAGACACACTCGCGGTGCCCGCGGTTGGTTCGACGCGTACTCGGCGGCCCTTCGCCTTCCACATCAGCCACAACCCGGCGATGATCATCGGCAGCGACAGCCACTGGCCCATGTGCAGCCCGGTCATCCGCGAGAATTGGACCAGCTGGTTGTCGGGCTCGCGGATGAACTCGATGCCGAAGCGGAACAGGCCGTAGAAGAAGAGAAACGCGCCGACGAGCTTGCCCGGCTCGTAGCGGGCCTGCGTCTTCCAGAACATCCAGGCGAGGATGCCGAACAGGACGATTCCTTCCAGGAACGCCTCATAGAGCTGCGTCGGGTGGCGCGGAGGACCGAGGACGGCGCCATACGGGCCCATCTCGACAAAGCGGATCGCCCAAGGGACGTGCGTCACAGCCCCCCACAATTCCTGGTTCACGAAATTGGCGAGCCGCCCAAAGAACAGGCCGAAGGGCACGCAGCAGGCGACATAGTCGTGGATCCGGAGCCAGGAGAGCTTCTCCTTGCGCGCGAAATAGAGGATTCCGAGCGACGTCCCGATGACGCCGCCGTGGAAGGACATGCCGCCGTCCCACAGCTTCACGATTTCGATCGGGTGCTGGAGATACTGGCCGAGATTGTAAAACAGGACGTAGCCGATGCGGCCGCCGAGGATGATCCCGAGCGCGGCGTAGAAGACGAGGTCGTCGGCATGGCGGCGAGCGAGCGGCGCGCCCGGCTGCTTGAGGAGCTTCAGCAGATACCAATAGCCGACGAAGATGCCCGCGACATAGGCGAGGCTGTACCAGCGGAGGTCGAACGGCCCGAGATGNAGCGCGACGCGCGACAGCCCGAGGTCCGGGAAAGCNATGAACTGGTTATTGTCCGGCGCNGCTTGCAAGGGCTTCCCCCAAAATGGTCAGCGCCTCATAAGGCGCGTGTCAGCAAAGGCAAAGGAACTGGGACCCGCGGATGCCAAGCGAGCTCGACCGCCGTTTCGACGACGAACTGTCGAGGGTCACGGCCCCCGGCGGGACGTTGGTCGTGGGCCGTGACTCGCTCGGGCGCGAGATTGTCGAGAACTTCCCTGTCACGCTTCCTTTATTCTTCAGAACATTCTGCGTCTTGAACGCGGACAACGAAGCGCTGGTTGCGGCGGACGAACGCTTCACCTTCGCCGACCTCGACCGGCTATCGGAGCGGGTCGCCCGAGGGCTGGTCTCGCGCGGCATCGGCAAGGGCGACCGCGTCGGCATTGCGATGCGCAACTCCCCGTCCTGGGTGCTCAGCTACATGGGCGCGGTGAAGGCAGGCGCCGTCGCGACTTTGCTCAACGGCTGGTGGGAGCCGGCGGAGATGGAGCATGCGATCATGCTCACCGATCCGAGGCTGATTATCGCCGACCCCCAGCGCGCCAAGCGGATCTCCGAGCGCTGCCACGACCGCGACGTGCTCGGTGTCGCTTGCGGCGAGCCGGTGGAGAAAGCTCTCCACGAGCTTCTGCAAGCGGACGATACGATCGCGCTTCCCGAGGTTGCAGCGGACGACGATGCAACCATTCTTTTCACCTCAGGCTCGACCGGCCTTTGCAAAGGCGCGCTGTCGACGCACCGCGCGGTGGTCATGGGCACCTATTGCTATGCGACCGGGCTGATCGTGCTTCGCGGCCTGCTCGAGCAGGAAGGCCGCCCGCCGCCAACTCCCCGGACCCTGCTCAGCGTTCCGCTCTTCCACGTCACCGGCGAAGTTCCGGTGATGCTCAACAGCTTCGTCATCGGCCGCTGCATGGTGATCATGCCCAAGTGGGACCCGACGGAGGCGCTGCGGCTGATCGAGAAGGAGCGCATCACCTATTTCGTCGGCGTTCCGACGATGAGCCTCGAGCTGATGAACCATCCCGACCGGGACAAATATGACCTCTCTTCGCTGAAGGACATCACTGCCGGCGGAGCACCGCGGCCGGTGACGCACGTGACGCGCCTGCGGGAGGAGTTCCCCAATGCGCAGCCCGCGCTCGGCTATGGCCTGACCGAGACCAACGCCGTGGGCTGTCTCAACTTCTGGAGCAATTACGCCGCCAAGCCCGGTTCGACCGGCCGCGCGGGCCCGTTCGTCGAGGTCGCGATCCTCGGGCCGGGGGATCGCCGCCTGCCGGTCGGCGAAACCGGCGAGATCGCGATCAGGACGGCGGCCAACATCAAGGGATATTGGCGCAATCCGCAAGCCACGGAGGAGCTGTTCACGGCGGACGGCTTCGTCCGCAGCGGCGACATCGGCTATCTCGACGACGACGGCTATCTCTTCATCGTCGACCGGAAGAAGGAGATCATCATCCGCGGCGGCGAGAATATCTCGGCGGCGGAGGTCGAGGAGGAGCTTTACGCCTGCTCGTCGGTCGCGGAGGCCTCGGTGTTCGGAGCGGCCGACGAGCGGCTCGGCGAAGTCCCGGTCGCGATCGTGCTTCGCAAGAACGGCGAGCAGCTCGACGAGGAGGGTTTGCGCGCGTTCCTCGACGGACGCCTCGCCAGGTTCAAGATCCCCGAGCGGATCATCTTCGCGGATTCGCCGCTTCCGCGCCTCGGCACCGGCAAGATCGACCGGCGCGCCTTGAAGGCCCAGTTCTCGCGTTGAAGATCGACCGGCGCACAGTGCTGATCGGGGGCGGCGCCGGCGTCGGGCTGATCGTCGCCTTCGCTTTGTGGCCTCGCCACCCGAACAGCGATCTCGCGCTGGAAAAGGGCGAATCCGCATTCGGCAATTTCATCAAGATCGCGCGCGACGGGCGGATCACGGTCGCCGTCGCGCAGGCCGAGACCGGCCAGGGGGTATGGACTGCGCTTCCGCAGATCGTCGCCGACGAGCTCGGCGCCGACTGGGACAAGGTCGCGGTTGAGCCCGCGCCGCTGACCCGCGCCTACGCCAACCCGCTGGCGAAGGAGGAAGGTTGGCCCGAGGACGGCCGGATCACGGCGGATTCGACCTCGGTGCGCGCGTTCGAGCCGGTGCTTCGACATGCCGCCGCCGTCGCTCGTGCCATGCTTGTCGGCGCCGCTGCCGACCGGTGGAACGTCGAGCCGGATGAATGCGACGCAGCCGACGGCCTGGTCATGAACCGCGGGCGAAGCTTCACCTTCGGCGAGCTTGCCGAGGAAGCGGCGGATCGCTCGCCGCCCGGCAACCCGCCACTGCGTGCGACGACCACGGGCCGGCTGATGGGCCAGCCGCTGCCGAGGCTCGACGGGCCGGCGAAGTCCGACGGGAGCTGGCGCTTCGCCGCAGATGTGCGGCTGCCTGAGATGCTGTTCGCCTCGGTGCGCATGGCGCCGCCGGGCGGCCGATTGAGAGGATATGCGCGCGACGCCATCGCGGGCGTGCCGGGAATCCGGCATGTGGCTGCTCGGGACGGCTGGCTTGCAGTCATTGGCGAGACCTCGTGGGCGGCCGAGCGCGGGATCAAGGCCGCCGATCCCAGGTTCAGCGGAGCCCTGACCGCGCCGGACATGCGCCGGACGTTCGAGCAGGCCCTCGCGTCCGGCAACGCCGGCGAATGGTTCAGCCGGGGCGACTACGACCGGACCGTGCGCGGCTCGCGTCCCCTCGCCGCCACCTACTATGTCGCGCCTTCGCAGCATTTGGGGCTTGAGCCGCTGAGCGCGACGGCTCGGGTCAACGGCGGGGACGTCGAGGTCTGGGCTGCCACGCAGGCGCCTGGCTTCGTCGCGGAGAATCGCGCGCTTTAC
>JGI24740J21852_10000472_pt1 | contig 17311 bp, 12 predicted proteins | sample KBSCornC6_FD_21852 | JGI IMG/M metagenome (IMG submission 21852) | reverse complement strand
CGTCGGTACTTCGGAGGTCGAGCACGTGCTGGCCACGCAGACACTGGTGTATCGGCTCGCGCAGGACATGCGCATCCACGTGGATGGCGAACTGCCGACGGGCACCACGGCCAAGGACTTGATCCTCCACATCATCAGCCGCATCGGCGCGCAGGGCGCACGGGGCTACGTGGTGGAGTTTGCCGGCAGCGCCATCACCGCGCTCTCGATGGAAGCGCGCATGACCCTGTGCAACATGGCGGTGGAGGCCGGTGCGCGCGGTGCGCTGATCGCCCCCGACGTTAAGACCACGCGCTATGTGCTCGAGCACGCGAGGGGCGTGGTGCACACCCGCGCAAGCGAAGCCCTGGCCGACTGGCAACAACTCTTTAGCGATGCCGATGCGCACTTTGATGCCGAACACTGCTTCAACGCCAATGAGATCGCGCCCTACGTGACGTGGGGCACCAGCCCGGACCAAGCCATTCCGGTGACAGGTACGGTGCCGCAGGCGGACGCAGCGTCTGCGCAGGCGCTGCGCTACACGGGCCTGCAAGCTGGCTGCCCCATCGAGGGCGTACCGGTGCAGCGCGTGTTTATCGGCTCGTGCACGAATGCGCGCATAGAAGACCTGCGCGCCGCGGCCGCCATCGTGCGCGGTCGACGTGTGGCTGACGGCGTGCGTGCGATGGTCGTGCCGGGCTCGGGTGCGGTGCGTCGCCAGGCCGAGCAGGAAGGCATTGCCGATGTGCTCATCGCTAGCGGTTTTGAATGGCGCCAGCCGGGTTGCTCGATGTGCCTAGCGATGAACGACGACTTCCTCGCGCCGGGCGAGCGCTGTGCCTCCACCACCAACCGCAACTTCGAAGGGCGCCAGGGTCGCGGCGGCATCACGCATCTGATGAGCCCGGCCATGGCGGCCGCTGCGGCCATCACTGGCTGCATCACCGACGTCCGCAAACTGCAAGCGCAGCCGCAACCTCACACGGAGACCACGCATGCCTGAGGCCACGTACATCGAAGGCATCGCCGCGCCGTTGCCCACGCCTAACTTGGACACCGATCAGATCATGCCCAAGCAGTTCCTGCGGGGCATCGACAAGGCGGGGCTCGACAAGGGGCTGCTCTACGACCTGCGCTATGACGCCGATCACCAACCGCGCAGCGATTGCGTCCTCAACCAGCCGGCGTACCAGGGCGCGTCCATCCTGGTGGGTGGCAGCAACTTCGGGTGCGGCTCCAGCCGTGAGCACGCGGTCTGGGGGCTGCAGCAGTTCGGCATTCGCGCGGTCATCGCGCCGAGCTTTGGCGAGATCTTCTACAGCAATGCGATGAACAACGGGCTGCTGCTGGTGATGCTCGACCCGGCCGACGTGCAACGCATCCTGGCCGATGTAGCGAACCCGGCCACGCACCGCATCGCCATCGATGTGCAGACCATGACGGTGAAGAGCCACAGCGTGGCGGTGCCGTTCACGCTGTCGGAGCGGCATCGCCACATGTTCCTGCATGGTCTGGACATGATTGGCGCGACGCTCGCGCGCTGGAGCGAGATCGACGCGTTCCAGCAGGCGCATTGGCACACGCGCCCGTGGCTGCGCGACATCGCGGCGACCACGCGCACACGCTGAGCGGCAGCAGGCAACGTGGGCAACGGCGCTACACTCAAGCACCGTTCACGCTCCCCCCATCCCCATGACTGCCACGACCGCACTGCGCACGCTGTATCCGCCCATCGAACCGTATGAAACCGGCATGCTTGACGTGGGCGATGGCCACACCATCTATTACGAACGCGTCGGCACACCGGGCGCAAAGCCGGCTGTGTTCCTGCACGGCGGGCCGGGTGGCGGTGTGTCAGCCGACCACCGCCGCCTGTTCGACCCCGCACGCTACGACGTGATGCTGTTCGACCAGCGCGGCTGCGGCCGCTCCACGCCGCATGCGGGGCTGGAGGCCAACACCACCTGGCACCTCGTGGCAGATATCGAACGTCTGCGCGCGATTGCCGGTGTAGAACGCTGGTTGGTCTTCGGCGGTTCGTGGGGCTCGACGTTGGCGCTCGCCTATGCGCAGAAATATCCGCAACAGGTGAGCGAGCTTGTATTGCGCGGCATCTACACCGTCACGCAGGCGGAGCTGCGCTGGTACTACCAGTACGGCGTGTCGGAGATGTTCCCCGAGAAATGGGCACGCTTTCAGGCACCGATTCCCGAGGCCGAGCGCGGCGACATGATTGCCGCGTACCGCAAAGTCCTCACCGGCGCGGATACCGCCAAGCAGATCGAAGCCGCCCGCGCCTGGAGCGTGTGGGAGGGCGAGACGATCACGCTGCTGCCCGACCCGAGCAACAGCGCCAAGCACGCGGATGACCATTTCGCGCTGGCCTTCGCGCGCCTGGAGAACCACTATTTCACGCACCAATGCTGGCTGGAGGAAGGCCAGTTGCTGCGCGAGGCGCACAAGCTGGCGGGCATTCCGGGCGTGATCGTGCATGGCCGCTACGACATGCCGTGCCCCGCGCGCTATGCCTACGCGCTGCATCAAGCGTGGCCCGATTCGGACTTCCACCTGATTGAAGGCGCTGGCCACGCATGGTCGGAGCCCGGCATCCTCGACCAGCTTCTTGCTGCCACCGACCGCTTTGCCGGCAAGTAACAGGACTGAACGATGACGGACTCTGCCGACCTGCGCTTTCTGCTCGCCATCCAGGACAACGGCAGCCTGGTGGCGACGGCGCGGGCGCTGGGTTTGACGCCATCGGCCGTGTCGCAGCGCCTGCAGCAGTTGGAGAAGAAGCTGGGGACGCGGCTTGTCGACCGCACCGCGCGCAGCCTGCGCTTTACGCAAGAGGGCACACTGCTGTGCGAGCGCGGGGCCGAGCTGATCCGCCAGCTCGATGCGCTGTCGGAGGATTTGCACACGCGTCGGGGCGGCTTGGTCGGCACCCTCAAGGTCAACGCGCCGTTGGGGTTTGGGCGGCGCTATGTGGCGCCCGTGATTGCGGAGTTTCAGCAGCAGCATCCCGACGTCGACATCGAATTGACGCTCTCCGACGCGCCGCTCACGGAAGCGGCCGAGCGCTTTGATGTGGTGGTGCATATCGGCGCGCTGCAGGTATCGAACCTAGTCGGGTACGCGATTGCGCCGAATGCGCGCTGGGTGTGTGCATCGCCCGCGTTGGTGAAGCGCTTTGGGTTGCCCGAAACACCAGACGACCTCGCCACGCTGCCGTGCATCGTGCTGCGCGAGAACAAGGAGGATGTCTCGCTCTGGCACTTCAACAAAAGCCGCACGAGCCGCAGCGTGCGCGTGCCCAGCAAGCTGATGTGCAACGACGGCGACGTGATCCGCCGCTGGGCCTGCGAAGGGCGCGGCGTGATCCTGCGCTCGGAATGGGATGTGGCCGACGACGTGCGCGCCGGCCGGCTCGTGCGCCTGCTGCCGGGCTGGAAGCCGCCAGACGCGAACGTGATCGCGCTTACGCATGCCCGCGCGGGGTTGCCACAGCGTACGCGCCACTTCATGCAGTTCCTGCAAAGCCGCTTCAAGCCGCAGCCCCCGTGGCGCGCATGATGAAGCTACGCTGAATCTATGAATCAATCCGGCTTGACCGAAAGCCGGCACGCCCTGCCTACAATTGGCCGCGTCGATTGACACTGTTGCGGGTGATGGCGTGGTCTCTCCTGATACTTCTTCCGGCTATCCGAAAGCCGTTTTGTTCGATTTGCTGACGGCGCTGCTGGATTCGTGGTCGTTGTGGAACGCGGCGGCCGGTGCCGAACAGGTGGGCCGCACGTGGCGCGCCGAATATCTGCGGCTCACCTATGGCTGCGGTACGTATATCCCTTATGAAACGTTGGTGCGACAGGCCGCGCAGAACGTCGGCCTGCCGCGGTCCGCACCCGATGCGCTGGAAGCCAACTGGCTCCAGCTCCAACCGTGGAGCGGCGCCATCGATGCGCTGACGCGGCTGCGGCCGCACTGCAAACTCGCCGTCGTCACTAATTGCTCGGAGCGGTTGGGCCGGCAAGCGGCGTCGCTGCTGCCGGTGGATTGGGATGTCGTCATCACGGCTGAGCAGGCGGGCGTGTACAAGCCTGATCCGAAGCCCTACCGCATGGCGCTCGATCAGCTTGGCGTGGACGCCGCTGACGCTGCGTTCGTGGCGGGCTCCAGCTACGACATGTTCGGCACCGCCGCCGTGGGCTTGCGCACCTACTGGCACAACCGCATTGGCCTGGCGCCGGTCGAGGGCGCTGCGTTGCCGGCAATCACGTCGCCCACGCTGGACGACCTGCTGCCCTGGGCCCACCGTTTTGCTGCCCAAGGATAAGGACACCACCATGACGAACGACACCCTCGAAGCCCTCGATACACCTGCCGCACTGATCGACCTGCCGCGCATGCAGCACAACATCGCGCGCATGCAGCACCGCATGAACGCGCTGGGCGTGAAATTTCGCCCGCATGTGAAAACCACCAAGTGCCTCGACGTGGTACGCGCGCAGATCGCCGCTGGCGCGCCGGGCATCACCGTATCGACGCTGAAAGAGGCCGAGGCGTTCTTTGCCGCCGGCATCCAAGACATCCTGTACGCGGTGGGCATTGTCGCGAGCAAGCTGCCGCGTGCGATGGCGCTGCGTCGCAAGGGCTGCGATCTCAAACTCGTTGTCGACAACGTGGAAGCGGCCCACGCCATGGTCGACCATGCCCGCGCACACGGCGAGCGCTGCGAGGTCTGGATCGAAGTCGACACCGATGGCCACCGCTCCGGCATCACGCCCGAGCAGGACGCGTTACTTGCGGTCGGCCGCATCCTGCAAGACGGCGGCATCGACGTGGGCGGCGTGATGACGCACGCCGGCTCCAGCTACGACCTGAGCGACCGCGCCGCACTCGCCGCCTTGGCCGAGCAGGAGCGCGCCGGCTGCGTGCGCGCGGCGCAGCGCCTGCGCGAGGCCGGTATACCGTGCGCGGCCGTGAGCGTGGGTTCCACACCGACAGCGCTGGCCACCGAACACCTCGAAGGCGTGACGGAGGTGCGTGCGGGTGTCTACGTGTTCTTCGATCTGGTCATGCACAACGTAGGCGTGTGTGCGATGGATGAGATTGCCTTGAGCGTGCTCACCGCTGTGATCGGCCATCAGCCCGAGAAAGGCTGGGTGATTGTCGACGCCGGTTGGATGGCAATGAGCCGTGACCGCGGCACCGCCAAGCAATCGCATGACTTTGGCTACGGGCAGCCCTGCGCGCTGGATGGCACGCCGTTCGACGGGCTCATGCTGATTGGCGCGAACCAGGAACACGGCATCCTGGCCGCCTGCGATGGCACGGTGCGGAGCGATCTGGTGGAGCGCTTTCCTGTCGGCACGAAGCTGCGGATTCTGCCGAACCACGCGTGCGCGACCGGTGCGCAGTTTCCGGAGTACCAGGCGGTATCCGCGCGCGGTGCGGTGCAGACGTGGGGGCGGTTCCACGGCTGGTGAGTCGTTCGGTTGTCTGCGCCAAAGCAAAAGGCCCGCATTGCTGCGGGCCTTTTGCTTGAAGCGAATGTGCTTGCTGCGCGGTTGAGGACGCCCGCGCCCTAGCCACATTGCAGGCGGCATCGCACTTCGCGCCGCATACCTGTGAGGTGTGTGTACGTCTGAAGCTGGCCTTCTAAGCGGCACGAAGGGACGGGGCCCTCTATGTAGCGCATTTGTGCTACAGACGCCGCCCCGTCGCCCTTCATAGACTCGCGCCAATGGTCAAAACATCATAAACGGGGGAATTTCGATGCAGCGCACAGACTGCCTGGCCGGCGATCGGCCTTTCAGCGTTTCCGGCTTCGGGTTCGAAGCTCATTACTCCAATCAATAACGAGCCGGCTCGCCAATCATGCATCGCTCCAAACATCAGCCGCCGCGCGCGGCAGGGAAACGTACGGCCATCAGTTTGGCCGCGCTCGCGGTTCTGACAACGGCGGTGCCCGTCGTCGCCCAGGCCCAGCAGACCACCATCTCCGGCACCTATACGAGCACGCAGCCCTGGTTTGGCGGCGATCTCCTCGTCGACAGCTCCGCGGTCATTCAGGCGGCCAACGGAAGCGGCCTGTTTCTGCTCAATCCGGCGCTGGGAACATTGACCAACAACGGCACGATCAGCGGCACGGTTGGCATCCAGATCCCCGGTCCGAACATCGTGCAGGCCATCATCAACAACAACCTCATCAATGGGGGGCAGAGCTACGGCCTTTTCAATGCCGACATGCTTGGTACGCTGACCAACAACAGCGGCGGCACCATCATGGGTGGGGCCCTTGATGGCGTGATGAACTCCGGCTCGATCAACACGCTGATCAACAATGGCCTGATGAGCGGCGCGCACTACGGCCTGCTCAACTACTACACCGGCGTGATCGATACGCTGGTCAACGGCGGCACCATCTTAAGCCGTGGAGCCGGCTGGGCCGGCATCGACAACGCTCGCACCATCACCTCGCTCACCAACAACAGCGGCGGGTTCATCGGCACGTTCAATACCGGCACCGGCCTAGTGAACACCGGCTCGATCGGTACGTTGAGCAACAGCGGCACGATCATGGGTGGCGCCAACCCGGCGATCAGCAATACCGGCCTCAGCAATACGGGCACGATCGACGCGCTGATCAACGTTGGCACCCTCAACGGCGCGACCATCACGGGCGGCACCATCACGGGCGGCAACACCGGGATCAACAACGCGGCCGGCTTGATCGGTACGCTGAGCAATACGGGCCTGATTACCGGGCAGGTGGGTATCGGCATCAAGAACGATGCCACGATCACCCGCTTCGACAACGGCGGCATGGTTTCCGGCGGCAATACGGGGCTCGCCAACGCGAGCGGGTTGATCACCACGTTGGTCAATAGCGGCACCATCAACGGCACCAGCGACGCGGGCATCAACAATGGCGGCACGATCACTTCCCTCACCAACGCTGTCGGCGGGGACATCCACAGCGCCGGCCTAGGCGTTTTCAACGCAGGCAGGATCGACACGCTCGTCAACAGTGGCACCATTGCCGGCGGCGTCAACGCAGGCATCTCGAACGGCGGCACGGTCAGCACGATTACGTCGCTGACCAACAATGTGGGCGCCGTCATCCGCAGCAGCGCCACGGGTGTCTACAACAGCAGCACGATCGGCACGCTCAGCAACAGCGGCACCATCAGCGGCGTCACGGTCGCGGGCGTTGCCAACGACGGGTCAATCGGTACGCTCACCAACCGTGGCGTGATCCGCAGCGACAGCGGCTGGGGCATCTACAACACCGGCACGATCAGCGCGCTGGCGAATACGGGCACCATCACCGGCAGCATTTACGCCATCAACAACGTGGACCCAGCAAGCTCGCTGGGGGTGGTCACCAACAGCGGTGTGATTGCCGGCGACATCCTGCAGGCTTCCAGCGGCGACCTGACCATCAATGGCGGCACCGGGGCGGCCTTCGGCACGCTCACAGGCTTTGGCGGCACGATCGGCACGCTCACCAACACCGCATCGAACGTGGTGTTCGGCACCGGCAACCAAATGCTGAACGACAACATTGATGTGGGCAGCCACAGCGTCATGAATACGGCGGGCGTGCTGCTGGTCAACAACGCCATCAGCATCACCGGCAACTACAGCCAGGCCGCAGCAGCGACGCTGCAGATCGGCGTGAGCAACGGGGCGGTGGCCGGCGGGTCGCTCGCGAGCGACAGCGGTTACGGACGCCTTGTCGTGTCGGGCAGCGCCATCGTTGACGCCGGGTCGGCCATCGCATTGCAAAAGCTCAGCAGCTACGCCTTTGCGGCGGGTCAGCGCTTTGTTGTGATCGACGCGGCAAGCAGCGGCACGAACTACCACGCCGGTAGCCTGAACTACTCGGCCAGCGGTTTCTCCGGCACGGTGACGGGCACGACGGTTGCCGCGGGCGGCCGCAGTGATCTGGTGGTGACTCTGGTCAGTGGCGCAGCGGCGACCACGCCCGGCACTCCACCCGGAACAACGCCGGGTTCCGGTTCTACCGGCGGCGGAACGTCGCCCACGTCGCCCACCACGCAGCCGCAGACGCAGGCGACGATGCCCAACGCGGTCTCGTCCTTGAACGGTTTGGCGAACTACTCGGGCCTCAGTCCGGAATTGCTGAACCTGTTCAATGCCTCCAAGGCGCTCAGCCTGGGTAGCGTGGCGGAAGCCAACCGCGCCGGTGCGCAACTGGGCCCGGCATCGCAGGCGGCGGGTACGCGCGGGGCCATGGCGTCCGCCCTCGATGTGCTCAATGCGATCTCGGACCGCGTCAACGGCCAGCGTAGTGTGCAGACAGGCGTCCCGACCGGCGACGACATGCCCGCCTACGGCGCCTGGGGCCAGGCACTCGGCGGCCACGTCAGCCAGGGTGCACGCGATCAGGTGGATGGCTACCGCGCCAACTATGGCGGTCTGCTGTTCGGCGCAGACACTGCCCTCGGCGAGCACTGGCGCGCAGGTGGCGCGTTCAGCTACACGAACGCCAGTCTCCGCAACACGGGCGACACCGACGGCGACTCGATGCGCGTCAACGCCTACGGGCTGATCGGCTACGCCACGTACTCGGGCACGCCGTGGTACGTGAACCTGGCCGCCGGTGCAGTCCAGCAGGACTACGATACCAGCCGTGCGCTGAACTTCAGCGGCTTCTCAGGGCAGGCCAAGGGCGAGTTCACCGGCAAGCAATACGTTGCCCGTGCGGAAGCTGGCTATCCGCTGGCGGCCGGCGCCTATACGGTTACGCCGCTGGCTGGCCTGACCTACAGCCATGTGCGTCAGAACGGCTACACCGAGACGGGCGGCAGCGGCGGCGCCCTGTCGGTAGGCGATACGCACCTGACGTCGGTCACCAGCGACTTTGGCGCGAAGCTCGAGCGGGCCTTCACCACGGCCTACGGCGCGGTGGTGCCGTATCTGCAACTGACGTGGCGCCATGAGTACGGCAACGCGCAGCAGCGCATCCACGCCAGCTTTGCCGCCGACCCGACGGGCGAAACGGGCTTCACCACCGTGGGCGCCAGCCCGGCCGCCGACATGGGCGTGCTCTCGGCCGGCGTCACGTTGCTGCGCGCAAACAACCTTTCGTTGACGGCGCGCTACACATTGCAGGCGGCGCCGCACTTTGTGTCGCATACCGGCGGCGTGAGGCTGAAGTTGGCGTTCTGATCCCGCATACTCCGTCGCTGCATAGTTGTGGGAGATCACCATGTCCAACGCGTCTGCGCCTTCCGGCGCACTGAACCTTCCGGAAGCGCTGAGCCGAGCACATGCGCATTGGGAAGCCGGCCAGGCCGACCAGGCAGAACTGCTCTGCCAACGCGTGCTGGCCGCCTGGCCTGGCCAGGCCGACGCCCTGCATCTGTTGGGGTTGATGGCGCATGCCTACGGCAACCTCGATCTGGCGATCGCCCATGTGCGACAGGCCTGTCTGGCGCCGCGCGCGCCGGCTGTGTATTCGAGCAACCTGGCTGAGATGTACCGCCAGCGGGGTTTGTTGGCTGAGGCCGAAGAGGCCGCCCAGCGCGCCGTGACGATGGCCCCGACGCTGGTGTCGGCCTGGAACAACCTTGGCATCGTGCTGCAGGAATCCGGCAAGCTGGAGCAGAGCCTCGTCTGCCTGGAGCGCGTGGTGGCGCTCACGCCGGATTCGGCGCAGGCGCACAACAACCTGGCCAATACCTTCCGCCGCCTGGGTCGGCTGGATCGGGCCGAGGCGCACTATCACCGCGCGTTGTCCCTGCAGCCGACCTATGCCGAGGCGCACAGCAACTACGCGTTTCTGCTCAACGCGCAGGGGCGGTTTGATCAGGCCGCTGCCGAGGCACGCCACGCCATCGATCTGAACCCGCGCCTGGCCGATGCCTACCTGAACCTGGCCGACGTGGAAGTCTCGCGCCACCGCTACCACGAAGCGCTGCGCGTGCTGGATGCGCTGCATGCCTTTGCCCCGGGACATGTCTCCGGCCTGATCGCGCGTGCGCAGGCATTGAAGCAGGTCGAACGCGCCGACGAGGCGCTCGACATCGCACGGCACGCCGTTGCCGCCGCACCGCGCAGCGCAGAAGCGCACAACGTGCTCGCCCAGGTGCTGCAAGCGCTGGGCCGGTCTGACGAGGCACTGGCCGCCTACGAGCAAGCCGCAGCGCTGCCGGGCACGGTGGCGGAAGATGCCCTGATCGGCCGTGCCACGCTGCTGATGGAATCCGGCCGCAAGGCTGACGCCATGGAGGCCTTTGACCGCGCGCTGGCTGTTTTCCCGGGCTCGCTGCGTGCACTGGCGGGCCGTGCCGACGCCAAGACCTTCCAGTCAGGCGACCCGGATCTCGCGGCCATGGAAGCCGTAGTGGCCGAAGGCAGCGGCAGCGCCGCAGCAGACCGTATCCTGGCGCACTTCACACTGGGCAAGGCGTGGCTCGACATTGGGGACGGCGCACGCGCATTTCAGCATCTGGATGCGGCTAACCGCCAGAAGCGCGCGACGTTCGCCTACAACTCGGCCGCCACGCAAGACTGGCTGCAACGCATTGCCGAGACCTTCACGGCGGAGCGCATGGCGCGCACCGCGCAAAACGCCGATCCCTCCGAGCTGCCTGTGTTCGTGATCGGCATGCCGCGCTCGGGCACCACGCTGGTCGAACAGATCCTGGCATCGCATTCGCAGGTGCATGGTGCGGGCGAGCTGTCGACTCTGCGCTTACTGGTGGAGGGCAGCGGCACGTTTCCCGATGCCTTCGCCTCGGCTTCGGACGATGACCTTGCGCGCCTGGGGCAGGCCTATCTCGCCCGCGTGGCACCGTTGGCACCGGGCAAGCAGCGCCTGGTCGACAAGATGCCTGCCAACTTCCTCTACGCCGGCCTGATCCCGCTGATCCTGCCGGGAGCGCGCATCATCCATTGCCGGCGCGATCCGGTGGATACCTGCCTGTCGTGCTACACCAAGTTGTTCGCTGGCGAGCAGCAGTTCACCTACGATCAGACCGAACTGGGCGAGTTCTACCGCGCCTACGCCAAGTTGATGGCGCACTGGCGCCTGGTGCTGCCGGCCGATCGTTTGATCGAAGTGGACTACGAAGCCGTGGTCGACAATCTGGAGCACGAGGCGCGCCGTTTGGTCGACTTCGTCGGCCTGCCATGGGAAGACGCGTGCCTGCGCTTTTATGACAGCCGCCGCGTCGTGCGCACCGCCAGCGTCAACCAGGTACGCCAGCCGATCTACGCCACGTCCAAGGGGCGCTGGCACAAGCACGCCGACCACCTCGGGCCGCTGCTGGCGGCACTCGGGATCAGCGCACCATGAACACCGTGGATGTCGCCATGGTGGAGCGCCAGGGTCGGGCACTGCTGGCCGATGGACGTTTGACCGAAGCTGAGGCACTCGTACGCCCGTGGCTGGCCTCCGGCACCGGGCCGCTGGTGCTGTGGCAGTTGCTGGCCGACGCGATTCGCCCGCAAGGGCAGATTGCCGAGACGCAGGCCATCCAGGAGATGCTGGTGGCCAACATGCCCGGCAACCTCACCGCGCGTTTCAACCTGGCCGAAACGCTGCTGCTGCAAGGCCACTTTGAGCGCGGCTGGCGCGAGTATCACCACCGCTACGGCATGCCGCACACCGCTGCCATCGAGCGCAAGGTGCAGCGTCCGCGCTGGGACGGCCAGCCCATTCCCGGCAAGACGCTGTTGATTCATGACGAGCAGGGCTATGGCGATACGTTCCAGTTCCTGCGCATGGTGCGCTGGGCGAAGGAGCGCAGCGGCGCACGCGTCATCCTGGAGGTAAACGCCGAAAGCGCATCGCTCGCCAGCCGCTACAACGGTTTCGATGCGCTGACGACGGTACGCGGCAATCTGCCGCCCGCATTCGACGTGCATTGCGAGCTGATGAGCTTGCCGATGGTGATGGGTTTGCGGCTAGAGCATTTGCCCGGCGCAATACCGTATCTGTCGGCCGACCCGGCGCGCGTGGCGAAGTGGCAGGCACGGCTGGCCGCGTTGCCGCGCCCGCTGGTGGCGCTGGTGTGGGCCGGGCGCCCCACGCACGTCAACGACGCAAATCGCTCGATGAAGCTCGCGGATCTTGCGCCGCTGGGCCGGCCCGATGCCACCTTCCTCGCCATCCAGAAAGGGCCGGCGGCGCAGCAGGCCGCATCACCGCCGCCGGGCATGTCGATCGTGTCGCTCAGCGATGAGATCCAGGACTTTGAAGACACGGCCGCCATCCTGGCCGTGGCCGATCTGCTGATCTCGGTGGATTCGTCGCCGGTACATCTGGCCGGTGCGCTGGGCCGCCCCGCATGGGTGATGCTGCCCTTCGTGCCGGACTGGCGCTGGCTGCTCAACCGCAATGACACGCCGTGGTATCCGAGCGTGCGCCTGTTCCGCCAGCCATCTCGCGGCGATTGGGGCAGCGTCGTGGGGGACATGGCGCAGGCGCTGGCGCAGATGACGGGTGTGCACGCATGACGGCCCTGCTGCGTCGCGGGTGGAAGGCGCGGCCTGCGATTGCCGCGCTGTTTCTGGTCGCGGCGTGCTGCGTGTTGTCCGATTGCACGACACTCGACCGCGATGCCCATGCCGACGCGCTGGCGGCGCCGGTTCAACTGCACCGCGAGCCGGTCAGGACGGACGCCTTCGTGCTGACCGCCTTCGCGCGCATCACGCGTGCGGACCAACCGCTGACTGTCTATATCGAGGGCGATGGGCTCGCCTGGGTTTCTCGTACCGAACCGTCGGCCGACCCGACCCCCCGCAAGGCCACGGGTCTTGCGCTGGCCGCCGCGGACCCGGCACCGAACGTCGTGTATCTCGCACGCCCATGCCAGTTCACGCCCATGGCACAGAACCCGCGGTGTGCCGCGCCGTACTGGACCAGCAAGCGCTTCGCCCCGGAAGTGGTGGCATCGATGAGCGAGGCCGTGAGCCGCTTCGCTGCAAAGGTGCCGGGCCAACCGATTCACCTCGTGGGCTATTCCGGCGGCGGTGCGGTGGCTGTGTTGGTTGCCGCGCAGCGCGGGGACATCGCCTCCATTCGCACCGTGGCGGGCAATCTGGATACGGAATTCGTCAACCGCCTGCACGCCGTTTCACCGATGCCGGAATCGCTGAATCCGATCGACGCCGCAGCCCGCGTGGCAGCGGTCCCGCAGTTGCATTTCAGCGGTGCGGACGACACCGTGGTGCCGCCGGAAGTGGCGCAGCGTTTTGTGCGCGCATCGGGTGGCGGATGCGCGCACACCGACACCGTACCGGGTCTCGCACACGACGGCGATTGGGCCGCGCAATGGCCCGCGCTGCTGACACGCGCACCCACCTGCACAACACGCACAGGGGCATGACATGCAACAGCTTCCATCCACGCTTTGGCTGACGGGGCTGAGCGCCGCCGGCAAGACGACACTGGCGCTGGCGTTGGCCGAATCGCTCACGGCCAAGGGCGTGAGCTGCCGTGTGCTCGATGGCGATGCCGTGCGCAAGCAGCTCTGCGCCGATCTCGGGTTCTCAAGAGAAGACCGCAGTGAAAACGTCCGCCGCGTGGCGCAGTGGTGTGCGCATATGAACAACACCGGCACCTGGGCCATTGCCGCGTTGATCTCGCCCTACCGTGAAGACCGCGAGCGCGCCCGCCAGATCGTCGGCGATTCACGCTTCTTCGAGGTGCATGTCGCGACGCCACTCTCGGTGTGCGAGGCGCGCGACCCAAAGGGCCTGTATCGGAAGGCCCGGGCCGGAACGCTTGCCAACCTGACCGGCATCGACGACCCCTACGAGCCACCGCTGCATCCCGAGTTGACGCTGGATGCCGGGGCGCAATCGCCCGCGGAATGCGTTGCGGCGGTGTTGGCCCTGCTGGGGCGGGGTGCAGTGGTGCCAACTTGAGTTGAGGGGCGACCGGCCAGACCGCCTTTACGACCGTGGGGGCAACGCCAGTCAGCAACCTGGCCGACCTGACACTGGGCGTGACGCTGCTGCGGGCGAACAACCTGAGCCTGTCGGCGCGTTATGCGTTTCAGGTTGGCCAAGGTTTCATGTCGCACACCGGCAGCGTGAAACTTCAGCAACTGTTCTGAGCGATCGCGCGGCCGTGTAGCACATTTGTTCCACAGACGAATCGGGGCGATCCCACTATGCTGGGCCGATTCGAAGAAAAAAACTACGGCGACGATCAAAACGGGGGAGAGCTGCGGCGCGCACTGCACAGCGGGAACACGCAGTGCGCGCCCGACAGCCACGACGGCCGTGGCTTACGTGCTGCGTTCCAGCGGCAGCCACAGCGTAAAGCGCGTGCCAGCCGGCCCCGACATCCAGTCGACCGTACCGCCGAGCGCCTGGGCGCGGCGCTGTTGATTCTTCAAGCCATGGCCCTTGCCAGCGCGCAGGGCATTTTCCACGTCGAATCCGCCCCCATTGTCTTCAATGACGACGCGCACGCCATCCGGTTCTGCGGCGGTGCCGACGCGGATCTCGCTGGCGCGCGTGTGGTGCAGGATGTTGGCGATGCTCTCCTGCACGATGCGCAGGATGTGCAGCGCGCTCGACGGGTCCAGCCACGGCAGCGTCGGCAGTTTGCGCACCTCCCACAGCAAGGCGATGCCCGTGCCGTCCAGGCGGGGTTCGAGGCGAAAGCGCAGCGTGGCCAGCAAGAGCAGCAAATCTGCCTCAACCGGTTCCATTGAATCGATGGTCAGCTTCAGGTCGTCCAGGCAGCCCTTGAGGATCTGGGAGATCTGCACCTCGCTGACGGCGCCGCGCTCTACCGAGCGAATCGCGCTGATGAGCGACGCGCCCAGGCCGTCGTGCATGTCCTGCATCAGGCGCTGGCGTTCCGTGCTGATCGTGCGCTGCCGTTCGGCTTCGCGCAGCTTCTGGTGGCTGAGTTCGAGTTCGGCCTCGCGCGCTTTCAGGCGCTGCGCCAGGTTGGCGTTGGCCTGCTCGACCTCGCTGATGGCGTTGACGTAGCGCCGATACATCAGCGTGCCGAAAATGCCGAAGGTGATGGCGTTGGTGTACGCGCCGAAGTACCAGCCTTCCGGGCTGCTGAAGTTGTTCTGCAGCAGCCAGTCCGTCACGCCCAGCAAGGTGCAGATGCCCACGCCAATGGCCACCAGCACCCCTTCGTTGGAGCGGCGCCAGGCGTTGACGGCACCCACCACGCCAACCGCCGCCCCCATGAGCGCGGCAATCGGGTAGATCAGCGGGGTGACTTTCGGCGTGTTCGGCAGGACGGCCAGTATCGGCAAGGTCAGCACGCCAATCACGCTGGTCACGATGACGAACGTACGCGTGAACCACGCCACCGGCCGGCCATGCAGCTGGCAGAGGAAGAAGTGCACCACCAGCACCAGCCACAGCAGCGAGTTGACGGTCAGCCAGGCAAACCAGTCATTGGCCACCGGCTGCGCCACGTAGAAATGCAGACCCCGCAGGAACGACGTGACAGCCAGGTTGAAGAACAGCAGGTACGCGGTTTCATGGCCGCGCCGAAACCAGACAAACAACGCAAAGATGCCGATCGCCAGGAACGCGGCGCTCAGCACGGCCGGCAATTCCTGCTGCAGCCATTGGCGGATGTTGTAGCGGCTTTTCAGCGCCTTGCTGGGCCCCAGCCATAGCGACGAGACCGCGATCTGCGTGCCCTGGGTGTGCTCCAGGCGCAGCAGGATCTCGCGCACCGGTGTGCCGTTGGTCGGTGCATCCAGCACCACCCACAGCGGCGTACGCGTGCTGTTCCACAGCGGGCCCTGCTCCTGCGCGCGATGCACGAGCTGGCCGTTGACGTACACCGCGATCGTCCCGTCGGTCTTGATGCGCACACCGTACAGTGCCAGGGGGCCTGAATTTGCCGGCCACGCAGGTACGGGAACCCGCAGCCACGTTGTGTGAACCATCCGGGCCCCGGCCTTGGCGCCGGCCTGGCGCAACAGCGCGATCGACGGCGCAAACGGCAGCGCGGCATGCTGCCAGGCCTTGGGCAAGGCCCCGCTGTCGAGCGTGGCCGGCGGCACCTGAAAGCCCGGTGCATCCGTGGTTTGCCAATCCATCTGTGTCAGATGCAGGCTCTGCGCCGACGATGGCTCACTGCCGGCTTCGGAATAGAACATGCCCACAATGGCGAGCAGCGCCACCGAAAAGACGAACACCGCTTTGGCAAAGAGGGACGCAGGAGAGGTTCTCATGCAAGGCGCGTGTCGCAACGCTCGGTGAAGTGGAGGGCCAATATGAGATGCGTTTGCGCACGGCTTGGGAACCCCCGTCAAAGGGGGTTCAGCAACGTGCTTGCTGGTTCTTGAGCCGGCGCGGGCTAATCGGCCAGCAGCCCGAGGTTTCTTGCCTCGTAGATGGCTTCCGCCTTGGAGGTCACCTTGAGCTTGCTGTAGATGCGCCGCACGAAGCTGCGTACCGTGAAGTGCGACAGCTCCATCAGCTTGGCGATTTCCTGCGTCGTAAAGCCCTTGGTAATGTAGTCCAGCACTTCCTTCTCGCGTGCCGACAGCAGCGGTGCGGTGGAATCGGCCATGGCTGGTTCCGGCTCTGAGCGCGGGGCGGTGCTGGCGGGGCTCTGCTGGAAGCGCGCCAGGATCTGCCGCGCAATGATCGGGCTGATCGGGCTGCCACCACTGGCCAGGCTGCGGATCTCTTCAGCCATCCGGGCGGGCGAGCTGTCTTTGAGCAGATAGCCCGCGGCGCCGGCCTCGATCGAGCACATGACGTGCGTCTCGTCGCCAAAGTTGGTGCTGACCATGATGCTGCAGCTCGGCCACTGCAGCACCGCTGCGCGGATCACATCAATGCCCGAGCCGTCGGGCAGGCCGAGGTCTACCAGCAGCACATCGGCCGGCGGGCCTTGCAGCAGGGCCAGACCCTCGGCGCGCGACATGGCAACGCCGGCCAGCCGCATGTCGGGCGCTGCCTGAACAGCGCGGCTCAGTGCCTCGCTAAAGCCGGGGTCGTCCTCGACGATGGCGACGTGAATGAGGGGCGGCTCCGAGCCGGTGCGGACTGATTGCATGATGCGCCGATTGTAAAGGCGCGGGCTGGGCGCTTATGTAGCGCATTTGCACTACAAGAACAGCCGCGTGCCGGGGCCTGCACAAGAGCGGATCGCCTCACTTCGGACAAGAAAAAACCCGCGAGGCTCATCGCCACGCGGGTTTTTTGTCGCCCCAGAAACAGCTTGGGACTGTGTTTGGTGCCCAGGAGAGGACTCGAACCTCCACGGAGTTACCCGCTAGTACCTGAAACTAGTGCGTCTACCAATTCCGCCACCTGGGCTAGGTGAGCGGCGCATTTTACCGACCGCCAA
>JGI24740J21852_10000468_pt1 | contig 17362 bp, 18 predicted proteins | sample KBSCornC6_FD_21852 | JGI IMG/M metagenome (IMG submission 21852) | reverse complement strand
CGGAGAGGACGTTAGCGTGAACAATGCCGTGCTGACGTCGCTAGCTCTGCTTTTGCACGAATTCGCAACGAACGCGATAAAATATGGCTCTCTTTCGGTAAACGGCGGTCGGGTCGAAATCGAGGTGTCTCGTAATAACGGACTCGCGCTAACGTGGACGGAAGTCGATGGGCCTCCCGCACGGGTCCCCGAGGGAGCCGCCGGCTTCGGATCAGAGCTTGAACGCATGACAATCGCCTCATTGAGGGGATCGATCCATCGAGATTGGCGTCCGGATGGGGTGCGTATCCTCGTTGAAATCCCTGATCAGCTTCCGCGGCGTTAGGTGCAGAAGCTGATTGAGCCGGAAAATTTGAAGCGCGATGCCTCCACTGGTCGCCAGATGGTACAGTTAAATGGTTTAACTCCACAATCGCATGCCTTGTTCGCTGGCATATTTCGGGTCTGCTGGAGGGATTATCCACCAAGCGACTGTAGCGGGATCCTCAGACTGATGCGCAAGCCGTCCGATCTCCAATTTCGGGTGATCGAGCCCTTGAGAGCGTCCAATGCGAGTTGCTCCAATCGAGAGCCGAAACCAACCGCTCCGCTTGGCGCGTCAATTGAGGGCCCGCCGACCTCGGCCCAATGCAACTCAACTCCATCCTGGTCTCGAACTTCGACGTCGATATGGCCACCAGATGCCGACAGCGCACCATATTTGATCGAATTGGTGACCAGCTCATGAAGGAGCAACGCGATCGATGTAAGCGCAACAGCACCGACTGCAATGTCATTGCCTTGGACGGCGATGCGCTCACCCTTCTGATCCTGGTGCGCTGCAAAAATTGCTTGAATGAGGGCAAAAAGGCTCGCGGAATCGCCGGATTGGGAGTTTCCGCCGGTGTGACCCAAAACGAGATTGTGTGCGGCAGAAAGGGCGCGGATGCGCGCGCGCAAGTCGTCGGCAAGGCCGCGGGCGCTCGTTGTTGTTCGTTCGCTCACCGAGACAAGCGAATTCATGACGGCAAACAGGTTCTTCACCCGGTGGCTCATCTCTTGCAGTAGAAGATCTTGCCTCTCGATCAACCGCTTCCGCTCGGAAATGTCGCGTACGATCTTGGAAGCGCCGACGATCTCGCCATCCTTGTCCGTCACAGGGGAAACCGTCAGCGAAATATCGACCAGCGTCCCATCTTTGCGACACCTCACCGTCTCATAATGCTCAATCCGCCGGCCTGCCCGAATGGAGGCGATTATGGTTGCCTCCTCATCCAAAAGATTGGGCGGCACGATAATGGTGATGGGCTGTCCGATTGCTTCGGCAGCTGAGAAACCGAAGAGACGCTCTGCGCTTTTGTTCCAGCTCGTGATGATGCCGTTGACGGATTTGCTGATAATGGCATCTTCTGAACTTTCGACGATTGCAGCAAGCCAGGCGTCAGCCGATAGGGGGAGGGCCGCCGAATGGGCATCATTGCGTGCGTGTGACACTTGTTTCTCCTGTCTCTTACGCTGTCACAGATTGCGAGAATCAATTCGTCGTGTCGTCTCTTGGAGGCGCGATAGACCGCCTCTCAGCTGCCCGGATCGATCCGAGTAACCGCATTTAACCTATGCCCTGTATAATGGATGCCAAGCCGAGAAGTTTCAAAGTTGATGATGTCTCTAGCGGTATCAGCAGAGTCTCCGGCTCAACTGGCGACTATTCGCCCGGAAAGTTCAATCGCGCTGGGTGGCTTTGGGAACATTTCTATTGGCGTGATGTTGGAATGACCCAAATGCGCCGCCGCTTGCCAGACTTCCTGACGAAGGTGGATAGCTGCCGATCCGGCGCTATTTACCCTCCGGCCGGGCCAGCGATCCGACAAATCGCACAAGGATCTTGACGAGGCATTCATGCGAATCCTGGTTGTTGAAGATGAAGTTCTGATTGCCCTTGATGTGGAATCTGTACTGCGCTCAGCCGGCTATGACGTTGCAGGGCCAGTCGGCAATAGCGAGGATGCTACTGAGTTGGGAATTGGCGCCGATATCGCCTTCGTCGATGTTCATCTCAGTGATGGTCAGACGGGTCCCTCATTGGCCGGGTACCTAAGCCAAGCGCATGGTGTTACCGTCATATTCGCAACCGCCAATCCGGAAATCGTCGCTGCTGATCCTCACGCTATCGGGGCTCTGGTTAAGCCCGTCTTCGCCACCGATCTACTCAGCACGATAGAGTATGCCGTTGCGCTCCGCAGGGGCGAACCCGCTTCGGCACCCCCCTGCCTGAAACGCCCTCAGGTGTAGTCTTTGGGTCGCCGGTGCCGCCCCGTAAATTTCGAAAAATGCGTCCCACTGCTTGATCCGACCATGATATGGACAAGGAGAAGCGTTCCGCAATCGCTAACGCCAATTTCGGACTTGTTCATGCCGGCCAAGATGTTCTGGTCCCATTGGATCAGAGGTTCTGTCGCAAAACGATATCGAGGTCACGGATGTGGAGCTATTCGGCATCGCTGGAAATGACCGCTTGGTGATTGGTCAGGCTGCCGTCGATGACGATGCAATCCGGCCGGCCATGACGATCCAACGCCCTGCGAAGGAAGCGCTTGGCCGCTGGCAGGTCACNGCTTTCGCTGAAGAGAAACTCGACCGTATCGCCGACGCTGTCGATAGCGCGGTAGAGATACATCCATTCGCTGCGGACCTTGATGTATGTCTCGTCCATATGCCACTTGCCGGTAACGCACCGCTTACGACGGTTAAAGCGCTCCAGCAACCGGGGGGGGAAGTGGACGACCCATCGATGGATGGTGGAGTGATCGATACTCATGCCGCGTTCGGCCATCATCTCTTCCAGGTCCCGCAGACTTAAATTGTAAGCCAGATACCAACGTACACACAGCAGGATCACCAATCGATCGAAGTGGCGGCCGTTGAACATTACAAGCTCCCCTGAAAACCAGAGGGCTTAATGCCGGAGATAGGTTGCCATTTCGTTTTGCGACAGAACCGAATATTGTCTTCCATGTACTGACATTCAAAATCGTCGATCATTTGGCATCATGAATGAATAGTATCTAATTTCATAATTTTTCATAATTTAAAGAATAGGCGACAAAAGCGATGAGATTTGATAAATTTACGCTAGCCGGTTGCGGTTTGATTGTAGATAAAATTCGCCGGACGTCTTTGCAGCGCCAGCCGGTATGTGGTGCAGGAGGAGAGATGTTATGGTGGCATTCCACGTCATGGCCGGTGCGAGCGGCGAATTTGCGCGTCCGGAAGTGCGGAAGATAAGGACCGGGGATCTTATCGATGCGCTGAGATTGGGGTTTAATGATTTCAGAGAAAAGCCCTCACATTACGTTTTTCTCTGCCTTATATATCCGATCACAGGCGTTTTCCTGATCATGTGGAGCTCCGGTGCTAACCTGATGCCGTTGCTTTATCCCTTGATGTCCGGCTTTGCGCTGGTTGGCCCGATTGCGGCCCTTGGCCTTTATGAAATCAGTCGACGCCGTGAACAGGGACTGGACAGCTCATGGTATCACGCGCTGGAGGTCGGCCGCTCTCCGGCACTGCCATCGATCATTGCCGTGGGCTTTATGCTGTTCGCGCTTTTCGTCGCTTGGTTATTTGTCGCGCAGCACATCTACACCCTGACCTTCGGCAACGCCGGTCTGACCTCGGTCTCCACCTTCCTGCTAGATGTGTTGACCACGTCTCGAGGTCTCTCCCTTATATTTTGGGGAAACTTGGCCGGTTTCGTTTTCGCAATAATTGCGTTAGCGACGACTGTGGTGACCTTTCCGCTGCTGCTCGACCGGGATGTCGGCGCAACCGCAGCCGTAAATGCGAGCATACGCGCCACGCTTGCCAATCCAGGACCTGTTGCGCTTTGGGGATTGATCGTCGCGGCGCTGCTCGTCGTCGGCACGATCCCGATTTTTGTCGGCCTTGCGGTCGTCATGCCCATCCTCGGGCATTCAACTTGGCACCTGTATCGGAAATTGATTGCCGCCTATCCGAACCGCATGTCTTGAATTCACAAAGGAAACTTCCCCCGGATCATCTTCCAAGCCATTACGACCTATCCGATGGGAGTCGCGTCGTTTGGAATAGCGATGAAGAGAGTGAGGATTACCATGTCTTGGCGTTTTCTTCCGATCTGTCTGCCTCTTGCCATTGCCGCCCCGCTTGGCGCTCTCGCGCAGGAGGGCGATGCGACGGCAGGAGCTATTGTTTTCAAGAAATGCGCCATTTGCCATATAGCTGAAACGGACCAGAACAAGATCGGACCTTCGCTGAATGGCCTGTTCGGCAGAACGGCCGGAACACATCCGAATTTCGCCTATTCGCCGGCAATGCAGCAGGCAGGCAAAGACGGCCTCGTTTGGAGCGAGACATCGCTCCGCGACTATTTGCACGATCCCAAAGTGAAGGTCAAAGGCACGAAAATGACCTTCATCGGGCTTAAGGACGATACCGAGATTACTAATCTGATCGCCTATCTGAAGCAATATTCCAAATAGCCAGATGCCAAGTGTGGACGAGTTGTCTTCTGCGTCGCCGGTTGGATCGGCGAAATTCGGTTCCGCGATTTGACACCGCCGATCTGTTCGCGCGGCGTCTTTGGGCCCGATACGGTTTGCCAAGATTAACTGCTGTCTTTGCCGCAATTGCCCACCTGACCTCTTCATGAGATAATACTAAAACGTCTCGCGATGGGATTATTGAAATATTCGCGGCCGGGTCAGGGAGGCGACAATGGCTGTCGTCGTGGTTCTCGTTCTGCTGGTGGTGGGATCGATCACGTTCCATCTGCTGAGCCCTTGGTGGTGGACGCCGATCGCGTCGAACTGGAGCTACATCGACAATACGATGGTCATTACCTTCTGGATCACCGGCTTCGTTTTCGCGGCGGTGGTGTTGTTTATTGCTTATTGCATCCTCCGTTTCAGACATCGCCCCGGAAACCAAGCGGCATATCAACCGGAAAACAAGCGGTTGGAATGGTGGCTTGCCGGGGGAACCGCAATTGGCGTGGCTGCGATGCTCGCGCCGGGCCTGATCGTTTGGAAACAGTTCGTGACGGTCCCAGCCGAGGCCAGCGCAGTCGAAGTCGTCGGGCAGCAATGGCAATGGAGTTTCCGGCTGCCGGGCGCGAACGGCCGCCTCGGGCGGGCTGATACGCGCAACGTTAGTGCCGACAACCCGCTCGGTTTGGACAAGAACGATCCCGCGGGAATGGACGATGTCATCATCCAAGGTGGCGAGTTGCACCTGCCCGTCGGAAAGCCGGTCAAATTGCTCCTGCGCTCGATCGACGTCATTCACGATTTCTACGTGCCGCAGTTCCGAGGCAAGATGGACATGATCCCGGGCACGGTCACCTACTACTGGTTCACGCCGACACGGACTGGAACATTTGAAGTTCTCTGCTCGGAACTTTGCGGCGTCGGCCATCCGCAGATGCGCGGCACGGTCGTCGTCGAAACCGAGGTCGCCTATCAAGCCTGGCTGCAGCAACAGCAGACTTTCTCGCAATCGCTGGCATCGGCGGAAAAGCCGGCGGTCAAGTAATGCCGTGCATGCTTGAAGGGAAAAGCTGTATCGGAGGGAATAGGGAGGATGTGATATGGTCGATATTGGATCCGGCACCGAGCAGGTCATCCGGCCCGCTGAAGTCGAGGATGTGGAGCTTTATCACCCGAAAAGCTGGTGGACGAGATACGTCTTCAGTCAGGATGCCAAGATCATCGCCATTCAGTACGGGCTAACCGCCATCTCGATCGGCATGGTGGCGCTGGTGCTGTCCTGGTTGATGCGGCTGCAGCTCGGGTTCCCTGGCTATTTTTCTTTCATCGACTCAGAGCATTATTATCAGTTCATCACCATGCACGGCATGATCATGGTGATCTATCTGCTGACGGCTCTGTTCCTCGGCGGCTTCGGAAACTATCTGATCCCCTTGATGCTCGGTGCGCGTGATATGGTATTCCCCTATGCGAACATGCTGAGCTACTGGCTTTATCTGCTTGCGGTCATCGTGCTGGTCATCGGCTTTTTCGCGCCCGGCGGACCAACGGGTGCCGGCTGGACGCTATATCCGCCGCAGGCACTTCTATCTGGGACGCCAGGAGGGCGCGATTGGGGCATCATCCTGATGTTGTCATCGTTGATCCTGTTCATCATCGGCTTTACGATGGGTGGGCTCAACTATGTCGTCACGGTGCTGCAGGGTCGCGCCCGTGGCATGACGCTGATGCGAATGCCCTTGACGGTATGGGGTATATTCACCGCCACCGTCATGGCGCTGCTCGCCTTCCCTGCGCTCTTCGTCGCCGCCGTCATGATGCTGTTTGACCGCTTGCTCGGCACGAGTTTCTTCATGCCCGCTATCGTCGAGATGGGCGAACAGTTGAAGCAAGGGGGTGGCAGCCCTATCCTTTTCCAGCATCTATTCTGGTTCTTCGGTCACCCCGAAGTCTATATCGTCGCGCTTCCGGCCTTCGGTATCGTCTCGGACCTGATCAGCACGCATGCGCGCAAGAACATTTTCGGCTACCGGATGATGGTCTGGGCGATCGTCATCATCGCAGCGCTAAGCTTTGTCGTATGGGCACATCATATGTATGTCAGCGGCATGAACCCGAACTTCGGGTTTTTCTTCGCGACAACGACGTTGATTATCGCCATCCCGACCGCCATCAAGGTCTATAACTGGGTGTTGACGCTTTGGCGCGGCAATATCCATCTGACATTGCCGATGCTGTTTGCCCTCGCCTTCATCGTCACGTTCATCAATGGTGGGCTGACAGGTCTCTTTCTTGGCAATGTCGTCGTCGACGTGCCGCTGTCCGATACCATGTTCGTCGTTGCCCATTTCCACATGGTGATGGGGGTAGCGCCGATCCTGGTGATCTTCGGGGCAATCCACCATTGGTATCCGAAAATCACGGGGCGCATGCTTAACGTGACGATGGGGCATATCCACTTCTGGATAACCTTTCTCGGCGCCTATGCAATCTTCTTCCCGATGCACTATCTCGGCCTGATGGGCGTTCCGCGCCGCTATTACGAGCTTGGCGAAACGGCTTTCATTCCGCCGTCGGCGCACACGCTGAACATGTTCATCACCGTTGCTGCGTTGATCGTGGGGGCTGCGCAGCTTGTGTTCCTGTTTAATCTCGCCTGGAGCCTTCGCTGGGGCAGGCAAGCGGGCGGCAATCCATGGCGCGCGACGACGTTGGAATGGCAGACACCGCAAACGCCGCCCGTTCATGGCAATTGGGGTAAGGAGTTGCCGATCGTCTACCGCTGGCCTTATGATTACAGTGTCCCCGGAGCAAGTCAGGACTTCCTGCCGCAGAACCAGCCGGCTTCGGGCGGATTGTCCGAAGGGGCGTCGTCATGAGCGCCATTCTCATCTTCATGGCCGGGATCGCCGGCATCATCATCTGGTGGATGGCAGGGCAGCGGCTGACCTCGAAACCCTGGCTGGAAGCAGGGCTGGCGGGCGATGAGCCGGAGATGCGAGGATCACCGGCGACTGCGGCGAAAGTCGGTCTCGGCATCTTTCTTGCTGTCGTCGGCGCTTTGTTCACGCTCCTTGTCAGCGCCTATCTTACCCGTCTCAGCGGCTCCGACTGGTGGAATATTCCAATCCCGCGCGTGCTTTGGGTCAATACCGCCACCCTTGCCGCCAGTAGCGTCGGGCTGCAATGGGCAAAAACCGAAGCCCGTCTTGACCGCGGCGACGTGCTGAACACGGCGCTTGCCGTGGCGTTCGTGTTGGCTGTCCTCTTTCTCGGCGGACAGGTTCTGGCGTGGCGGCAACTGGTGTCGGCAGGCTATGTGCTCGCGGACAACCCATCAAACAGCTTCTTCTATATGATTACAGGATTACATGGCCTCCACATTCTGGGCGGACTTTTCGTGCTCGGACGGACGACAATCCGCGCCCGGACCAGCCCTGTGCGGGCAAAAGTCAGCCTGAGCGTGGATCTCTGCGCCATCTATTGGCATTTCATGCTCGTTGTCTGGCTGATCCTTTTTGCGCTCTTCGCGGGCTGGGCAAATAGTTTTGTCGATCTCTGCCGTCAATTGGTCACTTGAGGAGCTTCGATGATGACCGAATCCATAGAACGACCGGCAAACGATCCACTTCTGCAGCCCATGGGACTGCGCGGCGTGGCGGCTGATCTGTCGTCGGACCAGCGGGCGTTCAAAAACGTCTCCTGGGGCAAGGCGATGATGTGGATCTTCCTCCTGAGCGACACCTTCATCTTTGGCTGCTTTCTGCTGGCCTATATGACGGCGCGCATGTCGACCATCGTCCCCTGGCCTAATCCCAGCGAGGTTTTCGCCCTGACGATCGGAGGCACGCAAATTCCACTGATCCTGATCGCCATCATGACGTTCGTCCTCATCAGCAGCAGCGGCACGATGGCCATGGCCGTCAACTTCGGTTACCGCCACGATCGTCGCAAAACCGCCGCGCTGATGTTGGCGACGGCAGCCTTCGGAACGACATTCGTCGGAATGCAGGCATTCGAATGGACCAAACTGATCACGGAAGGGGTGCGGCCCTGGGGAAACCCGTGGGGTGCGGCCCAGTTCGGCTCATCCTTTTTCATGATCACGGGCTTTCACGGCACCCACGTCTCGATCGGGGTGCTTTTCCTTCTGATCATCGCACGCAAGGTGTGGCGAGGAGACTTCGACCAAGAAAGGCGCGGGTTCTTCACCAGCCGCAAAGGCAATTACGAGATCGTCGAGATCATGGGACTATACTGGCACTTCGTCGATCTGGTCTGGGTATTCATCTTTGCATTCTTCTATCTGTGGTGAGGATGGCATCATGGCGCAGGGACAAGCACATTCCGGACAGCAGCATCCAATAAAGCTTTACATGGTCGTCTGGGGACTGCTTTTCGTCCTCAGTACCTTCTCCTATCTCGTCGATTATCTCGGCATTCAGAGCTATCTCAGATGGTTCCTGATCCTTTTGTTCATGATCCTGAAAGCGGGTTTGATCGTTGCCATTTTCATGCATATGGCTTGGGAGCGGCTGGCATTGATCTACGCCATCTTGCTTCCCCCGGTCTTCGTGCTTGTCTTCACTGCTTTGATGGTGTCGGAATCGCACTACACGGTCCTCACCCGACTTGCCTTCTTGGGGCCTGGTCCGTAAGCTCTGGTACCATCCAGCCGTCCCTGAAACAGGACATCAAATGCTCGCCTTATGGCGGGTCGGGATTCTGCTTGAGCGCCTGATCGGCTGGCGCTGGTTTGCCGCTCTATTTTGCGTGAGTGCGATTGACGGCTCGGCGGCATCGCTTCTGATCAGCCCAGACAACATCCTCGGCGTCGGGGCATCGGGCGGGATTATCGGCCTGTTTGCGGCCGTCATCGTGGCAAGCTTTCATTTTCCGTCGGGGCCGCTGCCTAAAGCCTTGCGGATAGGCGCGATACGGATCTCGTACTTCCATCCTGCCGCGCCGGCCAGACCGCCGGTGGCATGAATATCGATTATGCGGCTCATCTCGGCGGCCGACTTGGGAGCGAGGAAGATGCGGTGGTCTCTCCTGCAGCGAGGCGCGGCATGCGAGCTCCGATAGATTTTAGAAGATCTAAAAGACCAACGATGAATTATTTCGGCAGAGTCACGCCTGAGATCTCCTCGCAGATTGCGATGAGGCGGTCTTGAAGCGCTGGATCATGAGCCTGCGGGTTCGCGGTTCGACGCTTCAGATGATAGAAGTATTCTCCCGTGACATCCGCTCTTGGGTCCTCACCGGCTGCCAACCAGGCCTGGGTCAGATGCGCCTGCGCCATGTCGTCAGGCGCGCCAGCACCTCCCATCTTGGTTGGCACCCACCCCGGCTCCAGCGCATTCGAGAACACGTCCTTCCAGCGGCGCGCGACAGCAAAGGCAAGCATCGCGTCATGCAGCTTGCTTTCCGCGTAGGCCTCAGATCCATTCCACCGACGCTTTTTCCAGAGAATGTCGTTGAGGTTGGCGTCTGCGTGATGGTGCATGCCGGAAGACAGGTAGACGAGCCGCCTGGGGCGGTCGATCAGTGCAGTCAAAATATAGGCTGACAGCGTATTGATGGCGAAGACATGCGGCAGGCCCTCGGTGGTGAGATGGTGGGCCTCCCGGTATCCGACAGCGGCGTTGTGGATGACCGCGTCGAACCGGCCAAGCGCGTTGACGCTCGCCGCGACTTCCTTTGCGCCCGCGACAGTCTCAAGATCGCCGATGACGACAGTTTCAGCCTGGGGCAGGGCGCGGCGGGCATCTTCGGCACGTGCGGTGTTTCGGGCATGCAGCACAACTTGATGACCTTGCTCGGCTAAAAGCCCAGCCGCCATGAGGCCAAGGCCGGTGGACGAACCGGTAACAAAGATGCGGGACATGACCAGCCTCCTTTATGTGAACGGCGAATTTCTCTCGCCGGAAATATTGAACGATGGTTAGGCTTTCGAAAAGCGGGCGGTGCGAACGAGCACAGCGCCAANGACAGCGCAGGTTGCNCCGAACAAGTAGACAGATGCATAACCAAATTCTGCTGCAATGGCACCGCTGACAGGGCCTGAGACGCCATAGGCGATGTCGAGAAAAGCCACGAAAGCGCCCATGGCACTGCCTCTGTTAGCCGGAGGCACCCGCTTCAAGGCTTCCACACCAAGGGCCGGAAAGATCAGGGCGCAACCGAGACCCGTAATCAGCGCGCCGGCAAGCGCCGCTGTCTCACTTGACGCTGTCCATATGATCAATTGGCCGGTTGCCTCGATCACCAAAGACCGGAGTGCGACGCGATACCCACTCACCTTGTCGGGCAGTGAGCCGAAGACAACCCGTACGAAGATGAAGCCGACACCGAATGCAGTCATCACGAATCCCGCATTGTCCCAGTGGCGGGCAGCGAAATAGAGTGATGCGAAAGCGGTCAGCCCGGAGAGACCCACACCCTGCAGCATCAGCCCGGCTCCTTCGCGCCAGATTTGACTGATCACCTTGTGGAAGGGCAGGCGAGGGCCGGGAGGGGTAGCATAAGGATGCTCGCGGAGGGCGATGACACCGGCGACCGCTGGCGCCAGAACGCACGCCATCATCGCGGTCTCCAGACCCCAGGCCCGATAAAGCCCCATACCGATCGGCGCGCCGATAGCCAGAGCCGCAAACATTGCGATGCCGGTCCAGGACATCGACATGCCTGCACGCTGCGGCCCTACTGAAGCAATTGACCATGAGACACAGCCGGTGACAAAGAGGCTCTCCCCCAGACCTGCGATCAGCCGGCCGACAAAGATAAGTGCAAGGCTGATATCAGGCGAAAGCACAGGCATAGCGGCTGCCAGATAAAGCGCGCCCGCGGTTGCGCTGATCGCAGCACCCCGCAATGCCGAATGCTTGCCGCCGTGGAGGTCGGTCAGGTGTCCCGCGTAGCCGCGGCTAAGTACAGTCGCCAGGAATTGAATGCCGATGACCACGCCAACGACGAGACTGTTGAAGTCGAGCATGTCGTGGATAAAGAGGGGGATAACCGGAAGCGGTAGCCCAACTGCGAGATAGCCACAGAAGAGCGCACCGATAATGCCGGGGGCGGGGCGGGAAAGGTATGTGGTGTCAGCCTTGGGTTCGGCCGCACCGTTGATGAGAGATGCTGGCATGACAGCCTCCATTCTGGATAATGTGTGGGTGAAGGCCGCCGCCGTGAAGCGGCGGCTCCGGCTCAAGCCACTTTTGTCGGGATGGATGCGCCGATCTGGTCCAGGCGATGGCCGCTCCTTTCCAGCAGGTAGTCGCGCGAGGCAGTGACGTCCGCCGTCAGTTTGATGAGATCGGCGCCGATAAGCTTTCCGCTTCGTTTGCGGATCTCGCCTGCGACCATGACCGTGTCGATATCCGACCGCTCCACCGCCTGGACCACCGTACCGACGACATTGTTGACCGGTAGGACGGCGACACTGTCGGCGCGCACCATGATGATGTCGGCTTGCTTTCCGGGTGCCAGTGAACCGACCACACCGTCGAGCCCGGCGGCGCCGGCACCGTTGACGGTTGCCGCCTCAAGGACGCGTTCGACAATGATCGGCGACGGCACATTGTCTTCACCGCGGAACTTGCGATAGCGCATGGCCGATCGCTGCTGCGTGAAGAGGGCGTGCATCTCACCGAACATGTCGCTGCCGAATGCAGTGTCGAGGTCGATGCCGATGGCCGGGGTTAATCCATGATCGATGGCTTGTTGATAGGCAAAACTATCGTCATCGAAGCCGAACAGCGCATCCGAGCGCGGATTGATGGTGACGTTGACGCCCGCGTCAGCAAACAGACGCCACGTTTCTTGCGGGATTCGTGTGCAATGATTGAAGATGTTGTGTGGACCAAGCACGCCCTTCTCCGCGAATTCCGGTCCGAGCTTGGCCAAATCGCCGATGAACTCGGTCAGGATGCGCATGTCGAGGCTATGGGCCACTTTCCACCAGTCGAGATTGAGTTGGCCGAATAGCCCGACATGCACAAGGCTGCCGCCTTGGTTCCACTTGCCTGCCAGCCGTTTCAGATCCTCCGGCAAGTGCGCAGACGAGGCCTTCTTGTCCATAGCAGCACCCACCATGTGCAAGGCGCGGATGCCGCTGTCTCTGAGGGCATCGAGGGCTGCGTCGGTGTGCTCCGGGCTACGCGAGGAATGGCACGCGTCGATAACGGTCGTGATGCCAGCGTCGAGGCAGGCCAGCGCCGTGAGCGTGGTGCTGAGATACATATCGAGCGGACGATAATGGGCGCCCAGCCCTTCCGCGACGAAATCAATATAGGCAAACAGGTCGTCCACATTGGGCATCATGCGGCGCATGACACCGAGCCACATATGGTGATGGGCGTCGACCAAGCCGGGCATCACGATACTGTTCGAAGCGTCTATGACGGCCGCATCATCCACGGCGATGTTCGCTCCGATGGCTGCTATCCTGTCGCCTTCGACAAGCAAATCGCCGATTCCAAAATGGGGAGCCTTCTTGTCCATCGTCAGGATGGTGCCCCCTTTGAAGAGGGTGCGGTGTTTAGGGTTGCTCATGATTTGGTCCTTTCAAGATTCTAATCCGGCGGGACCGTTATCGCTCCGAGGCGTTCTTGAATTAAGTGCGCTTATGTCAGATGCTTCCTGACAAATAATCAGGAGTGATGATATGCCGTTCGATACGCGCATCCTGTCGGGGGTCAGCGTGCTGGCTGCCGTCGTCGAAAGCGGCAGCTTCGTGAAAGCTGCCGAACTGATCGGTATCACCGATTCCGGCGTCAGCCGGGCAATCAGTCGCCTTGAAGGGCGCCTTGGGGTAAGGCTGCTCGATCGGACGACGCGCTCGGTGACGTTAACCGACGAGGGCCGGCGGTTTTACGAAGAGGTGAGGCCGCACCTCAACGCGATTGAAGATGCCGCACTGATTGCCTCCGGCTCGGCATCAGCGGTACGCGGTCGGCTTAAAGTGGACATCGATCCCTTCTTTCTGCCACTCGTTCTTGCAGGCCGCCTTGGCACCTTTTGCGAACGTCACCCGGACCTTTCGATCGAGTTCGTAACCAGAGAGCATGTCGGCGATCTTGTTGCCGAGGGGATCGATCTTGCAATCCGGTTCGGCCAGCCGCGTTTTGCCACTCTGGTTGCGCGCAAACTGATAGAAGCGCCGATCCTGACTGTGGCCGCGCCTAGCTATCTGGAGCGCTACGGCCATCCAGAGCATCCCCGGGACCTTATCACTCATCGATGCCTGCAGTTTCTTGACCCCTATACCGGCCATCCGTTCGAATGGGAATTCGTACGCGGCGACGAGACAATCGACGTTCCGACAACCGGACCGCTGACCTTCACTGATCCAAAGTCGATGCTCCAGGAATGTATCGCAGGTACGGGCATCGCTCAGGTAATCGGTTGGGGGATCGGGGAGGCGTTGGCGAGAGGTTCGCTGATCGACTTGTTTCCCGATTGGCACGGTGAGCGTTTTCCCCTGTTTGCTTTCCATCCCTCACGCAAGCATTTGCCCGCGAAGGTCAGCGCGTTCATTGAGTTTTGCGCCGAGATCACGATGGCAATCGAACGCTCGGCGCCCACCACCACTTGATGAGATATATCGGGAATACGAGGTGCAGTTCTTTCCGCATTCGCGATTGAGGGACCGTGCTTTTAGACTAAGAGCTTAGCCAGCTTCCCTGGGAAGATAGAATTTGACTGCGGACGCCTCGATGGCATCCTATTTCCTGCGCTTGATGAGCGGGAAGCCATCCTCGCACGCGATATGGGGGCGTCGCAGGAGATGGGTATGCCATCCAGCGTACCGCGGGGTCGCCCTTGACTACCGGTTTTTCGCGCAATCCTGCCGCCGGCGGTGAATACCGAGATCGATGGTTCGAGTCCCTTCAAGAGCTTAAAGAATTTTCGCACTACTTTATTCCTTTGGTGTTGGCTTCCATCGCTAACAGCGGCTTTGTGTCTGTATCCGCTTGCATCGCTTTTGAACGTTGCGGGTAATGCGTTCAAGAACACCCGTCGGATCACCAGTCATCGCAGCGATTTGCGGTGCGACCTCGTCACAGGTAGCGCTGACAAGCTCGCTAAGTTCCTCCACTCGTCGGACGGTCGATGCAGCACTCAATCCGACCTTCTCGGCAAGTGTTTGCCAATCCGCGCGCCGCAGGTCGGGCGCAATGAAACGCCCGCCAATAGCCTGCGGCAGGCTCTGATCGACCTGGTGATATACGGCTGCGCACACCAAATCGTAAAGAGGCGCCATAGTTGCTGATCCACTGGCACCGATCAGGATCGAGTAGTTTTTGGCGTGGGAGTCGCAGATCAGCACGTTAAAGACCACTGCGTCCAAAAGCTTCAGCCGCTCGGCAGGCGAAACGAGATCGCTGATGGCATCGAACATCATCGTCAGGTTCACGCCGCGGCCTGTCGATGATCGTTCGTATTTCTGCGACGGAAAATGACCCGTTAGCTGACAGAGATCTTCCTGGTATAGTCTGCGTATCTCCCCTCGAGGGTCGGTGAAGCGGTCATAGCGCTTCACCAGCAGATAGCGTCGTTTGCCGGCGATGCCGACGGCGGCATCAGCAGCTTCAATCCGCAGGCCTGCGCCAGAGCGAGGGAGAAGGCTTCGTTTTCGACGTTTCCCGCGAGTCGTCGCGAATCTGGCCTGATGATATAGGTCGATGGCGTTCCGTCGATCAGGATGGAAATCCTGCCGTCTTCATTGACGAGAACGGGCAATTTCTCCTGCACACCCGCAAGCGACATGGAGACGCCGCGCTCTCCGACCAGAAAGGGTTTGGCCGGAAGCTCGTTGGGGATGCGCTCCAGCGACCCCTCGTCGGGAATGGGCTGGAAGTTGACGCCCGCCCTTCGCGGCTCTCCGATCGACAGCGCCCCCGCGTGCGCAGGAAGATCCGCTGAAGTTCAATGTGATCCTTACCGATCGGTAAGTAATCGCGAAGTTCACGGAAAATCATCCCGATCGGTAAGCCCTTCTTCTGCAATCGAGACGCAAAGAAAGGCAGCTTCCAACGCTGAACCCGGCTCATCTGCGAGATCAAGCGAGAGGTAGGCAAGAGGCGTGCCCGCCGTTTTAGTCCCTAAGATGAGCCGCAGCGCTCATGCCAAGCTCGAAGAGCTTCCTTTCATCGTGGACGCCCTGTTGATAAAGCTTGATGACAAAGGCGGCAATGTCTTCAGCCCTNTCGCCTTCACGATTGATGCTCAGTTCGGCAAGGATGGCGTCAAATACGCGTTGGCAGATGCCGAGCGCCTCGGGATCCAGGGACACATCTCTGGTGCGAGAGTATCGATTGACCACCTTTGCCGGCTCCTGAAACAGAGGCATGGAGATGGTTAGAAGCTAGATCTTTCTTTGTTGCATTTCAATCATTCAGCTGAGGTGAGCTCCCTACGCAGCCGCCAACCAGTTTTGAAAAGCAGAAGCCGTCAACTTCGAATGGCGGGGAGATCTAGCTGGGGAAGTAAGCTAAAGCCTTCCCGTCCCGTTTCGCACTCTCGAGACGGGCATCCGATAAAGCTGATTTGACACTTTGGCTTGAAAAAATCGTATTGCGACACATTTTTAGACAATAGAGCGATGCTCGTAGCCCAGCCCGAGGACGATTGGCAAACCTTATCCTTGCTTGCATAGCGCAAGGGTTATGGCTCCGTTCCCGCGCTATAAATCCAACCTGCTTCTGACCAAAACTCGTCGACGTTCGGCAAGTGGCCTTCGAGGCAAGACTACTGCCGACGGAGGAGCGCGAATATGGCGCAAGACGCAAATGAACCTACAGGTTCGTCCTTCACTGCTTACGAACGGAACAAGGCGTCCCCGGATTTATTGATCAACAACCCGATCGCGGAACATTTTGGGATTTCCGGCCTGTCTGCGGAAGCCTGGCTTGCCGCCATCGTTGAAAATTCCGACGATGCGATCGTCAGTAAGACCTCCAACGGCATTATTACCAGCTGGAACAGAAGCGCCGAGCGACTTTTCGGATTTTCCGCCGCCGAGGCGGTGGGGCGCCACATCAGTATCATCATCCCTGACGATCGCCTGCATGAAGAAGATACAATTATCAATCACATTCGCAATGGCAGGAGGATCGAACATTTCGAGACGATAAGACAGCATAAAGACGGAACGCTCCTCGACATTTCGCTGACGATTTCCCCAGTCCGGGATAAGAATGGCGAAATTGTCGGCGCGTCGAAGATCGCTCGCGACATCTCCGAGCGAAAGCGGATGGTGGAGCGACAGCGGCTGATGCTGCGGGAAATGCATCATCGCATCAAAAATCTGTTCGCCATCGTCAGCGCATTAATTTCCGTCAGTGAAAGGTCCGCGGAAGCGCCCGGTTCATCTTTCGCCAACGACCTACGCGCGCGGGTCGCAGCATTGGCCGCCGCCCAGAATTTTGTCCTGAAGGAATCAGAAGGCGGCTCCGATGGGCATGCTTCAACAAGCCTTTTTGGTCTCATTGACGCAATCTTGTCGGCTCACCAGGACAAGAATGGCGCCCGCATCGTCGTTAGCGGAGAGGACGTTAGCGTGAACAATGCCGTGCTGACGTCGCTAGCTCTGCTTTTGCACGAATTCGCAACGAACGCGATAAAATATGGCTCTCTTTCGGTAAGCGGCGGCCGGGTCGAAATCGAGGTGTCTCGTAATAACGGACTCGCGCTAACGTGGACGGAAGTCGATGGGCCTCCCGCACGGGTCCCCGAGGGATCCGCCGGCTTCGGATCAGAGCTTGAACGCATGACAATCGCCTCATTGAGGGGATCGATCCATCGAGATTGGCGTCCTGATGGGGTGCGTATCCTCGTTGAAATCCCTGATCAGC
>JGI24740J21852_10000461_pt1 | contig 17435 bp, 13 predicted proteins | sample KBSCornC6_FD_21852 | JGI IMG/M metagenome (IMG submission 21852) | reverse complement strand
GTCGCGCTGACTTAAAGCACATCATTCGCCGCTCTCGGCGCCGTAGCGGCAGATGAGAATTTTCGGCACGGTTGTTCAATCCCTTGTGCGATCGATGCTCTACGCCCGGCATCAACTCGGCCTTCGCGGCGGAATACGAACGCAGCTTGTCAGTCACCAGCACCCGTGGGGTGGTACCCTGGTTCTTAAGCAGCCTGCGCATCAGACGCAGCGCTGCTGCCTTGTTCCTTCTGCTTTGCAGCAGGGCATCGAGGACATAACCGTTTGCATCGACGGCGCGCCACAGCCAGTATTTCTTTCCCTTGATCGTCACCACCATCTCATCGAGCTGCCACTTGTCGGCAAAGTGGCCTCGTGAACGGCGCCGGAGCTGATGAGCGAACTTTAAGCCGAATTTCGCCGCCCATTCCGCGACCGTCTGAAACGTGACGGTGATGCCGCGCTCAGCCAACAGATCTTCGACGTCGCGCAGGCTCAGCGGGAACCGACAATACAGCCATAGCGCATGGGCAATGATCTCAGCAGGAAACCGGTGGCGTCTGAAGTGGGCATGTGGGGCTTCGGTCATGACAGCCCGATTATCAAGTCGATTCAAACCAGCCGGTTAAGGCGACGCCACCCGTATTGTACCCGCTGAGTCCAGTCTCAGCATGACACAGCACATAGTTGCCAGCCGCGAAATACGGCAAAATCGATGCGTCCGGGACAGCATTAAATTCGTTGGCCATGTGAGCCTCATCCAAGACATTGGTATGCCTGTGCAGTATTTTCGGTCGCGCGCCGGTCCTCATGGAAACGGTGCAGCCGACCGGTCACAGCGAGCAGGCCCGAAGATTATTCGGGACTCTGGTCAGCAAATCGATATGTGGCTGCTCTTATTTGTTACGATGGACTGGCAGAGATGGAAGACGATTGGATCGAAATCTACGACGGCGGATCACCAGAGGCGGAAAAGGAAATTTTCCGCCAACTCGTCCAGAAAATGCTTGCTGTACAGGAGGCCAATCGGCAGAAGGCCGGAGCGGTTCATGCGAGAAGAGCCTTGCANGCAAAGGTAATCGCGGCCGTCTCGAACGCAGTGCTATCGATCGACGAAAACCTCCCAGGCAGCCTGCGCGTCAGTCATTTTCAGCCAGGTGCGTCGCTGGCTGCGACCGTCCGGTTTTCCAATGCCAGCGGCATCCCGCAGCCGGATGGTACTGCTGATATGCGCGGCGTGGCCATTCGTTTGGATACGGGGGAGGGAACGTTTCACGATCTCCTCATGACCAACTTTCCAGTGTCGCATGCTCGAAACGCGCGACAGTTTGTCGAATTTGCATCGATCGCTTCGGGTGACCGAGCGCTGATGATGGAGAGGCTGGAGCACACCTTTGGGAAGTCGGAGGCTATACGCCTCGNTGAAGCGATCGCCAAGGGCATGCGGCCTTGCCGNAGTATCGCACTTGAGCGCTTCTGGAGTCGTGGTGCGATTCTGTGGGGAACCGTTCCGGTACGGTTTAACCTTATTCCTGATGCCAGCGCTGCGGACGCATTTCTCGATACAGCCGTAGGCGGCGAGGGTCTTCGTGAAGAACTCGCGGCCAGGCTTGCGGAGCGTGAGTTAAGATATCGACTGGCGATCCAACACTATAAGAACGAGCTTGTCACCCCGATTGAAGACGGCGCGGTTGAGTGGACCGAGATAGCGTCGCCTTCAATCGAAATTGCGACGTTGCGTATACCAAAGCAAGACATTCAAGGGATCGAGGGAAGACATCAAATGTCTGCTATCGACGCACTGGCATTCAATCCGTGGAACGCGCCCGCGCAGTTTCGCCCCCTTGGAAACTTGAACCGAGCCCGACGTGACGTTTATGGAGCGACCGCTCACCATTGGCAGCGCCCCATGGCCACAAAGGATGGCTGACAAGGCGGACGGGACCTGTTGAAAATGGAGAATTCGGTACAAGAACGTCCTCTCAAAATCTTCGATAGTTCGCGCACGCGATAATTTCCCGGATTCGGGCGCGGTCCAAGAACGTCGAGGAAAAAATGAGCAGAAAAGTCGCAGATCTTCTGGTGGAGGTTCTGGAGTCGGCTGGCGTGAAGGCGTGCTATGGCATTGTCGGAGACACGCTGAACAATATTGCCCACGCCATTGAACGCAGCTCCATCGAGTGGGTGCACATGAGGCACGAGGAGGCGGGCGCGTTTGCAGCCGCAGGACAGGCACTGCTCACCGGACAGCTGACAGCATGCGCGGGGACCTGTGGCCCGGGAAGCCTGCATTTCATTAACGGCCTCTACGAGGCGAACCGCAACCGCGCTCCCGTGTTGCTGATCGCGACGCAGATCGTTACGGCCGACATGGGGTTCGAGTCGATCCAAGAGGTCGACTTCACGAAGGTCTTCCAAGGCTGCAGTGTGTACTGCGAGACCATCCTTACCCCAGAGCATGCTCGCAAAAAAACCGTGGCGGCGTGTCAGGCCGCGCTGACGCGACGCGGTGTGGCGGTCCTCATCGTGCCCGTCGACATTGCGAATTCGCCGATCAAAGACGAGAAGCACTACACGGTGCATGTCTCCAGTCCAGTCATACGCCCATCCGATGCCGAACTCGACGAAATCGCGGCAATCCTTAACGAAAGCAATTCCATTGCCATCTACGCTGGCGCGGGCTGCGAGGGTGCCCACGATCTTCTGATCGAGACCGCGGAAAGACTGAAAGCTCCCGTCGCACATACAAGCCGAGGTAAGGACTTCGTCGAGCACAACAATCCCTACAGTGTCGGCATGACCGGCATCCTCGGTGAGCCGGCCGGATATCATGCGGTCCTCGATTGCAATACCCTCCTTTTGCTTGGGGCCGATTTCGCTTGGAGCCAGTTCTACCCGAAAAACGCCGACATCATCCAGATCGACAGGGACCCGACACATATCGGCCGACGTCATCCTGTAACGATCGGGGCGGTGGGGGATGTCAAGGCAACGCTGGAAGCCCTCTTGCCGCGGCTGATTGATCACGAAAGCCGTGCATTCTTGGACGAATACCTAACGCGGCACGCGAAGCACAAAGACGCGGACGCCAAGGAGCATCCTGCCGATCCACACGGACTGGTATCGGGATCCTACCTCACCAAGGTGATCAACCGCCTTGCTTCCGAAGATGCCCTGATTGCGGCCGACGACGGCACGCCAACCGTGTGGATGCTCCGTCACATCGATACCCATGGAAAGCGGCGAACCTTTGCAAGCCTTCTCCACGGGACGATGGCTGGCGGGCTGGGCACTGCTATCGGGCTCCAGAAGTCAGCGCCCCACCGCCAGGTGGTCTGCCTTGCCGGTGACGGCGGATTGAGCATGCTCCTTGGTGACATGCTTACAGTCGTGCAGGAGAACCTTCCGATCAAGATCGTTGTGTACGACAACGGAAAGCTCGGATTCGTCGAGATCGAACAAAAGGCAAGTGGGCTCATGCCCGTCTACACTGATCTCAGGAACCCAAACTTCGGGGATGTCGCCACCGCCATGGGATTGTGGGGCCGACAGGTAGCAACCGCTGAAGAACTTGAAGCTGGTGTGACTGAATGGCTTGCCCAGCCGGGGCCAGCCCTACTTCACGTGAAAGTCACACCCATGCAACTCGTAACGCCGCCTTCGCCAATGGTCGCACCGGAGGCGGCTCTGGGAATGGCTATCTACGGTGCGCGTGCCATCCTTCAGGGTAAGGGTCACGACCTCTGGGAGATGGTGACCGAAAACAGGTAGGTGGATGGCGCGGTGGCCACAGGTTCGCCGCGCCCACGCAGAACGCATTTCTGATCTGAAGTTGAGCCAGGCTCTTCACGCGGAGGCTCGTGCGTTTGCTCGCCGGTTTCGTTACTGGCCGTCTGTGACCCTCGGCAAGAGTGAAGGGGATTTCACTCATTTGAAGCGATCTACGACGCGCGATTTGCTCAGGGCTGACGTAGAAACAAGTGCCGTATTCGCGTGGTCAGAGATGTCGGATGAGAGTCCGCCCTGCCCACTTGAGAGCCGGCACGAGTTTCTTCGGCTTCAAGCCGGTGGGAAAGAAGCAGGCCGAGTTCCTCGGCAAGCGCGGGTCGATCACGCATCACGCTTGCGAGCGGTTGCTGGGGAACTTCATATACGACAACAAAGGAAAGAGCCCTGAAGGAATGAGGCTCTTCCAGATCCATCAAGACGCCGCGCTCCCCGAAACAGTCGCCCGGCGCCAGCCTTGCCAACTCCACTTTGTCGCCATCCTTCACGGTCTCCGCCACGACGACACCTCGCCTTATAATCAAGAGCGCGGAAGCTTTCGAGTGCTGCTGTATGATCATCGCGTCTTTTCGATATGTTCGCCGCACCATGGTTGAGGACAGCGCCTCCTTCTCATCCTCGGTGAGCGTGCTGAACAGCGAAATGGCGCTGAGAAGGCGCCACGCAGATCCTGGATGCGGAGTGAGGGCGGGGTCCTTGTGGGAGGCGGCGGGCAGTGGGATGGGATAGTCTGCTGCGAATTGCAGATTTGCTGCCTTTGCGTGGCGGAAGAGAAGGTCATAGATCTCATTCTTCGCCAACATGGTGCGGTCGCGGCTCTCCACGCGGAAGGAAAGGTCAAGCGACATCGCCGATCCGTTGAGACCAGTTACCGCAACACTGGGCGCTGGCATAGGCATAATCCAGTTGCTGCTCAGCAGTACTGTTTGCATCACCGCCTCGATCTCGGAAGGTGCCTGCCCTGGAACGATCTTTACGCTGATTGTGACCGCCTGTGTTTGGTCGGGGCTGCTTTGATTGACAAAGCGCGATTTAGCAAGGCTGCTGTTCGGGATAACGATGATGTCGTTCGTTTCGCTTAGCAGGTGTGTGGACCGCCAGCTCGTCTCGACGACCCTCCCATGGGAGCCATCGTCTAGCACTATCCAATCGCCCACCGAATATGGCTTGCCGAGATTGAGAGCTATTCCCGAAAACACGTCTCCCAGGGTGTTCTGCAATGCCAAACCGAGAACGATTGCAAAGACCCCAGATGTTGCAATCAAGGTGCCGATTGGAGCACTGAACACATATGCCACAATCGAAAGGCCCGTCCCCAGATAGATAAGGCCCACTAGAAGATCCTGAAGCAACCGTCCCTCATGCGGTTTCCGCTCGAATATCAAAAAGGCACGGACGGTGTTTACAAGAACGGTCGCCACGGCCAGCCACCACGTGGTCTTAGCTATTGCGGTTGCGACACGTGTTTCTACGTCAGCCGTTGAGCCATCCGGCTCGTAAGGCTGGATACCGTGGCTCAGCAGAACCCAGGTAAGCAAACCGAGCAAGCCCAGGCTGGAGACCAACCTGCTCGATAGCTTCTTGCGGAAAAGCAGCCAGGTTACGCCATAGCCCGCGACGATAAGGGCGAATTGAAAAATCGGGTTGTCGTTTAAGTTAAACAAAGGCGCTACCTTGCCCGCTCGTTCGTGACGTTAACAGCAAAATATCAGCGGCCAGGGATAAAGCTTTGTACGAGGCTATCGCGTCATCGCGAAAGTCATGCGGCGCGGCGAGATCGACTGCACTTGCGATTTAACTTGTACTGGTCTGACGTCACGCAGACCGATGGGTGTAGGCAGACTGGACATGACGCCACGCTCTCTTCAGACTGCGGCCGATAGATCAGCAGCCGGTACGCTTGATGACGAAGAGCTTCGAAACTTTTGCTAGCACATTGACTTCCCATCCCGTCCGAATGATAGGGCTCGCGCTTTTGTGTGCTCCGTATATCGTCACCGGGATAGACAAGCTCCTCGACCCGTCGTCTGGCGTAGATGAGATGTTGTCATACGGCCTTACTCCAGCGGGACCATATTCCGCGGTCGTGACGTTGATCCAACTCGGTTGCTCCACGCTGGTCATCACTGGTTTCGGTCGATGGATTGGAGCTCTTATCCTCGCGGTCTTCACCGTGTGCGCGACCCTGCTCGCTGACGCTTTCTGGAATCAGCGACTTGGATTTCGCGGACCCCTTGCAGAGCCCTTCTTTGACCATATCGCTTTGTCAGGCGCGTTGCTCCTCGTCCCCTGGTATACTCTCCACAGGTACCGAACCGGACGGGAAGACGATTGGACATGATGACGACTACTTGACGAGGGTTCGACGCCAATGGGCGGGGGGTATTCCGTATTTGGCCCGGAACAGCCTGTTCAAGTGAGACTGGTCGGTGAAACCGCAGGTTTCGGCGATCTTGCCTAGGGGCTGGTCGGTAGTTTGCATTTGTCTGACGGCCTGATCGAGGCGACAGTCCATTATATAGCTCTGAGGACTCCGGCCGAACGTCTGTTTGAAAGCGCGATGGAAGTGCCCAACGCTCCTTCTGGCCAAGGCGCTAAGTGTCAGATTATCAATCGGGAGAGCCAGATTTCTATCAATATAGCGGATAATGCGCCGTCGTTGCCATTCGATCAACCCGTTGGAACTTGAGCCTTTTTGCCTTTCGGCTATTGGAGCAGATCTCGTAAGATCGAATAATATCGGAGGCTGCACTTCAGAGCTTTGCTCATGCGTAGCTATTGCCGTAAAGGGCGACCCCGACAGGCTCCAAGTCCTAAACGAGGAGGAATGTGCCCTGAATTGTTTCATCTTTCCGCTCCGAATAGCCGCGCCTAGCTGCGCGGGCACAAGTGGAGCGAGAATGGCAAATGTCGTCAGACAGCAGTGTTAGAAATTGGCAGGGATGCGTTAGAATTTGTTTGAGTGGCTATCGATTTATGAGCAAGCTCGATCGCCGAGGCATCAGTCGCCCTCGATGGACAGAAGAAGCGCGCGAGCCGCAATATAGTCCCGCGTCGCGAACCCCTCCTCGAAGCGGGAGAATACCGGTTCTAGGGCCGCGTGAGCTTTCCCATGGAACCCTTTTGACAGCAGGAGTTTTGCGGCGCTCGTGGCCGCTCGGAGCTGCCACGCAAGGGCGCCCTGACTTGCGGCGAGATTCATTGCGTCAATAAAGTTCTTCTCCGCGGACTTCTCATCCCCTCTGACAAGATGCACCTCTCCCGCGATCCGGAGAATTTCTGGCCGACACCAGTATTCCTGGTTCTGATCTTCAGTTTGGGCGGCGGTCAGGAATATTTCGCTCTCGATCAGTTGCCCGGCTGACGCGAACAGCTCAGCCGTCCAAGCCCTGAAGATGGGATGGAAAACCTTGTACTTGGAACGTTCAAGGAGGTTCAAACCGTGGGTGACGGTTTGAGCAATAACCTCCACCGGCTCCTGTTGCGCCCTGCAAAGCGCCGCAAGACAGATGGCAAGTCCCTCATAGCTTTCTATTGCGTTCTTGCGCGAATGCTCCAAAAGCTTGTTCAGTTCGGCTTCAGTGCTAAGAAAGTCTGACGTCGTAAGATAGCTGTTGAAGCCATGCCATGCGCCGGAGACGCAGGTCGTGATGGGATAATCGAGGAGCGAGGCCTCCGTGACGGAGAGGTTGCTCAGACGAAGAGCCTGATCTGCGAAACCTTGGGCCCAAAGCGCGTTTGACAGCACTCCAAGCGCGTCAACCTTACGATCATAGCCAATAAGGGCCAGCTGTGCTTGCCGGGATACTTCAACATCTCCGGCGAGACTTTGTTGAAGATGCGACCGCGCCTCCGAATGGTGGCCCATATGGTGTAGGCACAGGCCCATCATCCAGTCGCCCAGGGCGATGGAACCCCGATCGCCTGTGCCCTTGGCAACCTCAAGGCACCTTCTGGCGAGCTTCAGTGCCTTTTGGAAATCAGGCTCTCTTATCTGCTGGCCCCAAAGCGGCAGGAGAGCCGTCATCTGGCCTTCAACGTCGCCGATATGCTCCGCGATCGAAAACACTCGGGAAAAGGTTGCTTCGAACTCGTCTCCGATGCCCACCGTGAACATTAGGGAGGCGCCGAGAGCGATCTGTATCCGCATTTCCTGGCGCGGTTCGGCGCCTCCAGCTTGAAGATACCCTACCGCTTTCCTCATCAGCTCCCGGCATTCGACGAGAAGTCCGACGCCGAGCCAGATCTGCGCAGACGCCGCGGCCAGTCCGACCGCGACAGCTGGATCGCCGCTAGGGGAGAACGCCCAGTCAAGTGCAGCTCTAATATCGTCGAGATCCGCGATCGCACCGGACAGGCTACCGGCTTTTCGGCGGTCAAACGGCTCATTGCGTGCGAGCGTATCATGAATGAAGCGCGCGTGGCGAAAACGCAGGTTCGGAAGTTCGCCAACTTCTTCCAGCTTCTGCATCGCGTATGTCCGCGTGACGTCCAGCAGCCGATAACGGGGCCCGTCCTCCCGCGACACGTCCGCGCTGATCAGCGATTTCGCGACGAGGNTCCCGATCGCGGTTCCTATCTCAGTCGCGTCGAGATCTTCCGCAGACAGGACCGAAGTTACAGCGTCAATCGTGAAGGTGCCTACAAAAACAGCAAGGCGCGAAAGAACTTTTTTCTCAATTTCGGACAAGAGCGCAAAACTCCAGTCCAGTGTCGCATTGAGCGTCTGGTGCCGAGGCAGCGCAGTCCGTTGGCCCTGCCAAAGAAGGCTGAGCTTGTCCTGCAGCAGTTCGGTCAATCGTTTCATTCCGAACGCCGCCACCTGTCCTGCGGCGAACTCAATGGCCAAGGGCAGCCCATCCAGGCGCCTGCAGATCAAAGCGATTGCCTCGGCGTCTCCTTCCTGCATCACATAACCGTTCACAGACATCGAGACACGCTGAATGAAGAGCTGCACGGCCGGATAGGCCATCGGATCAGAGACTCTAGCGAGCGCTTTAGGGGGGAATGCAAGCGGCGCGAGGCGAAAAACGCACTCGCTCTCGACACGCAGGGGCTCGCGGCTGGTGGCTAATATTCTCACATCCCGAGCGACGGCGGCAATTCGATCGGCCACGAGCGCTACCGCATCGATCAGATGTTCGCAGCAATCGAAAATCAGGAGCAAACGGCGGCTCTCAAGCTGCGCTGCGATTGATGGCAGAGGATCGCTGGAATAAACGGGTATTCCTAGAGCCGCCGCTATCGCGCTTCCAACAAGTGTGGGTTCGGCAAGCGACCCAAAGTCCAGGAATAAAAACTCTGCGTCGCCTTCCTCCACGAGAGATTGCACAACCGCAACTGCTACGGACGTCTTACCGACACCACCAGCGCCGACCAGCGTCACAAATCGCTTATCCTTGAGGAGCGTGAGGATCGTCTCCACGTCCTTATCGCGGCCCAATAGCTTCAACCTTCGGACGGGCAGTCCCTGCGACAATGCCACCGCCCGAAGAGTAGGCGCGGGTGCAAGATCGGCGGGCGCTCTAGAAACACTTGCAATGAAGCGGTACCCTTGACCTTGAACCGTAGCGACGTAGGTCGGATTAGGACCGTCGTCCCTCAACGCCTTCCGGAGCGTGTTTACTTGAAACCGGAGGTTCCCCTCGTCCACGTTCACGTTCTGCCAGGCATGTTTCAGAAGTGCGGCCTTGCCGACAATCTCGTAGGCGTTGGCCACGAGAATGAGCAGGATGTCGAAGGCGCGGCCTCCAAGTTGTACTGGCACGCCATCCCGTTCGAGGCGCCGTGCGCTCGGCATCAGCCGGAAAGGGCCGAAGCTGAAGACGTCCTTGGACGTGAAAATGTCGTACCCAATGTCTTGAGCCGCCGTCATGCATTGTCCCCTGGAACAGTGCCGTGTCCGCCGCGTTTGGTGGGCATGGACCATATTAACGCAATTAGTATGATATATTGCAACAATCCCCGCTGATATCAAAACTGCGATTGTTTTATCAAGTAGCTCTGCGGGCGAGCGTTGCGTCGCTGCAACGTGATAGAAAGCGCGATGCCCTTTGACGGTGGGCAGATCGGCTCTCATTCGGCCGAAAGACGGCGTTTCTCGTCAAACTAATCATCGGTAACGTCAATTTTCTATCCTACGGAGCGGCGTTGTTTCTGCGAGCGAACAACGTCTTCTAACAACATCTAACGGGAGCAGTGTCCAGTCCTAGGTTACCGTCACTTCTGCCGCACGCCTCCTGGCTGGGTCGCCGATGCTGCGGGGTAGCGAGGTGAGGTCGGTTTTAGAACAGGTGGTGGGCTCGGTGCTGCAAGATCAATATGACCAGGAAACCGGTTCCACGACGGTCAGGTCCCGATCGGACCCTGCTCTGCAGGAAATCGAACCACGACCGCGAGCCGCCGTGGCTCCTGCGATCATCGTAGCACTTCTCATCGGAAGTATCGTATCGACCACCGCCTGGTTCCTGATGGTGCCACAGCCGCTTATTATTCAGGGTGAAGCCGATGCGACGAGGATCGACATTGCCGCGAGGGTGGACGGAAAAGTAGCTAAGCGTCCTGTCGAACGAGGAGACAATGTCGACAAGGGCCAGCTTCTTTATCAAATTGCAAACCCGGAACTGCTGACCAAGCTTGCAGAAGAGAAAGCCGCGAAGGCCTCGGCTGAGGCATCTCTAGCCAACATCGATGCCGGAACGCGGCAGGAGATCATCTCGCAAAGGTCTGCGGCGGTCGAAGCTGCACGGGCAAACGCTGTCCTCGCCCAGCAGACCTATGACCGAACCAAGCAGATTGTAAGTGCTGGCAGTGCGCCAATCCAACGTTTGGACGATGCGACCAACTCCCTGGTCGTCGCACAGCGTGCTGGGGAGCAAGCAAAGCTCGCTTACGAAGAGGCGGTAAACGGATACACCAAGGAACAGCGCGAGATCGCTGCAGCGGCGGTGTCGCAGGCTCAGGCGGCCATTGATACGGTTCAGGCCCAGGTCGACGAGCTGAATGTCTTTGCCCCGGTCAAAGCCCAAGTCTACCAGATTGGTGCGGAAAGCGGAGAATATGTTTCGCCCGGCGTGCCACTGTTGTCATTGGTCGATTTGTCGGACGTGTGGCTGACGTTTGATCTTCGTGAGGATCTCGTGAAGGGCCTTAAGGTGGGTGACCGCTTCAAAGCCAAGGTTCCAGCGCTGGGTGATCGAGAGATAGAGGCGGTGGTAAAAGTCATCGCGACGAAGGGAGAATATGCCGACTGGAGGGCCACGCGCGCAACAGGTGACTTCGACTTGCGCACGTTCGAGGTCCGCGCCTATCCGGATCCCCCGCTGCCGGAGCTGCGACCGGGAATGAGCGTTTATGCAGTCCCACCGGGCGTGCAGAAATGAGAACGGCGCTCCCGGGAGTTCTGTGCGTTGCTCACCGCGAACTACGGTGGATGATACGGGACAGACTGGCGATCATGGTCGCCGTCGCCGTTCCGCTGATCGGGTTCGCCATTCTCGGGTGGACTTTCAGCCATGCCGTCGTTCGCGGTCTGCACATCGAGGTCGTGGACAGCGACCGAACGCCGACGTCAACGGAATATGTTCAGGCTATTGGATCGGCACCAGGCGTCACTGTTGAGTCCCGATCCGGAGATCTCACTGAAGCACTTCACTCGATCCGATCTGGCAGGGCAATAGCGGCCGTCTATATTCCTTCCGAGTTCGAGCGCGATCTTCTTTCACTGAAGCGGCCGCAGATCGTGACCTTTTACAATCGTCAGTTCTACTCACCAGGCAATAGCGCATCGAGTGCCATCTCCGCTGCGGTCAATGCTGAAACGGCCAGGCTGGTCTCGAAGCTGAAGGTCAGGGGCGCGGCGTTCGCGCGTGGCCAACTTGTTGCCGAGCAGTATGTTCTCAGCAATCCAGCTCTAAATTATGCGCAGTTCCTGCTTCGAGCGATCCTCCCGACGGTGCTCCACGTCGCGGCAGCGATCGCAGGGGGATATGCCGTTGGATCGGAGTTCGCAACAAGGGATCCCGGGGAATGGCTGCGTACTGCCGGAGGAAGCCCGCTTGCCGCAATCGTGGGAAAGCTGCTGCCGCTTCTCGGGCTATTCACCGTCATCATGGTCGGGACAGCCGTCATCGTCGACGGACTCTATCAGGTGCCCTTCAGAGGGAACGCGATATTGATGGCGGGGTCGGCTATCCAACTCCTTATCGCGTACCTTAGTCTTGGAGCGCTCCTTCAGCTGCTAGTGCGCAACCTCGGTGTCGGCCTTAGCCTGACCGGAATTATATGCTCGCCCGCGTTTGGATTTTCGGGTGTGGGCTTTCCGCTCCTTGGTATGAACTGGTTCGCCCGAGGGTGGGGAGACTGCCTTCCGCTGCGATGGTATATCCAGATCCTGATCGATCAAGCCATCCGTGGCCTCCCGCCATACAACTCCGTGACACCTTTCGCGGTGCTTGGCGGATTGGCGACCTTGTATTTCGGGCTGGCGTGGCTGAGGCTGAGGAGCCTGAAGAACTTATCCCGACCTGTTGCTCCACCACCCCGTCAACCTGCGGTTCCGCTTCGCTACGGGATCGGGGCCTCGATGTTTCGCGAGCTGAAATCTGTGATGAATAACAAGAGCGCGCTAGGCATGTTCCTGATCGCGCCGGTCATCTATGGCGTCCTTTATCCGCAGCCTTATCTAGGTCAGGTTCTGAAGAGAATCCCGATCGCGGTCGTCGATCAGGACCGTACCGAGCTGAGCAGGGATATCGTCGAAGCTCTGAACGCTGACGAGGCGCTCAGTGTCGATGTCCGGGCGAGCACGCTGGCTGAAGCCCAGAAGGCACTCGACGAGCGGAAGGTATTCGGAATCATTGGTGTCCCTCCGGATACGGAAAAGGAAATCCTCAAGGGCAATTCAGCCCGACTTCCCACCTACGTCGATGCCGCCTATTTCATGATGTACACACGCATGCAGCTCGGCGTCTCCGAAGCAATGCAGGCAACCAATACCGCAATAGCGGCGTCGGGCGCGAGGTTGGAAGGTAGTCTTGCACATTCAGCGGTGACGAGGGCATCTCCCGTCGAAGCCGTCGCCGAACCCCTATACAATCCAACGGGCGGGTACGCGAGCTACGTCGTTCCTGCCGCATTCATGCTGATCCTGCAGCAAACCGAATTCATGGCGATCGCCGCTATCGGCGGCGGGATTTTCCAAATCGGCGGCATCGTGGCCAGGAGAGAGCGATCCCGCCCCAGGGCGATTATCGGGCAGGCCCTTGCTCACCTGATCCTGTCACTTCCCGCGTTCGCCCTTTTCCTCATTGTTCTTCCACATGTCTACGGTTTCTCGACCCTTGGCAGCCCGCTTCACTTGCTGGTCATGGTCATACCCTTTGTCCTGGCGACGAGCTTTCTGGCTCAGCTCGTCGGCAGCTGGTTCAAGCGGGGTGAGAGCGCGATCATACTCTTTGTCGCCACAAGCCTGCCACTGTTCTTCATGGTCGGCATTTCATGGCCCGCCGACTCCATTCCTTCGGTGCTCCGCTCCTTTAGCCGCTTGTTTCCAAGCACTTCTGCGATCGACGGGCTCGTTCGCATCAATCAGATGGGCGCGACCATCACCGACGTTGCAATCGACTGGAGGTTTCTCTGGTTGCTGGTGTGCGTCTACGGGATCCTCGCTATCGGAAACGGCCTGATCCGCAACACGGTGACACACCATGACGCATGAACGATTGTCCGGGCTAGTTCTTCCAGTCGCAATCCTGCCGTTTGCAGCAGTCGCGCTTTGCTCATGGCAGCTTCCATTCGGGGTGCAAGCCCCACCGCAGATCATCGGGGTCGTTCGCGAGACGGAAATCAGAATTTCCCCCGAGATCAATGCTCGTCTGGAGAAGGTGCTGGTGCGGGCCGGCAACGCTGTTCACGCGGGTCAGCCCGTCGCAGTCCTGTCGAGCCCGGAGACTGCGGCGGCTGTTGATCAGGCTACATCGGCGGCTGCCAAAGCAAGAGCGGATCGGGCAAACGTCTATGCCGGCGTGCGCCAGGAAGAGATAAACATATCGACCCAGAATGTTCGGATTGCAGAGGCCAATGTCGATCTCGCTGCGCAGGAATTCGAACGGGTGACCAACCTTGCCAAACATGACGCTTCTTCGCAGCAGAAGATGGAAGAGGACGTCGCGACGCTTGCAAGCGCCAGGGCAAACCTTGCTTCCCTCCGGGCCATCCTGCTCATGAACCAGAACGGTCCGACGAACGAAGAGCGGCGGATCGCCGACTCCAACGTATTGCGCGCAGACGCTGTCACGGATGATGCGCGGGCAGTTCTTGCAAAAACCATGTTGTTCGCGCCAGTCGACGCTACAGTCGGCACGATCGTGGCCAATGTCGGAGAAATACTTTCGCCCGGACAGTCGACCATGACGCTCTATGCCGGTAAGCGGCGCTTTGCAACGTTCACCGTTAGGGAGGACCAGTTGCAGGGGATGGTACCCGGATCCAGTGTAAGTCTGGTCACAGCAAGTGGGAAGTCGCTGGCAGGTAAGGTGACCGAGCTTCGAGCCCTCGGAGAATTCGCGACCTGGAAAGCCGCGCGGGCTGTGGGTGACCACGACCTGAATAGCTTCCTGGTTCGAGTTGATCCGAACGAAGCTTCGGACGATCTAAAGCCGGGAATGACGGTCTGGGTTTCACGCTAAGTAATGTGCGGGTCAAGAGCTCGCTGTAGAGGAAAGCATCCGCGGAGCAGGACAGCTGATGGTGCCGAGCGATGCCGGGGCCTAGCTAAAGCGAAGGCCTCCGCACTACCCATTTGCCCCTCCGGCGGCCCGCACGCCTTTGGGGTGCAGGTCGCAGTTGCTGTCATTCAGATCGTCATCCACGGGCGTGACGACGTCGCCTACGGTGCGTTAAACCGCCCTCGGTCAGAGAGGCGCTGAATTAGACGGAGATCGGGAAGCTGGAATCGCCTTCGAGGTCGTGGGCGTATCGCGACACCCGCGGCGACGTTCTTTCCACAATCGGAGACAACTTCCTCTAACAATTTCTAATGATCGTGAGCCACGTCTAACGAGCGAGCGGGCTCATACTTTGTCAAAGTCCCCTCTGGCTGGAGCCTCCAAACGAGGGACGAAAATGGAAAAGCATCTTGAACAAGCCACTGAAAGCCCCGTCCATGATGATTTCGCGGAACTAGTGACCGGCTTGCTCGAGCGGGCGCACCTGGACTTCGAAAGAGATCGTCATGCCGCTTCTCGTTTCCTTCCGGGCGCTACTCTGTTCGAAGGGGAACGGACGCGGCAGAAATCCCATGAACCTACACGGCAAAGGGGAGGTCTTTCGGGGTGGCAAGTCAAGAAGATCCGAGCCTTTATCGACGAGCGACTGAATGCTCCTATACGGATCAGCGAGCTTCGAGATCTGGCACAGCTCAGCACCGGACACTTCTATCGAGCCTTCAAGCAGGCTTTCAATCAGACCCCGCATCGGTACTTGATGGTGCGAAGGGTCGAGAGGGCACGCAAAATGATGCTGGATACATCGGAAAGCCTCGCCGATATTTCCTTGGCTTGCGGCTTCACGGATCAGGCACATCTCTCAAAGCTCTTCAAAAATGAGTTTTGCCAAAGCCCTGCGGCATGGCGTCGGACACTACATGAGCCGCTCTAGGCCCCCGCCAGCAGGGCGGCCATTTCAGGCGCATGAGCATAAGCCGTCGAAATCAGATTTCCCGATCCCAACGCGATTGTCCAACATGAGATTTTTGAGATGGAGAACCCAGCAATCGGGACATTCATTGGGAGACCGACCCGCGAGGGAGCCGAACCTTCGATCTTAGTGGTCGACGATGACGTCCGGCTCTTCAGCAGATTGCAAAGCGCCTTCCTTGAGTACGGATTTGCCACCGAGCACTGCGGTTCGATCACCGATGCGGTAGATACCTTCAATGCGCGGTGCTTCGATGCGCTCGTCACCGAATTGGTAGTAGGGGGCGAAAGCGGCGTTACCTTTATCAAGGCGGTGGCATCAGCCGCGAAAGAAACCCCACTCGTGGTCCTGACGGCGTACGGTAGCATCGGCGCGGCTGTCACATCCATCAAGCTCGGCGCACGAAACTTCCTTATCAAGCCTGCCGAGACCGAGGATATTCTTGAGGGTCTGGAGCTCCTAGGGCGGGCGAAATTCGACGCTGAAAGAGCATTGAGGACTCCGCAATTGGTGCGATGGGACCACGTGCTGACAATTTATGAGGAGAGTGGCCGGAACATCTCCGCGACCGCACGGCGTCTAAGCATGCACAGGCGGACCCTGCAGAGGATGCTGGCGCGCGGAAGGCCTAAAGGTCCGCTTTCAGTGGATGAGAGGTGAGACAAGGATGTTAGACCTCCGCCCGTCGTATGGCAGCCCTGACGTTTATTTCATAAAGTGTTGTTATCGCTCGGACCCAGAGATAGAGAGCCAATGGTTCGATTCCAGTCAAAGCGAAGGTATAAGCTTTGCCCAAGATTCCCAACTTTGACGGGCGGCACAGACTCACGCACAGGTGCCATCTCTGTGGGGCTACGACGTGATCCAATCGGCAAACACCTTCGAGAGGCGACGCTGGCTGCCAGCTTTCGGATAGGCCAAATAGTGCCCAATGTAACGATTGTCCCGGCTGTTACTGAACGGCCGTACAAGCCGGCCACTTGCCAATTCCCGATGTGCGAGAGTATTGGATTCCAGGGCAACCCCCAGACCATTCGCCGCAGCATCGACGGCAAGGAAGCTTCTGTCAAAGCTCATGGCGGGAAGAGGAGGGGGCCCGAGATTGTTCAGTTCGAACCAGTCGATCCATTGAATGCGCTTTAAATCGCTTCTGATCAGCGGTAAGCGCGCAAGATCACGAGGCGTTTTCAGGCGTTCCGCCATTTTTGGGCAGCAGAGTGGAGAGACGATCTCCTCTCCCAACGGCACGACGATAAGATCCTCTCGGTTAGAAGGCTCGCCGTAAACGATATCGACGTCGAAAAGGCCGTCGACAAACCGTGCGGGTTCCGTTGCAAAATTTGAGGTAGTCGCGTCGACCGATTGCCACGGCTGCTCAGAACGCGGCAGCCAGGCTCTCAACCTGATTAGAGATTGACGGGTTGGCAGCGTAAGCGTCCTGCAGTTGGCGCTTTCGTAGCATGTGGATCATCTCAATTCCGGACAATGTTGCTATGGCCGATTTAAATGACTTGAAGCCGAGCATCGGTCTGACACGCCGCTTGATGCGCCGGTGATCCTGCTCGATGCGGTTGTTCAGATACTGACTCTGTCGAATGCATAGGGATTCAGGACGACGGCAGGACCGATCCTGAAGGCGGCTTGTGGTGTCACAGGAAATGATCGCTTCCCGGTTGGTCTGGCTGCCATCGATGACAATGCGCTCCGGCCGGCCGTGCCGGGCGAAAGCCTTTCTGAAGAAGCGTTTGGCGGCCGAAAGATCACGATGCTCGCTGAGCCGAAACTCGACCGTGTCGCCGTTGCTGTCGATGGCGCGATAGAGATACGTCCATCGGCCGCGAACCTTGATATAGGTCTCGTCGGCGTGCCACCTGCCAGTGACGGCGCGCTTGCGCCGATTGAACCGATCCGCCAACAGGGGCGCAAAGTGGACGACCCAGCGATGGATCGTCGAATGATCGACGCTGATGCCG
>JGI24740J21852_10000460_pt1 | contig 17440 bp, 29 predicted proteins | sample KBSCornC6_FD_21852 | JGI IMG/M metagenome (IMG submission 21852) | reverse complement strand
CCTCGCCGCGATCACTGTCCGCGCCGTGGGGGCGCTGTGGCGGCGGCACGAGAACATGGTCGCACCAGCCCTCACGCGGGTCGTCGCCGTCGCCGTGGCGGCCGTTCTGGCCGTGGTGGTGACCGGAGGCGCTGCCGGCGACACGGTGCGCACCGCGCAGCCGCCGACCACCCAGACCCTGGCTCAGCAGCGCGCCGAAGTCGCCCCCCTCGCCGCATGGGTGCGCGACAACGACGTGCAATGGCTCGCCGCGAAGCCCTGGGGCTGGCCGGTGTCGTCGGTGGTGCTGACCGGAGCGCACGTCGGCCTGTTCGACGCTCCCGCGATGCAGCACACCCGCACGCTCACGCCCGAACCCTGCGCCGGTGGGTCTCCCCTCGTCGCATCGGCCGGCGCGAACATCTGCCCCGCGCCCTGACCGGATCCGGATCCGCCCCTCGGGAGTTCACCCGCCCACGCCTCCCACACGCGCTCCACTTCCGCTCCCTGGTCGCAGATTGCGGCTTCGCGCTCGCCATGACCGCAATACGCGACCAGCGAGCAGCAGAGGGGGATCCGCCCCTCGACCTTCACTGGTCGCAGATTGCGGCTTCGCCCTCGTCATGACCGCAATACGCGACCAGCGAGCGCCACGGGCAACCACCGAACAGCACGGGCGACCACCGACCAGCACGCCCCAGCGCCACGCCCCACCCCAGACAACGACGAAGCCCGCCGCCCCACAAGGGGGCGACGGGCTTCAGAACGCGAGCTGGCTTACTTGCCGGCCTCCACGAAACCGGCGGCCTCAGCGGCCTCCGCCGTGCGGAAGTACACCTCGGCGACAGTGGCGTCGTACCACTGGCCATCGGGGCGATGGAACTTCATCGAGTCCTTGTTGCCCTTGATGTCGAAGCCTTCGGGGGCGGAGCCGTCCTCGAGCGGAGCAGCGGAGTCCTCACCGAAGCCACCGTCGACGAGCGCAGCCGGAGCGGCGGTCTCCTCGACCTCGGCCTCGACGACCTCGGCCGGAGCCTCGGCGACGGGCTCAGCAGCCTTCTTGGCGGCAGCCGGCTTCGCAGTGGCCTTCTTCACCTTGGGGGTGACGGGCTCGAGCACGAGCTCGATGACGGCCATGGGAGCGTTGTCACCCTTGCGGTTGCCGACCTTGGTGATGCGGGTGTAGCCGCCCTCACGCTCGGCGACGAGCGGCGCGATCTCGGCGAACAGGATGTGCGTCGCCTCCTTGTTGCTGCGCAGCACCGTCAGCACGCGACGGCGCGCGTGCAGGTCGCCGCGCTTGGCGAAGGTGACGAGACGCTCGGCCAGCGGACGCAGGCGCTTGGCCTTGGTCTCGGTGGTCTTGATCGACTTGTGAAGGAACAGCTGTGCGGCGAGGTTCGCGAGCAGCAGACGCTCGTGGGCCGGGCCGCCTCCGAGGCGGGGACCCTTGGTGGGCTTAGGCATTGTTCTTACTCCTGGATCGGAAAGGTTCGAGTCAGCTGGCCTCTGCCAGATGACAGAACGGGTAGGTCAGAAGGACTCGTCTTCGGAGCCGCCGTAGAAGTGGGCGCCGTCGAAACCGGGCACCGAATCCTTCAGCGACAGGCCGAGCGAGACGAGCTTGTCGCGCACCTCGTCCACCGACTTCTGTCCGAAATTGCGGATGTTCATGAGCTGCGTCTCCGAGAGGGCGACGAGCTCGGACACCGTGTTGATGCCTTCACGCTTGAGGCAGTTGTACGAGCGGACCGACAGATCGAGATCCTCGATCGGCATCGACAGCTCGTTCGAGAGCACGGCCTCGACCGGCGCGGGGCCGATCTCGATGCCCTCGGCCTCGACGTTCAGCTCGCGGGCGAGGCCGAACAGCTCGGTCAGCGTGCGGCCGGCCGAGGCCACGGAGTCGCGCGGGATGATCGAGTTCTTGGTCTCGACGTCCAGCACGAGCTTGTCGAAGTCGGTGCGCTCGCCGGCGCGGGTGGCGTCGACGCGGTAGCTGACCTTGAGCACGGGCGAGTAGATCGAGTCGATCGGGATCTGGCCCGCCTCGGCGTACTCGCTGCGGTTCTGAGCTGCGGAGACGTAGCCACGGCCACGCTCGATGGTGAGCTCGAGCTCGAACTTGGCGGTCTCGTTGAGGGTCGCGATGACCAGCTCGGGGTTGTGCACCTCGACACCGGCCGGGGCGGAGATGTCCGCCGCGGTGACCTCGCCGGCGCCCGTCTTGCGCAGGTAGGCGGTGATGGGCTCGTCGCGCTCCGAGGAGACGACCAGCTGCTTGATGTTGAGGATGATCTCGGTGACATCCTCCTTCACACCGGGGATGGTGCTGAACTCGTGGAGGACGCCGTCGATGCGGACGCTCGTGACGGCCGCGCCGGGGATCGAGGAGAGCAGGCTGCGACGCAGCGCGTTGCCGATCGTGTAACCGAAGCCGGGCTCAAGCGGCTCGATGACGAACCGGCTGCGGTTCTCGGAGATCTTTTCCTCGGTGAGAGTGGGACGCTGTGCGATGAGCACTGTGTGTTCCTTTCGATCACGTGCCCGCTATATGACACGTGTGGGTGAGGTCTTGAGTTGTGGAGGAAACGCGGGTGAGGATCCCCGGTCTCGACAGGATCGAGATCCGAGGATCCTCAGAACGCGTCAGACGCGACGGCGCTTCGGCGGACGGCAGCCGTTGTGCGCCTGAGGCGTCACATCCTGGATCGAACCCACCTCGAGGCCTGCGGCCTGCAGCGAGCGGATCGCGGTCTCGCGGCCGGAGCCCGGACCCTTGACGAGGACGTCGACCTTCTTCACACCGTGCTCGGCAGCCTGACGGGCGGCCGACTCCGCAGCCATGCCGGCGGCGTACGGGGTGGACTTGCGGGAGCCCTTGAAGCCCACGCCACCGGACGAAGCCCAGGCGATGACGGCGCCGGACGGGTCGGTGATCGAGACGATGGTGTTGTTGAACGTCGACTTGATGTGGGCCTGGCCCAGCGCGATGTTCTTCTTTTCCTTGCGGCGCGGCTTGCGCGCGGCGGCCTTGGGTGCAGCCATGAAAGTGTTCTCCTATTCCCTGGCCGCTTAGCGGGCCTTCTTCTTGCCGGCGACGGTGCGCTTGGGGCCCTTGCGGGTACGCGCGTTGGTCTTGGTGCGCTGACCGCGGACCGGCAGGCCGCGACGGTGACGGATACCCTCGTAGGAGCCGATCTCGACCTTGCGGCGGATGTCGGCGGCGACCTCGCGGCGGAGGTCACCCTCCACCTTGTAGGTGCCTTCGATGTGGTCGCGGAGGGCGACGAGCTGGTCGTCGGAGAGGTCCTTGACACGGATCGACTCGTCGATCTCGGTGGCCTTGAGGATCTCGACCGAGCGGGTACGGCCGATGCCGTAGATGTACGTGAGGGCGATCACCACGCGCTTGTCGCGCGGGATGTCGACGCCGGCAAGACGTGCCATGCGGTAACTCCTGGAGTGTTGTGGAGGTGTGGAGCAGGATCGGTGCCCGGGCCTCCGCCCGAGGTGTCAGCTTCTCGCGGCCGCCGGCCGGTTCCCCGGTCGCTGAGCCTGTCGAAGCGTCTGATCCTGCCTGTTTCAGATATTGAGTTGTGGATTGCGAGAGCGACGGGACAGAGCCCGGCGATTCAACCCTGGCGCTGCTTGTGGCGCGGGTTGCTCTTGCAGATCACCATGACGCGGCCGTGACGACGGATCACCTTGCAGTGGTCGCAGATGGGCTTGACGCTGGGGTTGACCTTCATGTTGTTTCCTTATCGCTGTCTTCACCGGGCAGGCGCGAGCGCCTGGGGTGTTACTTCTCGACCGGTCTAGCGGTAGCGGTAGACGATGCGGCCGCGCGTGAGGTCGTAGGGAGAGAGCTCCACGACGACGCGGTCCTCGGGGATGATGCGGATGTAGTTCTGCCGCATCTTGCCGGAGATCGTGGCGAGGACCTTGTGTCCGTTGCTCAGCTCAACGCGGAACATCGCGTTGGGGAGAGCCTCGGAAATCACGCCCTCGATCTCGATGACACCGTCTTTCTTAGCCATAGCCTCGCTGACGCTTCTGCAGACCGGTCGATCTGCGGTGGGTGGGTGGTGGTGGAACTGTGCGGATCCGGACACGCCGGACCAAGGCGCAAAGCACCAAAGATCTATGGTAGTCCGGATCCGCGGATCCGCAAAATGCGGAGCTGTTACTTCTGGTCGACGATCTTCTGCAGCTTGGCGACGTCGGCCTGCTTGCTCGTGTCGAGACGCTCGCCGTTGATCTCGATCGTCGGCGTCCCCTGGATCTTGTGCGCGGTGGCCTGCGCCGTCGGGAACTTGAAGAACGTGTTCGCCTTGATGACCGCCTCGGCCTTGTCGGCGCCGACCTGCTTCGCGTAGTCGATCAGCTGCTGATCGGTGAGGCCGGGGGTGTTCTCGGTCGGCTGGTTCTCGAACAGGATGTTCAGGTAGTCCAGGAACTTGTCCGGGTTCTCCTGCGCGACGGCGTACGCTGCGGAAGCCGCACGCGAGGAGTAGTTGGTGCCCTGCGAGAAGCGGTCCAGGATCGCGATCGGGTGGTACTCGAGCGTGATCTTGTCCTCCTTCGCGAGCGCCTGCAGCTGCGACCCGTACTGGGTCTCGAACTGCTTGCAGATGGGGCACTGGAAGTCGACGTACAGCGCCACCTTGTCCTTGCCCTTGCCTGTGGTGACGGCGCCGGTGTCGGAGTTGACGATCGCGCTCTTCGGCGCGGCACCCGGGTCCGTGGCCTTGTTGTTCAGGTACACGACGACGCCGACAAGTGCGATGAGCACGGCGACGACCGCCGCGGTGATTCCGATGGCGAACCCGTTGGTCCTGCCCTTGGCAGTGGCCATGTCTGTGTCTCCTTGTCCAGACCCGCCCGGCGGATCCGCTCAGCTATGTCTTCCCATTGTGCCGTGCGAAGCCTTTGAGGTCCGTGGGAGCACTCCGCGGGGCGCGCGGGGCAGGTCGACGCTCGGTGCTACGCGATCGGCGCGGGGGTGATCCCGAAGGCGGCGAGGCCTGCCGCTCCCCCGTCGGCGGCGGTCAGCACCCAGATGCCGTCGTCATGCAGAGCGACGCTGTGCTCCCAGTGCGAGCCGTCGGATCCGTCGGTCGTGGTGACGGTCCAGTCGTCGTCCTCGACGTAGGTCTGCTCGGAACCCGCGGTGACCATGGGCTCGATCGCGAGCACGAGGCCCGGGCGCACCTCGGCGCCGCGGTCGGGCGTGCGGTAGTTGAACAGGCTCGGCGCCTCGTGCATCTTGCGGCCGATGCCGTGTCCGACATACTCGCGCAGGATGCCGTACGGCTTACCCGAGACCGACGAGGGGCCTGCGGTGAGGATGTGGTCCTCGATGGCCGCGGAGATGTCCCCCAGGTGCCTCGCCGACGCCATCGCGGCGATACCGGCCCACATGGATCCCTCGGTCACGTCAGAAAGCGTCTGCCGTGCGCCGAACGACGCCGACGGATCCGGCACGACGACCGTGATCGCGCTGTCGCCGTTCCAGCCGCGGAACTGGGCGCCGCAGTCGATCGAGACGATGTCGCCGGGCTGCAGCACGCGAGATCCGGGGATCCCGTGCACGACCTGGTCATTGACCGAGATGCAGGTGGTGTGCCGGTAGCCGCGCACGAGCTTGAAGTTCGACTCGGCGCCGCGATCCAGGATCACGCGCTCCGCGATCGCGTCGAGCTCGCCCGTCGTGATGCCGGGGCGCACGGCGGCGCGCACCGCGGTGAGCGCCGCACCGGTGATCAGACCGGGCTCGACCATCGCCTCGAGCTGGGCGCGGCTCTTGTAGATGGAGCGGCGGAACGCCACGTCAGACCGCAGCCGTGCGCACGAGCCCGCGGGCGTTCAGCGCCGCGAAGACGCGCTCGGTGATCTCGTCCAGGCTGCCGACGCCGTCGATCCTGTCCACGATGCCGCGCGCGCCGTACACGTCGAGGATCGGGGCGGTCTGCGCCTCGTAGATGTCCAGGCGCTTCGCGATGGCCTCGGGGGTATCGTCCCCGCGTCCCTGCTCCACCGCGCGCACGGTGATCCGGGCGATGCTCTCCTCGCGCGGCACGTCGAGCAGGATCACGGCGTCGAGTGCGGCGCCCGACTCGGCCAGGAATGCGTCGAGGTCTTCGACCTGCGCGGCGTTGCGGGGGTAGCCGTCGAGGAGGAAGCCGGCCTCGGCATCGGGCTGGGACAGGCGGTCCCGCACGAGCGCACCCGTCAGCTCATCCGAGACGAGGTCGCCCGCGTCGAGGATCGCGGTGACCTGCTTGCCGAGCGGGGTGCCGTCCTTGATGTTGGCGCGGAAGATGTCGCCGGTGGAGACCACCGGAACACCGTAGGCCTCGGCGATCCGCACTCCCTGCGTGCCCTTGCCGGAGCCCTGCGGGCCCACGATCAGCAGGCGTGCGGTGGAGGTTGCGGATGCCGTCATCGGAGAAGCCCTTCGTAGTGGCGCTGCTGCAGCTGTGCGTCGATCTGCTTCACCGTCTCCAGTCCGACGCCGACGATGATCAGGATCGACGCGCCGCCGAACGGGAAGTTCTGGTTCGCGCCGACCGTGGCCAGCGCGATCAGCGGGATCAGCGCGATGATGCCGAGGTAGAGCGATCCGGGCAGCGTGATGCGGGTGAGGACGTAGTCGAGGTACTCGGCCGTGGGACGACCCGCCCGGATGCCGGGGATGAAGCCGCCGTACTTCTTCATGTTGTCCGCGACCTCGGTCGGGTTGAACGTGATCGCGACGTAGAAGTACGTGAAGCCGATGATCAGCAGGAAGTACGTGATCATGTAGATCGGGTGGTCGCCCTTGACGAAGTACGTCATGATCCAGGTCGCCCACGCCGGCGGCGTCTTGCCGTCCTGCGGGATGTTGAACTGCGCGACCAGCATCGGGATGTACAACAGCGACGAGGCGAAGATGACCGGGATCACGCCCGCCATGTTCACCTTGATCGGGATGTAGGTGTTGGTGCCGCCGTAGGTGCGACGACCGACCATGCGCTTGGCGTACTGCACCGGGATGCGACGCTGCGACTGCTCGATGAAGACGACCAGCGTCATCACGACGATGCCGACGAGCAGCACGAGCAGGAAGACCTCGAAGCCCTTCGTCTGCATGATGGCCCACATGGCGCCGGGGAAGGTCGCGGCGATCGAGGTGAAGATCAGCAGCGACATGCCGTTGCCGATGCCCTTCTCGGTGACGAGCTCGGCGAACCACATGATGAGGCCGGTGCCGGCCGTCAGCGTGATGATGAGCAGCAGCTGCGCCCACCACACGTCGTTGGTGAGCAGCTGGTTGCACGCGGCGACACCGGTCTGGCCGAACAGCTGGCCGGTGCGCGCGACGGTGACGAGAGTCGTGGACTGCAGCAGCGCCAGCGCGATGGTGACGTAGCGCGTGTACTGGGTGAGCCGGGCCTGACCGGCCTGGCCCTCCTTGTGCAGCGCCTCGAAGTGCGGGATGACCACGCGCAGCAGCTGCGTGATGATCGAGGCCGTGATGTAGGGCATCACGCCGAGCGCGAAGATCGACAGCTTCAGCAGCGCGCCGCCGGAGAAGAGGTTGACGAGCCCGAGCAGGCCCTCGGTGCCGCTGTTCTGAGCGAGGCACTCGGAGACGTTCGGGAAGCTCACGAACGGAGCGGGCACGGTGGATCCGAGGCGGTAGATCGCGATGATCGCGATCGTGAAGCCGATCTTGCGTCGAAGATCAGGCGTGCGGAAGATCCGCGCGATGGCGCTGAACAAAAGCTTGCCTTCCTGCAAAGGGAATGACGCCCGATGAGGGACAGTCGATTACCCAGGGTAACGCAAGAGGGGCCGGAGAAATCTCCGGCCCCTCTCGACGAGTGTTACTTGACGGATCCGCCGGCGGCGACGATCTTCTGCTCTGCAGAGCTGGAGACCTTGTCGACCGACACGGTCAGAGCCACGGCGATGTCGCCGTTGCCCAGGACCTTGACCTTCTCGTTCTTGCGAACCGCGCCCTTGGCCACGAGGTCGGCGACGGTGACGTCTCCGCCCTTCGGGTAGAGCTCGGCGAGCTTCTCCAGGTTCACGACCTGGTACTCCACGCGGAACGGGTTCTTGAACCCGCGCAGCTTCGGGGTGCGCATGTGCAGCGGCATCTGCCCACCCTCGAAACCGACGCGAACGGTGTTGCGGGCCTTGGTGCCCTTGGTGCCGCGACCGGCGGTCTTGCCCTTGGAGCCCTCACCGCGACCGACACGGGTCTTCGCGGTGTTGGCGCCGGGGACCGGACGCAGGTGGTGCACCTTCAGGACGCCGGGACGGGAGACCGTGGTCTCCTCGGCCTTCTTGGCGGCCGGCTTCTTGGCGGCGGTCTTGGTGGCCGCTTCCTTCTTCTCAGCCATTAGTCGATCTCCTCAACCTTGACGAGGTGAGCGACCGTGCGGACGTAACCGCGGGTCTGGGCATCGTCGGGACGGACGACCGAGTCGCCGATCCGCTTGAGGCCGAGCGAACGCAGCGTGTCGCGCTGGTTCTGCTTCTCACTCACCTTGGACTTGACCTGCGTGACCTTGAGGCGCGCAGCCATCAGGCACCTGCCTTCTGCGCAGCGATGGCCTCAGCCTCTGCGCGGACGAGACGCGCCGGGGCGACCTGGTCGAACTCGAGGCCACGACGCGCGGCGACCGCACGGGGCTCCTCGAGCTGCTTCAGGGCGGCCACCGTCGCGTGCACGATGTTGATCGTGTTCGACGAACCGAGCGACTTCGACAGCACGTCGTGGATACCGGCGCACTCGAGCACGGCGCGGACCGGACCACCGGCGATAACACCGGTACCGGCGGCAGCCGGGCGGAGCAGCACGACGCCGGCAGCGGCCTCGCCCTGCACCGGGTGCGGGATGGTCGATGCGGAGCGCGGCACGCGGAAGAAGTTGCGCTTGGCCTCCTCGACACCCTTCGAGATGGCGAGGGGAACCTCGCGGGCCTTGCCGTAGCCGACACCCACGAGACCGTTGCCGTCACCCACCACGACGAGCGCGGTGAAGCTGAAGCGACGGCCGCCCTTGACGACCTTCGACACGCGGTTGATGGTCACGACGCGCTCGAGGAACTGGTTGTCCCCGCGGTCGCGCGAGTTGCGGTCGCGACCGCCCTGACCGCGGTCGCGGCCACCACGGCCGCCGCGGCGCTCATCGCGCTGCGGAGCCTCGGTGCCGGCCGCCGTCTCGGCGGGAGCCGTAGCCGTCTCGGTCACTTCGTTCTCCTTGTTGTCACTCACAGTGCCAGACCCCCTTCGCGGGCGCCGTCGGCGATGGCCGCGACACGACCGGCGTACCGGTTGCCACCGCGGTCGAACACGGCCTCCGAGACACCGGCGGCCTTCGCGCGCTCGGCGACGAGCTCGCCGACCTTGCGGGCCTTGGCGGTCTTGTCACCGTCGAAGCCGCGCAGGTCGGTCTCGAGGGTGGAGGCACTGGCCACGGTGTGGCCCTTGCTGTCGTCGACCAGCTGCACGAAGACGTGGCGGGCCGAACGGGTGACGACCAGGCGCGGACGCGCCTCGGTGCCCTGGATCTTCTTGCGAAGGCGGGCGTGACGACGCGAGCGGGCGTCGGACTTCGTCTTGATAGCCATGGTTACTTACCACTCTTTCCGGCCTTGCGACGCACGACCTCGCCGGCGTAGCGCACACCCTTGCCCTTGTACGGCTCGGGCTTGCGGATCTTGCGGATGTTCGCAGCCGCCTCGCCGACGGCCTGCTTGCTGATGCCGCTGACGGTGAGCTTGTTGTTGCCCTCCACCGTCAGGGTGATGCCGGCGGGCGGGTCGATCAGGACCGGGTGCGAGAAGCCGAGGGCGAACTCGACCGAGTTGCCCTTCTGCTGCACGCGGTAGCCGGTGCCGACGACCTCAAGGCCCTTGGAGTAGCCCTGGGTCACGCCGATGATGTCGTTGCTGATGAGCGTGCGGGTCAGACCGTGCAGCGAACGCGAGGCGCGCTCGTCGTCCGGACGGGTGACGAGAACCTGGTTCTCCTCGACCGACACCTCGATGGGGGAGGCCACGGTGAGCGAGAGCTCGCCCTTCGGGCCCTTCACCGACACCGCACGGCCGTCGACCGAAACGGTCACGCCCGCGGGGATCTCGATGGGAAGTCGTCCAATACGCGACATTTCAGATCACCACACGTAGGCGAGAACTTCTCCGCCCACGCCCTTCTGCTCAGCCTGGCGGTCCGTGAGGAGCCCCGAGGAGGTGGACAGGATCGCGACGCCGAGGCCACCGAGCACCTTGGGCAGCTCCGTCGACTTCGCGTACACGCGGAGGCCGGGCTTGGAGACGCGCTTGATGCCGGCGATCGACCGCTCGCGGTTCGGGCCATACTTCAGCGAGATGGTGAGGTTCTTGCCGACGCGGGCGTCGGAGATCTCCCAACCCGAGATGTAGCCCTCCTGCTGGAGGATCTCAGCGATGTGGGTCTTCAGCTTGCTCGACGGCAGGGTCACGGAGTCGTGATGCGCCGAGTTCGCGTTGCGCAGACGGGTCAGCAGATCTGCGACCGGGTCTGTCATCGTCATAGTTGTCTTCTTTCGTTCATGAGGTTCCGGCTGCCGTTACACGGCAGACGGCCTGCGATGAGCACGCAATTTTCAATTGTACGTCACGTGCAACACGCCCGAAGACCGGATCCCGAGGAAGCCCCCGGGATCCGGTCTTCAAGACATGGTCTTACGCCTGCGCGTCGTTCGACTTGAACGGGAAGCCGAGGAGACGCAGCAGCGCCCGGCCCTCGTCGTCGTTCTTCGCCGTGGTGACGACAGTGATGTCGAAACCGCGGACGCGATCGATGCGGTCCTGATCGATCTCGTGGAACACGCTCTGCTCCGTGAGACCGAAGGTGTAGTTGCCGTTGCCATCGAACTGCTTGTCCGAGAGACCGCGGAAGTCGCGGATACGGGGCAGTGCGAGGTTCACGAGGCGGTCCACGAACTCCCAGGCGCGGTCACCGCGGAGGGTGACGTGCGCGCCGATGGGCTGACCCTCACGCAGCTTGAACTGCGCGATGGACTTGCGGGCCTTCGTGACGATCGGCTTCTGACCGGTGATCTTGGTGAGGTCGTCGACCGCACCATCGATCACCTTGGAGTCGCGAGCCGCCTCACCGACACCGGTGTTGACGACGACCTTGACCAGGCCGGGGATCTGCATGACGTTCTCGTAGCCGAACTCGTCCTGCAGAGCCTTCTTGATCTCGTTGTTGTACTTCGCCTTCAGGCGGGGCTGCACCTTGACAGCGCCCGCGGCGTCAGCAGCCGCCATCAGAGGTCCTTACCGCTCTTCTTCGCGTAGCGCACGCGGACCGTGCGCTTCACGCCGTCCTTGACCTGCTCCTCGACGCGGTGACCGACCTTGGTCGGCTTCTTCGTCTCGGGGTCGACCAGGGCGACGTTCGAGATGTGAATGGGGGCCTCGATGGTCTCGATGCCGCCCGTCTTCGTGCCGCGCTGCGTCTGTCCGACGCGGGTGTGCTTGGTGGCGTAGTTCACGCCCTCCACGATCACGCGGTTCTGCTCGACGAGGACCTCGAGGACCTTGCCCTGCTTGCCGCGGTCGCCGCCCTTTTCCTGCTTGCGGCCGGAGATGACCTGAACCAGGTCACCCTTCTTGATGTTCGCCATGAGTTACAGCACCTCCGGGGCGAGCGAGACGATCTTCATGAACTTCTTGTCACGAAGCTCACGACCGACCGGGCCGAAGATACGGGTGCCGCGGGGCTCCCCGTCGTTCTTCAGGATCACGGCGGCGTTCTCGTCGAACTTGATGTACGAGCCGTCGGGACGACGGGTCTGCTTCTTGGTGCGGACGATGACGGCCTTGACCACATCACCCTTCTTCACGTTCCCACCGGGGATCGCGTCCTTGACCGTCGCGACGATGATGTCGCCCAGGCCGGCGTAACGACGGCTGGAACCGCCGAGCACGCGGATGGTGAGCAGCTCCTTGGCGCCGGTGTTGTCGGCGACCTTGAGTCGGGACTCGGTCTGGATCACTTTGCCTTCTCCAGGATCTCCACCAGACGCCAGCGCTTCGTGGCGCTCAGCGGGCGGGTCTCGTTGATGAGAACGAGGTCGCCGATGCCGGCGGTGTTGTTCTCGTCGTGCGCCTTGACCTTCGTCGTACGGCGGATGACCTTGCCGTACAGCGGGTGCTTCACGCGGTCCTCGACCTCGACGACGATGGTCTTGTCCATCTTGTCGCTGACGACGTAGCCGCGGCGCGACTTGCGGTAGCCACGAGCATCGGCGTCGCGCACATCGTGCGAGACGACCTCTGCCTCAGCGGCAGCAGCCTTCTTCTCAGCCATTACTCGGCCTCCTCCTTCGGCGCGTCAGCCTCGTCGGCCTTCTTCGCCTTTGCCTTGGACGCCTTCTTGGCCGGAGCCTCGACCGGAGCGGGCGTCGCACGGATGCCCAGCTCGCGCTCGCGGATCACGGTGTACAGGCGCGCGATGTCGCGCTTGACGGCGCGGATGCGGCCGTGGCTCTCCAGCTGGCCGGTGGCCGACTGGAAACGGAGGTTGAACAGCTCCTCCTTGGCCTTGCGCAGCTCCTCGACGAGGCGCTGGTCTTCGAACGTGTCGAGCTCGGTCACACCGAGCTCCTTGGTGCCGATCGCCATTACGCGTCGCCCTCCTCGCGCTTGATGATGCGTGCCTTGAGCGGCAGCTTGTGAATGGCACGGGTCAGGGCCTCGCGAGCAAGTTCCTCGCTGACGCCCGCGACCTCGAAGAGGACGCGACCCGGCTTGACGTTGGCGACCCACCACTCGGGGGAACCCTTACCGGAACCCATGCGGGTCTCGGCAGGCTTCTTCGTGAGCGGACGGTCGGGGTAGATGTTGATCCACACCTTTCCACCACGCTTGATGTGACGGGTCATCGCGATACGAGCGGACTCGATCTGACGGTTGGTCACGTAAGCGGGGGTGAGGGCCTGGATACCGAACTCGCCGAAGGAGACCTTCGTGCCGCCGGTCGCCGCACCATCACGCTTGGGGTGATGCTGCTTGCGGTACTTGACCTTACGAGGGATAAGCATCAGGCAGACGCTCCTTCTGCGACGGGAGCCTCGTTGCGCGGGCCACGGCGGCGGTCGCCACCACGGTCGTCACGACGGGACTTCGGTGCGTTGGCCTGCTCGCGAGCAAGCTCCTTGTTGGTGAGATCGCCCTTGTAGATCCAGACCTTCACGCCGATGCGGCCGAAGGTGGTCTTGGCCTCGTAGAAGCCGTAGTCGATGTTCGCACGCAGCGTGTGCAGCGGCACACGACCCTCGCGGTAGAACTCCGACCGGCTCATCTCCGCGCCGCCGAGGCGGCCCGAGACCTGGATCCGGATGCCCTTGGCACCAGCGCGCTGGGCGCCCTGGAGGCCCTTGCGCATGGCGCGACGGAAGGCGACACGAGCAGAGAGCTGCTCGGCGATGCCCTGCGCGACGAGCTGAGCGTCGGCCTCGGGGTTCTTCACCTCGAGGATGTTCAGCTGGATCTGCTTGCCCGTGAGCTTCTCGAGATCGCCACGGATGCGCTCCGCCTCGGCGCCGCGGCGGCCGATGACGATGCCCGGGCGAGCGGTGTGGATGTCCACACGCACGCGGTCGCGGGTGCGCTCGATCTCGATGTTGCTCACGCCGGCGCGGTCGAGCTGCGTCTGCAGGAGCCGGCGGATCTTGATGTCCTCGGCAACGTAGTCGGCGTAACGCTGACCCGGCTTGGTCGAGTCAGAGAACCACCGGGACACGTGGTCCGTGGTGATGCCGAGGCGGAAGCCGTACGGGTTTACCTTCTGTCCCATTACTTGCTCGCCTTCTCGTTCTTGGCGACCTCAGGGGTGGCCAGCACGACCGTGATGTGGCTCGTGCGCTTCTTGATCTGGAACGCGCGGCCCTGGGCGCGGGGCTGGAAACGCTTCAGCGTCGTCCCCTCGTCCACGAAGGCGTTCTTGATGTAGAGATCCTGCTCATCGAGGAACTCGCCGTCACGATCGGCCTTCACCTGGGCGTTGGCGATCGCGGAGTGCACGAGCTTGTAGATCGGCTCGGAGGCGCTCTGCTGCGCGAACTTCAGGATGGCGAGGGCTTCCTGCGCCTGCTTGCCCTTGATCAGGGCGACGACACGACGAGCCTTCTGCGGGGTCACGCGGATGTGCTTCACGCGTGCGACGGATTCGACCATTAGCGGCGCCGCCCCTTCTTGTCGTCCTTCACGTGGCCGCGGAAGGTGCGGGTGGGCGCGAACTCGCCCAGCTTGTGACCGACCATGCTCTCGGACACGAACACGGGGATGTGCTTGCGTCCGTCGTGCACGGCGATGGTGTGTCCCAGCATGGCGGGGATGATCATCGACCGGCGGGACCAGGTCTTGATGACGTTCTTGCTGCCGGCTTCGTTCTGCACGACCACCTTGCGAAGCAGGTGCTCGTCGACGAAGGGGCCCTTCTTAAGACTGCGAGGCATCTTCTCTTACTCCTACTTGCGCTTCTTGCCGGCGTTGCGACGACGCACGATGTACTTGTCGCTTTCCTTGTTGGCGTGACGGGTGCGTCCCTCAGCCTGGCCCCACGGGGAGACGGGGTGACGTCCACCGGACGTCTTGCCCTCTCCACCACCGTGCGGGTGGTCGACCGGGTTCATGGCGACACCACGGACGGTCGGGCGAACGCCCAACCAGCGCTTGCGGCCGGCCTTGCCCCAGTTGATGTTCGACTGCTCGGCGTTGCCGACCTCGCCGATCGTCGCACGGCAGCGCGCGTCGACGTTGCGGATCTCGCCGGAGGGCAGACGCAGCTGGGCGTAGGGGCCATCCTTCGCGACCAGACGCACGGAGGCGCCGGCGGAGCGGGCCATCTTCGCGCCGCCGCCGGGGCGGAGCTCGATGGCGTGGATGACGGTACCCGTCGGTATGTTCTTCAGCGGAAGGTTGTTGCCCGGCTTGATGTCAGCGCCGGCACCCGACTCGACGATGTCGCCCTGCTTCAGCTTGTTCGGCGCGATGATGTAGCGCTTCTCGCCGTCGAAATAGTGCAGCAGCGCGATGCGCGCGGTGCGGTTGGGGTCGTACTCGATGTGAGCGACCTTGGCGTCGATGCCGTCCTTGTCATTGCGACGGAAGTCGATGACGCGGTACTGGCGCTTGTGGCCACCACCGATGTGACGGGTCGTGATGCGGCCCTGGTTGTTGCGGCCACCGGTCTTGCTCAGCGGGCGCAGCAGCGACTTCTCGGGCGTCGATCGGGTGATCTCGGCGAAGTCGGCCACCGACGAGCCGCGGCGACCCGGGGTCGTGGGCTTGTACTTGCGAATAGCCATGTTCTGTCCTTATCCCCCGGTCAGTTCACTGCCGTGAAGATGTCAATGGTGCCCGACTTCAGGGCGACGATGGCGCGCTTGGTGTCCTTGCGCTTGCCCGTGCCGAAGCGGGTGCGGCGAGCCTTGCCGACGCGGTTGATCGTGTTGACGCTGGCGACCTTGACGTCGAAGATCTTCTCGATGGCGAGCTTGATCTCGGTCTTGGAGGCGCGGGGGTCCACCAGGAAGGTGTACTTGCCCTCGTCGATCAGGCCGTAGCTCTTCTCGGAGACGACCGGCTTCAGGATGATGTCGCGCGGGTCCTTGTTGGCAGCCGCGGCGAGGATGTTGTCGCTCATGCGGAGACCTCCTCGGTTGCGCCGGACTTCAGCGCGACGAACGCGTCGAAGGCCGCCTTGGTGAAGACGATGTCGTCGGAGTTGACCACGTCGTAGGCGTTCAGCTGGTCGAAGTACAGCACGTGCACAGAGGCCAGGTTGCGGACGCTCAGGGCGGTGAGGTCGTCCTCGCGGTCGATGACCACGAGGAGGTTCTTGCCCGGGAGCGCCTTCAGGAAGGCGGCGGCCGTCTTGGTGGACGGCTTGCCCTCGATGCCGAAGGACTCGACGACGTGCAGGCGCTCACCGCGGAAGCGGTCGCTCAGCGCACCCAGCAGGGCGGCGGCGATCATCTTCTTGGGGGTGCGCTGCGAGTAGTCGCGCGGCTTCGGGCCGTGGACGATGCCACCACCGGTCATGTGCGGCGCACGGATGGACCCCTGACGGGCGTTACCCGTGCCCTTCTGCTTGAAGGGCTTGCGACCGGCACCGGAGACCTCACCGCGACGCTTGGTCGAGTGGGTGCCCTGGCGTGCCGCGGCGAGCTGCGCGACGACGACCTGGTGGATGAGCGGAACGTTGGTCTTGGCGTCGAAGATCGCGGCGGGGGCGTCGACCGTACCGGTCTTCTTGCCGCCGGCGAACACGTCGAGCGTCAGAGTGGTGTCAGCCATGGGACTCAGGCACCCTTCACTGCGTTGCGGACGTAGACGATGCGGCCGCGCGCGCCGGGGACGGCGCCCTTGACGAGCAGCAGACCCTTCTCGGCGTCGACGGCGTGCACCGTGAGGTTGAGGACGGTCACGCGCTCGCCACCCATACGACCGGCCATGCGCATGCCCTTGAAGACACGGCTCGGGGTCGAGGAAGCACCGATGGAACCGGGCTTGCGGTGGTTGCGGTGCGAACCGTGCGAGGCGGAAACACCCTTGAAGTTGTGGCGCTTCATGACACCGGCGAAGCCCTTGCCCTTGCTGGTGCCGACGACGTCGACCAGCTGGCCGGCCTCGAAGGTGCCGTCAACCGTGAGCTCCTGGCCCAGGCTGTAGTCGCCGGCGTCCGCGGTGCGGATCTCGGTGACGTGACGGCGCGGGGTGACCCCGGCGGCCTCGAAGTGGGCGGTGAGCGGCTTGTTGACCTTGCGCGGGTCGATCTGACCGGCCGCGATCTGAACGGCGTTGTAGCCGTCCTTCTCGGGGGTGCGGATCTGGGTGACCACGTTCGGGGCCAGCTCGATCACGGTGACCGGGATCAGCTTGCCGTTCTCGTTCCAGACCTGGGTCATGCCGAGCTTGGTGCCGAGCAGTCCCTTGGAAATCTTTGCGTTGATGTCGACCATCGTGATCCCCTTACAGCTTGATCTCGATGTTGACGTCAGCAGGAAGGTCGAGACGCATGAGCGAGTCAACGGCCTTCGGCGTCGGGTCGACGATGTCGATCAGACGCTTGTGGGTGCGCATCTCGAAGTGCTCGCGGCTGTCCTTGTACTTGTGGGGCGACCGGATGACGCACACGACGTTCTTCTCGGTCGGAAGCGGCACCGGGCCGACGACGGTCGCGCCCGCACGGGTCACGGTGTCGACGATCTTGCGGGCCGACGTGTCGATGACCTCGTGGTCATACGACTTCAGGCGAATGCGGATCTTCTGTCCCGCCATTGTCTGCTCTCTCTCATTAAGCGTCGTACCGGCCCGGATCGGATGATCCGGGGGCATTGGACGCGCGACGGCGCGTTCTGCGCCTTCGCACTCCTCCTCCTGGCCCGGATCCTTGCGGATCGGACCTC
>JGI24740J21852_10000458_pt1 | contig 17461 bp, 13 predicted proteins | sample KBSCornC6_FD_21852 | JGI IMG/M metagenome (IMG submission 21852) | reverse complement strand
AAAAACGCCGGACATGCCGGCGTTTTTCTTTGGGCGCTCAACCTTCTTACTGACGGCCGCGCACAAATTGGTTCGTGATGGCGACAACGCGCTCGCCGAACAGCTTGGCAGTTTCCAGATCACCGGGCAGCGGGCCTTCTTCGGGGCTGGCGTCCGACGGCGATTGCGACAGCGCACCACCAAACCCACCCAGGTAGTTCACGTCGTTGCGCGTGGCCGCCTTGCTGTTGGCCGGCATCATGCCCGTGCCGACCCAGATCATCCCGTGCTGCTGCGACAGCGTCCACAGGTACTGGATCGACGAAAATTTGTCGCCGTTCATCGACGCCGAGTTCGTGAAGCCGGCGGCGATCTTGTCTTTCCATGCGCCCGTGAACCATGCCTTAGACGAGGCATCGGCAAACTTCTTGAAGTCGCCCGAGACACCGCCCATGTAGGTCGGTGCACCGAAGACGATGGCGTCGGCACCGGCCAGCACCTCCCAGGTGCCGTCATTGACATCGGCCACCGAGATCAGGTGCGCTTCGGCACCGGCGGCTTGCACGCCGGCAAACACGGCCTCGGCCTGCTTCTTGGTATGGCCATAACCACTGTGATAAACGATCGCAACGCGTGCCATGGGAATCCTCTTGTGGGTTGGGGTACGACAGAAAAAAAACAGAAAAACGAAAAACGGCGCACCTAGCGTGCGCCGCCAACATTACGGCAAATCGAACACCAGCACTTCGCTGTCTTCGCCGCCGGAGAGCGTCACCGCAGCTTCGCTGGTGAGCTTGGCTGCATCACCGCCGACCAGGGGGCGACCGTTGACGCTCAGCTTGCCACGCACCACGTGCACATAGGCGCGACGGCCTTCAGCGATGGCCAACGTGGCCGTTTCAGCGCCGTCAAACTTGCCGGCGTAGAGCGCCATGTCCTGATGCACCTTCACGGAGCCATCGCGCCCGTCACCACTGGCAATCAGGGCGAGCTTGCCACGCTTCGCGGCCTCGTCGAAATGACGTTCTTCGTAGCCAGGCGTCAGGTTCAGTTGCGCGGGCAGCACCCAGATCTGCAGGAAGTGCGTGGTCTGGTCCTGCGCGTGGTTGAACTCGGAGTGACGCACGCCAGTCCCAGCCGTCATGCGTTGCACATCGCCGGTGCGCAGCACGCTGCCATTGCCCATGCTGTCCTTGTGCGCCAGCTCGCCGTCCAGCACGTAGCTGATGATTTCCATGTCGCGGTGGCCGTGCGTGCCGAAGCCCATGCCTGCGGCGACGCGGTCTTCGTTGATGACGCGCAACGGCCCGAACTGCACGTGTTCCGGGTCCATGTAATCGGCAAACGAGAAGCTGTGATACGACTTCAGCCAGCCGTGATCTGCGTAACCGCGGTCTTGAGAGGGGCGGATTTCAATCATTTTGATGAATCTCCTATCCAAATTACTGCGTTGATGGACGGATGTTACGCGGATTCGCTATATTCACGCGGTACGGCTTTGATTCATCCCATCAAAAATTCTGAACATGGCGCTCTCGCTGGAATCCCTCGAAGTCCTGGACGCGATTGAACGCAAAGGCAGCTTTGCTGCCGCCGCGCACGAGCTTGGCAAGGTGCCCTCTGCGCTCACCTATGTGGTGCGCAAGCTGGAAGACGACCTCGACGTGCTGCTCTTTGACCGCCGTCGGCATCGAGCAGAACTCACACCTGCCGGGCGCGCGCTGCTCGACGAAGGCCGCCACCTGCTGCAGGCCGCCGACGACCTCGCCCGCCGCGTCAAGCGCCTGGCCACCGGCTGGGAGGCGACACTAACCATCGTCGTGGATGACTTGGTTCACTTTCGAGCACTCATGCCGGTCATCCAGGATTTCTATGCCGAGAACACCGCGACGCGCCTGCGCTTCTGCCGCGAGGTGCTGGCCGGCACGTGGGACGCGCTGCTCTCTGGCCGCGCCGACTTGCTGCTCGGGCCCGCGCAGGTGATGCAGGTGCAGGGTATCCAGACGCGCGCTATGGGCAACATTCCGTTCGTATTTGCGGTGGCGGCGCATCATCCGCTTGCGCACATGGAAGAGCCGCTTCCCGCCAGCGCGATCTCACGGCACCGCATCGTTGCCGTGGGGGACACGTCGCGCAATTTGCCTGCCCGCACCGTCGGCATCCTGGCCGGGCAAGACACGTTGGTGGTGCCCTCCATGGCCGACAAAGTGCAGGCGCAGATCCGCGGCCTGGGCTGCGGCTGGCTGCCGGTGCCGCTGGCGCAGCCTTACCTCGATTCCGGCGTGCTGATCGCCAAGGAAACCACCGAGGACAAGCGCGCCGGCGCATTCCAGGCGGCGTGGCGAAGCAACATGCGCGGCAAGGCGCTGCAATGGTGGGTCGACAAGCTCGATGATCCACGCCTGGTGCAAGCCCTGCTGATGCAGTAACCGCATCGATCCCGCAGAATAGCGACATCGGCATTCGGAGCTTCGCCTTGTCCCAAGCCAATCTCGACACCTCGGAAAACGCGAGCGCGTTACCTCGCGGCGCATACCGCGGCCGCTTTGCGCCCTCGCCTACCGGCCCGCTGCATATTGGCTCGCTCGTCACCGCGCTGGCGAGCTGGCTCGATGCGCGCGTGCACGGCGGCACATGGCTCGTGCGCATTGAAGACATCGATTTCCAACGCAATGTGCCGGGAGCGGACCGCGACATCCTTGCCTCGCTGGAAGCGCTGGGGCTGGTATCCGATGAAGCGCCGCAGTGGCAAAGCACGCACCTGCCGCGCTTTGAAACCGCGTTGGAGCAGCTCCAGGCCATCGGCAAGTTGTATCCGTGCGGGTGCACGCGGCGCGAGATTGCCGATTCCGTCACGACCATCGACGCCAACGGCCGCCTGCGCCATCAAACCCTCATCTACCCCGGCACCTGCCGCAACGGCCTCCACGGCCGCCAGCCGCGCGCCTGGCGCGTACGCGTGCCGGAGCCCGATGCTGCCACGGTCTGCTTCAACGACCGCTGGCAAGGCGTGCAATGCCAAAACCTGGCCGAAGCCGTGGGCGACTTCGTGCTCAAGCGCGCCGACGGCATGTGGGCGTATCAGATTGCGGTGGTGGTGGACGATGCCGCGCAGGGCATGACGGATGTCGTGCGGGGGTCGGACCTGCTCGACTCAACGCCGCGTCAGATCTATCTGCAGCAGCTGCTGGGGCTGCCCGCTCTGCGTTACCTGCACGTGCCCGTGGTGGTGAATGCAGATGGCGAGAAGCTCAGCAAGCAGACCGGCGCGCACGCAGTGAACCGCAGCGAACCGCTCGCCGCGCTGACAGAAGCGGCGCGGCACCTCGGGCTCGACATTCGTGCAGACGATATGGAAGGGTTCTACCGGGACGCCGTCCCAGCATGGGCCAATCGCCTGGCGCAATTGGCCCCGGCGGCCTAGCTGCCGCCGTTTTCACAACAATGACTTAGCGCTTGCGCGGCACGCCACCCAGGAGTGCGGCAATCGGGCGCTTGGCCGTGCGCGGATGACCTGCCGGCTGGGCCGGCTTGTTGGCATCAGCGGCATCCGCCGGCGCCGTCGATTCGTACGGGCGGTTGAAGAACGGATCATCCGACGGACGGAACGCCGGGCGCACGATCGTGTGATCCAGCACGCGGGCACCGTTGCGCTCGTCACGCTCACGGGCGCGACGCACTTCACTGCGCGCGCGCTTCTCATCACGCTCGCGGCGTTCCCGATCGCGGGCCTGTTCGCCGGTCGGGTCGAAATCGGTCAGTTGCTCGCGCGGCAGATTGCGCTTGATCAGCTTTTCGATATCGGCCAGGAATCGCTCGTCACCCGGAGCGAACAGCGACAGCGCATCCCCCGAAGCACCAGCGCGGCCCGTGCGGCCGATGCGGTGCACGTAATCTTCTGCGTTGAACGGCAAGTCGAAGTTGATCACGCACGGCATCTGCGAGATGTCGAGACCACGCGCTGCCACGTCGGTGGCGACCAGCACATCGACGGTACCCTGCTTGAACGCTTCGAGCGTTTGCATACGCTCGGTCTGCGTCTTGTCACCGTGGATAGCGTTGGCGTTGATGCCTTCGCGCTCCAGCGCGCGCGCCAGGCGCGAGCAGCCGATCTTGCTGTTGGAGAACACGATGCACTGGCGCGGCAGGCCTTGGTCCGCCCGCTGCTTCAGCAGGTGCACGAGCGCGGCCTGCTTGTGGTTATCCGGCACCGTATAGATGATCTGGCGGACGTTCTCTGCGGTGGCGTTGCTGCGCGCCACCTCGATCGTTTGCGGATGACGCAGGTAGCTGGCGGCCAGCTTCTTGATCTCCGGCGAGAACGTCGCCGAGAACAACAGCGTCTGACGGTGTGCCGGCAGCAGATTGATGATGCGCTGCAGATCGGGCAGGAAGCCCATGTCGAGCATGCGGTCCGCTTCGTCGAGCACCAGCATGCGCACTTGCGAGAGGTTCACGCTGCGCTGCTGCACGTGATCGAGCAGACGGCCTGGCGTGGCGACGAGGATTTCCACGCCGCGGCGCAGTTGCTCTGTCTGCGGGTTCATGTCGACACCGCCGAAGACGACTGCGCTGCGCAATGCTGTGTACTTCGCGTACTTGGCGACGTTGTCGTACACCTGATCGGCCAGTTCGCGCGTGGGCGTGAGGATCAGCGCCCGTACCGGGTGCCGCGCCGGCGACGCGCTCGTATTGGCGTCGGGCAGCAGGTTGTGGATGATCGGCAGCGAGAAGCCGGCGGTCTTGCCGGTGCCCGTTTGCGCGGCGCCCATGACGTCGCGGCCGGCGGTCACCACCGGAATGGCGGCAGCCTGGATGGGCGTGGGCTTGGTGTAGCCACTTTCGGACAGCGCGCGGAGGACGTCCGGATGCAGGCCGAAGCTGTCGAATGTCACCGAATCGTTAGCCGGTGCTTCTGACGCGTCGGTCATGGGTGCAGTGTTCATATGGGGAGGCAGCATGCCGGGTGGCATGGTGGCGCGACAGACCCAGGCGGGAAATCCCAAAAAAGGACCGCTAGCGGCTCGCGCAAAGCGTTAAAAATCAAGATTTTATCATGCGAGACGTGGCGTAGGACGGATGAACGCCTCACCCAGGCCAAGGCAGCACCCCATCTGTCTTGACCCGGATCAAGTCACGCCGGCCCGTGCTGCGCGACCATCGCAGCATTCCAACCTGCGCCCAAGCCCCCATGGTCACCACCCTGTTTGAATCCGCTGACCACGTCTGCCTGATGTTTTCCGATCTGGTCGACGATCACGACGATCTGCCGGTGCAGACCAACCAGTTTCTCGTGGTCGACCACGGCCACGGCGCGCTGATCGATCCGGGTGGCCAGATGACGTACAACGCGCTCTTTCTGGCGATGAACAAGTACTTTCCGCCCAAGCAGCTCGACTACGTGCTGGCATCGCATGCGGATCCGGACATCGTTGCGTCGGCGGGGCGCTGGCTCACGAGTTCCAGTTGCGACATCCTGATCTCGCGCGTGTGGGAGCGGTTTCTGCCGCATTTCTGCAACGTGGGCAAGACGGAAGGCCGCATCGTGCCGATCCCGGATACGGGCATGGCCATTCCGCTGGGGCAGTCGCATGTGCTGGCGGTGCCGGCGCACTTTCTGCATTCGGAGGGCAACTTCCAGTTCTACGATCCGGTGTCGCGCATCCTGTTCTCGGGCGATCTGGGGGCATCGATGGTGCATGCCAACGTGGCCGCCAAACCCGTGGAGGACTTCGATGCACATCTGCCGCTGATGGCGCCGTTCCACCGCCGCTACATGAGCGGCAACCGGGTGTGCCGGCTCTGGGCACAGATGGTGCGCGGGCTCGATGTCGAATGGATCGTGCCGCAACACGGCCAGGCCTTCCGGGGCAAGGCCATGGTCAACCGCTTTATCGATTGGGTGGAAACCCTGGACTGCGGTATCGACTTGATGACGCAGGAGGTCTTCCGCCTGCCCGCGCTGCCGAAAACGGTAGCAGGCGCCGCGCTCAAGGCGCGGGTTTAACAGCCGGGCTGGGCGCGGCCGGCAGAATGATCTTCATCATGGCGCCCGACAGTTCGTGCGCCAGCACACCGGCATCGATGCGCGAGGGGTCGTGCCACGTGTACATGAACCCCATCACACCGCCCATCGAGTGCGCGGCGACGCGCGCATCGCCAAACTCGAACACGCCGGCACGCTTGCCCTCGTCCAGCAGCGCATACAGATCGCGGTAATACGCCCGCGACATGCCGTGCAGCCACTCGACCGTTTCAGGCCGCAGGTATTGCCGGTCACGATACGTGAGCGCGGCAGCGTAATGGCAGTCGATGCAACGGCGCGCCATCTCTAGCAAACAGGCCTGCAGGCGCTCACGTACGGGCAACGCCGGATCGGCCGTCTCGCGAATGGCCGACAGGCAGATCTGCGCGGCCTCGCGGCACAGGATGTCGAAAATCTCGTACTTGTCGGTGAAGTAGTAGTACACCGCTGGTTTGGTCACGCCGAGCGCACTGCACAGATCGCTCATCGTCATGCCCGCGTAGCCCTTGGTGTAGAAGAGCTGCGCGGCGGTGTCGAGAATCTGCCGGCGGCGGGCCTCCTGCCGCTCGGCGATATGCGGGCGCGTTGCAGTGGCGGGTGCTTCGGTTTCAGCAGGCGATTGCACGTCAGGATCGGCGGACGCGGCCGTTTTGCGGACGGAGGACATGTCACACATTTTCGCATGCCGTCCGCAAACACGGCGTGGCGTGCACGCATCTTCGGGGCATCGAAACCCTGAACGCTTGACGCATCAAGGACCACCTCAATATGCTTACCGGGCGGTATACAAATCCAAGCTCACGCGCTATCGCCCGACATGACGTTTCGCAAACTGCTGATCGCCAACCGTGGCGAGATCGCCATCCGCATTGCCCGCGCTGCCGCTACGGTGGGCTTGCCCTGCACCGCCGTCTATTCCGAAGATGACCGCGATGCGCTGCACGTACTGCGCGCCGAAGAAGCCGTGCCCCTGCCCGGCACCGGCCCGCGCGCGTATCTCGACGGTGAAGCCATCCTGGCGGCCGCGCGTGCCGTAGGCGCCGATGCCATCCACCCCGGCTACGGTTTCCTCAGCGAGAACGCGGCCTTCGCTCGCCAGTGCGTGCACCAGGGCGTGCACCAGGGCGTGCAGTTTGTCGGACCTGCACCGCGTGTGCTCGATCTCTTTGGTGACAAGGCACGCGCACGGGCACTCGCACACGAGGCTGGCATTCCGATCGTCAACGGCACGCGTGGCGCGACAACGCTTGAGGAAGCGCAAGCCTTCTTTGCCGCGCTACCGCCTTCGCACGGCATGATGATCAAGGCGGTGGCTGGCGGCGGCGGACGCGGCATGCGCGCCGTGCACGATGCGCAGGCGATTGCCGAGGCCTATGCCCGCTGCGTGTCCGAAGCCAATGCCGCATTCGGCAGCGGAGATGTGTACGTGGAAGCGCTGGTGCCAACGCCGCGCCATATCGAAATCCAGATCGTTGCGGACGCCCACGGCAACGTCGTCCACCTCGGTGAACGCGAATGCAGCCTGCAGCGCCGTCACCAGAAGCTGATTGAGATCGCGCCCAGCCCCGCATTGGACGACGCGCTGCGTGCGCGCATTGCCGATGCAGCCGTCACGCTCGCCAAATCGGCTGGCTACTGCGGGATCGGCACGTTCGAGTTTCTGGTGGAAGGTGCTGGCACGCCGCATGCCCGGTTTTACTTCATGGAGGCCAACCCGCGCGTGCAGGTCGAGCACACCGTCACGGAGATGGTGACGGGCGTCGATCTGGTGGTGACGCAACTGGCGCTTGCACAGGGCGCTTCGCTTGCCGAACTGGGCCTCGCTCAGCCGAGCACGCCACGCGGCCACGCAGTTCAGGTGCGCATCAATGCAGAGACGCTCGACGCATCGGGCCAGCCCCACCCCGCCACCGGCGTGCTGACCGCGTTCGAGCCGCCCAACGGCCCCGGCGTGCGCGTCGATACCTGTGGCCATGCCGGCTACCGGCCCAACCCGCGCTTCGATTCATTGCTGGCCAAGTTGATCGTCCACGCACCGGGCGGCACGTATGCACAAGCGCTGGCACAAACGTACCGCGCGCTGTGCGAATTCCGCATCGAAGGGCTGGCCACCAACAAGCGCTTGCTGCAAGACCTGCTGTGCGATGCCGATGTGCAGGCCAACGCCGTGCACACGCAATTCCTCGATGCGAAGCTGGCCGAACTCGCTGGCGACAATGGCGAAGCGCATCCGACCTTGCACGCAACCTCCAGCGCCGCCACCGATCTCGCGCCGACAGAATCGTTCGTCGACGAGCTTCCCGACAACGCTGAACTGCTCACCGCCCCGTTGGACGGCGCGTTGGTCCAGATCAACACAGAAGCGGGCGCCAACGTTGCACGTGGTGACGTGCTGGCCGTGATTGAAGCGATGAAGATGGAGCACGTGATCACCGCGCCGGCCGCAGGACACGTGCGGCAAGTCTGCGCCCACGCAGGCGCCACGGTGCGTGAGGGCCAGCCACTGGTCGTGCTCGAGCGCAGCGACACACAACCGGATGCGGGCGCCAGCGACGCCGATGTCGACCTCGATCACATCCGCCCCGACCTGCAGGCTGTCATCGACCGCCACGCCTTCGGCCTCGACGCCAACCGACCGGATGCCGTCGCGCGCCGCCGCAAGACAGGCCAACGCACGGCACGCGAGAACATCGACCACCTGTGCGACGACGGCTCGTTCATCGAGTACGGCGCGCTGGCCATCGCCGCGCAACGCCAGCGGCGTTCGCTGGATGACCTGATCCGCGCAACGCCGGCTGACGGCATCATCACCGGCATCGGCACGGTCAACGCAGCGCACTTCGGCGATCAGGACGCGCGCTGCATGGTGCTCGCGTACGACTACACCGTGCTGGCCGGCACGCAAGGCACGTTTAACCACAAGAAGACGGACCGCGCGCTGGAACTGGCGCAGCAATGGAAGTTGCCCGTCGTGCTGTTTGCCGAAGGCGGAGGCGGCCGTCCTGGCGATACCGAAACGCAAGGCGTGACCGGCCTCGATTGCCCGACGTTCATCCACTTCGCGCGCCTCTCGGGGCTGGTGCCGACGGTCGGCATCGTGTCGGGCCGTTGCTTTGCCGGCAACGCCGCGCTGCTCGGCTGTGCGGACGTGATCATCGCCACGCGCAACGCGACCATCGGCATGGGTGGCCCGGCGATGATCGAAGGCGGCGGCCTTGGCGTGTACGCACCGGAAGAGGTGGGCCCAGTCAACGTGCAGGCACCCAACGGCGTGATCGACGTACTGGTTGAAGACGAAGCCGAGGCCGTGGATACCGCGCGCCGTTATCTCAGCTACTTCCAGGGCCCGATCGCCGATTGGAGCGCCGCCGACTGCCGCTGCTTGCGCCATGTCATTCCGGAGAACCGATTGCGCAGCTACGACATGCGCGCCGTGATCGAGGCGCTGGCCGATACCGGCTCGGTACTGGAACTGCGGCAGGCCTTCGGCGTCGGCATCATTACCGCGCTGATCCGCATAGAGGGTCGCGCGTTCGGTTGCATCGCCAACAACCCGCGCCATCTGGGCGGCGCGATTGATTCGGCTGCGGCGGACAAGGCTTCGCGCTTCATGCAGCTGTGCAACGCGTTCGACTTGCCGATCGTCTCGCTGTGCGACACGCCGGGCTTCATGGTCGGCCCCGAGGCGGAAAAGACGGCCACCGTGCGCCACGTCAGCCGCATGTTCGTCACGGCGGGCAACCTGCGCGTGCCCTTCTTTACCGTGGTACTGCGCAAAGGCTACGGGCTTGGCGCGATGGCCATGGCGGCAGGCGGCTTCCATGCGCCGTTTTTCACGGTGTCGTGGCCGAGCGGAGAATTCGGCGGCATGGGCATCGAAGGCGCCATCCGCCTCGGCTATCGCAAGGAGTTGGAAGCGGTGGAAGACCCCGCAGCACGCGAGGCGCTGTTCCGCAAAATGGTCGACGCCGCTTACGAGGAAGGCCGCGCGCTGAACATCGCGACCTATCTGGAGATCGACGCGGCGATCGATCCGGCGGATACGCGGCGCTGGCTGCTGCACGGGCTGCAATCGGTGCCGCCCGCACCAGCACGACATGCGCGCGATCCCGCCACGCGCCGCTTCATCGACACCTGGTAGGCGTGTTCAAGAGGCGGCGACCAGCGGGCGTCTAACCCATCAGTCCGCGCGGTCGGTACGCAGCGGACCGTACTCGATGGGCACCCAGGCGAAGGCCTTGCCGTCGCGGCGCACGTGACCCAAGCCGGGGAACGGCAGGTGCGCACCGGCCACCCACAGCTTGTCCTGCGCCGCTTCGTTGAACAGCTTGCGGCGCGAGGCGACGGCCTGCTTCTGATCGACGTCGTATTCGAACGCAACCTCAGGGTGCTGGAACTGCACCGCGTGGCTGTGCACGAGGTCGCCCCACACCAGCAGGCTGTGCCCCTTGGATGCGAACAGATAACCGCTATGCCCCGGCGTATGACCATTGGCGACGACTGATCGCACACCGGCCACCACGTCATCGCCCGGCTTGAACTGCTTGAGCTTGCCAGCCGCCGCATATGGCGCCACTGCAGTACGCGCCATCTGGAAGAACGGTTGCATGTCCTTCGGCTTGGAAGCGGCAATCGTTTCGCTCAGCCAGAAATCGGCTTCCGGCGCGGCCACATAGACCTGCGCGTTCGGGAACGCCGGTTGCCCTTGCGGAGTCAGCAAGCCGCAGGCGTGGTCCGGATGCAGGTGGGTCAGCAGCACGGCGTCGATCTGCTCGGGCTGGTAGCCCGACGCACGTACGTTGCCGGCCAAACCACCCATGGTCGGGCCAAAGCACGTGCCCGAACCGGTATCCACCAGAATGCGCTGGCTGCCCGTGTCGATCAGGAAACCGTTCACCGCCGTCTGCATGCCCGGCGTGTTCGACACGAACATCCGTGCCAGCAGGCTCTGCACAGATTGCGCACTCAGACCGACCAGTGTCTTGGCGGGCAAGTCAACGTAGCCGTCATACAGCGCGGTGACAACGTCGTCGCCGAGGGCCATGCGGTAGTAACCGGGCACTTGCGCGCGTTGTTGTGTGACGGCGGGCGTGGAGGCTGGAGTGGAGGTTGCAGCGGGCGTCGCGGTCTGGGCGTGAACTCCGCCAATCGAAGCAGCCATCGCAACGGCCACAGCAACAGAGGTGAACAAACGCATGTCTTGGCTCCTGTGAAATTAACCACTGCCCCGTTGCAGCGGCGAGCCCGGATCATGCCACTTATCATCCACCCGCGTTGTCGCTATCGGCGGCAGGGGTATTGCCTGAAAACGCACAAGGCCCGACATGCCGGGCCCATTGCTTCACGCCGATCGACCGCGGCTGCGCATCCGCCAGTCAACCGGTTACGTGCTTACTGCACGTGGAACTTCGGTGACGACACGACGGTGCCGCTCACGGTGCAGTCCGGCGTGAGCAGCGCGTTGGTGAACGTCAACGACGAGTTCGGATCGTTCCACGCGGTCACGACCTTGCTCGGGCCACAGCCGCCCAGCAAGAAGACGTTGACCGCCGCATTGTTGATCGACAGCTGGGTCGTGCTGTCGGCCTGGCCCGTCCACGGGTTCGAGCTGCTGGCTGTTCCCGAGATGAGGCCGCACGTCCCGCCGCCGGTAAACGATGTGGACGTGATATTGACGATGCCCGACGGCGTGATCGTGCCGGTGAAGGTCGCTGTGCAATTGGCGCTGATGGAGCCCTTGGACAGCGTGGTCTGGCCGGTGACCGAGAACGGCTCGCCGTTCGGGTTCATCGGCTGGCCATCGACACGCGAAACGGTGACGGCAAGTGCGGGGGTGGCTGCTACGGTGGCAAGTGCGAGTGCAACTGCAAGAGATACGGCTTTACGTGTGCTCATTTATTGCCTCACTAGAACTGACGGTAGAGACCGTCTTAAAAATGCGGCGCAAACCGGTTCCCGCTCGGTTCGCGCCGCGCCAATTAGCCAGGCGCAGACAGCCAATACCCAGCTAAAACTTGTACGACACCCCGAGGAACGTGATGATCGGATTGGCCTTGAGCGTGGTCTTGGTCGTGGCCAGCGTGGTGCCGTCCGCCGCCTTGATCACGGTGGCCGCTTCCGTCTTGAGCGGGATGTACGACACCGTGGCCGTCAATGCCCAGCGCTCGTTGATCGCATAGCTCGCCCCCAGGTTGAAGATGGGCGCCCAGGACGACGACGATTTCCCCTCGACGTGCGTCGGCCCCGGCTTGCCGGCGCCGGCCGCCAGCACGCTACCCAGTTCACGGTTCACCGCGGCCGCAAAGTTCGGGTTCAGCTCGATGTTGGTGAAGAAGCTGTAGACCACGCCCACCCCCGCAAACGGCCGGAACTTGGATTGCGCATGCCCGAAGTACCACTGCACGATGACCCCCGGGCTCCATTGGCGTGCCTTGCGTACGGCAGGCTGGTTGGACGGATCGTCCAAATCGACATGACCAAGTGCACCGGCTGGCCCAGGCGCGCGGATCACGCCATGCCCCGTCAACTTGAATTCGGGGGGCACGCCGGCGATGGTGGTCAGCGCAACGTTGTCGGTAAAGAAGTGCGTGAGGGTGAGGCCCAGTGTGTTGGCATTGCTCACGCGCAACCCGCTGTTGGGCGACGTGAAGCTGCCGGGCAAGCGCAGCGGATCATTGATCGGCGCGTTGATCACGCTGGTGGTGAGGTTGCCGCTCGAATCCTGCGGCATGATGTGGAACCAGCCCACCGTCGCCACGTTGTCACCGGCCTGCTGCGCCATGGCACCTGCGGATGCGCAGGCCACCGCCAACGCGACAGTCAGTTGTTTCATGATGCGTCCTCCTGTTCTTCTGTGCGAGGCGCAGGCCGACGTTGCGTCATCGGTGCCGCGCCCCGTGGCGTGTTGTTCCGGAAACGTCACTGCACGAAGGCGCCGACGGTGAAGTACGGGTTCTTCGTGTCGCTCATGTCCAGGAAGCCGAAGGTCTTGCCGGTGAAGATCAGCTTGCCGGTCGGGGCCGAGCCGGCCGGTGCGCTCGTCTGCGTGGTGCGGATCACGCCGGGCACCGACTGCGTGAAGTCCAGATTCAGCGGGCGCGTCAGCGCTGCCTGCGATGCATTGAACGGATCGAGCAACGTGGCCTGCGTGCCCACCAGCGCAGTGGCGCGATAGTTGAACTGGCTGTCCACGCCCGTGTACTCGCCGTCCTGCGAACCCAGCGCAATGTTCGTGGCAGGCGCCATGATGGAAATGCCCGACTCGTCATCCGCCACCGGTGGGCCCGCTGTCAGATCGGAGTTGGCCGCCCCCACGCGAATGAAGATCGGCACGAGCTGGTTGTACAGCTTGCCCACGATCAGCACGCCCTTGCCCGCCTTGTTGGGGTCGAGCGAGGACACCGTTGCCGGCACCTGCGGCTGGTAGTTCAGCGTGGTGAAGGCCGGTGAATCGCTGCGCAGCGTGAGCTTCTGGTTGACCGTTGCGCTTGATGACAGACACACACCCCCATTCTTCACGCCCAGGTTGTCGCACTCGGTGTAGGTGCCATCCGCGTTGATGGTGAACCGCGCATCGACCGCCTGCTGCGAGAAGCTCTGCGATGGCACCTGGTGATAACCGAGTTGGTTGTAGTTGCCCGCGATCTTGGTCAGATCCGTCTCGGTGTTGGAGAAACTGATGAACGGGTAATACGGGAACGTGGTCCGCGCAATCTTGCCCACGCCGACGATGCCATCGAACTGGATCGTCGCGCCCGGAATCGTGCCGCCCAGAACGCCCTGCCCCAGGAAGAACCGCGCCGGGCGGCTGGGGTCGAGGCTCGCGTTGTTCAGGCGATATGCGCACTGGTTGAGCTTCTCGGTCGGCAGTGCCGTCTCTTGCGTGAGCGTGCCGCTCTGCACGTTGTTGGGCGCGGTATCGCGCGTGGGTGCCACGGTGCCCGTCGTCACGGGAATCGGCGAGGCCAGATAGGTGATCTGGTACGTCATCTTGGTGGTGTCCAATTGCACCTTCACCAGCTCGCCCGAGCCGGAGCCGCCGGTGAACACCGTGTTGTAGTCGATGGCCTGCGGGCACAGGCGCTGGATCACCGGGGGCGGCGGATCATCGCCCCCGCCACATGCTGTCAAAAGTGCCGCCACCATCGGTGCGCATGCGAGCGCGGCCAACCATGTACGCCATTGCATTTGCGTCTCCTCCATGTTGTTGTTCAGACGCGGCGGCGCGCATGTTGCAGGCACAGCCGCCGCGCTCGATTGCGTTGAAGCGCCTCCTTGAAGCGCCTTACTGCACGAATGCGCCCACCGTGAAGAACGGGTTGTATTTGTTGTTGTTCATCAGCATGGCGTACACGTTGCCCACCTTGACGGCCACGCCCGTGTCGCCCGCCTTGAACAACGCCACGTTGCCGCCAGGGCCTTGCGCGTTGAAGTCGTTCTGTGCCGTCACCAGCAACTTGCCGGGCGAGGCTTGCGTGTAATCGAGTGAGAACTGCGCCGTCACCCGTGAGGTGAGCGGATTGATGAACGCCGCGGTGCCGTTCTGGAACAGCGTTGACGTGTAGTTGGCCGCGAGCGTGGACACGGCCGTGCCATCGCTGCAATTGCCCGCAGAGGCATGGAAGAACCCGCCGCTGTACGCGCCCGACAGCTCGGGATGATCCACCGTGGCGTTCAAGCCATTGCCGCTGGCCGGCGCGCCGCTCGGGCCGTTGTTCGTCACCACGCCACATGCCGAACCACTGGTTGCGCCGATGTATCCACCCTTGAGCACATTGGCCGGAATGGCCGTCGCCGGCGACAGAATCGAGATGCCGATCTGGTCATCCGCCACCGAAGCGAGCAGGTTCGCCGCATCGCTATGCGAATAGCCGACGCGGATTACCACCGGCACGACCTGCCCGTTCAGCTTGCCGGCAATCAGAATGCCCTTGGCCTGGCTTGGCGCCAGCAGCACCAGCGGCGACACCTGCCCCACATACGGATACGGCACGCTGCCGCTCGTCGGGTTGCTGACAAACACGTTGTCTTGCGACCCATCGGTGTTCTGACGCCGCGTCCACGGCGTGCCGGTCGTGTGGCAGGAATAGTCGATGCCCTCGGCCGTGCAGGTACCGTCGGCATTCAACGTTTGCGTCCAGTTGACGGCGTCGGGCTGCCAGCCTTGCGGGGCAGTCGTCTGATTGCCCGAGCCCGTCGGCGTGACATGGACACCCACTTGGTTGTAGCGACCGGCCACCTGTGAGAAGTCCGTGACCGTCTCGGAGAAGCCCAGGAACGGATAGAAATCAAACGTACGGGAAGGCACTGCGCCAATCACGACGCCGGGAATCGGCTGGATGCCATCAAACTGGATGGTCGCGCCCGGTATGCCGCCACCCACGATGCCCTGGCCCACAAACAGCATCGGCGGATCTTGCGGATTGACGGTGATGGCATAGCTGTTGTCGTCCGTCTTGCCCGACTGCAGCACAAACGCACAGCGGTTCTGCTCGGGCGTCGGCAAGTTGCTCGGATGGACAAACGCACCGTTGATCGTCAGCCCCTTGCGCGTCGTATTCACCTGTCCCGCTGAGGTCGGCACCGACGACTCGATGAACTGCATCTGGTACGTGTTCTTGCTCGTATCGAACTTGACCTTGATGTACTCGCCGCTGCCCGAGCCACCGGTGTACGTGGTCGAGTAATCCAGCGACGCCGGGCACAGCATGCTCTGCGTCGTGGGCGAGGTATTCGCGCCGCTGGGCGGACATGAACTGCCCGAACACTGCGCCACATCCGACGCGCCCGGATCATCCGCTCCCCCGCACCCGCCAATGAACGGGATCGCCAGCATGCAACTGGTTGCCATGACAACAACGAAATGACGTTGATTACCCACGGTTTCCTCCTTGGGTTTTGAAACGTGTTGTGACGTGCTGTGTTTCGTGCCGGAGAACACCGGCCATATCCCCGCCCGCCGGCATACGACGGCCAGCAGCGCACGATCGGCTCTGTCAGCAGATCGATTTAGAAATCAGCAAAAGCAATGAACGCGTTTGCGACGCGCGCCACTGGCGCGGCACGCCGCCCGGCAAGCGCCAGGGCAAGAAGCAATGTGGTGAAAACCGCCGCTAACGCGATAAATCTGCCGCGATGCAATAACCACGGCGAAAACGATGACGCGCGGGGGCACGCGCAAAGGCGGAATGCTGGAAGGGCCCGTTTTGAATGCGTAACATCCTATGTCTCCGAAGGGGTACGCGACTGCTTATTGACTTATCGTTGTGTGCGCAACTATGGGCTGCGGGCAGTGTGAAGTAAATAGAGATTTCATTCAAAACAATGCCGGCAATCGCCCGCACAAGCAGGCACGGCGCGGTTTGACGGCATTTCAAACGAGGGAATGAAATCGTTTCGTTTGAAGTGTTTTAAACCCATCCCCTGCGTGTGGGGAGAATGTCTGGCTGAGGCGACAATTAGCCGACGATTTCCAATTCGGATATTGTTGCGACGCGCATGGGGTAGCAAAAAACGATCCCGAGCTCAAAACGCATCCAACAAAATCGCCGGACAAAGCGGCGCATCGGAATACAGAGAGGAATGAATGGTGGGCCCCCCGGGAGTCGAACCCGGCACCAACGGATTATGAGTCCGCTGCTCTAACCAAGCATGAGCTAGAGGCCCAGAGAACGGCGCCCTGAGGGAACACGCGGGCAACCGGCAAAAAATTGACCCGGCGGATTAGGCCGGGCCATGTGCGTGATTTTAACCGAAAGTGGGCGCGAACCCACTCCGGAAATCCCGCTTTAGCTCCCTTCCAGGAAGCTCTTCAGCTTGTCCGAACGGCTCGGATGACGCAGCTTGCGCAGCGCCTTCGCTTCGATCTGACGGATACGCTCACGGGTCACGTCGAACTGCTTGCCGACTTCTTCCAGCGTGTGGTCGGTGCTCATTTCGATACCGAAACGCATGCGCAGCACCTTGGCTTCGCGCGGCGTCAGCGAATCGAGCACGTCCTTCACCACGCCGCGCATGGAACCATGCAGTGCGGCTTCGGCAGGGGCCAGCGTGTTCGTGTCCTCGATGAAGTCGCCCAGATGGGAGTCGTCGTCGTCACCGATCGGCGTTTCCATGGAGATCGGCTCTTTGGCGATCTTCATGATCTTGCGGATCTTGTCTTCCGGCATCTCCATCTTCTCGGCCAGCGTTGCCGGATCCGGCTCGTTGCCGGTTTCCTGCAGAATCTGACGCGAGATGCGGTTCATCTTGTTGATCGTCTCGATCATGTGCACCGGAATCCGGATGGTGCGTGCCTGGTCGGCGATCGAACGCGTGATGGCCTGACGAATCCACCACGTGGCGTACGTCGAGAACTTGTAGCCGCGACGGTATTCGAACTTGTCCACCGCCTTCATCAGGCCGATGTTGCCTTCCTGGATCAGGTCGAGGAACTGCAGGCCGCGGTTCGTGTACTTC
>JGI24740J21852_10000457_pt1 | contig 17511 bp, 13 predicted proteins | sample KBSCornC6_FD_21852 | JGI IMG/M metagenome (IMG submission 21852) | reverse complement strand
GTTTTAGGACCCTTTTACAACAAGCCGGCTCCCGGTTTGGTTGATCCGGGTAAATGGTACAATGTTAAAACGCAGCCGGCAGGGAATGAATATGATCTTTATGATTACGGATTGACAGAAGATTACGAGATTAAGGAGGTACGGTAAAAAGAATGGGCCGGCGCCCTGCAGGGCAAGGGCGCTGCCTTGGGACTGGGATTTATGCGGCTGTAAGCCAATTGCCCAAATAAAAAAAACCGGTCCGGTTTTTTTGTACCTTCCACTCATGGATAATACCATACCCATAAAAAATAAAATAAACGCAGATAATCACATAAAAGCCGAGCCTTTCCGGAAAGATATCCGGAAAACAACGCCTCATAAGCATAAACAATATTTTGAGATCATTTTTTTGATCAGCGGCAGTGGAAATCACTGGATAGATGGCATTCAATATACCATAAAACCCAATGTGCTTTTCTTTATTACTCAGGACCAGGTACATAATTGGGATCTGGATACCGAGCCGGAAGGTTATGTATTGATCTTAAAGAGCACCTTTGCCGAAAAGAGCCTGGACAGGGAACTAAAGATGCTGCTGCACAGGATACATGACGCATCATGCCTGTATATGGAAGAACCAACCACGATCCGGCAGATATTTGAATTACTTGTCAGGGAGAATACCGGATCTTCCGAAATGGCCTTTCACATGAAGGAAGGATTGGTAAAAGCCCTGCTGGCAAAAATATTGGACAGTGTAAACATGGAGGTGCGCAGCTTACCGGTAAGAACAGATCTATATAGTTCATTCATCGCATTATTGCATCCCGAACAGCCGGTCAAAATGAAGGTGGCCTATTTCGCCGGGCTATTAAATACAACCCCTCAAAATCTTAATGCCGCCTGCCGCAAGGCCGTTAACCAATCAGCCGCGGGTGTTATGTCCGATTTTATTATGAATGAAGCCAAACGTTTGCTTCGCTACACCAACAAAACAGTATCAGAAATATCGCTCTCCCTGAATTTCAGTGATCCCTCCCATTTTGTTAAATTTTTCAGGCAAAGGTCCGGGCATACGCCACAATCCTACCGCTTACTCCAATAAAAGTACCAAACCATTTTCAAAAGTACCATAAACCCCTCCTGGCTTCGCATAGTTTTACACCTTCATACGGAACAAATATTGTTACAGGAACATGATCCGACTAAACATCCTATGCTTGAGCAGCGGCTGCTTATTGCTGTCAAATATGCTTCCTGCACAGCAACATGGTTTATCTATAAAAGAAGCTATCACTTTAACTGCATCTCAGCAACCGGAGCTTAAAGCACAACAGGAACAGGCCCAAGCCGCAGCATATAATGTGAACCTGGCCCAGAATACATTATTGCCGGAGGTAACGGCTGGTTACCAGGCCGGCTATGCCACCTATAATAATATTACAGGCATGAGCTATCCCGGCTCTTTCCTGCCTATCAGCGGGCCCCCATCGGCCGGTAACTCCTATGACCCGGTACCTGGCACCGTATTATCTGCTTTGCTGAAATGGACCCCGCTCACATTCGGACAGCGGCAGGCTGCGATAGAGAAGGCCGCCGCACAATATAAAGTTGCTGCCAACCAGTATAACGACGCCGTATTCCGGCAACAGTTTGCAGTCATTTCAACCTACCTGGACGCAGTATATCTTATCAGACTGATGAAAAGTTACCAGGGAAGTATCGAACGTACCAGGACAGGGCTGAACCAGTCGCTTGTACTGGCGAAAGAAGGATTAAGACCTGGTATAGACACCACCCAGTTCCAATCATCATTAGCGCAGGCAGAAACGGAGCTGTTAACCCTGCAAAGCAGATACTTTGAACAGGTGATGGCATTAACACGGCTTACAGGCTTGCCCGACAATCCACGGGAGATCCTGCTAACAGATACAGCCCTCATTAGCAGAACGCCGGAGCTGCCGGATACAACCGGCACGCTGGCTGCCCACCCGGCATTCCGGTTATATGAATCCAGGAAGGAAGCAAGCGAAGCCGCTTTAAAGGAAGTGCAGCGTGCCTGGCGCCCCAAACTTGATCTCTGGGCTAATGCATACGCCCGTGGTTCCGGTGTGGCGGCAGATGGAAGCGTGCATAAGGCGGATGGCTGGTCGCTAACCCGTAATAACTATGGCGCCGGCATCCAGTTAAGCTTTCCGCTCCTGGGTTTTGCGCAGATAAATCTCCAGAAGAAACAGTACCGCTCCCTGCTCAGGGCAGATGAAGCCCGGCTGGACCAGGTAAAGCTGGACCTGCAGAAACAAAAAGAAACGGCCCGGTTCAACTATGATCAGCATCTGTTGATCATACAACAATCATTGGTGCAAACACAATCCGCACAATTTGCTTTTGATGGGCTGAAATTAAGTTATGCGAGCGGGTTGATAGATTTTACCCGGCTGATGCAGGGGCAATATGAACTACTGAAGGCGGAAACTTCCCAGGCCGGCGCTTTCCTTCAGATCTGGCGCTCCTTACTGGATCTTTCAGTGGCCAATGGTAACCTGAACACTTTTATAGATACTTTGAAATAACGGTATGAAGTTAATTATCGCGGCATTACGGCATCCTGTAACGATACTGGTAACCGTAATTGCCATTCTTTTCTTTTCATTTCTTTCCATCCGCAATACCAAAGTGGATATCTTCCCAAAACTGGGCCTGCCGGTGGTATACGTAGCCCAGCCTTACGGGGGCCTCTCGCCCGAACAGATGGAAGGTTTTGTTACTTCCTATTACGAGTATCATTTCCTGTATATCACAGGTGTCAAATATGTAGAATCAAAAAGCATTCAGGGTGCGGCTATCCTCAAAATAGAATTTAATGAAGGTACTGATATGAGCCAGGCGATGGCAGAAGTTGTGGGGTATGTGAACCGCGCCCGCGCTTTTATGCCACCCGGCACTGTTCCACCTTTTATTACCCGCTTTGATGCAGGCAGCGTACCGGTAGGGCAACTGGTATTTAGTTCTGAAACCCGTTCACTGAGCGAAATATCCGACCTGGCATTATTCCGGGTACGCCCGATGTTTGCTACTTTGCCCGGCGTTTCGGCTCCGCCGCCGTTTGGAGGTAACCAAAAAACAGTACTGATCACAGTTGATCCGGAAAAGTTGCGCGGACATAACCTCACACCCGACCAGGTAGTGCAATCTCTTACAACATTTAACAGTATTGCTCCTGCAGGCAACATCCGCATCGGGGATACTACCTATATCACCCCGCAGAACAGCATGATAGAAACCCTGGAAGAGCTGCAGAACATGCCCCTGCAGCTTGGCGCCGGGCCGGCGATCTACGTAAAAGATATTGCCAGTGTGAGCCTGGGCGCCGATGTAACCACCAGTTATGCGCTGATCAATGGTAAACGTTCTGTTTATATTCCGGTAACCAAAAGGGCCGATGCATCTACGTGGGATGTTGTGCAGCGCGTGAAGGCCGCTTTACCCGATATGCAGGCGGCCATCCCGGAAGATATTAAGGTAACCTATGCGTTTGATCAATCAGGATATGTGATCAATGCTTTGAAAAGCCTGCTGCTTGAAGGCGGCGTGGGCGCCATCCTTACGGGCCTGATGGTATTACTGTTCCTGGGCGACCGCCGGAGTGCGCTTATTGTGATCATGACCATCCCGCTGGCATTGCTATCTTCTGCTACCCTGTTATACCTGGCCGGTCAAACCATCAATATCATGACCCTGGGAGGCCTGGCATTATCAGTAGGTATTTTGGTAGATGAGGCCACTGTTACCATTGAGAACATTCACCGGCATATGGAGCTGGGGAAAAGCAGGGCAAGGGCCATTGCAGATGCAAGCAGGGAAATAGCCGGGGCCAAACTGCTGATCCTTCTCAGCATACTGGCTGTTTTTGTTCCGGCCCTTTTTATGAATGGAGTGCCTAAGGCTATGTTCATGCCACTGTCCCTGGCGGTTGGTTTTGCAATGATCGCTTCCTTTCTTTTATCACAAACTTTTGTGCCGGTAGTTTCTAACTGGGTGCTGAAGGAGCATGTGAGAAGTGGTAATCAGAATGTTTTTTTTGCAAAAGTAAAAGCGCAATATAAAGCAAGCGGCCAGCGGCTCCAATCGGGGTCCGGCTGGATCACCGCCCTGTTCCTGGTTATATCTGCAGGTTTGATAGTGCTTTTATTATCCGTTACCGGAACAGAACTTTTTCCGCCGGCAGATAGCGGTCAAACGCAGATCCGCCTGCGTATGCCGGTGGGCACACGTTTTGAGCGCACAGAAGATGCTACCAGGAAACTCCTGTTGTTATCAGACAGCATCGTGGGAAAAGGCAACACGGAGATCTCCTCCGCGTTTGTTGGTACACAGCCATCCAGTTACCCGGTTAACTACATTCACTTATGGACGGGTGGCCCGCATGAATCCGTAACCCGGATCAAAATAAAGAGGGGCGTTATTCCTGTTGCTGCTTTCAGGGAAGCATTACGTGTAGCCGTTGCCAGAGAGATGCCTGGTGTAAAGATCTCCTTTGAGCCGGGTGATATGGTTGAACAGGTGCTGAACCTTGGCAGTACTAACCCCGTGGAGATTGCAATAATCAACAGGAACCTGGCCGAAGGCAGGAACATTGCCCGGCAATTGATGCAAAAACTGGCCGCTATACCCGCCCTGCGTGATCTTCAGATAGCCACTCCCCTGGACTACCCTGCTATTAAACTTGAAGTGGATCGTGTTAAGGCAGGCCAGTTAGGAATAACAAGTGAGCAGATCGCAAGGTCCACAACAGCCGCTACCTCTTCCAGCCGCTTTATTGCTCCCAGCTACTGGCTGGATAAAGCAAGCGGCACCGCGTACCAGGTACAGGTACAATACCCTGAATACCGTATGAACAGTACCAGTCAGCTGGAAGCCATTCCCATTTCAGGCGGCGCAGGCAACACACATTACCTTAGTGAGGTAGCTACATGGAAACATATATCCGTACCAGGCGAATACGACCGGCTGAACCAGCAGCGGTATATAATTATTACGGCAAATGTGCAGCACCAGGATCTGGGCAGTCTTTTCAAACAGGTCAGACATGCGATTGACGGATTGGGGAAGCTGCCGGGTGGCGCAAAAATAGTGATGCGCGGACAACCAGACCTGCTGCAGCAAACGCTGTCAAGCCTGCAGGCCGGTATACTCATAGCCGTAGTGGTGATCTTACTGGTGATGGCCGTCTATTTTCAATCCTTCCGGATCGCATTATGTGCCTTATCTATTATACCGGCAGTAATTACCGGCTCCCTGTTCTTTCTTTTTATTACCGGCCACTCCCTGAACATTCAATCTTATATGGGCACCGTTATGGCTATAGGAGTGGCTATTGCAAATGCGGTGCTGTTCATTACCCATGCAGAGCAGCAGCGAAAGCAGGGCATTCCCGGCGCCCATATGGCTGCTGCTGAAGCACGCCTGCGGCCTATCCTGATGACAAGTCTTGCCATGATTGCAGGGATGGTGCCCATGTCGCTGGGTATTGGAGAAGGCGGAGATCAAACCGCCCCTTTGGGTATAGCCGTGACCGGAGGATTGATATTTTCCGCCGTTAGTGTGTTGTTCTTCCTGCCACATGTTTACCAGCTGCTGGCTGGCCGCAGATCTTATCAGCCGGTGTCCCTTGACCCGGATGATGAAAACAGTAAAACTTATGATAAACAATAGTATGCGATCCATTTTCACAATAGCAGCATGCCTGCTTTTTGCTGCCTGCGGCAATAACGGAAAACAACCGGAAGCGGCTGCGCAAGGCACTGTGCAGGATACTGTTGCAGTGTTTATCCTGCAACCGGATACGGCCCGTAAAACGGTGGAATTGCCGGCAGAGCTGTTGCCCTATGAACAGGCAGCCCTCTATGCCAAAGTGCAGGGATTTGTACGGGTGATGAAAGCAGACCTTGGAGACCGGGTAAAAAAGGGACAGACCCTGGCGGTGATCGAAGCCCCTGAGATCGACAGCCGGTTTGCTGAATCAGCTGCCGCCCTGCAATCTGCAAAAGCAAAATGGGCTTCCAGCCGGGATAATTTTGAACGCCTGTACCGGGCCTCCCAGGCAAAAACGCCTGGTATTGTTGCCCCGGTTGACCTGGAGCGCAGCCGCCAGCAGATGCTGGCAGACAGTGCAACCTACGAAGCAGCCAATAAACAATCCCAGGCATATAAAGCAGTATCCGGGTATCTGTATATAACGGCACCCTTTGATGGAATTATTACTGCCCGGAATGCCGATCCCGGGGCCTTGGTAGGAACCAATGCCATGTTACTCACCATCCAGAATAACCGTATGCTTCGCCTGAGAGCTGCAGTACCGGAGATCTATGTGAATACTGCTGCGGCGCTTGAAGAAATTGCCTTCAGGGTAGATGCATATCCCACGCAGTCATTCAGGGCGGTATTATCCCGGAGGTCAGGAGCAATAGACCCCACAACACGTACAGAACTATGGGAGTTTAAAGTGGATAACAGCCAGCAATTATTAAAGGCCGGCGCCTTTGCCTATGTGAAGATCGGTATGGTGCGTCAGGGAACCTCTTTTGTTATACCACCATCTGCCATTGCCACCAGCCAGGAAAGGAAATTTGTGATCAGCGTAAGAGATGGAAAAGCCCAATGGCTGGATGTCAGACAAGGAATGACCACAGACAGGGGAATAGAAGTTTTTGGGGAACTGCGCGCAGGTGATACCCTGCTGATAAAAGCTACTGACGAACGTAAACCGGGAACCACCGCATTCTGGAAACTTTAATAACAGCATTTTATATAAAGACCCGCACAGTGCGGGTCTTCTTTTTTTATTTCATAATAGCCTATCTAACCACCATGCCGTTTATCCCTCCCACTATCTCTTTCAGGCTTACCGGCTTTTCATTTTTCCAATAGGTGGCAATGCCATCAAGATAGCCAGCTACATAAACATCATTGCCTGCTATAGTGATCACCTTTACCCCGGCGCCTGCGGTTTCGTTCCCGGTGGTTAGCTGTACGGCCGTCCCATTTTTCCAGCAAACAACAATATTGGCGCCGGCCTGATTCCTGGTGATCCCAGCCACATAAACATCATTGCCGGATACGGCAATAGCATCTGCCCTGGCGCCACCCGGAAGCATAACAGGTTCACTATTCTTCCAATACATGGCAACTTCTTCCCCGGCTGAATTAATTGCAAAACCTGCCACATAAACATCATTGCCGGATAGGGTAATAGCATGGGCTTCTGCACTCTTTTTACCGTCGCTCAGCGCTTTTGCGTTCCCGTTCTTCCAGCAGGTGGCCACATATTCTCCCTCATCATTTGGCTGGTAACCGGCTATATAAACATCGTCTCCGCTAACGGCAATAGCACGTAATTTAGTGTCTTCACCCAACGAGGTGGCCTTTCCATTTTTCCAATACATTGCCTGTTTACCGTTATTTCCAATCACATGTACGTTGGGGCCGGATACACTAATGCCTTCTGCTTTTGCATATGTTTTCCCGTCAGTGAGCGTGACCGCCTGCTTATTTTTCCAATAGGTTGCAACAGGTTCTCCTGCTGCGTTATCCTGATAACCGGCTATATATTCATCATTGCCGGATATAGTAATGGCAGTTGCTCCTGCATTTGTTTTACCATCCGTTAACTGGATTATTTCCCCATTTTTCCAATAGGTGAGGCCTGTTCTTGTGCCTGAATAATCATCATACACCAGCAATAGCGAGGGAGAGGATTGGGCCTGAAGCATGGAGGTAGTGGTCAATAATAATAGTAATGTGCCTGCCAATTGTTTAATCTTTCTGATCATTCTTTACTTTTTGAGTCTTTTATGCGATGAAAAACAATCCTCAAAAATAGATGGCCGGTGTGGTTCTCCGCATTTTTATGCGACTACAGATCTACTACAGTTGCTTCCAATAGGTGGCTACAAAGCGTCTACATGTTTTATTAACGATTAACAAATAAACATTTAGGAAGTATATTATTCTATAATGCATTGTAAGTCATTTCAGGAATACGCTGCTTAATCCGGTTATTATTTTATCTTCATTCCATATTTGAAATGACCCTTACCGGTTTAACCATATTAGATGCCTTTTACAAAATATTAGCCTCTCCCGCTGTAAGTACCAGGAGATGTTATGTGACGGATAATGATCTTAAATGAATAACCTTCTATACCGGGTCTTTTTTTCCGCCATCACCCGGATGGTACTGGGTATCGCCCTTTTGTTCACAGACCCCTTGTCTGTAACGTTCCGCTACCTTATTATGATCATCGTTTTATTACCGGTGATAAGGTATATTGTTCATGAGCGGCAGAAAACGGAAATGGATGTTTTTTTTACCGGCTATCCGAAGCTGGGGATCATAAGCCATGTTTTTATCACCATGGGTATAGCCACGCTATATGTGTTTGTATTGGCACATGTGCTCCAGATATACACCACTTCCTATTTCTGGTGGATACTTATCATCATTGCACCCGTGATATGCTGGTACCTGTTGTTTGGCAAGGACGCCACTCCTACAGAAAGGCATGAACATAACAGGCGGGCATTGCTGCGAACACTGGCCTTTTACATGCTTCCTTTTTTCTTTGCCGTCAATTATGCATTCGACTTCTCCACCCCCAGGCATACAAAATATTATATCACCCACAGCGATCACACCACTTACACCAGCTATGATCCGGATATCAGCGAAACGGAGGTATATTATTTTTACCTGCTGCCCACCAGCAGCATGACCGGGGCTTCCCACTGGCAGACCGTTTCCCCAGGTGACTACTATAGCGTCAAAAGCTACGGCCATTATAATGGCAGGGATAGTCTAAACTACCTGGTAATGGATAAGTGGAAGGGCCGTGACAGCGCCTCTGTGCCTTTCAGGGAGCGATTCCAGCTGCTGTTGCTCCGTACAGACACTATGCCCAGCCGGCAAACTGTTCCCTACCGGTTATACAAGCGGTTTGAAGAAGGGGACTATCTGAATAAAGAGGAACACCGCGGCCTGTTTGGGATTAAATGGGTTAGCTATCATTAATTTTAGCTGAATCCAATTGTAAAAGGTTGTTAATTCAGCCTTTTGTGTGCTATAGACAATGCTGACGGGGATCTAACTTGCTCAAATACAATACAAAGCCATCAGGCCCTCATTTTTTTCCGGATTTCGCAAATCTTTTTCCGGATCGGATTACCTACCCCTCCTATTCCGCCGGACCTTTGCGCCTTGAAACGATATCACTACAGAATGAAGTATTACTTATTATCAGCCCTCTTTTTATTATGCACACTGGTGGCCGCCGCACAGGAAAAGACCGGCACCATTAAAGGAAAGGTACGTACTGCAGACGGGCAGCCGGCCGGATTTGTAACCGTTGGTATTGCCGGCACCAAAATAGGCGCTATTACTACTGAAAGCGGCGCCTACCAGCTTGACCGCCTGAAACCGGGCGCCTACACCGTGCGCACCAGCGCCGTGGGCCTGCTGACACAGGAAAAAAACGTAACCGTAATTGCCGGTCAGATAGTGACCGTTGAAGATATTAAGCTGGAAGAATCTGCCTCCAAACTGAAAGAGGTGGTAATTGAAGGACAAAAAACCAACTATAAACCCAGCGAAGTTTCCAATACCCTGCGTTTAAAAACATCCCTGCTGGAAACACCTCAGAACATACAGGTGATCAGCGGCAAGCTGATTGCCGACCAGCAGATCACCGATATGCTGGAAGGCGTAACCCGCAATGTGAGCGGCGCTACCCGTGGCGAACACTGGGATAACTACGCACGTATTTATATGCGCGGCTCCAACATCCCCGCCTTCCGTAACGGTATGAATGTAACTATGCCCTTTGGCCCGATGACGGAAGATATGAGCATGGTAGAACGTATTGAATTTGTAAAAGGCCCTGCCGGTTTTATGATGGCCAATGGGGAGCCCGGCGGTTTCTATAACGTGGTAACCAAAAAACCAACCGGCATTACCAAAGGCGAAGTAGGCGTTACTTTTGGTAGCTACGACCTGTACCGCGCCACCCTGGACCTGGATGGTAAACTGAGCAAAGACGGCAAGCTGCTGTACCGCCTGAACCTGATGGGACAATCCAAAAACTCTTTCCAGAAATATGACTACAACGAGCGCTACTCTATAGTGCCGGTGCTTACCTATAAGCTGGACGACCGTACTTCCCTGACTGCGGAATACACCTTCCAGTTTTCCAAAGTACAGATGATAGGCGCTAACTATCAGTTTTCCCGCAAAGGTTATGCTGACCCGGATGTACCGCGCAGCTTTACCACCACCGCGCCTACCCTGCCCCCTTCCAAAACCAATGATCACAGCCTGCTGTTAAACCTGCACCACCAGATCAATGACAACTGGAGCGTAACGGCACAGCTCATGTATGAGAACTATAAGCTGAGGGGCAGCTCTGTATGGCCTGGCGTACAACCCGATTCCGCCGGTTACATGCAGCGCGCCATGAGCATTTGGGATGTGGACGCCGAAAACAAGCTGGGACAGATCTATGTAAATGGCGAAGCCCGTACCGGCAGCGTAACCCACCGCCTGCTGGGAGGTATTGATATGGGCGATAAAAAGAACTATTCCGACTACGGCCAGTTCAAGTACATAGATGCAGCAGCCACTTTTAATATCTATAACCCGCAATACGCCGCTACTGCAGATATTACGCCCTTTGACCACAGCATTCCCGTAAGCCAGCGCAGCGGGGCCAATACCTCCGTCTTCAACACCCTGCAGTCTTACAAAGGCATTTACGTACAGGATGAGCTGCGTTTCCTGCAGGACCGCATCCGCCTTACGCTGGCCGGCCGTTATACCTATTCAAAAGACAATGACGGTTCTGAAGTGGAATCTAAAAAATTTACACCGCGTGTAGGCTTAAGCGTAAGCCTGGACCGCAATACTTCCGTATATGCGTTGTACGATCAGGCATTTGTACCTACTGCCGGTTATGACAGCGCTAAAAGCCGCTCTTTTGTACCGGTTACCGGCGACAACGTGGAAGTAGGTTTAAAACGCGACTGGTTTGGCGGCCGCTGGAACAGCACCCTTTCCGCCTACCGCATTTACCGCAACAATACAGTAACCGGCGATCCGAATAATATTAACTGGTCAACCCAGCTGGGACAAACCCGCACACAGGGTATTGAGCTGGATATCCGCGGCCGCATTGTAAAAGGGCTGGATGTAACCCTCAACTACGCCTATACGGATTCCAAGATCACCGACGATACCAATAAAGGCAATATAGGCCAGGCCACACCCGGTACTGTCCGCAACATTGCCAACGGCTGGTTATCTTACCGCCTGGAAGAAACCAAGCTGAAAGGTTTGGGTATTGCCATCGGCGCACAATACCAGGGCGGCCGTTTTGCGTGGTACTCTTTTACGGGCGAAACCCCGTTGGAAGATTATTTCCGGATGGATGGCAGTATTTCGTACCAGGGTTCCCGTTACAGCGTTAGCCTGAACGTGAACAACCTGCTGAGCAAATACCTGTACTCAGGATCTATCCTGAATGATGGTGCGCCGTATTACTTCTGGATACCGGAAGCGCCGCGGAACTTCCGTTTGAATGTAGCTTACAGATTTTAAAAATAAGAAGGGCTGACCTAAACGGTCAGCCCTCTTTCATTGTGCCCCCACGATTGCAATGTTGTTCTACGCTGTAATGCGTTTTTTTAGCTGTTCTATATAAAACACGATAGTGATGTTTGAAATAAAAAACCGGCGCCCCTACATAACCGCCCCCATCTTTTTCCTAGTACCATAAGGAGCGCCGGCAGCATTCCACCCCAGTAAACAATAAAAATTGGTTTTGTCCCCCTGTTATATTTTTCCTCTGATTGTTTCTCTTTTTACAAATTCCTGCCGGATGGCTGCAACGACCGGCTGTGCAACGGTACATTGCAGCGCATTCCGTACAGTATTTCATTTCCACGCTACTGCGCTGGATCAGGCATAGGGCGGGCAGACCCACTTTGAAATAAATTCCACATCTTTAATGTTGGCATAGGTTACGATACACACAGTTGGCGCCAGGGAGTTCTTTCGCCCCTCCAGATACTCAAATGTTGCCGCTCCGCTGGCGCCCGGTGTACTCCTAATGTTGTAGGTTTGGCTGTTGGTGTATAGCCTGTCGGCCGTTTCTTTGTAAGTGTTGCCGGTATTAGCCGGCGTGGCAGAAGTTAGTGATCCTGAATGAAGCGTGCTAACGTATACAACGGGACTTATATTATCATCCTCCAATTTGGAGCTGGCAAGCAACAACACGGTGTTAATAGTGAGTGATCCGTCATAAACAAGCACGCTTTTAATCTTCATAATATCTTGCTTTAAACCGGTAACATTACTCAATCATCTCTTTACTTCATCTGTAACTGTGGTTACTATCTGTCGTTCTTTCTGATACAAAGATGAATTAAATGTGAACACGGCTTTTAATAATTGGGGTGAATGTGCTGGTTTCTGTGGTATTCCATTTTAAAGCAAGATTAAATTATTCCTGACACGAATAATTACAAACATACCAGCTATGTATTAATATCCGTAAACGCAATGCAGCAGGCAGTTCTAGCGGTTCAGCAGGTGCATAAACTCATCTTCATAGTTATTGCTTAAAGGCACTTCTTCCCCGCAGTGCAGTACGATCATTTTGTTACGCACGCCAGCTACCTGCGATAGTGGTACTATAAAGGAACGGTGCACGCGTACAAATACAGGAGCAGGTAATTTTTCCAGGATGGCTTTCAGGGTCATTCTTACTATTATGGGGCTCTTATCTTTCACGTGGATCTTTAAATAATTATCCAGTCCCTCCATAAAAAGAATATCGGAGAAATGAATTTTCACCAGGCCATAATCCACGCGCAGGGTAATATGATCATTACCGGGTACTGCGGCCTTTTGCCGTAGCTCATGCGCTATATTTGCTTTTTCTATGGCTTGCGCAAAACGTTGCAGGGTGTAGGGCTTTACCAGGTAATCCACTGCGCTGAGGTTATAGCTTTCCACCGCGTATTCACTAAAGGAAGTGGTAAAAATAACCATGACCCGGGCGGGCACTCTTTTATAGAAATCCAGGCCGTTTACTGAAGGCATGTTAATGTCCAGCAACAGCAGGTCTACCGGGTATTTTTCCAGGTATTCAAAAGCTTCTCCGGCTTTAGTAAAGGTTTTTTTCAGGTCTACAGTAGGAATATTCGCGCAAAAACCTTTAATAATTTCCAGCGCTGGGGGTTCATCGTCCAGTGCAATAGCAGTTATCATAGCAGTTCCATTATCAGTGTCACCAGGTAGTGATGCGCATCCTCTGTTATTTCGAGCTTATGTTTGCCGGGATACAACAATTCCAAACGTTCTTTGGCATTGTGCACCCCTATTCCGCTGGAAAATGAATGCTGCGGTAACACTACCTTATAGTTATGCACTGATAAATATAAGGTTTTTTTAGACACTTTAATGTGTATGGATACCAGGGAAGCTGCTTCCGGGTTAACACCGTATTTAAATGCATTTTCAATAAAGCTGATCAGGATCAATGGAGCAATGACTGCCGGCGCAATCTCTTCCTGCTCCACGGTATAGCGGATCACTACGGTGTCACCTAAACGGGAACGCTGCAGCTCAATATAATTTCCCAGGTATTCCAACTCTTTTTGCAATGGGATATGCTGATCCCCTGATTCCCTGAACACGTAACGCATGAGACCGGAAAGATGCACGATGGAATCTGCCGTAGCATCATCTTTCCGTACTGCCAATGCATAGATGCTGTTTAGGGTATTGAATAAAAAGTGGGGATTGATCTGCGCCCGGATGGTGGCCAGCTCCGCAGCGTGCAGCGTAGTTTGCTCTTTATACCGGCGGCTTCGGATGCGTAGCGATAAAGAAAAGAACACCACCGCAATAAACAGGAACACCTGGTGCCTGATCTCCGCCAGAAAAGGGCCTGGCGGTGGCGGTGGCGGCGGCAGGCGCGCATCCATTGGTGGATAAGCTGCGGCGCCCTCCAGGAAAGGATTTCTGCCGGTTAAAAGGGAAGGCAGTAAACAGATCACTATAAATCCCGCCAGAATGCTTAACAGGTATGGCAGGCGTTTCTGTTTAAAATAAAGTGAAGGGATTATAATAAAATAATGGAGATAGAAGAACCCCAGCATAAGCGCATTGCCTATAAGATCCCGCTGCATAGGTTTGGAAAACAGGAAGGCTGCCCGGTCCGGCGGACCAGTATATAACCAGATTGGTTGGGTCAGGAAAAGGACACAACCAATTATGTGTAGAATGGCATAGCGGTTTAGCACCTTCATTGCGATGTAAAATGCGGCGATTCTGTGGTTCAGGCTCCACTTTTGGGGTAAATTGTGGAAATGTTGGGGTGTTTGAAATGAACCGGACTAAAAAGGAAAAGACCGCAATAATACGGCCTTAACCTATTCCTCTACTTTACTTAGTCAATTATCGAATGTGCCGCCCGTACCGCACTGGTACAGGGGCTTCTGTAAAAATATCCGGCAATAATTACCAGTACTGCTATTAATTAATTATTCAGCAGCTCATTGATGCACTGGCAAAGCTGCGCTTTTGTAAAGGGCTTTTCCAGGAACATATCTGCGCCCATTTCAATGGCTACATCTTTTGCTGCGGGATCCATACCGGAGATCATAATGATCCTGGTGGCCGGGTATTCCTGCTTCAGGAAACCAATAAAATCCAGCCCAAAGCCATCCGGCAAGCGGTTGTCCAGCAGCACTATGGCCGGCGGTTGCTGTTGAAAATATTCCACAGCATCAGCAATAGTTTTTACATGCTCGATCTCCATTTCTTTGCCATCCAGCAAAAGGTTGATCAGTAAACACATTTCTCCTTCATCCTCAATGATTAAGAGTTTCTGTTTTTGCGTGGTAGCGGTAATAGTATTGGTCATAAAAATGGTTTTCTTATTTTGTAGGGAGTATATATAAAAAATCGTACCAATACCAAGGGGGCCTGGGAACAAAAAAAGCGGCTGCCCATGTACTGGCAACCGCTTACAACTACAGCTATACTAATTACTGATGGAGAACTACAAAGCTTTATACCGGAAGTTGTAATAAGGGAATGCAGCGCCGGTTACCCCATTCTGGTAAATAGAGGAGATCTCAAATGCATAAATAGTGGCGCCGCTTTTCCAGAACAGCGTACGGCCAACTACAGGCGTTACCGTATGACCAGTGCTCCAGCCATAGATGTACCAGCCGGCGCCATTGGCGTAAGCTGCTACTGAAGCCGGCACACCAGTACCTGTTACCTGGTTCATACCAATTACATTGGAGCCTGCGGGGCTGGGCAGCGGGTTGGAGGCAGTGCTCCAGTCAGCAGCAGTTACGGTGCTGAAAGTTTTGTCCTTGAACTTTAAGGAATCGTTGGAGGTAATGTCGCCTGTAGCAATACCGGTGAATTTGATATTGTAGTTGGTAGACGGACCTGCTTCATTTACCGTAAAGCGCCAGTAGAAATTACCATCTGCAGGCTGTCCCTCGCCGGTGGAATAAGCCTGGCGGAAATTCTTTACCGTGTACACGCTACCGTTACGGTAGATCTTGCCGGATGTTACACCGGGACCGGTAATGTTGGCGCTATCGCCATCCGGTATCACAGCCATCAGGCCTACACCGCCCTGGATGGTGCTGAGGGATTGCGGTGCGGCTACATCCTCATTGCTCTTGGAGCAGGAGGCTAAAAACAATGTAAGGGCGCCGGCGGCGGCCAGCGTTAAATGGGTTGCTTGTTTAAAGTTGAACATAAAAATTAGGGTTTTTAAATGAAAAAGAAATGATGCGGGTTTTATAATAACAATAGTGGTTGCTTAATCTGTAACAGTGATCTGGGCGGCGCCATCAAGATTCACATACACCTTTTTCTGTCTGTTCCAGTCCCAGAAGCCAATGAAATCCGTAGTGCGCAGCTGGAAAAAAATGCCGTTATCGTTATAGCTGTTCATCTCATAATTACCGGTGGGAAAATTATCCGGTATGCGGTAAGTGGCGCTGGTGGCAGTAAAGCTGACCAGCTGCAATGTGGCAATTTCCCTTTCTGACCAGTCGGTAGTGGTGTTATAGCCAAATACGCGGCCTTCCTTCATATCAATAAAACCGGCGCCGGTAAAGGTGATCTGGCCTCCATGTTTTAAGGTAATGCTGCCATCTACCGGATTGGCTACCGGCTGCTCATTAGCCGCATACAACACACCAAAAACGGCATTCTCCGTAGTAAGGGTCCTGATGCCGCTATTGATCTTAATGCGGTAAGCACCCGGCTGCAGCGTGTCGCCGCCCGGCAGTTTCAGATCCGTGTAGGGTGTGTTATTGCGGGTAGCAAAGGAAATGGAGATGCGGGTTTCCCTGCCGGCGGTATCTATCAGGAAAAAATGGGTTTGAGCCGTATCCCGTATAATATAGCGGATCAGCCGCCCGTTATCCACCGCCAGGGTACCGCCGCGTACTGCGGAATAAGTGGCTTCATATATTTGTATGTCGGGCTGGTTAATAACCACTTTCAGGAAGTAATCCTTTGTGCTGCCGTCCTGCGCTTTTACCGTGTATTTAGTGCCGGTTTTAAAAGCTACGCTTTCCTTTGCGGCCGGCTGAATAGTGGCCTTTTCTGACAGGGCAATGTCCGGCGTAATGCTGGCGGGCATTTCCAGGTAAGATGGCCAGTAAATAATAATGCTGTCGTTTTCCAGCGCGCCGTTAATGGTTTCCTCCCCTGCTGTTATTTTAAAGGCCTGGATATCTTTAAAAGGAAAGGCGGCGTATTCTGTTTCTTTCTTGCAGGAAAGCCCTGTTATAATAATGCAGCTGAAAACTGCTATGCTTATGTTGCGTGCTAACATGTGATGGTTCAGTTTTTAGTGATGCGGATGGGATACTGCATGGTGGCCACTTTGGCGTAATTGTACACCCGCACTTTATAGAGGCCTGTTTGCGGTATGTTTTTCAGCACATCCGGGATAGTGTAGGTTTGTTTGGCTGCATCATAATAAACGGATACAAACACACCTATGCTGTTCAGGTTATTGGTGTTGGTGATGCTGAGGTCCAGCGCACCGGGTATTTCTTTTCCGGCTGCATCTACCAGCATTACTTTCATGAGGTCCAGGTTTTCCGAAAACCCTTCGCCAATAATATTAAAGCTGAAGGAGGATACTACCTGCGGGGCCATTTCAATGGTAAATTCCGCAGGGGTTGCTGCATCCGGGCTTAGCTCCTGCACTACCATGGCTGGCTGCTGCACGGCCAGTTTCAGCGTATAGGTTTTAACGGTACCATCTTTACCGGTAACAGTGTATTTAATATCGCGGCCATTGCGCAATACCTCCGGCACGTCTTCTATTAATGTGCCGGTAGCCGGTTTTAGGGTAGCACCTTCTGACACGGTGATCTCCGGTTCCAGGATGGTGAGCTGTTTATAGAACGGCAGGTGCAGGGGAATGG
>JGI24740J21852_10000455_pt1 | contig 17518 bp, 18 predicted proteins | sample KBSCornC6_FD_21852 | JGI IMG/M metagenome (IMG submission 21852) | reverse complement strand
GAACGCGATCGTGCTGATCGACCTCATCAACGAGTACCGCCGGAACGGCTCGGGGCTCGACGATGCGGTCGTGCACGGGGCGCGTCTGCGCCTGCGGCCGATCATCATGACCGCGTGCGCGACGATCTTCGCGCTCATCCCGATGGCCCTCGGCATCACCGGCGGCGGGGCGTTCATCTCCCAGTCGCTCGCGATCGTGGTCATCGGCGGGCTGGTCTCGTCCACGGTGCTCACCCTGCTGCTGGTGCCCGCGCTGGTCGTGCTCTACGAGCGCCGTGGGGATCGCAGGCAGGCGCGGAGGGAGCGTCGCGAGGCCCGTCGCCATCGCCGCAGCGCCGGCGTCGAGGTGTTCGAGAACGGGCAGGATCCGGCGTCGTCCGAGGCGGAGAAGGTCGCCGCGCTGCCGCTGAGCGCCGGGGAGCCCGCGTCACGCTCGTCGCGCACGACCGCGGACCGGGCGGCCTCAGCCGACCCGGAGGACCGTGGGAGACTGGCGACGTGACCGACGGCTCCGCGCGCGCCCTGGATCGCGCCGCGTCGCGCTGGCAGCGCCATCCGCACTGGGCCGACGCTCTCACGACGCTCAGCTGGGTCGTGCTGACGGTCGTGCCGATGCTCGGGACGGCCCCCGCGGAGGACCCGGTGGTCGTGCGGCCCGGCGGAGTCTGGGGCATCGGCCTGGGACTCGTGGTCGTGGCGATCGTCGCGACCGTGATGGTGCTGTTCCGCCGGCGCAACCCGATGCTGCTGTACCTCGTGACGCTGACGCTGCCGCTCGTACTGCTGCCGTTCTGGCTGGATGTGGGAGCGTTCGCCGTCGCCTACGCGGTCTTCGCGATCGCCGTGTACGACCGGATGTCCCGCGCGTGGATCGCCGGCGCGATCGCCTATGCGGTGACCCTGGCGCTGGGCGGTGTCCACCTGCTCACCGGGTTCGGCTTCGCACCGGTGAACCGTTCGGGCTCGCGGCTGGACACGGCGTTGTCCTGGGCGGCGTTCGATCTGCTGCTGCTTCTGGTCGCACTGCTGTGGGGGCAGAACGCGGGAAACCGCCGCCGGTACGTGGCGGCGCTCGTGGAGCGGGCGCGGATCCTCGAGCACGAGCGTGATCAGGAGGCGCAGCTCGCCGCTCTCGCCGAGCGGTCGCGCATCGCCCGTGACGTGCACGACATCGTGTCCCATTCGCTGAGCGTGATCGTGCGGCTGGCCGACGGCACGAGGGCCGTCTTCGACGCGGATCCCGACCGAGCGCGCGAGGCGGTGGGCCAGATCGCCGGGGTGGCGCGTTCCTCCCTCGACGAGATGCGGCGGGCGATCGGGGTGCTCGAACGGACGAACGGGCAGGAATCGACGCGCAACGGCACGGGGCTGGAGGACCTGCCGCGCCTCGCCGAGGTCTACCGGGGGATCGGGCTGCCGGTGCGGCTGGATCTCGACCTGGGGCGCGCGGAGCAGGCGGTCGGCACCGGATCCGCGTCCGGCGCTGCGCAGGGGGTCCCGGCGGGTCTGCAGATGACGGTGTTCCGGGTCGTGCAGGAATCCCTCACCAACGCGCTGCGGCACGCCGAGACGCCGACCCAGGTGAGGGTCGAGGTGCGGGTGACCGCCGAGGCCATCCACGCCGAGATCCGGGACGACGGCGCGACGACCCCGGTCGCGCCCGAGGGTGCCCGCGCAGGGCACAGTGCTCCGCCGGAGCGTGTGCGCATGGAGGGATCCGAGCCCACGGTGCCTTCCGGCCGCGTGGGCCGGGGCCTGCTCGGGATGCGCGAGCGCGCCGCCCTCTACGGCGGTGCGCTCGAGGCCGGACCGGCTGTGCCGCGGGGCTGGGTCGTGCGCCTGGCGTTGCCGAGGAGCGCGTCATGACCGCGATCCGGGTGCTCATCGCCGACGATCAGGCCCTGATCCGCGCCGGTCTTGCGATGGTGCTGGGCGCGCAGCCGGACATCGAGGTGGTGGGGGAGGCGCAGGACGGGATCGAGGCGGTGGCGCTCGCGACCGTGCACCGGCCCGACGTCGTGCTCATGGACGTGCAGATGCCCCGCAAGGACGGCCTGGAGGCGACCAGGGAGCTCGTGGCATCGGGCAGCGGGATCCGCGTCCTTGTGCTCACGACCTTCGATCTCGACGCCTATGCGTTCGGTGCGATCGACGCCGGCGCCAGCGGCTTCCTGCTCAAGGACTCGGATGCGGACGACATCGTCGCCGCGATCCGCGCCGTGGCCGCCGGCGACGCCGTGCTCGCACCAAGGGTCACCTCGGAACTGCTTCGGCGCTTCGGCGTGCTCAGCCGCGCCGCGGAGGACCCCGGCCGCCGCGCGAGGGACGACGACCGCGCCGCCGCCGCGGCGCGGCTGCAGGTGCTCACCGACCGTGAGCGCGAGGTCTTCGACGCACTGGTGCAGGGGCTGTCCAACGCCGAGATCGCGGAGAAGCTCTGGCTGAGCGAGTCCACGGTCAAGACCCATGTCGGCCGGGTGCTGCAGAAGCTCGGCATGCGTGATCGCGTGCTGGCGGTCGTCTTCGCGTTCCGCAACGGCCTGACCGACTCGCAGTGACGGCACCGACTACGCTGAAACCGTGCTGCTGAGCGACAGGGACATCAGGGCGGGGCTCGACGCGGGGCGGATCGGACTGGATCCGCTCGAACCGTCGATGATCCAGCCGTCGAGCATCGACGTGCGGCTGGACCGCTACTTCCGGCTGTTCGACAACCACAAGTACCCCTTCATCGACCCGGGCGAGGATCAGCCCGAGCTGACCAGGCTGATCGAGGTCGAACCGGATGAGCCGTTCGTGCTGCACCCCGGCGAGTTCGCGCTCGGCGCGACCTTCGAACAGGTCTCGCTCTCGGACGACGTGGCCGCGCGCCTCGAGGGGAAGTCGTCGCTGGGCCGCCTCGGACTCATCACGCACTCCACGGCCGGCTTCATCGACCCCGGCTTCACGGGGCACGTCACGCTCGAGCTCGCCAATGTCGCGACCCTGCCGATCAAGCTCTGGCCGGGCATGAAGATCGGTCAGCTGTGCTTCTTCCAGCTGTCCTCGCCGGCGGAGAACCCCTATGGATCCGGTCCGTACGGCAACCGCTACCAGGGGCAGCGCGGCCCGACCGCCTCGCGCTCCTTCCAGAACTTCCATCGCACCGACGTCGGAGTCACCGACGCGGGATCCACCGGAGGCTGACATGACCGCGGACGAGACGGATCCGACCCGGGACGAACCGTCCTCCGCGCCCGCACCGCCCGGTCCGTCGGTCGCGCCGACCCCGTCCGTCGTCCCTGAGCCGCCCGTCCACGATGCGCCCGAGCCCGGGCGTGCCGACGATCCGACGTCGCTCCCGCAGCCGGCACCGCTTCCTGGTGATGCCGATCCGGCGCCTGTGCCCGTGGAGAGCGAAGGGCTGGCGCGGATCCTCGCCGACCCCCAGATCGCGCCCGCCCGGGACGACGCCGAGCTCGCGCGACTGCTCGCCAGCCCTGAGGCGGCAGCGCCCGCGGAGGAGACTCCGGGCCTCGCCGCGATCCTGGCGGATCCCGACCCCGCGCTGTTCGGCGAGCCGGCCTCCGAGGCCCGGTCGGGCACAGAAGCCGCACCCGATACCGCGCAGACGACGGGGCACCCGTCGGCGCCGGGGGCCGCCGTGAGGCAGACCTGGGATTCCCGCCGCGACGCCAAGCCCCCGCGTGCCGACCCGACGCCCGCCGGCATGGTCCTCGCCCGCGACTCCGATCCGGTGCCGCCGACCGGACTGCCGCTTCCTGCGCTCCCGCCGGAGCGGCCAGGTTCTCCGCCGTCGGCCCTCGAGGCGGGTAGAGGCGGCTACCCCGGCCTGGTGGCGCTGGTGTTCCTGATCCTCGTGGTGCTGCTGATCGGTGCGATCGTGCTGATCGCCGTGCTCATCGCGAACGCGGCCTGGCCGTTCCCGGTCGCCGCCGCGGTGCCGGCCGTGCTGCCGCTGCTCTGACAACCGCCGCGATCGAGCACGCCCGGATCCGATCCGGACGATCGGTCGGATCGGCCGGACGCACGGTCGGGCGCCGACCCCCGTCCTGCGCCAGGCTGGAAGCATGACCACCACCGCCCCTGTGCCCACGATCGCGGCTTCCGCCCCGCGCCGGCTGAACTACGGCGCCTTGCTCGCCATGATGGCGACGGCGTTCCTGCTCGTCACGGCGGAGTTCCTCCCCGGCGGCCTGCTCACCGACATCGCGGCCGAGATCGGCGTCACGCCCGGTCAGGCCGGGCAGATGGTCACCGTGACGGCGCTCGCTGGGCTCATCGTGGCTCCGACCATCGGCCTCATGCTGCCCCGCCTGGACCGCCGCTCCCTGCTGGTGTGGATGGCGATCGGCGCGGCCGTGTCGAACCTGATCGTCGCGGTCGCTCCGAACCTGCCGCTGCTGCTGGTCGCGCGCGTGCTGCTGGGCGCCGCGCTGAGTGGCTTCTGGTCGATGTCTGTCACGGTCGCCGCGCGGATCGCCGGTCCGGAGCGCCTGGGGCGGGCGATGATGTTCAACTCGGCGGGTGTGTCGCTCGCCACTGTGGCGGGTGTGCCGGCGGGCGTGCTGCTCAGCCAGGTGCTCGACTGGCGCGGGGTCTTCGGGATCGCCGCGGCGGCCAGCGCGGTGCTCGCCGTCCTGCTGCGGATCCTGCTCCCGAGCGTGCCCGCAGAGGGGGCCGCACGGCTGTCCACTCTGGTCGAGACGTTCCGCCGCCGCGGTATCGGCCTGGGCGTGGTGGGCCACGTGCTGGTGGTGCTCGGGCACTTCCTCGCCTATACGTACATCCGGGTCGCGCTCGAGCGCGTGCAGGAGGGCGGTGCCGCGATCACCGAGGGGACGATCATCCTGCTGCTCGCACTGTTCGGCATCGGCGGCTTCATCGGCAACATCGCGATCGGCGTGATCGTCGACCGCCGCTACCGCACGCTCGCCGTGATCACCCCGCTCGTGATCGCCGGCGCGGTGCTGCTGATGGACGCGATGACCGGATCCCTCTGGGCGATCGGCGTGGTGGCGTTCGTCTGGGGATTCTTCTTCGCCTCGTGGCTGCTGATCGTGAACACCTGGATCGGGCACCGCATGCCGGACCGGCTCGAGGCGGGCGGAAGCCTCGTGGTCATGGGATTCCAGGCGGCGATCATGACCGCTGCCGGCGTCGGCGGCCTGCTGGTGGACGGCATCGGGATCGCCCAGGTCTACGTGATCGGCGCGGTCGTGCTGGTGGTCGGAGCGCTGCTGTTCGGGGTATCGAGCAGGATCAGCGCCCGCGCGGATCGCTGAGCGGAGCAGCGCGCCGCAATTCTGGAGGACGATGGCAACTCTGCAGGAGGATCCGGGCGGATCCATCCTGAGAAGTTGCCATCGTCCTTATTGCGGAATCACGGAAGCGTCCGGGCAGGAGCGGATGCGCCCGAGACGGATCCGGTCCGGGCGCGACAGCGAGCCGGACGTCGTCCGCGCCCGCGCGGATCGCTGAGCGGAGCAGCGCACCGCAATTCCGCGGGCGCGTCAGGCGGTGCGGGCCTCGCGCCACGCCGTCGGGGTCTGGCCCGTGCGGCGGCGGAAGGCGCGACTGAAGCCCTCGTCGGAGCTGTAGCCGAGGTCGCGGGAGATCTCGCTGACGAGGCAGCCGAGCACGAGCCGGTCCTGGGCGGCGCGCATCCGCACCTCGGTCACGTAGCTCGCGGGCGAGGTGCCGAAGGCGGCGCGGAAGCGTTCTGCGAACACCGTCCGCGACATGGCGCCGACGCTGGCGAGACCCTCGACGCTCCAGTCGTTGCCGGGTGCGGCGTGGATCGCGTCGATCACCTTCTCCAGGAAGGGGTCGCTCGTGCGCGCCGGCCACCCCGCGGGGGCGCAGCCGTGCGCGGCCCAGGCGCGGATCACCGACGCGAGCACGGTGTTCGCCATCATGCGGCAGATCACGGCGTCGCCGTCGCGGCCGGCGGCTTCGAACGCGGCGGCGTCGACCGGCAAGGCCGTGAGATCGAGTCCGACCTGGGCGGCCAGCGCGGCCGCCGCCGGCTCATGGTGGGCGAAATCGCGCACGAGAGCCACGTCGGGCAGGGCGTTCGCGATGTGCGCCGCGTGCGGCACCAGCGTGAGGGTGGAGACGAGGATCCGGGTGCCGGGATCGGTCTTCACCGACATCGGCACGCGTCCCGGCGTCAGCATGGCGTCGCCCCGCGCGAGGGACATCGGCTTGTCGCCGCAGCGGGTGTGCACGGCGCCATCGATGACGTACACGATCGACAGCGCGTCACGGTCCAGCGCGATGGTCTCGGCCGGATCCGGCGCGATCCGCACCTGCCGCATCAGCCGCACGTCGACAGCCGAGAGAAGGGCATCGACCGCGCCGCCGGTGGGCGGGATCGCGCCCGGCACGACGACGGCGGGCGTCGTCCTGTCCGGGGCGAGAAGTGTCATGTGAAAGGGAAACCGAGGCCGCGCGGCCTCTATTCCGGCGGCCGGCGGAGGAGACGGGTCCGGCCCCTGCCGCGTGCGCGGACAGGGGCCGGAAGGGGAAGCGGATCAGCCGTCGTGACGACCGCCGTGCAGGTGGATGTGGATCTGCTCCGGCGTGTGCCGGTGGAATCCGCGGCGCGGGCCCATGCCGTGCCGGTGCTCAGCGTGCAGGCGCTCACCGTCGGTGCCGTCGGTGTGTCCGTCGCAACGGTGCTCGTGACGGGAATGCTCGTGGTGGGCGTGCTCCTGACGGAGGTGCTCGCGCTGCAGCCACTCGCGGCCGAAGCCGGGGTGGTCGGCGAACCGGCCGAAGCCGGGGCGCTCGCCGAAGCCCGGACGCTCGCCGCCGGCGAAGCGCTCGCCGCGTCCGAAGCCGGCCTCGCCGTGTCCGAACCCGGCCTCGTGGCGGTGCTCACCGTGGCTGCGGCGGTGGTCGCCGTATCCGCGGTGGTGCCTGCGGTGGCCACGGCCGTGGCCACCCTCGCGGCGCTCGCCGGCGCGACGACGAGGCAGGCGAGTGCCCTCCTCGTAGCCGAGGCTGCGGGCGAGCTTCTCGAGGGAGCCCGTCATCGTGGCGAACTCGTCGGGCTCGAGGGCACCGGCGACCTGCGCGCGGATCTCCTCGACGGCGGTGGTCAGGCGAGCCTTGGCGGCCGTGCCGTCCGTGGTGAGCGCCCAGCCTTCAGTGCCGGGCTCGACCCAGCCGAGCGCGACCAGGCGGCGAACCTTGCCGGCCGGAAGCTCGCGGCCCGTCGGAACGGTGCCGTCGATGACGTTGAGGATCCGCCAGTCGCGGCGGGTGATCCCCTCGTCCTCGAACGCGGTGGCGAACTTGGCCGCCATCAGGCGGTCGACGGCGGTGATCCAGAAGCCGAACGGGCGGCTCCGGTCAGTGGGCGTGTTCTGTGTGTTGTTCTCTGCGGTGTTCATGCGAAGTCCTTCAGGTCTCGGGGCGATGACCGGCTGCTCGGCGCCGTTCGCGGCGGGGCTGCCTCTCCGGACTCTCCGGATCCATGTCATCTGCCATGTATATGCAGTGTGACATGCAATCCGGATCCATGTCAAGTCGCATGTAAAATCGGAGCATGCCTCACGATGCCGAGAACCCGGATCCCCTCGACGCGATCGTCGCGGCGCTCGGCCTACTGCGCGGTCGGGGCCTGCGCCCGCCGCGCGAGCATCGGCACGGGATGCACGATCCCGACTTCGGGCATGGTGGCGACGGATTCCGGGGCCGCGGCGGTCCGCACGTGCGCGGCGCGCACGGAGCCGCGCACGGGGATCCGCGCGCGCGCGGGGCGGGGCCGTGGGACGGTGCTCGCGGCGAGGCGCCTGCGCGGCTGCGCATGCTCGAGGCGCTGGCCCAGGGCCCGCTCAGCGTGAGCGCGCTGGGTGAGGCGATCGGCGTGGATCAGCCGCGCGCATCGCGCCTCGTGCAGCAGGGTGTGGAACGAGGCTGGCTGCTTCGCGAGGCGGACCCGGACGACGCCCGTCGTACCCGCATCGTGCTCACCGACGAGGGGCGGCGGATGGGCCGCGGCATCCGCGGCGACCGGCGCGAGGCGTTGCGCACGGCGATGTCGGCGCTGACGGCCGAGGAGCAGGCCGAGTTCGCCCGCCTGCTGGCCAAGGTCGCCGCCAACTGGCGCTGAGCGGCCGGTCGGTCGCTCAGGGCGCGGCGACCCCGCAGGGTCTCGCGGGGTCCGGCGGGTCCGGCGGGGCTATGCGACCGCTCCGCCGCGAGCCGAATCCGCTTCGGCCGGATCCGCTTCAGGTCGCACTTTCTGCTCTTCGGAGCCGCCGTTCGGCGCAGAAAGTGCGACCTGAGTGGAGAGAGTGCGACCTGAGTGGAGAGATCGCGACCTGAACTGGCCGGGCGGAGGTCCGGGCCGCCGGATGTGCTCTGCCGAGATCGGGCCTGGGGCGCGTCGATCGAGGCATCCTTCCTCGGCCCAGGGCTGACGGCTCGGCAGGTTAGCGTGGCTGTATGCGTTTCACTGCCTTTGCGGCGTACTCGGCGGGGGTGGGCATGGCGGCCGAAGTCATCCCCGAGATGCAGAACAGCGACTACGAGTCCGGGATCGTCCAGATCTGCGACGAGGCCTGGCATATCCGTACCGCGCGTAACACTCCGACCAAGCCGGGCGCCTTCGTCGCGTTCTGGCAACGAGACGCTGAGGGGAGCACGGCGCCGTTCAGCGATGACGATCCCGCTGCGGGTCTGCTCGTCTTCGTGGAGCAGCAGGGTCGGAGAGGGGTGTTCCGGTTCACCGGCGCGCATCTCACGGAGCTCGGCATCACGGCGGGAAGGCGGCCGGGCAAGCGTGGCTTCCGGGTGTATCCGAGGTGGTGCACGGGCTTGAACGTCCAGGCCACGGCCACGCAACGTGCTCAAGCGCCCGCGTTCCAGGAGTTCTGAGCTCAGGTGGTGCTGGTGAGCCGATGGGTTGCGGCGGGCGATACGGCCTAGCGCGAGAGGTGGACGCTGCGCCGCGTCTCCTTCACCGGCAGAAGCAGGAGGAGGCCGGCGAGCAGCACCGCCACGATTCCGAGGATCCCGAACTTCGTGTTGCCGGTCAGCAGGATCAGCACCGTCCAGGCGCCCTGGGCGATCCAGCTCGCCGCCCGCCCCGTCGTGGCGTAGAGGCCGAAGACCTCGCCCTCGCGGCCGGCCGGGGTGACCCGGGCCAGGAACGACCGCCCTGCCGACTGCGCGGGTCCCACGAACGCGCACAGGATCAGGCCGCCGATCCAGTAGGCGATCCGCCCGGTGTCGACCAGGGCGAACACCGCGATGCCCGCGACGCACATGCAGGCGAGCGAGATGAGGATCAGCCGCTTCGGGCCCCAGCGGTCATCGAGACGCCCGGCCAGGATCGTGGACACGCCCGCGATGAGGTTCGCGGCGACGCCGAAGATCACCAGCTCGATGAACTTGAAGCCGAAGACCGTGCTCGCGATCACGGCGCCGAACGTGAAGACCGCGCCCAGGCCGTCGCGGAACACCGCGCTCGCAACCAGGAACCAGAATGTGGTGCGAGTGCTCGGGTTGCGGTAGAGCCCGATCACGTCCTTCACGAGCAGCGCGTACGACGCGAAGAAGCCGACCTTCCGGTCCGCCCGTCCCAGCGACGGCTCCGGCACGTTCAGGAAGATCGGGATCGAGAACGCGATCGCCCACACCGCGCAGCCGACGGCGATGATGCGGAACGGCAGACCGCCGTCTGCGGAGAGCCCGAACCAGTCCGCCATGTAGAACACGATCACCAGCACGAGCGCGACGATGCCGCCCAGGTAGCCGAAGCCCCAGCCGAGGCCCGAGATTCGTCCGACCGTCTTCGAATTCGCGATCGAGATGAGCATCGCGTTCGAGTTCACCGAGGCGATCTCGCTGAACACGACGCCGGCAGAGATCAGCGCGACGCCCAGCCAGAACAGAGACGGCGTCGGGGTGACGAACCAGAGCCCGAGCATGCACAGGATCAGGGCGCCGGTGCCGATGCCGAGCCACAGCTTCTGGCGGCCGGCCGCGTCGGCACGCTGTCCGAGCACGGGCGCGAGCAGCAGGATCGCGAAGCCGGCGATCGTGCCGCCGAGCCCGAGTCCGCTCGTGAGCTCGGCGATGCCGGCGACCTTGGCCGGGTCCTTGTCGGCCAGCGAGGCGAGGTCGGCCGGCAGGAATGCGTCGGACGTCAGATACAGCGCGGTGAAGATGAAGGTCAGGATCACCGAGTGGAACGGCTGCGTCGCCCAATCCCAGAGCGCCCAGGAGTAGATCTGCTTCTTCGGCGCCAGCTCGTCACCGCGCAGCTCGAGGCCCACCACCGCGACGGCTCCGCTGTTCGCGGTCGCCTGGGGTTCGGGATGATCGCCGTTGCTCATGCAGGAAGTCTCGTGCGTGCCGGTGAACGAGAGGTAGCGGCGCGCCGATGCGCGATCCGCGGTCCTGTCGGCGCACTTCTGGTCGGCGGACTCCGTTCCGAACTCAGTCGATCCGGTTGATTCGAGTGCCTGATGCGGCGTAGCGGGCAGAATCGACTGAGTTCGAGACGCCGGACCGCGCCTCAGCGGTGAGGCGCCCGTGGCACGATGAACCCATGACGGGTCGAGTGGTCGCGGTTTCTACCAGCCCGGTGCACGGGTTCAGCAAATCCACGCAGGGCGAGATCGCACTGGTCGAGGGTGTGGGGGTCGCCGGCGATGCCCACGCCGGTCCCACGGTGCAGCACCGCTCGCGGGTCGCCGTGGATCCCTCGCAGCCGAACCTCCGTCAGGTGCACTTGATCCATGAGGAGCTCTTCGGCGACCTGGGTGCGGCGGGCTACGAGGTGGCGTCGGGGCAGCTGGGCGAGAACATCACGACCGGCGATGTGGATCTGCTGGCTCTGCCGGTCGGGACGAGGCTGCACATCGGATCCGAAGCGGTGGTCACCGTGACCGGGTTGCGCAATCCGTGCCAGCAGATCAACGACTTCCGGTCCGGGCTGCTGAAGCGGCTCGTGCATGCCGACGGTGAGGGCTCCGTGGTGCGGCTGGCCGGGGTGATGGGCATCGTCTCACGCGGTGGATCCGTGGTCCCCGGAGATGTGATCGAGGTCGAATTGCCGTCCCCGCCGCACTTTCCACTGACCCGGGTCTGATCGCCCGTGCTGCCCGTAGTGCTCGTGGAGGGAGAAAGCGACAGGCTGGCCCTGATCGCCGCGGCAGAGCTGCGCGGCGACGGTGTCCGGGCGGAGGTGGTCTCGCTCGGTGGCATCACGAACCTGCGGTCCTGGCTGCAGCGGCGGGATCCGGCAGTGCCGGTGCTCGGTCTCTACGACGCGGCCGAGCTGCGGTACGTGCTCGGTGCCCTCATCGCCGCGGGCGTGCTGCCCGACGGCGAGACGGATCCGGCCGCCGTGACGCGCGTCGGCTTCTTCGGCTGCGATCGGGACCTCGAGGACGAGGTGATCCGCGCTGCCGGATCCGATCTGGTGCTGGAGACGCTGGCGACGCGTGGCGAGCTCGCGCTGTTCCGGGTATTCCAGGGTCAGCCCGCACAGCGGGTCCGCTCGATCGAGGCGCAGCTGCACCGCTTCGCCGGCACCGCGAGCGGCCGCAAGACGCGGTTCGCGGCCGACGTGGTCGCCGCTCTCCCGATCGATCGGATCCCGGGTCCGCTCGTGGCGCTGCTCGACGCGGTCGCGGAGGTCGTGGCGCGGGCCTGACGCCGTGAAGCCGCGGATGACCGACCGGATCCGGTGGATCTGGGGGCGGGCGGACGCGGACGCTTCTGGAGCGGGCGCTTCTGCAGGACGGATGCACGTTCCAAGGACGGATTCGCGGATTCCGTCCTACATACCTGCATTACTCCTGCGGAGCTGCGCCCCGGGCCGGCCCGCCACGCGCCGGGTCAGTGGGCCGTCGCGACGCCGATCGAGTCGTGGATCATCACCGCGGCCACCCGCGCCCCGGCACCGGCGGCCACGATGAGCTGCTGCGGACCGGGCGAGGCGACGTCGCCCGCGGCGTAGAGTCCGGGCACGCTGGTGCGGCCCGCGCGGTCGGCAGCGAGGTGACCGTGCGCGTCGAGATCGGGCGCGAGTGCGGGCAGGAACGAGAGGTCGGTCTCCCATTCGGGGCGCACGAAGCCACCTTCGACGGCGTGCATGGATCCGTCGGCGAGGCGGATGCCGGTGAGCGCCCCGCGCTCTCCGTGCAGCTCGGCGATCGAGCTGCGTTCGACCGCGATCCCGGCGGCCGCGAGCTCGGCCTCCTCCGTGGTGTCGACGGTGTCGGCGCCGTTGGTGAAGACCGTGAGCTCCTTCGTCCACCGTGCGATGAGCCGGGCACGCGCGGCGAGGTCCGACGTCTCGCCGATGAGGGCGAGAGGGCGGTCCTGCAGCTCCCAGGCGTCGCACGCCGCGCAGCTGAACAGGCTCACGCCGTAGAACCCGCGCAGGTTCGGCACCTCGGGCAGCGTCCCGCGCAGGCCCGTGGCGAGGAGCACGCGGTGTGCGGCGACCCGCGTCTCGGGCGTACGCCGGCCGATCTCGGCGACGAAGCCGGATCCGTCGGCCTCGATCTGGAACACCCGCTCGCGGGTGCGGATCGTGACGTTCGGGTAGGCGGCGAGCTCTTCGCGCGCGATCCGCCGTAGCTCGTGCGGGGGGATCCCATCCCGGGTGAGGAAGCCGTGCGAGATGAGGGTCGCGGCGTTGCGCGGTCGGTCCGCGTCGACGACGAGCACGCGCGCCAGAGAGCGCGCGAGGTTCAGTGCGGCAGAGAGCCCGGCCGGCCCTCCGCCCACGATGAGCACGTCGTAGACGTCGTCAGTCATGCCCGTCACCCTGCGGCGGGAGAGCGGCGACGACGGGGTGGTCGAACGCATAGGGACCAACCTTGGCGGCGCCGCCCGGGGATCCGATCTCGTCGAAGAACTCCACGTTGGCCTTGTAGTAGTCCGTCCACTCGTCGGGGAGGTCGTCTTCGTAGTAGATCGCCTCGACGGGGCAGACCGGCTCGCAGGCGCCGCAGTCGACGCACTCGTCGGGGTGGATGTAGAGGGAGCGCTCGCCCTCGTAGATGCAGTCCACGGGGCATTCGTCGATGCACGCGCGGTCCTTCACATCCACGCAGGGCAGCGCGATCACGTAGGTCATCGGGCGAGCGCTCCGGTGCCGGAAAGCGCAGAGCGGCGCGAGATCTCCACCTGCTCCTCGCGCGGCACGACCTTGACCCGCTCGCGCGAGTGCTGGTGTGCGGCCCCCAGAGCGCGCTCGTGCGCGTCGAGCTCGAGCCACCCGTCCCACGTGGTCACCTCGACCTCGCGCTCGGCGAGGAGTTCCAGCACGTCGGCGGACTCGGTGGGGGCGACGAGTCGACCGGCCTCGGCGTCCTCGAGCAGGTTCGCGATGGTCTCGGTTGCATCGGACTTGGTGTGCCCGATGAGGCCCACCGGACCGCGCTTGATCCAGCCGGTCGCGTACAGCCCCGGCGTGCCGTCGACGCGGCCGCTCTCGTTCGGCACCACGCCGCGCTGGGCGTCGAAGGGGGCGTCGACGATCGGCGAGCCGAAGTAGCCGACGGCTCGGTACACGGCGGTGATCGGGTACTCGACGAACTCGCCGGTGCCCGAGACGGATCCGTCCTCGGCCGGAGCGGTGCGCTCGAAGCGCACCTTCTCGACGCGATCGGATCCGATGATCGCCACCGGCGCGTGCCAGAAGTGCAGGTGCAGCCGGCGGCGGGCGCCGGTCGATTCGCCCCGGTTCTCGGGACGGTCGCGCCAGGCGTTCAGCGTGCGCAGCATGATCTTCAGCTGGTTGTTGGGCGCGGCGGCCGGATCCACGCCCTCGAAGTCTGCGTCATCGACGAGGATGTCGACTCCGGCGACCTCGCCCAGCTCACGCAGCTCGATCGGGGTGAACTTGATGTCGGCGGGCCCGCGGCGGCCGAACACGTGCACGTCGGTGACGGCGGACGCCTCGAGTCCCGCGAGCACGTTGTCGGGCACCTCGGTGCTGCGCAGGTTCTCCGGCAGCTTCGCGAGGATGCGGGCGACGTCGAGCGCGACGTTGCCGTTGCCGATCACCGCGACCTGCTCGTCCACGAGCGGCCAGGTGCGCGGCACATCGGGGTGGCCGTCGAACCAGGAGACGAAGTCGGCGGCGCCGTAGGATCCGGGCAGCTCGACGCCGGGGATGCGCAGGGCGGCGTCGCGGATCGCACCGGTCGCGAGCACCACGGCGTGGTAGCGGGCCTGCAGCTCGTCGAGGGACACGTCGCGGCCGACCTCGATGTTGCCGAGGAAGCGGATCGTGCGACGCTCGGCATCGACGCCCTGAGCGTCGAGCATCTCGTGCAGCGAGTTCACGATGCCCTTGATACGGGGGTGGTCGGGGGCGACGCCGTAGCGGATCAGCCCGTAGGGCGCGGGCAGCGACTCGAACAGGTCGATCTCGACGGTGCTGAACGTGTCGCCGGCTGCGCCGACGGTGCCGAACGTGTCGCCGGCTGCGCCGACGGACGAGCCGTTCGCGCGGGCGGCGACGGCGTTCGCGAGGATGTTGCCGGCGTAGATCCCGGCAGGGCCCGCGCCGACGATCGCGACGCGGAGCGGGGCGGAGGAGTTCAGAGCGGTCACGGCTGCAGGGTCTTTCGGTCGGATCGGGCGGAAGAACGGGGTCGTTGAGCGAGCACCGGCGCAGCCGGAGCGAGACGAAACGCGGTGCTCTCGCGAGCGTGCGGCGTTTCGTCTCGGTCGCCTCCGGCGTCCTCGCTCAACGACCAGGAAAGGGGCGACGAAGATGCGGTCTGCGAGGGCGAGGCGTGCGGGCTCAGCCGCACCACGTCGCCCACGACGACGACGGCGGGGTTGCGCACCTGACGCACCGCGCCACGGCGGCGATCGTGCCGAGCGTGCCGATCGTGACGCGCTCGCCGGGGCCGTAGCCGTCCTCGACGATCGCGACGGGGCAGTCGGCGCCGCGGTCACCCCGGGCGAGGATCCCCGCGGTGTGCGCGAGCGTGCCGATGCCCATGAGCAGCACGACCGTGTGGTCGGATCCGCCAGGCAGCTGCTCGATCGGATCGTGCGCGCTCGCGACGGTGAAGGCCGTGGCGACGCCGCGGTGGGTGAGCGGGATGCCGGCGACGGCGGGCACCGAGATCGCGCTGGTGATGCCCGGCACGACCTGTACCGCGATGCCCTCGGCCTCGCAGTAGAGGGCCTCCTCGCGGCCGCGGCCGAGCACGAACGGGTCTCCGCCCTTGAGGCGCACGACCTCGCGCCCGGCACGCGCATGCCGCACCAGCAGAGCGTTGATCTCGTGCTGGGGCACGGGGTGGTGGCCGGGGGTCTTGCCCACATCGATCACCTCGGCGGTGAGGACTGTGCCCTCCGCGGCGAGCTGGTCGAGCACGGCGCGCGCACCCAGACGATCGGCGACGATCACATCGGCGCGCTCGAGGGCGCGCAGTCCTCGGATCGTCAGCAGGCCGGCGTCGCCGGGGCCGGCCCCGACGAGGGTGACGGTTCCGTTGGTCATCATGCGCCTCCGAGCAGAAGTCCGCGGCGGCGCAGCACGGCCCGCTCCAGCGGGGCGAACAGCACCAGCTCGATCAGGATGCCGATCGCCAGGATCAGGATGATGGTCGCGAGCACGCCCGGCAGGTCGGCGAGCTGACGGGACTGGTCGAGCATGGATCCGAGTCCGAAGCCGATGGATCCGCCGGTCGCGATGATCTCCGCCGCCATCAGTGACCGCCAGGAGAACGCCCAGCCTTGCTTGAGGCCGGCGAGGTAGCCGGGCAGAGCAGCCGGCAGCACGATCGCGGTGGCGGCCTGCCAGCGGTTCGCGCCGAGCACGGTGCCCACACGGCGCAGCTGCGGCTGCACCTGGTCGATTCCGGAGAGCAATCCGTTCACGATCGAGGGGATCGCGCCCATGAGGATCACGAAGTACACGGTCGCATCGGACAGGCCGAACCAGATGATCGCGGCGGGCACCCAGGCCACGGACGGCAGCACCTGCAGCCCCGAGATCAGGGGTCCGGCGGCGCGGCGCAGCAGCTTCCATTCCGCGAGGAGCAGGCCGATCGGCGTGCCGACGACGATCGCGATGACGAAGCCGATGCCGCCGCGCTCGAGGCTCGTGAGCACGGCCTCCTGCAGCCGGCCCGTCTGCCAGGCGTCTCCGAGCGCGCCCAGCACCTGCAGGGGGCTCGGCGCCTTGTCGGGCCGGGGGTTCGCGATGACGATGTACAGCTGCCAGGCGGCGAGCAGCAGCACCAGCAGGCCCACCGGCGGGCGGATGGCGCGCAGGCGCTCGCGGGTGCGGGATCCGGATCCGCTCTCGGCGGTCTGCAGCCGGTCCAGCCCCGCTTCGAGGCGGGCGAGGTCGTCGTCACTCTCGACGGTCGTTGAGCGAGCGGCGGTCGTTGAGCGAGCGGAGCGAGACGAAACGGCGCCCCCTGCGAGGCCTCCGCGTTTCGTCTCGGTCTCGCTTCGCTCGTCCTCGCGGGGCGACCCCGAATTGCGGCTGATCTTGTCAAGAGGCATTGCGGCGGATCTCCTTCCGCAGCTCGACGGTGATCTCGGCGGCCAGCGCCGACACCTCGGGCGATTCGATGCGACGGCCGCGGGTGCGGGCCACGCGCCATTCGCGCGAGATCCGGCCCGGGCGGCTGCCGAGCAGCACCACGCGCTCGCCGAGGCGGGCGGCCTCGCGCACGTTGTGGGTGACGAACACGATCGTGCGGCCGGTCTCGCGCCACACGTTCTCCAGCACCTCGTGCAGCAGGTCGCGGGTGATCGCGTCGAGCGCGGCGAAGGGCTCGTCCATGAGCAGCACCGGCCGGTCCTGGGCCAGGGCGCGGGCGAGCGCCACGCGCTGCCGCATGCCGCCGGAGAGCTCGTGCGGGCGCTTGTCCGCGGCGTCGGCGAGATTCACGATCCCGAGCAGGCGCAGGGCCTCCGCGCGGCGCTCCGCGCGCGGCACCCCGCGCAGGCGCAGTGCGAGCTCGACGTTGCGCCGGGCGCTCAGCCACGGCATGAGCGCCGCGTCCTGGAACATCACGGCCGCGCCCTCATCCGGAGCCGTCAGCGAGCCCGAGGTCAGCGGTTCGAGGCCGGCGATGAGGTTCAGCAGCGTGGACTTGCCGCAGCCGCTCGCGCCGAGCAGACAGACGAACTCACCCGGCAGGATGTCGAGCGAGACGTCGTCGAGCACGACAGGGCCGGATCCGTATCGCTTGGTCACGTGCGCGAGACGCACGGCCGGATCCACCGGATCCGCAGCGGGCAGGACCGGGGTGACCCCGTCGAAGCTCGGCGCGAGCGGGGCGGTCATTTCTTCGTTCCCAGCCCGCCGTCGCTCACGGCCGTCTCACCGCGCTCCTTCAGGGCGGCGTTCAGCGCTGCGAGATCGAACAGGCCGTCGATCGAGCCCTTCGTCTGCGTACCGGCGGTGACGCCGTTCTTGACCAGGGTCGCGAACGCCTTCGCGTTCGGATCGGCCGAGAACGACACCGTGCTGAGCGCCTTGGTAAGCACCGCGTCCGAAAGC
>JGI24740J21852_10000452_pt1 | contig 17602 bp, 17 predicted proteins | sample KBSCornC6_FD_21852 | JGI IMG/M metagenome (IMG submission 21852) | reverse complement strand
CCTGTCGTGCACTCCGACCGCGGCGCGCACTATCGCTGGCCAGGCTGGTTGACGCGCATTGCCGATGCGAAGCTGGTGCGTTCGATGTCGCGCAAGGGGTACTCGCCTGACAACGCTGCATGCGAAGGCTTCTTCGGTCGACTCAAAACCGAGCTGTTCTATCCTCGAAACTGGCAGTCCACAATCATCGAGCAGTTCATCCAGGCGCTGGACTCCTATATCCGTTGGTACAACGAAAAGCGGATCAAACTCTCACTGGGCTCTCTGAGCCCTGTCGAGTACCGCTGGAGCCTCGGAATCTTTGCTTAACCAGTCCAAGATTTCTACCGCATCCCCCTGGGTCAGGATTCAGTGCAAATCAACACGCCCAGCGCTTCTTCCAACTCCTTGATGGCGCGCGACAAGGGCGATTGCTCGATGTGCAGCCGTTCGGCCGCGCGGGCGAAGTGAAGTTCTTGGGCCACGGCCAGGAAGCATCGAAGGTGGCGAAGTTCCACGGTATTTTGTCCTCATGGTCGATGGCGCCGCCAGCCTTCAACGGCTTCGGCGACGGAAAGTGAATCGGATCGAGGCCATACATGGCAATGACCCAAGTCACGATTTCGCCTGCCGTCTCCGGCTGCAATGCGGAAATTGACGACAACCTTCCCATGGCGGGCGCAGTGCAACCCTCTACGGCTTCCAATCGTGCAAGTCGCAGACCGCCTTTTCCCCAGGCTGCATCCTCTTCACGGCCTCGGGGCCGGATGCAGGTCGGCACAACCGGGTGGATTGCTCATTGTCCTGGGATGTGGAGCGTGCCCAGACAGTCACCAGACCGGAGTTTTGAATCGTCTGATTGCAGCCTTCGAGTGCATGGAATGCATGGATGGCATTGCGTTCAAAATAGGTCAGCCACTCCTTGTTGGAGTCCTGGTTGGCAAACCACTTCTTCCATTTTCCTTTCGAACCATCGATCTCAACGGTCCAACCTTTGTCGCCGCGCTTCTGTTTGAACTGATCGCTGTCCCAATGCATGACCATGTACTTGTTCTGATCGATGCACTGCGGCTTGGTCAGCGTCATGTAGATCTCTTGAGGGTGGTGGTAATGGAAGGGATAGGAGGTGTTGAACAACTGCACGGTCATGCCGATCTCGGCGCCCACCTTCTCACCGTCGATTTCCTTGATCCGCAAGTTACCCCACGGCCCCATCAGTTCGGCGTATAGATACCCGCCGCGGAAGCGATCGCTGCCGGCGGCGGGGTTCTCCGCGTAGAACGGGATCCACCCCACGGAAGACCACAGTGTCGGCAGCCCCTTGATGCTGACATCGCTCGTCCAGTGCGCTGTAGTGTCAGTGCGTGACGTGATAGCCAAGAAGTTCTCATTCAATTCCAGGCCGGCCGCACCGATTGCACCGCCCATCTTCCTGTAGTAGTCGGTTAGCAGGGGTCGGTTGATCCATGTGGAGGTCGCCGACAGCTTCTGCACCTGCGGACTGGGGGTATAGAGCGTGAACTCCTTGTAGTTCTTTTGTGAATCGAAGCATGCCTTTGCCTTGTCCGGCTCGGCGAGCACCGCCTTGAGGTGTTTCGCGAGCAGTTCCATGTCGCGGTACTTCATGATGCAGCGCGTCTGCGCTTTTCCGGTCTCGGAATGGTAGGTCTGGATCGTGGCTTGCGCCGAGCCCTTGCATTGGCCGGTCGGCGTCTCCAGCACCTTCAGGTATTGCCCGAGATAGACCAGCGACTCGGCCCAGAACTGATCGACCAGTTTCTGCTCCTCGGCGCTGAGCTGCGCAGGCTTCACGTCATCCTGGCACTGGAACTGCGCCGCTTGCGCTTGAAAGCATACCAATGCGCCCCCAACCATCCACCCCAAAATTCGTCTGTGCATGATGTTGTCTCCTTGGTTTGAACTCCCTATGGGAACCCGCGCCGCTGCAGGTCCGGTCTTCCGCTCTCAGGCATTCACGTCGACGATGACTCGTCCACGCACCCTGCCGTCCAGCAGTCTTGTGGCTGTTGGAATGACATCGGTGAGTCCGATTTCATTTGCAATCAAGCCGAGTTTTGCGATGTCAAGGTCCGTGGCCAAGCGCTGCCACGCCACCAGGCGGTCAGCACGCGGGCACATCACGCTGTCTATACCGGCAAGGGTGACACCACGCAGAATGAACGGCGCGACGGTCGCTGGAAAGTCCATTCCTCCGGCCAATCCGCAAGCGGCTACCACGCCGCGATATTTGGTGGTGGCGCACACATTGGTTAGCGTGTGGCTGCCAACGACATCGACCGCACCCGCCCAACGCTCCCGCCCCAGGGGTTTGCCTAGCATAGCGAAGGTGGATCGCTCCAGTACGTCGGTGGCGCCCAGGCTCTTGATGTAGTCCTGCTCTTCCGGCCGCCCCGTCACCCCCACTACGGCATAGCCGAGCTTCGACAGCAGGGCAACCGCGACACTGCCGACGCCCCCGCCAGCGCCCGTGACCACAATCTCGCCCTTGTCGGGCGTCACGCCATAACGCTCCAAGGCCAGCACGCACAGCATGGCGGTATAGCCTGCGGTCCCGATGGCCATGGCCTGCTGCGGCGTGAAGTGCTCAGGCAGCGGCACCAGCCATTCGCCACTCAGGCGCGCCTTTTGAGCGAGGCCACCCCAGTGGCCCTCACCCACACCCCAGCCATTCAGCAGCACTGAATCGCCGGCCCGATACTCGGGGTGATTGGTCTCCTCAACAGTGCCGACCAGGTCAATCCCGGGAACCAACGGGAACTTGCGAACCACTGGTCCTCGGCCAGTGATGGCAAGCGCATCCTTGTAGTTGAGGGTGGAATGACTCACACGTACCGTCACATCCCCCTCGGGCAGCTGAGCTTCGTCAATGTCCCTCAGGGTGGCCCGGTAGCCGTAGCCTGCCTCGTCCTTCTCAACCACGATGCCTTTGAACATAAGGTACTCCTGAAGGTAATTAGACCGATCGTCTATAAATTGATAAAAAAAAACGTCACGATGCAGTCCCATCCGACAAAGGACGGGCAGCGTGACGCCGTTGACCGATATTAGACCGAACGTATTTCAAATGCAAGATGCAGCGCAGAACTTCAGAAAGATGGGAAATGGCGCGACCGAGAAGGTAGCCACTCCCTACTTTGTCGTGAAACCGGACGCCCAGGCCTGGCGCAGGAAGCTCACAAACGCCGACATCGCCATGGGGACGTGGCTTGCGTAGGGACGAACCGCGAAGAGCCGCTCGGCGAACGTACCCACCGGTTTCCAACCAGGCAGCACCTCGACCAGCTTCCCGGCTTTCAGGGCAGCCTGGGCACTGAAGTCCGGCAGTAGCGCAATGCCGAGCCCCGCTATCGCCGCGTCGCGCAGCGCTTCACTGTTGTTTGCGGAAAATGGACCAGTCACCGCCACCGTGACGCGCTCGGCCCCGCGTCTGCCGCCCAGGGGCTCAAACGTCCAGATGGGCGTTTCTTGCGCGCGCGGGTAATGCAGGCAGTCGTGCGCGGTCAGGGCCTCGGGAGTCTTTGGCGCCTTGCGGCGGCGCAGGTAATCACGACTCGCGACCAATACTGAACGCGTATTGCATAGCGGCCAGGCAACATGTGTGTCGGGGACCGAAGCCGCGTGGCGGATCGCCAGATCGAATCCCTCCATCGCCAACGAACTGATCCGATCAGAGAGTTCCAGTTCCAGCCGAACCTCCGGATTGGTGCGCGCAAATTCCGCCAAGCGTGGCACCAACTGCTGGCACGCCAGAGCGACCGGCGCAGTCACGCGCAGCAGCCCCCTGGGAACGCCCGCGAGGTCGCGCACGCCAGCAAAGCTGTGCGCAATGCGCTCAAACGGTGCTCGCGTGTCATCTACCAGGCGCTGACCCGCCTCGGTAAGGCGCATGCTGCGCGTGGTGCGCCGCACCAGCGGCACGCCAGCGGCACGCTCAAGTTCGGCGATGTGCTGGCTCATGGCCGCCTTGCTTACGCCAAGTCGCGCGGCCGCGGCGGTGTAGCTGCCCTGCTGCTCCAGGACGACAAGCCAGTGCAGATGACTCCATAGGAGTGCGATATTTTTGTCATTCATGTCACTATTGTTTGCCGATATGAACAATCAATTCAAGTGTGTGGCGTTGTGGGAATGAGGACGGCTCCCTAGACTTCAAGCGTTCTTCCAACTTTCCCCAACAGCGAGACACACCGACCATGTCCTACACTGATAGCACCGAAGTCGCCCAGTACATTCAGGGCCAACGCATCACCGGCAGCGGGTCCCGCACCCAGTCTGTGTACAACCCTGCCACCGGAGCCGTCAGCCGCCAAGTGCGGCTGGGCAACCAGCAAGACGTGGATGCAGCGGTGGCTTCCGCCCAAGCCGCTTTTCCCGCCTGGTCTAACACCCCACCGATCCGCCGTGCCCGGGTGCTGTTCAAGTTTCTGGAACTGCTGAACCAGAACAAGGACGAACTGGCCCATATGATCACCGCCGAGCATGGCAAGGTGTTCACCGACGCCCAGGGCGAAGTGGCGCGCGGCATCGATATCGTCGAATTCTCCTGCGGCATCCCCCAACTGCTGAAGGGCGACTTCACCGATCAAGTGTCCACCGGTATCGACAACTGGACCCTGCGCCAGCCCCTGGGCGTGGTGGCTGGGATCACGCCGTTCAACTTCCCGGTCATGGTGCCGATGTGGATGTTCCCTGTGGCAATTGCAGTCGGCAACACCTTCATCCTCAAGCCCAGCCCCACCGACCCCAGCCCCAGCCTATTCATCGCCGACCTGCTGAGGCAAGCAGGCCTGCCCGACGGCGTGTTCAACGTCGTGCAAGGCGACAAGGAAGCCGTGGACGCGCTACTGGCACATCCCGATGTGAAGGCGGTGAGCTTTGTAGGCTCCACCCCAATTGCAAACTACATCTACGAAACCGGCGCCCATCATGGCAAGCGCGTGCAGGCGCTGGGCGGTGCCAAGAACCACATGGTGGTCATGCCCGATGCCGACGTCGATCAGGTCGTGGATGCACTGATCGGCGCCGGCTACGGCTCGGCCGGCGAACGCTGCATGGCAATTTCGGTCGCCGTGCTGGTCGGCGATGTGGCCGACAAGGTCATACCCAAGCTGCTGGAACGCACCAAGACCTTGAAGGTGCTGAATGGTACGAATCTCGCCGCCGAAATGGGGCCGATCGTCACCCCCGCAGCACACGCTCGCATCACTGGATACATCGGGCAAGGTGTCAAGGAAGGTGCGCAACTCCTAGCAGATGGCCGCAGCTTCAACGGCGCGGCGGCTGGTGAAGGCTGTGAAGAAGGCTTTTGGATGGGCGGCACGCTGTTCGACCACGTGACCCCCGAGATGCGCATCTACAAGGAAGAAATCTTCGGCCCGGTGCTAGTCTGCATGCGCGTGCCTGATTTTGCGAAGGCAGTGCAATTGGTCAACGACCACGAATTCGGTAACGGTGTGGCTTGTTTTACCCGTGATGGCAACGTGGCCCGCGAGTTCAGCCGCCGCATCCAGGTCGGTATGGTCGGCATCAACGTGCCCATCCCCGTGCCGATGGCCTGGCACGGCTTTGGCGGCTGGAAGAAGAGCCTGTTTGGCGACATGCATGCCTACGGCGAAGAAGGCGTTCGCTTCTACACCAAGCAAAAGTCCATCATGCAGCGCTGGCCCGAGAGCATTGGCAAGGGCGCGGAGTTCGTCATGCCCACCTCGAAGTAAGCTGACAGCAGCATTGCTTTAGGAAACCGGGAGAAGAGAAATCCCGGCCTTGCGCAGCACGGCAACCCCAAGGCACTCGCCTTTCTGGTGCCGTTGTCGCAACCGGCGGCAGGGTCGTCAGCCTCTTCGCACGATCCGGAGCCAGGGCTGGGGCGATCGGGTGAGCCGCGCCGATCACCCCAGCCCTGCCTACTAGGGTAGGCGCTTCCTCACAGTGTGGAATGTTCTCGCAGCCTGCTTCAAGGCGAGTTTTCGACAGCATTCCAGCGATTTGACCTATCGGTGCTTTGGCCGAGGCGGTGCTCTGTGCGATTAATTATCAAACTCCCGGAGAAATCCTTCATGCAGACAGAGGCAATTGCACCGGTGCAGCATATTGACGCCCAACGCATAGGCGTCCCGCGCGAAACCTTCCCGCTGGAAAAGCGCGTGGCCACCGTGCCCGACGTGGTGGAGAAGCTCATCAAGCTGGGCTTTACGGTCGCGGTGGAATCCGGCGCCGGCGATGCCGCCAACTTCAGCGACGACGCCTACCGCGCCGCCGGCGCCGAGATCCTGCCCGATGCCGCTTCGCTCTGGACCGCCTCGGACATCGTGCTCAAGGTACGCCCGCCGAGCGAGGCCGAAGTCGGCCTGATGCGCGACGCGGTGATGCGCACCAACCTCGACAGCCTGTTCAACATGTCCAAGCAGGTCGCCGACTGCATGGTCGAGCGCGGCTGGGGCCGGATCATCAACGTCTCGTCGGTGAACGGCTCCAAGGGCGCGTTCGGCCAGACCAACTACTCGGCCGCCAAGGCCGGCGTGCACGGCTTCACCAACGCCCTGGCGCTTGAAGTAGCCAAGAAGAACGTGACGGTCAACACCATCTCGCCGGGCTACATCGGCACCAAGATGGTCACGGCGATCCCCAAGGAAGTGCTGGATACCAAGATCCTGCCGCAGATCCCGGTGGGGCGCCTCGGCAAGCCTGAGGAAGTTGCCGGCCTGATCATTTATCTGGCTTCGGAAGAAGCGCCATTCATGACGGGGGCCAACATCGCCATCAACGGCGGCCAGCACATGCAATAAGCTGCCCCATCCCCGTGCTGATGGCCTGGTACGGCTTGGGTGGCTGGAAGAAGAGCCTGTATGGCGACATGCATGCCTACGGCGAAGAAGGTGCGCGCTTCTACACCAAGCAGAAGTCCATCGTGCAACGCTGGTCCGAGAGTATTGGCAAGGGCGTTCGTGCTGCCCACCCTGAAGTAAGGGCGCAGGTCCGGCCAGACACCTCGGTGTGAAGAATCTGTTGACTTAAAAGACGTTCGGTCTAATAATGAACCGATGTCCAATACCGCCGCCCTTCCTCGCAAAAGGGGTCGTCCGCCGAAAGCCGGCGGCGACTACCGTGAGACGCGTGAGACCCTGTGCCGTGCAGGCGTCGCTGCATTGACCGAGAAGGGTTTTTCGGCAACTGGCATTGACGAAATACTGAAGTCTGTCGGCGTACCCAAAGGCTCTTTTTACCATTTCTTTGCGAGCAAGGAGGCCTTTGGCGCCGAACTGATTGCGCTCTACGCTGAATACTTCGCGCGCAAGCTCGACCAGTTTTTCCTCGATGAAAGCCTGTCGCCCATGAGCCGCATTGACGCCTTTTGCCGGGATGCCGAGCGTGGGATGAAGCGGTTCGGGTTCCGGCGGGGTTGCCTCGTGGGCAATTTGGGGCAGGAGATGGGCGCTTTGCCAGAGGCCTTCCGTACACAACTCACCGATGTGCTGCTGGACTGGCAGTCGCGCATTGAGCGCTGCCTGGAAGCTGCGAGGGCGAGAGGCGAGATTCCGAAGCACACCGACTGCGCTCGCTGGGCGGCTTACTTCTGGATAGGTTGGGAAGGGGCTGTGCTGCGCGCCAAGCTCGAACGCCAAGGCGAGCCGCTGCGCGTGTTTGCTGACATGTTTCAAGCAAGCCTGAGGTCCTAGGCCTCTTTTTTTTATCATTTACTATACGATCGGTCTAATTTAATGAGCGCCTTCACTTCTTTTGCCGAACTCGGAGTACATAAATGAATACGCCGGCCTTTGACTACATCATCATCGGCGCCGGCACGGCGGGCTGCCTGCTTGCTAACCGGCTCAGTGCCGATCCGAGCCGGCGGGTGCTGCTGCTCGAAGCCGGTGGCCCCGACAACTACCCGTGGATCCACATCCCGGTGGGCTATCTGTACTGCATTGACAATCCGCGCACGGACTGGCGCTTTCGCACCGAAGCTTCACCAGGCCTCAACGGGCGCCAACTCCTCTATCCCAGAGGCAAGACCCTGGGCGGATGTTCGAGCATCAACGGCATGATCTACATGCGGGGGCAGGCTCGCGACTACGCGCATTGGGCGAATGTCACTGGCGACGAGGCGTGGAGCTGGGAAAATTGCCTGGCCGACTTCCGCGCGCACGAGGACCACTACCGGCTCGACGCCGAAGAAGCTGCGGGGCTAGGCGGACAGACTGCGGCCTTCGGCGCGCTGCATGGCTCGGGCGGAGAGTGGCGCGTGGAAAAGCAGCGCCTGCGCTGGGAGGTGCTCGATGCCTTCGCCGAGGCTGCGCAACAGGCTGGCATCCCCGCGACCGAGGACTTCAACGGTGGGGATAACTTCGGTGTGAGTTACTTCGAAGTCAACCAACGCAGCGGCTGGCGCTGGAATGCATCGAAGGCCTTCCTCAGACCCGTGCGCAGGCAACGCCCCAATCTCACGGTTTGGACTGGCGCGCAAGTGTGCCGCCTGCTTTTTGAGCGCGGTGAAGGCGGACAACAAGCGTGCTGTGGCGTCGAGCTCATTCAACAAGGCCAACAACACAGCGTCCGGGCGGCGCGTGAAGTCGTTCTCAGTGCCGGCGCCATCGGGTCCCCGCAGCTGCTGCAGCTTTCGGGCATTGGCAACGAGAGCTTGCTGAAGATGCATCAGATTCCGGTGGTGCATCACTTGCCCGGCGTAGGCGAAAACCTGCAAGACCATCTGCAGATCCGCTCCGTCTACAAGGTGCAGGGCGTACGCACCTTGAATACGCAGGCGACTACCTTGTGGGGTAAGGCCGCGATCGCCTTGGAGTACGCGCTGAAACGCAGCGGCCCGATGAGCATGGCGCCCTCGCAACTGGGCATCTTCACGCGCAGTGATCCTTCTTATCTGCATCCCAACATTCAGTATCACGTACAGCCTCTGAGTCTCGAGGCCTTCGGCCAGCCTCTGCACAATTTCCCCGCAATCACTGCGAGCGTGTGCAATCTCAATCCGAGCAGCCGAGGCAACGTCGCGATTCGTAGTGCGGATTTCCGGGAGGCTCCGCGCATTGCGCCCGACTACTTGAGCACCGACGAGGATCGTCGCGTAGCCGCCGACTCACTGCGCGTCACACGGCGGATCGCGTCACAGAGCGCTCTCGCCCGCTATCACCCCGTGGAGTTCAAACCGGGGGTCCAGTACCAAACGGACGAGCAACTGGCCCGCTTGGCTGGCGACATCGGCACCACGATCTTCCATCCAGCGGGCACCGCAGCCATGGGCCGCGCATCCGACCCGAAATCCGTGGTGGACAGCCACTTGCGCGTGCACGGCATCAAGGGGCTTCGGGTCGTCGATGCCAGCGTCATGCCCACGATCACCAGCGGCAACACCAACAGCCCGACATTGATGATCGCGGAGAAGGCCGCGCGTTGGATCGTTGCAGGCACCTGATTCAACAAACAAGGAGACATCCATATGGACACCCCACAAGGTCGCCCCCCCAAAAAAGGCCCTCTGGACGGCATCACCGTTCTGGACTTCTCACGCGTCCTGGCCGGACCGTATTGCACGATGGTGCTGGCCGACCTCGGCGCGCGCGTCATCAAGATCGAGAGGATCGCGACCGGCGACGATACCCGCGCATTCGGGCCGTTTGTAGATCAGGAGTCGGCCTACTTCATGTGCTTCAACCGTGGCAAGGAGAGCATCGCGCTGGACATCAAAAGTCCGCGGGATCGCGATCTGCTCGAACGCATGCTCAGCCAGGCGGACGTCCTGGTCGAGAACTTCCGGCCTGGCGTCATGGATAGGCTGGGCTACGGTGCCGAGCGGCTGGCGCGGACCCATCCGCATCTCGTCTACACCTCCATCTCAGGCTTCGGACACACCGGACCGTTCAGCGACCTGCCGGGCTACGACATGGTGGTGCAGGCCATGGGCGGCATCATGAGCCTGACCGGCTGGCCCGACGCGCCACCTGCGCGCGTGGGCACGAGCTTTGGGGATCTCAGCGCCGCGCTGTTCGCAGCCGTTGGCATCATTTCTTCGCTCTACAAACGAACCCGTGACGCACAGGGCACACGCGTGGACATCGCCATGCTGGACTGCCAGGCGGCGCTCATGGAGACCGCTCTGGCGCGTTACGACGTGGAAGGCAAAGTGCCCACACGCACGGGTGACAGCCATCCATCGCTTGCGCCATTCGAGACCTTTGCTGGGCAAGATGGTCGCTTCGTGATTGCTGCCGGCAACGACCAGCTCTTCATGCTGATGGCCGATGCACTGGACTCCCCCCAGTTGGCGCTGGATCTGCGGTTCATCAGCAATGACCTGCGCTGCCGCAATCGGCCGGAGCTGGTCCAGGCCATCGAGGCGATCACGCGTACCGCGCCTATTGCTCATTGGATCGACCGCCTCAATGCGGCGGGCGTGCCGTGCGCACCTATCAACACCATCGACCGCTTGTTCGATCACCCGCAACTGCAAGCGCGCAACATGATCATCCAGGTGGAGGGCGCGGCGCAGCGCGCGATACGGACCGCCGGCAACCCGATCAAGCTCAGTGCCTTTGCCGACATCGAATCTGCCACGCCGCTACGCGCGCCGGCCCTCGATGAGCACCGCGAGCGCATCCTCGCCGAGCTGATGTCGGGAACGGGAGACTACGCACCGGCCGCCGGGCTTATCGATGAACCGCAGTCGCAGTACGCCAACACGCTGCCGAAGCAAGCAACAGCTTGACCCTTCCGATTTGTCAGACCATCCAGGAGATACCGTCTATGTCCAATGCACCAGCCCCATCTGCCCCTTCCGCTTCCAGCACCAAGGGTGCGAGCACCCAACCTGCGGCCAAACCTGAAAGCGAAATGCCGACACGCGCCGCTAGCGGGCCCGTGTCCCCACAGCGCTATGAAACCATCCTGGTCGAGCGGCGCGAGCGCGTCGGCTTGATCACTCTGAACAGGCCGAAGAGCCTCAACGCACTGAACGTGCGAATGTCGCGCGAGGTCGTGGCGGCACTGCGGCACTTCGACATCGATGACAACATTGGCGCCATCGTCATCGCGGGAAGCCCCAGGGCATTCGCGGCCGGCGCGGACATCGATGAGATGGCCGACAAGACTTTTGCTGAACTGCAGTCACGCGACATCTTCGCCGCATGGCAGGAACTGCTCACCGTCAGCAAGCCGATCATTGCGGCCGTTAGTGGCTATGCGCTGGGTGGTGGCTGCGAGCTGGCCATGATGTGCGATTTCATCATCGCTGCAGAAGACGCCCACTTCGGGCAGCCAGAGATCAAGCTGGGCATCCTACCCGGTATCGGTGGCTCTCAGCGGCTCACCCGCTCGGTCGGCAAGGCGCTGGCGATGGATTTGATCCTGACCGGCCGGAGCATCACCGCCGCAGAGGCCAAAACCGCCGGCCTAGTGGCCCGGATCGTGCCTGCAGCTGAACTGCTGCAAACGACGCTGGAGGCAGCGCACACGATCGCCGGCTACAACGCACCGGCAGTGCGGATGGCCAAGGAAGCCGTGAACCGCGCGCAGGAAGTCAGTCTGTCCGAAGGCATGTTGCACGAGCGGCGGCTGTTCCAGGCGGCATTCGCCACCGATGGCCAAAAGGAAGGCATGAACGCTTTCCTCAGCAAACGGGCACCGGTCTTCCGTCACCGCTGAGGCATACGGCCCCGGGGGCGCGCTGCGCAAGTGGGTGCCCAGACGTTCTTGTGCCCGCAACGTGCGGGCATGGAGCGCACCACCTCATAGAACAAGACCCATTTCATCATCAGGATGACAAACATGTCCGGTCCTATCGTCGCCAAGATTGACCCTACACTGACCTGCCCCCAATGAACCGGTCCACCGGGAAGCTAGTAGAGTCCGTTTCCGAAGAGGACGACGGACATGAAGAAGCGATTTACGGAAGAGCAAATCATCGGATTTCTGAAGGAAGCGGAGGCTGGCGTGGCGGTCAAGGAGCTGTGCAGGAAGCACGGTTTCAGTGACGCGTCGTTCTACACGTGGCGGGCCAGGTTCGGCGGGATGGAGGTTTCGGAGGCCCGTCGGCTCAAGGAGCTGGAAGCTGAGAACGCCAAGCTGAAGAAGCTGCTGGCCGAGGCGATGTTGGACATGGAAGCGCTGAAGGTGGTGGTCAAGGGAAAGCCCTGAGCCCACAAGCCAAGCGCGAAGCGGTCGTGGCGATTCGGCAGAAGGTCAACATCTCCGAGCGTCGCGCCTGCCGGCTTGTCGGGCTGTCCCGCAGCGTGCTGCACTACGAAGCTCAAGGCGCCCCAGGCAACGAGCGACTCAAAGCGCGGCTGGTTGAGCTGGCGCATGAGCGCCGGCGCTTTGGTTACCGGCGACTGCACGTGCTGCTGGAGCGCGAGGGTATGTACGCGAATCACATGCTGTAATTGCATCTCCGGCTACCGACGGAGGCTGCCATGGAAACGTATGTGGGTCTCGATGTGTCGCAGAAATCGACAGTGGTTTGTGTAATCGACAAGGACGGCAATCCTGTCTGGCGTGGAACAGTCGCATCGCATCCACAAGCCATTGACAGCGTCATCCGGCAGCAAGCTCCCGAGGTCCGTCGCGTCGGCATGGAAACGGGGCCCCTCGCGGTATGGTTCTATCACGGACTGCGGGAGAGAGGCGTTCCTGTGGATTGCATTCACGCCCGCCACGTGCACGCAGCGCTTGCAACGCAATTAAACAAGACCGACAGCAATGATGCGCGCGGCATTGCTCAACTTACGCGCAGTGGCTGGTATCGAGCGGTCGAAGTCAAGAGTATCGCGAGCCACGAGGTGCGGTTGCTTCTCGGAGCCCGCGGTCAACTGATCAGTATGCGTACTGGCCTGTACAACCAGATCCGCGGAGTACTCAAGACCTTCGGCGTTGTGCTTCCTCCTGGGACGCGCAGCGCCTTCGAGAAGCTCGTTGAACAGCATACGCCAACGACATCGCTGATCCATGGCGTAATCGGCATACTGCTCGACAGCTGGAGGCATATCGACAGGCAGGTCCGTGAGACCGACAAGGCGCTTGAACGGATCGCGCGTGCCAGCGATGTGTGCCGGCGTCTGATGACGGTCCCCGGTGTCGGTGTGACGACAGCAGTGGCATTCGCTGCTGCCGTCGACAATCCGGATCGCTTCCGCCGGGTCGGCGACATTGGTCCATATCTTGGTCTAACGCCGAGGAAGTACCAATGGGCGAAGTGGACCATAACGGTGGGATATCCAAGACCGGCTGCAGGCTGACCAGACACATGCTATTCGAGGCCGCGTCGGCTTTGCTCCTGCGTCACAAACGCGACTGCGCGCTCCGACGTTGGGCGCAGTCACTGATTCCGAGGATTGGCTTGCGCAAGGCGCTGGTCGCGACCGCTCGCAAACTCGCCACGCTACTGCTCTCAATATGGAAAAGCGGCAAGGAGTTCATCCCGGGATAGCAGGACGCTCCCCATCGTAGGATGGTTGTACTTGCAACAAGTGCGGTACCGGTTCATCCAGGCTGATTACGTCGCCGCAACGATTCCTTGACGCGCTTTGCGGGAAAACCGCGGCAATCACATCGGAACGTTGTAGCGACCATCTAACGGCATGTTGTGGCGCGAAGGTGACCACGAAGACGACAACGAAACAGCTGGCCTGAACCCTATCCAAGAGGAAATCTATTGACAGCAATTAGACGACAAACGCGTACACCGGCTGTCCCGCGAGGCTGGCTTGGCTGTGCGGCGCAGGCGGCGACGTCACGGCGTGATGGTCAAGCGCGAGCCGCTGGTTCTGCCGGCCGCACCGAACGAGGTATGGTCGATTGATTTTGTGATGGACGCATTGTCCAATGGGCGTCGCCTGAAATGCCTGACCATCGTTGATGACTTCACGAAAGAAGCGGTCGACATCGTCGTGGACCACGGCATCTCGGGCCAGTACGTGGCACGGGCGCTGGACCAGGCGGCGTGCTTCAGGGGCTACCCCAAAGCGCTGCGCACGGACCAAGGGCCGGAGTTCACGAGCCGAGCGCTGGACCAATGGGCCTACGCCAACGGCGTGTCCTTGAAATTGATTCAGGCCGGCAAACCGACGCAGAATGCCTACATCGAGTCGTTCAATGGCAAGTTCCGTGATGAATGCCTGAACGAGCACTGGTTCACGAGCCTCGCCCATGCACGCGCTGTCATCGCGGCATGGCGCCAGGATTACAACGAGGCGCGACCACACAGCGCTTTGAATTACCAACCGCCGGCAGAATTCGCGGCGCGGTATCGAGCAACAGCGGTGGCTCCTGCCGCTCAGGAGCAAACCTGAATCGGGCTTTACTAGATGCCCTCTGGCCCTGTTGGCGGGAGCAGGTCACCCTGCTGGGTGCTGGTGGACGTACTGCCGCTGGTGTTGCCACCGCCAGTCTGGCCACCATTGTTGCCTCTGTTAGTCGCGCCTGTGGCACCGCCAACGGTGCCGCTTTGCGTCCCCGCACCCATCGTGCTGCTGCCCTGCGTGCCATCGGAGCCGCCACCACAGCCGAACAGCACACACGCCATCGCTGCTGCGGCAATCCATCATTGTTTCGACATGGTCATCCAGGAAATCCTTGAAGAAAAAAAATCCATCAGATTGCCGGACCCGCCATTGGGGCTCGTGGTAATCAACTCGCCATGAGCGACGCGATCTGCGCTGCGCTGAGCGCACCGCGGTAGATGCGGAAATCGTCGATCAAGCCGTTGAAGTACGGGTCTCCGATAAATTGTGAACGACCGAGCCAATTCTGGTTGGTGCTGCTCAAGCGGAACGGCGCGGTCGTCATGGCAGTGTTGCTGCCGACGGGTGCACCATTCACATAGAGGGTGCCGCTGGCTCCGGCCAGCGTCACCGCCACATGCACCCATTGTTTCGATGGCAGAACGGCTTTGCCGGAGATTCTTTGCGCGCCGCCGCCGTTGTTGGTTGTTATCGCAAAATAAACGACGCCGGAACTGGTGCCGCGTGGTGTCAAAAAGATGTAACGACCCGGTCCCGCACCGAAATCGAAGATGCGCTGCCAGGTGTTGCCACCGTTCCAGTACACCCAGAACGCGATGGTGCAATCGGCCAGGTCGGTCAGCAGGTCGTTGGGCAGGCTGACATAGGCATTGCTGCCGTTCAGTGACACGGCGCTACCGGTTCTGCCTGCGCCCCATGCACCGTTCACCAGCACGGCGTTGCGCATGTTGCCGCTGCTGTCCGCCGCCTGCGATCCGCTGCCTTCATCAAAGGTGAGGTGGGTGTGCAGTTGCACGGCGGTGATCGCTTTCGCCTCGTTGGAAATCGCGGTGTCGCCGCTGAGCGTCGTCGCCGTCACCACGTAGTAGTACGCTCCTGCGGCGGGAGAGGGGTCGGTATAAGTTCGCGGATCGACGATGCCGGCGGCGACTGTGGTGTAGGGGCCGCCCTTGGTGGTGCTGCGCTTGACGGTATAGCTCGTCGCATAGGCCGTGCCCCACCACGACAGCACCACATTGCCGCCGGTGACGTAGGCGGTCAAGCCGCTGGGCGGCACACCGGAGGCGATGGGATCGCGTGTGAAGGTCAGCGTACCGTAGCCGAGCTCGTCGCCTAACGAAACGCCTTCCGGCTGGGTCGCCAACATGAATCTGCCCGTGTAGGGCGCGGACAGCCCTTTGCGGTTGACGTAGTGATGATAGAGCGATGCCCAGCCGATGCGCCGCGCTCCCTGAGCGCCGACGGAAAATACGGTGTCGGGCGCGCCGCCGTTGGTGTAGGGCGCGAACGGCATCGCATAAAACGCCCCCGTTGCGGGGTCGGTCAGGTTGCCCTTGGCAACATATTCGGCACCGGCCAACACGCGGTTGTTATCGAATCCGTATAAGTCTTCGCCCTGATTCCAGGCAACTTCGCAGATGGTCGCAAGCAGCGCCACACTGAGCGTGTTGTGGCCTTGATCGCGCCCGGATTCCTGCGTTTGCCCAAGATAGCCGGGGTGGATGTAGTTCACGGTGTTGAACACGCAGCCATTGCCGAGGCCGGACTTGAAATAATTGATGCCCCCATCGAACGCCGCGCGGTTATCGCACAGCACGGCAATGGACAGGATGGCTGCAATCGTGGACAGATCCCAGTTGGAAAAAACCGACAGGCTACTTGGTGTGGTCAGCAGGCCAGAGATCAACGAATAGAACACGTTGATCATCATGGTCTGGAAGCGCGCAAAATCCGCCGGTGCCCAGCCTGGATAGTCGCGCATCATCTCGCCCACATTGGCGAACTGGAATCCCTGCAATCCCGCCACGAGCAAGCCGTCGTAGTGGCCGTCGCTCACGGCGATCTTTGTCAGCTTCGAGGACCAGGCATTCATGATCTGCACGGCCTTGTCGGCATAGCGCTGATCGCCCGAAATCTTCCAGCGCAAGGCGCAGGCGTAAGCGGCAGATATATCGCTACACAACGGATAGGCGTTGTCGGCATGGGTGGGGTCGCCGCGGTACACCACGACTTGCGGATTCGGGGTGTAACCCAGCTGAGAACGCCCGTCGGCTATCAATAAGTTCCAGCTATCGATCCAGGGCGAGGCGTGTGCCCCCACCTTTGTGCGCATGCGCGCGAAATCCTCTTCGGTATGCAGCAGACGTGGATGCGTGAACCGCTGAATCTGCACTGTGCCGTCAGGCGGCGCGACTGGCGTCTTGCCAATCGGCGTGCCGGGCACTTGACTGCCCCCTCCCGACGTTGCCGGCGTAACATCCGCGGCGGCAGCATCATCGCCCTCACCTCCACATCCGCCCAGCAGCAAGGCCCCCAGCCCCGCCACGAAGTGGCGGCGTGAGACATTCTCAACGCCGTCTGTTTGGCACACGCCCTCTGATGGCGCGACCTCTAACACCTGCTTGTTGCTCATACACCCTCTCGTTTCTTGTTGTCGTCAAACCGTCGGTGGGGCTGCACGAACCATGCCACGCACCCCACTAACTGGGGGTGACCATTCTTGTTGAGATAAGTGACATCGCGTGTCAACGGTCACCACCATATTGGCAGATTTGATGCACTTCTTTAACAAAGCGCGGCGCTTCTCCGTGCTGAATCTCCGAACACCGGCCCCTTAGAAAATGACGCGTTGGCATAGCAACGGAATCGCCTTGCACCAATCCCGGTCGGCTTCAGCAGAGAGCACCACACTGGGGCGACGCATGTCTTCGCGCCTCTCGATGTGGGTCACCAACATGTGTCATCGATGTGATAAATCGCGCAGAATGTTCTGCTTCCAAGAAGAGGAACTGGCAGGTGGGTATCAACTTTGATTTGACGGACTTGCAGACGTTTCGCGCGGTGGCGGAGTTGGGCAACTTCCGAAAGGCCGCCGAGGCGATCAGCATTTCCCAGCCCGCGTTGAGCCGCCGGATCGACAAGCTGGAAAGCGCGCTGGGCGTGCCTCTGTTCGAACGCACCACGCGCAGTGTCACGCTCACCACGGTTGGCCGCGTGTTTGCCCGCAGCGCAGAACAACTGCTCGACGATCTCGACGTCGCACTGCTCGGCATCCGCGACGTTTCATCGAGCCGCCTCGGGCACGTGACCATCGCATGCGTGCCGTCGGTGGCCTATTACTTTCTGCCGAACCTTGCGAC
>JGI24740J21852_10000451_pt1 | contig 17606 bp, 9 predicted proteins | sample KBSCornC6_FD_21852 | JGI IMG/M metagenome (IMG submission 21852) | reverse complement strand
ATGCGCGTCACCAACCAATTGCTCGGAGCCAGCGATATCACCATCAATGGCAACGCCAATGGTGTCAGCGCTGGTCTGCTTGCGTCTGGGGTCAATTTTGCGGCGACCAAGGCCGCCGGCGGCAATATCGTGCTGGCAGGTAGCGGTGATCTGACGATCAACGACAGCGCTGGCGCCATCCAGGCAGGAACCGTGCTGGCGGCAGGCGCGATCAACGCCACCGGTCAGACCATCACTGCTGATGCGATCACCGGCGGCAAGAACATCACGCTGACCGGCGCCACCAGTCCAACCGCCGGAAGCGGCAGCGTGAAGACCACTGGTCAGGTCCTCGGTGGCGGCAGTGTCGGCATCACCGGCTCCAGCATTGCCGCCGACGCCATCGTCTCAGGCGTTGATATCGCCGCCACCAATGCGGCGGGCGGGCGCATCACCCTTGGTCCGACGGCCGCGGGAATTGGCAATCTGACGTTGACGAGCGCAGGTGCCATCAGCGCCGGAACGCTGTTGTCAGCGGGCGATCTGGTTGCGAACGGCGCATCGATATCCGCTGGCAATATCTCCGCGCATCGCGACATGACGCTTGGTGGCGTCATCAGCGTCAGTGGCCAGATTCTCGGCACCGGCAACGTGCTGATCTCAGGTCAAAATCTGTCGGCACAGACGCTTGTCGCCGGCATTGACTTCAATGCCACCAATGCCGCCGGCGGCAATGTCGTCCTTGGTCAGACCGGCGATTTGACAGTAAACGTCAATGGCGCCGTTGCGGCATCGACCATACAGGCTGCGGGTGCCATCGACATCAGCGGCACGTCCGTCGCAGCTGCCTCGATCACCGGTCATAAGGATATCAGCCTTTCCGGTACGGCAGTCGGCGGTGTCGCCACGACGACCGCAAGCGGTCGCGTTGATATCACCAACCAGGTGCTTGGCGGCGGTAACGTTGGCATCTCCGGCTCGAGCATTAAGGTCGGCACCGCGGTTTCGGGTGTCGACTTCGCCGCGACGGCAGCCGCCAATGGGAACATCGTCCAAACGACAAGCGGCGATCTGACGCTTGCCGCAGCCGGCAGCATCGACGCTGGCACGCTGCTCTCGGCCGGCAAACTCAATGCTACCGGCTCGACCGTCATGGCCGGGACCGTCACGGCGCATGGCGATATGACGCTTAGGGGTGCCACTAGTGTTACTGGCCAGATCCTGAGCGCCGGAAACGTGCTGATCACTGGCCAAAGTCTGGCAGCGCAGACTGTTATTGCGGGCATCGACTTCGGTGCAACCAATGCCGCGGGTGGCAATATCGTTGTTGGACAGCTCGGGGACTTGACGGTTCAGTTGAGTGGTGGGTTCTCGGCATCGACGATGCAAGCCGCCGGTGCCATCAACGTCAATGCCGCGACTATGACGGCCGATACCATCACCGGTCATCACGACATTACCCTTTCCGGGACGACGACCGTCAATAAGCAGATCTTGGGCGGCGGCAACATCGGCATCTCCGGCTCGAGCATCAAGGCTGGCGCTATCGTTTCGGGCGTCGATTTCGACGCGACGGCAGCCGCCAATGGGAACATCGTCCAGACGACAAGCGGCAATCTGACGCTCGCTTCGACCGGTGCGATCAATACCGGGACATTGCTGTCGGCCGGTAATTTTTCCGCCAGCGGCACAGCTGTGACTGCGGACGCAGTCACGGCGCATGGCGACATCACGCTTAATGGCGCCACCAACGTTACCGGCCAGGTTCTCGGCACCGGCAACATCCTGATCACTGGCCAGAGCCTGTCGGCCCAATCTGTCGTCGCCGGTATCGACTTCGGTGCAACCAACGCCGCCGGCGGCAATATCGTTGTTGGACAGTTCGGGGACCTGACGGCTCAGTTGAGTAGCGGGTTCTCTGCATCGACGATGCAGGCCGGTGGCAGCATCAACGTCAATGCCGCTACCGTGACGGCCGATACCGTCACCGGCCATAAGGATATCGCGCTTGCCGGTGCGACCACCGTCCATGGCCAAGTCCTTGGTGGCGGCAACATCAGCATCTCAGGCCCGAGCATCGCTGCAGGCGCGATCGTCTCCGGTGTCGACTTTACTGGCACCACTGCCGCCAACGGCAATATCGTCCAGACATCAAGTGGCGATATGACCCTGGCTTCGAGCGGTGATCTCACGATCGGCACGCTATTGTCAGCAGGTAATTTGACCGTGCAAGCGAGCGATCTGAGCGCGAGTAGCATCACAAGCCATGGCGAGACCGACCTGAATACAAATGGTCGTGTCAACGTCAGTGGCCAGGTATTATCGGCCGGCAATCTCTCGATCGATGGCGCCAGCCTCAACGCCGGACTTTTGGTTTCCGGCGTGGATTTTACCGCGACCGCGGCCAACGGCGGAAGCATCGTGCTTGGAGGGGCCCGTAAGACGGACCTCACCGTTTCCGGCAATGCCACGGCCGGCTCGATCCTGTCGGCAGGCGATATCACGGCAAAAACGGCCAACCTACAGGCGGGTAGCATCACAAGCCACGGCGATGTCGGCATTATCGGCAATGTTGATGTCAGCAACCAGATCATGGCCGCAGGCGAGCTTGCGATCAATGGCGGCAGTATTAGCGCACCGACCTTGATCTCCGGCATCGACTTTGCTGCCACCAACGCCGCCGGCGGCAACATCGTGCTGGCGTCGTCGGGAGCCATGAATCTGACGGCCTCCGGCAATATCACGGCCGGCACGATCCTTTCCGCCGGTGACGTCACGGCGAAAGCGGCTGATCTCATCGCCGACAGCATCACCGCTCATGGCAACGCAGGCATTGTCGGCAATGTCGATATCAGCAACCAGATCATTGCTGCCGGCAATCTCACGGTTAGCGGTGGTCACATCAACGCACCGACGCTGATCTCCGGCATCGACTTTGCTGCCACCAATGCCCGTGGCGGCGGTATAGTGCTCGGAACTGCCGGCGATATGAATTTGACCGCGTCTGCGGGCATCACCGCCCAGACCATGTTATCGGCTGGCGCAATCAATGCCAGTGGGTCTGCGATTACGGCCAATGCTGTGACCGGGCATGGCGACATCACCCTCGCCGCCAGCAACAATGTCAATGTCTCGGGCCAGCTCCTCGGCGCCGGCGACGTCTTGCTCTCCGGTTCGACCGTCCAACTGGGCCAGGCAGTTACTGGTGTTGATTTCGCTGCCACCGCGCGATCCTCAAACGGCGCCATCGCTCTCGGACAAAGCGGCGATCTGACCATTAACGCCGGAAGTGCGTCGGCCGGCACGCTGATCGTCGCAGGCAACCTCAACGTGGCGGCAAGCGCCTTTACGGGCGGCAACATCACGGGCCACGGTGCCGTCGCGATCGGCTCATCCACCAGTCCCGGCGCGGTCAGGATTAACGGCCAGCTCTTGGGCGCCCGTAACGTCTCAATGACCGGATCTGGCGTCAGCGGCAACGTCATCGCGGCCGGGGTCGATTTTGCGGCGATGGACCAATCGGGCGCCGGTAACGTCATTCTAGGCCCGGGCGGCAATCTCACGCTCGCGAGCACAGCAGGCGACATCTCTTTCAGCAACCTGCTTGCTGCCGGGACGATTACAGCCAATGCTGCCAACAATATCGGCGCCAATGCCGTCGCCCATGGCGATCTGTCGCTCACAGCGGGCAACGCCATCACGCTCAACGGCCAATCGCTTGCAAGCCGCAACGCCAATCTGTCCGCCCGATCGATAACGATCGACACGCTGGTCTCAGGCGTCGATTTCGCCGCCACCAATGCTGCGGCCGGCGGCAGTCTGATGCTGCAGCGTACTGGTGTAATGACGCTGTCAGCTTCGAGCGGTAGTATCAGCGCCAATTCGCTACTTTCGGGCGGCAATCTTGCCGCTACGGCGACGCAGAACATCGGTTACAACAGCTTGCAGAGCTTAGGCGACGCTGCGCTTACAGGCCCTGGCGCCATTGCTTATACCAGCACCACCCGCGTTGGAGGCAACCTAACTCTCAATACCGGCGCACTGGATCTCTCCGGCAGCAGGGGCAGCCGGATTGCCGCCGGCGGCACGCTGATCGTCAACGCTTCATCCGCCAATCTCTCGGGAAGCAATCTCGTCTTCGGCGGCCTGACCCTCAATCTCTCCGGTAGTGCCGATCTTTCCAATGCGCAAGTCAGCACCGTCACCAACGCTGGCGGTTCAGGTGACATCACCATCTCCGCTGCAGGCCTTGCCACCACCGCTGGGACCTCCCTGCTCGCCGCGCATGACCTGACGCTGAACCTGCCATCGTTGGGCAACATCGGTCAGCTTGCTGCCGGCAACAATCTGACGTTCAACGTCGCTGGCGACTTCTACAACAGCCCGTCAGGCCTCGTCTTTGCGGGCAACAACGCCAACCTCTTCGTCGGCGGCACGCTCACCAACGACCAGGGCGCTATCCTCGCAGATGGCGGGTTGACCATCCGGGGAACGACCGAAGGTCAGCGCAATGCGGCAGTCACCAATGTGTCCGGTCTCATTCAGTCCGGTGGCGACATGTCGATACTCACCAGCAACCTCACAAATAGGCGATCGACGACGCCGACCTGGGTGACGGGTCAGCTGGTCTCCTCCGGTGGCGTTGTCGGTACCTTCGTGCTCAATCCAGCAGTCGCAGGCCAACCCTTCGCCTATCTGGAATCGACCGACCAGAATATGTTTCAGCTTTATGCGGGGGTCGATCCGGGGCAGTTTTCTGACTACCAGCCGCTGTTATATTCGGTCGCAACCCTTGCCGACGGCACCTCCTATCACGCCTGGACCTGGGTCAGCGGCAGTGGTCCGACGGAAGTTCGGCCTATCTTCGACTGGATTAAGGCTCGCGTTCCCAAGGATGCCAACGGCAATCCGATCCTCGATCCCAACAATCCGTCGCGCTATTTCATTGTCGATGAAGTCGTCCGCAGCGGTTCGGATACCAGCACGACCTACACCTGGGATCCAACGTCCAACATATCGCAGTCGGTTTATGAAGACCGCTTCACCAGTGCGCTCAGCCCCGAGGCCGTGATCCGCGCTGGCGGCAATCTCACCGTCGATGCCACCAACCTCACCAATTCCTACAGCCGGATTGAGGCCGGCGGTGATGCGACGCTCAAAGGATCGACGCTCACCAACGAAGGCGTCGTTCTCAATCGCACCACGACACTGACCTGCAATGCCCAGAGTGCATGCACAGCCTACAACAGCGACGGTTCCGCCGATCCTTCCCGTAGTATCGCCAACGGCACGTCGATCATGTCAGGATCGCAGGTTATCGGCGGCGCGGCTGGTACGCTCAAGGCGGCGAGGGCCTTGAGCCTTAATTTCGGTACGGTCAACAATACGTCGCTCGGTTCGACGGGCGGCAGCGCGGCCGTCAGTGCGCCTTCGACGTCGAGCGATCCTCTGTCCGCCCTGAATGGCATGACGGCCGGCGGCGCCTTGTTCAATGTCAACGCCGCGCTAGGCAGTTTCACCTCGAATGGCGGCGCCAACGTCGGTAGTGGTCCATCACTAACGGGTACCGGTACAACGATCGCCGGCGGGCCGACCGTCAATGGCGGTAACCTGACGGCAGTCGTCGGTGCGTCGGTGGGCAGCAACGGCGTGACGCTCGTGAGCGGCCCATCGATCAGCTCGGGCACCCTGACAGCTAGTGGTGCTGCGATCAATCCCAACAGCTTGATGGGCAAGCTCACCGCTGCTCTCGGCAACAGCGGCAACCTCGCTCAGGTCCTCGAGGTCAACGGCGCGAAACTCGCCTCGCTTGCGAAGCCCCAGTCCGGCGGGGTCGGTGGCACGGTTCCAGGTCAGGTCTTCCTGTTCGAAACGCGGGCAGCCTTCCTTGACGTGTCGAAGTTCTATGGCTCGAGCTATTTCATCGACAGAGTTGGCTATACGCCGGAGACCAAGGTGCCCTTCCTCGGCGACGCCTATTTCGACAATCAGCTCGTAGACGAACAGATGCGGCAGCTGGTGGGCGATGGCCTTGGCGCGGGATCCTTTATCCCCGGCAACAATGCTACCGACCAGATGAAGACGCTGCTCGACAATGGCGTCGCTTATGCGGAGGCGAACGGGCTTGCTCTCGGGCAAGCACTGACGCCGGAGCAGGCCGCGTCGCTCACTCAGTCGATGGTGATCTACCAGACGCAGATCGTCGACGGCGCGCAGGTGTTGGTGCCGGTCGTCTATCTCTCTGCCGCTGATAAGGCAAAGGTCAACGCAGGCGGCGCCGTCATCGCCGGCAACAGCGTCAGCATCGACGCTGGCTCCGTCAACAATTCCGGTGCGATTGCCGCAGCGGATGGCATGACCATCAATGCGACCGAGATCAAGGCCAATGGCGGCACCTTCCTGGCCGGTGGCAACATGAACCTCAACGCCACAAATGGCATTACGCTTGCCGCACAGACGATGACCATCGGTGGTCAGAATGTCGTCAACACCAATGCCGGTGTGTCGGCTGGCGGCAACCTGCAGATCGCCGCGGGCGGTACGCTGAGCTTAGAGGGCACCAAGATTGCCGCGGGTGGCGCAGCCCAGCTTTCCGGCGCCAATGTCAATCTTACCACCGTCAAGGTCGACAACGGCGGTCAGCAGAATGCGACGGGCGCCCGTGTCAACGCCGGTGGTAATCTCACCATTGCAGCCAACAACGACATCAATGTCATAGGTTCCTCTGCCAAGGCCGCCGGCGATCTCAAACTTAAGGCCACGGATGGAGCGGTCAACATCGTCTCGACCGACGTCGCCCGCAAAACGGACGAGGGCTACAGCAAGACGACGGGTACCGATCAGCAGGCCTCGCAGCTCTCGGCCGGCGGCAACCTTCAGGTCAATGCCAATACGGGTGTTCTGATCTCTGGTTCCGACCTGACGGCCAAGGGTGACGTTGGCCTGACCTCGAACGGCGACATCAACGTTACCACCTCGCAGAACCAGTCGAACTCTATCTTCGGCAAAAACTCCTCGTCCGAGCTCACGCATAATGGCTCGACCATTACGGCCGGTGGCGATCTGGTCGCGAAGTCTAACAGCGACATCAACGTTATCGGCTCAACGATGGATGCCGACGGAAAGCTTGGCTTGCAGGCCGGTAAGAACGTCACGATTGCTGAAGCGACCGATAGCGCCACCCTCGACGTCAAGAGCTCCAGCAAGAAGAGTGGATTCTTCGGTTCGACGAAGGAGAATGCTTCCGGTCACCTGGAGACCACGACAGCGGCTGGCTCGTCACTTTCCGGCAAGGACGGTGTGACGATCATATCCGGCGGCGACACCACGGTCTCCGCCTCCAAGGTGACGGCAGGTGATGACACTCATACCGCCGATCTCAAAGTCCAGACCGATGGCAATCTGATCGTCACCGCCGGTAAGGACACGGAGACTGAACATGATAGCGCCAAGCGCAAGGGTTTCCTGCGCAGCGGCAGCTCGAGCTACGATGGCTATAACGAGACGACAGTCGGCTCACAGCTCTCGGCATCTGGTGATGTTAATCTCGATGCTGGCAAGGCGGCCGCCATTGTCGGCTCAAAGGTCAATGCCGATGGCTCGCTGAATATCTCCGGCGAGAGCGTCAGCATCATTGGGGCACAGGAAAACCACGAGTCCGATAGCAAGCGCAAGGATTCTGGCCTCTTCGTCGGCTCCGGCGGAGGCTTCATCTCGCTCTACGGCAAGAACGAAAAGCAGGGCCAGCAATCTTCCACGGATAACGTCGGCTCAGAGCTTACGGCCGGGAAAGATGTCAATTTGACGGCGAGGGCCACCGATCTCAACATCATGGGATCGTCGGTCAATGCCGATCGCGACATCAATCTGTCGGCTGCACGTGACGTCAATGTCACACCCGGCGCCGAAAGCTCCTCGCAATCCGAACAGCAGAAGAAATCCGGCTTCGGCCTGGCCCTCTCCGCCGGCAATGGTGGTTTCTCGATCGGTATCGGCGCGCAGTCGACCAAGGACAGCAAGGCGCAGCAGTCCGATACCAATGCGGTATCGACATTGGCGGCGGGCCGCGATCTCAACATCTCGGCGGGCAACAATGTGAACCTGCAGGCGACCAGCGCCTCGGCCGAGCGCGACGTCAATCTCTTTGCCAAGAACGATATCAATCTGCTGTCAGCCAACGACGTCACCAATTACCAGGAGGTGCATGAAAAGACCTTCGCCGGCGTGACCATCTCGGTGACGAGCCAGGTCGGTAAAGCGGCTGAGAGCATCATGAACTCGGCCGAGCGCCTTTCCGACAGCGGCGGCGTCAATGCGGTGACCAACACGGCCATTGCCGGCCTCGGCTTCTATCAGGCCTATGAGGACCTTAAGGCCGCTTCGGAAAATTTTGATGCAGGCAAGGGTCTTTCTTTCAGTATTGGCATCAATGCTGGCGTCAATCATCAGGAAAGCAGCTGGTCGTCGTCGTCCTCGACCCCGGTGGTCACGGATATCCGTGCCGGGCGCTCGATCACAATGGAGGCCGAGATGGGCTCCATCACCAGCGATGGCGCGCAGATCCTGGCCGGCTATGACAAGTACGGCATCCCCACGATTCCAGGAGATCCGCGGACCGGCGATATCTTCCTGTCGGCGGGGAATGGCGACATCAACCTCAATGCTGCCACGGGCACCTCGGATTCGACCAGCTCGAACAACTCCTGGAGCGCCGGCGTCGGCGTCAACTTCGGCTGCAGTACAAAGGGTGGTTGCCAGGAGACCGGGGTCGGGGTCAACGCATCCTATGGCAAGGGCGGTTCGGAAACTTCCGGCACCAACCACACGAATACACATGTGAACGGTACCGGCGATGTCACCATCGTCACCAACGATCTCGGGCTGAAGGGGGCGACGGTCGCCGGCAATTCGGTTTCGATCGACGTCAAGAACCTGACGATCGAAAGCCAGCTGGATACGCAAAAGGCCAAGGCCGATCAGTTCAATGTCTCTGGTCAGATCGGCTTTGGAAACACCGGCGTCTCCGGCACCGTGCAGAACGCCAAGGGCGATGCGGTTCTCGTCTCCGAACAGTCGGGCATTCATGCAGGCACCGGCGGCCTCAACATTGATGTCAGCGGCCAGACGTCGCTTGTAGGCGGGCTGATTACCAGCCAGGCGACGGCGGATAAGAACTCCTTCTCCACCGGTACGCTGACGGTTGCCGATATCGATACACATTCGACCTGGAAGGCCGAAACCTATGGCGGCGGGATCGGGACTGGCGGACTGAGCATCGCTCCACCCGTCAAGGCCGGCGAAAACGAGACCGGCAAGGCCTATTCCGCCATCGGCGGCAATATCGGCATCATGATCACCGATCCGGCGCACCAGGTGCAGGACATCGGCACGATCCGCCGCGATACCGAGAACACCAATACGTCGCTGCCTGGCTTGCCGGACCTGCAGAATATCTTGCGCCAGCAGTACAAGACCCAGGCCGATCTGCAGGCGGCGCAAAGGACAATGGCGACGCTCGTAGGTGAGATCGCCAGCGAACTGCGAGACCATGCTAGCACACCGGAAGAATATACCTTGTGGGACGAGGGGGGCGCAGGCCGCGCGGTCCTACACGCTATCGGCGGTGGTTTGCTCGGTGGTGTTAACGGCTGGGAGGGAGCGCTGAAAGGCGCGCTCGGCGGTGCGGCAACCACGTTGCTGGCACCAGCGATTGAGCGGCTGATCAACGGTATGGTGAGAGACAGCAACCTGTCAGCCGCCGATCGTGAGCAGCTTGCTGCTCTGCTTGGTGAGAGCCTAAGCGCCGTTGTTGGCGGAGCTGTCGGCGGCGGAGAAGGTGCGGCCTATGGTGCCGCCAACTATCAATACAACTATCTAAACGACAAACAACGGAAGAACGGCATTGCCGCCTATCGCGCTGCAAAAGAGTGTAAAGCTACCGATAATTGCACGGTCGAGAACGCCCGCCTGGCGTTCTATCTGGCGATGTCGCAGGCGAACACAGCGACCCTGATCAGTGTCTGCACCAGCGATCCATCTTCGTCGGCCTGCCGATCAATGATCAGCGATCTGCAATCGTTCGTGAACGCGTATAACAACTTGAACATTCCCACGGCAGTCGACATCGTCAACGGCACCGATGATGATTCAACGGCAGCAACGCAGGCGCTCGCCGGCATGGATGGGTTTATCCCGTATGATGTCATCTTGGCGCAGCATTTGGCCGAGGTGGCCAATGGCAAATCCGCTGATGTGGCCATCCAAGAGGCTTTGCTCGACATCAGCCAGCGCAATGGTGGCATCAAAACTTTCCTCGATGCGATGGGTGTTGCCTATGGGATCGGCTCTTGCGCGGGATCGTTTGGCATTACCTGCGCGATAGGCGCGCTCAATGCGGCGGTTTCAGCCAATCATCTTGTCTCGGCCGTGCCGCAGGCACTGACAGGCAGGAAAGCTCAAACAGCCGCTGTACTAGCTTTGACAGGCATGGGGGTCGACAAGCAAGAGGCCGAGAAATGGCAGAATTACGTTGAAACTGGCGTTCTGGTCGTCAGCGTCGCCTATGTGGGCGGCGAGATGATCTATCAGTTGCGCGTAAACAAGGCTGCACTTGCAGCCGGCGATGAAGACTTGGCCGCCCTCAACAACAAAAGCTTCAACCCAAAAACGAATGAGACCGTCGATAATGTCTTTGGGGCGGCTTGTTCGTTTGACGGTGCGACGCTGGTCAAGACCATCGACGGCTTTACGGCGATCAGCCAGATTCGCCCTGGCAAAACATTAGTGTGGTCGCGTGATGAGAAAGGGCGCGAAGGCTACAAGCTTGCACTTGCTAAGATTCAGGAGGAGCACGCGAGAACTCTTTATTTGACCGTCAAATCCGATACGAACGGTCGTCAGCAGACTATTACAACGACGATGAACCATCCCTTCTTCGCGGTTCTCTTGAAAAAAAGAACAATCCCGACAGCGCTGCCCGAAGGGTATCGTTATAAGGGGCCGATCAAAAATGGCGCCTGGATTGCTGCAGGCGACCTTCTGTCGGGCGAAAAATTGCTCGATGCCGATGGAAGCTGGAACTCGGTCGTCAATGTCCGCATCGAAGACAAGTCGTTTGACGCCTACAATTTGACGATTGCGGACTTCCATACCTATTTTGTCAAGCAAGCCACCAATGAGGACGTCCAGGCCGTTTGGGTACACAATAATTGCTTTGATGACCTGGCGAATTTGTACAATAAAAATCATCCCCTGAAATCACTCGACATCGAAGGAGTGCAGGTTAACGTTGGCTCTGGCGGAAATACCAGCGGAACAACCATAGTTCTTGACAGTCAAACTTTGACTGATGCTCAGATATTAACTTATGCTGAAAAACTTGCCGGTGGGGCGTTAACTCCTCACCCAAGCGTTTCCGGAATTTTCACGGCTACCTCATCAGATGGAACTCGGATTACATTGCGATCAATCTCGAGCTCGGCGGGTAGTACAGGCGCTCGCTGGACCATCGATATCGCTGGGAGCGATAAAATTCAGGGGGTAAATCCTAAACTTCCCCGTGTTGAGCTCAAATTCCGCTGAGAGAGGCTATCGAACGATGAAGAAACAATGGGAACAAATTGTCGAACTATCAGAATTCTGGGCTTTCAACGGACTATGGATGTTTATTCGCGATGAGTACAAAAACTTCTCTGAGGCTCGTAAGGTTTTTTTGGGTATAGTTGAAGATCTTCTTTATAGCGGTCGAATAAAGCTTGGGAAGAGCGGAGTATTACTGGAAAATTCAGTAAATGAGCAGATTTCCCTTTTGACGAATGCTTTACCCGTTGATCGCCGCGAAATGATACTCGGACCTGCGGCTAGCTCATCTCTGCCGATGCGGATCGAAGATTTCGATCAAATGGCAGAAGAGGAAAAAATTGCTGAAGAAAGTTTATGGTTCTTTCGCGAAGAGTGCCCCGCTGGAGTCGTGTGGATAAGAGATGATGGTTCTGAGGAGTGGACCTGACTTTGGTCATATTAATGAATATTGATTACCCACGGAAGAGACCGAAGTTTTCAGGAGGGTCCCCGAAATAGTTATGAGATTGAACCAGCTCTCGATGAAAATATCTATACTTGGGTGTAAGACATGAAACCTATTGACTATATGTCAATGATGCTTATCCGAAGAATGTCGTGCAGTTCAATCCATGTAATGTCCTGCGTCTATGAAGTAATTCCTACATTCCGTAGGAGCGAGGCGGAGTATCAAAGCGCCGACTTCTCTGAATAACAGGCTCTCCGATATGGAGACGCCATTGGAACGCACGGTGTGGTTTCATCTCCGTTGATTTCAATACCGGTGACATTTTCTTGTGGGACAAGTTCAGAAGCGCTGCGCTATCAACCGAGTCGTCAACGTTTACGCCGGGATCCAGGCCTTTGAACTACGCGCTTGAGCAGGCTCGCGATGAAATAACAAATTCGAATATGCCCCAATCCATCAAAGACAAAGCTTTGGCGAACTTAGGTACCGGTGACTTCACTGCCAATACAGTCGGAACGGCGAGCGCTAAAAATTCGGTCCCCGTCAAGTTTTGTGGCTTCAATCCCTGCTGAAGGAGGCGGTTTTGAAAATCTTTAACCCTATTCGAGGGCGTGAGACAATTGACGGCACTATTGCTCGGGTACTTCGGACCGAATTCGATCCCACGAAGCCTATGGGCAATTTTGCTGTGTATGATCTCTATGATGTTATTTCAGCCTGGTTGGTGCTTCGTAACAAGGAAATTGAGCCGGCAATCCATCGAGCGAACCGCTGGCTCGACCAGGTGCTCGACGCTGGGGGCGAGAAATTTGGCCCCGATCCCAATGCCCACCTCACAAAACTAAATTGGGCCAGAGCCATCGGCACATGGCTTGAGGACGGGTGCGGCGACGAAGCTCATTGGGAGAATGCCCGGATCTTTGAAGAAGCCACGTGGCGGTTTCCAGGCCGGCCATGGCCGCGAAACGAAATCGTCAACTACGGCCTTGACGACTACATGGCTTTTACCTGCCAGAACTTTGAAGAGCCGGAAACTGTCGAGGCCGGTATCGAGATGTATGAGCACTGGCTCGGCGATAAGCCGTTGTCGCTGAAAAAGCTGCTGAAGCCCCGCGACCTCGGCTATGCCATTTGCTTGCACTATGCCCGCCAGCAGTTCGAGGAAGAGGAGTTGTTCGAGGCGGGTCGCCGAATGTTGCAAGCCAATCTTGAGGGAACCTGGTTGGGAAACGGCCAATATATGCGCGCGGCCACATGGCTTAAGATCGTCTATTGGGACCGCAACCAGGTACTCACTCCGCTGGAAACCATACTCAAAGCCTACGACAACATGCCAAACGTACCCCATCCTGATTTTATTTAATGTGACCTCGGCTTTAAGGGACTTTCTATGGGTGTGGATCTTCGCAACGACGCAGGCGAGACGATCAAGTTAACCAATCGTCATTGGGCCGTCATGCTTACCTTTGCAGAGACATTTGGCTGGCAGCCGGCGGGTACTTTAGCGCCAAAGGAATGGCATGGTCCGGGCGAGTGGGCGGGAAGGTACGACTCGAGTGACGGGCAATTCGTGTTGGAGGAGGATGCGAAGAGCTTGGCGAGGCATCTTCATGGCGCTGTCGTCAGCGACCAATTCGAGCTCGCCCTCAACGACGTTATTCAATACCTTGAAAAGAGCGTCGAGGCGAGCGGTCGAAAGATCCCCGACGCGATGAGAATGAAGCCGCGCGAGTTCTCGAATATTTTCTCACCTTTGCTGATGTTCCTTTATGAAGGCTCATTTTACATCGAATAGGATTTCAGAATGTACGCAAAATTCTTCGCTGCTATCGGCCTGACGGCATGCCTTTTGGCTGGCTGCGCCGGGACGCCAGACCCGGCCAAGGTCGCTGCCGAGCAGCATGAAGGGTCAGCCCAGATTTTCGCAAAGCAGAAGAAGAAGGGCTCGCTTCTTCTCGTGCGAATGGTGGATTCACCGTTCTTAGGCGACGTGAATTGCGATGGTTATATCACTCTGCGTAGAATGAATGCAGGAAAGCCGGACGAGACGGAACCAGCTCTGTCGGTTGGTTCCGCCGCTGCGTATCGTTTGCAAAACCCTAACAAACTGTCTCTTGGCCAGTTGTTCTCCGCGACCGCACAAAGATATGAGAGATGGTTCGTGCCAATTGCTCCCGGTAGCTACGCCGTTACATACGCGTCATGTCATTATGGAAACACCACCATTGAAGCGGGAGGTGACCAGGACGGCCTCTTCGGTAGAACATTCAGCTATGTCCGCCCATTCGGGGGTGAAAGTACGATCACGATTGGCCAGGGGCAGATTGTTGATGCAGGGTATATTCGGCTGGCAGGAACACGCAGCGACCCGCTTGTAGTGGGATCGGAAGCCACGCTTGCCGAGCGTGAGCTTATGAAAAGCGTCATGCCGGATGTCTATCCCTCAATTACTTTTACGAAATTCGGCTTATGAGCGCGTAATCAGTTCGGTCGGCATCCCGCCTTACCGAGGCGACTGTACAGCGAAACGATCGAAAGAAGGATTCCAGTCCCTCTGCATTCGGCTACCGGTTTGCTTGCGTCGGAGGGGCGGAGAAACCTATTCTCCGTTCCCATATAGCAAGCATCAACTGGTGCCTGTTGTCCTCCTGTCCGTCTGGTCAGGGGGAGGCACCATTCAGCTCTGCTGAACCGATATGAACATAAAACGCCTTTCGGGCGACTGCTTGAGCAGAGCGCCTTATTTCCGCCGCTGCCATTCCGCCTCCATTTTCGCGAGATCGGATTCCAGCATGGCGCGCATCAAGATGTGCATGTCGACCAGCCGCCGATGGCTGGTCTCATCCGGGAACTCGACAGCTGCAACAACAAGCTTGGCAACCATCTGCTTCTGCCCCTCGATCTCGACCCGGGTCCGATCGATCGCCTGCAATAGATCACCATCCGAAAACCTTTTGTATTTTGGCATCAGACACACTCTCACTATGTATGGGGAGGATAGTAGTCCGCGCGGAAAAGATCGCCAATCGGTTGCAGACAGCTCCTCGATCAAAATAATGCGAGACCTCATGAAAGGGCCTGGATTATGAAAGAATGCCCGGATTTTGAAAGTCCCAATAGCCGAGTCACGCTAGCATCGCCTCTTTGCAACCGTGAGGTCATCGAAGATGAGAGCCAGTCCACGATGGATCGTTGCGGCGCCGGATGCTGACATCCACCCGGTTGATCGTCACGTCGGACGCCAGATCCGGCTTCTGCGCATTCAAGCCAACTTATCGCAAGGGGACTTGGGCAAAGGGATCGGGATCAGCTACCAGCAGATGCATAAGTACGAGACCGGCAAGAACCGCGTCAGCGCCTCGATGCTCTATGAGATCGCACGCTACCTGCAGGTGGCCGGCGGCACGGTTTTTTGATGGCCTGCCGGAACCTGGCGCCGCAGATGCCCACAAGGCGGCTGCCGAGATCGACGAGCGTCTTGCCTACATCGCGACGACCGATGGAAGGCAATTGATCGAGAACATGCTGCGCCTTTCGCCACGGCTCCGAAACCGCATCATTGCGATCGCCGGCATTCTAGCCGATAAGCAATCCGACGTGCGAACGCCCGAGACGTGACGGCAAGAAAAGGATGGGTTCGACCTGCGGATTGTCTGTTATGGCTTTCATGCCCAGTCGCTGACACATGTATGGATGCCTCAACCACCGTGTGAGGTGGCACCTGAGCGATTTGACTGGTCGATGTCTGTTGGCTTCATGCGCATGGCAAAAGGCTGCCGTCTTCGTCGCGGCTCCGGTCCTCGACATCGAACAAGACACCTCGTCAGCATAGGCGTGGGAGCACCGCGTACGAAGAACTCGGTGCCATCGAAGTTTCGAATTTCATTCCCAATTAGCGGAGACGGTCCATGACTTCGGAAAGTTTGGCCTTTGTGTTGGCGACGGTTCAACTTTTATCGTCGTATAGCGATCGCTGCATTGTAGTTCTCTTTAACTATAATGACCATATAGGCCACCTCGCGATAGGCCCCAGGTCGCTTGTGGGACCGGCTGTTCATTTGCGTCGCGACTTCACCCAGCTTTACATTTCGTCGTGACCCTGATCCGATATAGATATCGCAGATTCATCAAGGAGTTCCTCGCGGCTGAATGGATCAGCCTCGAATCAAAACGCGGACTAAAGCGCCGAGAAACTCGTCGTCCGCTGTCAATGGCTACCGGATTCGCTTCGGCATCCTTCATAGACCGCCCAGGCAACATCAACCGTCGTCAGAAGAACATCGCTTTCGCTCCATCCAGCTGCAACCGCAGTTCGAACGACTTCGCTGATGATGGGCTGCAAGCGGCGCTGGCATTCTCTGGCTAAATCGTCAGCGTCCTCTAATTGAGAGGCCGGAGCAAAACTTAATTCCATCGTTGTTGCCTTCGCGTAATGTCAGCTTCATGTTTCTCAATGCGCAAGCTGCGCGCAGTAAGGGAACCTGGTGGCGTTCCTTCCTCACTTCCGCAAGAACCAATGTCGAGAGCGGAAGCCTCAAGTCAAGCAGCATGTTGCGACGAACTATTGCGATGCACGTTCGCTTATTGCGGCGATCGATCGTGATCGCGGCTCGGTACGCCCACACATCGAGGCATACCTGAGCCAGTCCGATACTTACTGGAAGGCAGCATCTTGAGGTTTTCAAGGCAAATTTTACCGCTGCGTGCGGAGCAGATTAACATTCTTGGCATTCGGCCGGCGCCGCATTGTTCGTGAATATAGGTTTTTTAACTCGGCGCGTAAGCGCTAGCCGCCTGGTCAGTTGACGGAATCGTCCGGATCGGGGTCCTTGACTTTGGTGAAGAGGTTCTTCAGCGCACTCGTCTTCGCCTTCGCCGCCTTGTTGGCCTTGATCGCCCGGGTTGCCGCCTTCGCTTGTTCCAACATCATCTCGATCTGGATCTGTTGGATTTCGGTCAGACGCTCCCATTGGCGATTAAGAAGGTGATCGACCTTTTCATGCAGGTGGCGGATTTCGAGTTCGGCCTTCAGGTTGACCTTGTAGTCGTTGAGGGCGCGCAGGCGATCTTTCTCTTCCTGGCGGCGCTGGCTCATCATGATGATCGGCGCCTGGAGCGCCGCAATTGTTGAAAGAACCAGGTTCAGCAGGATAAACGGATAGGCGTCAAAGGCCTGCTTGTCGCCCATGATGAGATTGATCATCATCCAGACGGCGAGAAACAGACAGAAGGAAATGATGAAGGTCCAGCTCCCGCCAAAGGACGCGACGCCATCCGCCATACGGTCGCCGATCGAGCGGTGGTCTTCGTAATCCTCTTCGATGTTTTCGGCCAGCGTATCATGCGTCTTCAGGCTTTCCACGACCTCGTCCTCGAGGGTGGAAAGCTCGCCGCGCTCGACCGTCAGCAGCTCGGCGATATATTGGGCGCGATAATCGTCCATCACCTTGCGGCTGATATAGTCGTCGGCACGAAGCTCGGGATGCTTCAGTCGCATGAAATCCGCCAGCGAGGGGCGGAGGTCATCGACATGGACGGCATCTTTTTTCTTGAGCACCTGACCGGTGATGGCGTCGATCAGCTTGACGGACTTGCGCCT
>JGI24740J21852_10000450_pt1 | contig 17614 bp, 17 predicted proteins | sample KBSCornC6_FD_21852 | JGI IMG/M metagenome (IMG submission 21852) | reverse complement strand
CCGCGGTGAACGCGGATCCGGGCCATACTCACAAGCTGCGACTCAGAAGTCCCAGTCCTCGTCCTCGGTGGCCTCGGCCTTGCCGATGACGTAGGAGGATCCGGACCCCGAGAAGAAGTCGTGGTTCTCGTCCGCGTTGGGCGAGAGCGCCGACAGGATCGCCGGGTTCACGTTCGTCACGGTCGACGGGAACATCGCCTCGTAGCCGAGGTTCATGAGCGCCTTGTTCGCGTTGTAGTGCAGGAAGCGCTTGACGTCCTCGGTGAGGCCGACGCCGTCGTACAGATCCTGCGTGTACTGCACCTCGTTGTCGTAGAGCTCGTACAGCAGCGAGAACGTGTAGTCCTTCAGCTCATCCCGCTTGGCCTGGTCGAGAGTCTCGAGGCCGCGCTGGAACTTGTAGCCGATGTAGTACCCGTGCACGGCCTCGTCGCGGATGATGAGGCGGATGAGGTCTGCCGTGTTGGTGAGCTTCGCCCGCGACGACCAGTGCATCGGCAGGTAGAAGCCCGAGTAGAACAGGAAGCTCTCCAGCAGGGTCGAGGCGACCTTGCGCTTGAGCGGCTCGTCCCCGCGGTAGTAGTCCATGACGATCTGAGCCTTCTTCTGAAGGTTCGGGTTCTCCACCGACCAGCGGAACGCCTCGTCGATCTCCTTCGTCGAGCACAGCGTCGAGAAGATCGAGGAGTAGCTCTTCGCGTGCACCGACTCCATGAACGCGATGTTCGTGTAGACGGCCTCCTCGTGCGGGGTGATCGCATCGGGGATGAGCGAGACGGCGCCGACGGTGCCCTGGATCGTGTCCAGCAGCGTGAGGCCGGTGAACACCCGCATGGTGAGGGTCTGCTCCTCGGCGGTGAGCGTGTTCCACGACTGGATGTCGTTGGACAGCGGCACCTTCTCGGGCAGCCAGAAGTTGTTCACCAGACGGTTCCAGACCTCGAGGTCCTTGTCGTCCTGGATGCGGTTCCAGTTGATCGCCTGGACACGGTCGACCAGCTTGAGCGGTTCGGGGGTCATGTCTCTTCCTTCAGAAATCCCAGATCGAACGACGGATCACAGCGTGCAGCTGACGCATTCGGCCATGTCGGTGCCCTCGAGGGCCATCTGACGCAGGCGGATGTAGTAGATCGTCTTGATGCCCTTGCGCCACGCGTAGATCTGCGCCTTGTTGATGTCGCGCGTGGTGGCGGTGTCCTTGAAGAACAGCGTCAGCGACAGGCCCTGGTCGACGTGCTGGGTGGCAGCGGCGTAGGTGTCGATGACCTTCTCGTAGCCGATCTCGTAGGCGTCTTCGTAGTACTCCAGGTTGTCGTTCGTCATGAACGCCGCCGGGTAGTAGACGCGGCCGAGCTTGCCTTCCTTGCGGATCTCCACCTTCGCCGCGATCGGGTGGATCGAGCTCGTCGAGTTGTTGATGTAGGAGATGGATCCGGTCGGCGGGACGGCCTGCAGGTTCTGGTTGTAGATGCCGTGCTCCTGGATCGACGCCTTGAGCGCCTTCCAGTCGTCCTGCGTCGGGATGTGGTGACCGGCGAACATGTCCTTGACCTTGTCGGTCGCGGGCACCCACTCCTGATCGATGTACTTGTCGAAGAACTCACCGGACGCGTAGGTCGAGTCGGCGAATCCGTCGAAGGTCTCGCCGCGCTCGATCGCGATCCGGTTCGATGCGGTCAGCGCGTGGAACAGCACGGAGTAGAAGTAGATGTTCGTGAAGTCGACACCCTCTTCGGAACCGTAGAAGACGTGCTCGCGAGCGAGGTAGCCGTGCAGGTTCATCTGGCCCAGGCCGATCGCGTGCGAGCGGTCGTTGCCGTCCTCGATCGAACGGACCGAAGCGATGTGGCTCTGCTGGCTGACCGCGGTCAGGGCGCGGATGCTCATCTCGACGGTCTTGGCCAGGTCGCCGCCGTCCATCGCCAGGGCGATGTTGAGCGAGCCCAGGTTGCAGGAGATGTCCTTGCCGATCTGGTCGTACGAGAGGTCCTCGTTGAACGTCGTCGGCGTGTTCACCTGCAGGATCTCGCTGCACAGGTTGGACATGTTGATCCGGCCCTTGATCGGGTTGGCCTTGTTCACCGTGTCCTCGAACATGATGTACGGATAGCCCGACTCGAACTGGATCTCGGCGAGCGTCTGGAAGAACTCGCGCGCGTTGATCTTGGTCTTCTTGATGCGCGGGTCGTCGACCATCTCGCGGTACTTCTCGGTGACCGAGATGTCGCCGAACGGCACGCCGTAGACGCGCTCGACGTCGTACGGGGAGAACAGGTACATGTCCTCGCCGTTCTTGGCGAGCTCGAACGTGATGTCCGGCACGACGACGCCCAGCGACAGCGTCTTGATGCGGATCTTCTCGTCGGCGTTCTCGCGCTTGGTGTCGAGGAACCGCATGATGTCGGGGTGGTGCGCGTTCAGGTACACCGCGCCGGCGCCCTGACGCGCGCCGAGCTGGTTCGCGTACGAGAAGGAGTCTTCGAGGAGCTTCATCACGGGGATGATGCCCGAGGACTGGTTCTCGATCTGCTTGATCGGGGCACCCGACTCGCGGATGTTCGAGAGCAGGAGCGCCACGCCGCCGCCGCGCTTGGACAGCTGCAGGGCGGAGTTGATGCCGCGGGCGATCGACTCCATGTTGTCCTCGATGCGCAGCAGGAAGCAGCTGACGAGCTCGCCGCGCTGCGCCTTGCCGGCGTTGAGGAAGGTCGGGGTCGCCGGCTGGAAGCGGCCGGAGATGATCTCCTCGACCAGGCCCGTCGCGAGCTTCTCGTCGCCGTCGGCGAGGGCGAGGGCGGTCATCACGACGCGGTCCTCGAAGCGCTCCAGGTATCGCTTGCCGTCGAAGGTCTTCAGCGTGTAGCTCGTGTAGTACTTGAACGCGCCCAGGAACGTCTCGAAGCGGAACTTCTTCGAGTATGCGAGGTCGTTGAGCTTCTGGATGAACTCGAACGAGTACTTCTCCAGGACGGCGCCCTCGTAGTACTCCTTCTCCACGAGGTAGTCCAGGCGCTCCTTGAGCGAGTGGAAGAACACCGTGTTCTGGTTGACGTGCTGCAGGAAGTACTCCCGCGCCGCGCGCTTGTCCGCGTCGAACTGGATCTTGCCGTCCGCGTCGTACAGGTTCAGCATCGCGTTGAGGGCGTGATAGTCGAGCCCCTCGTACGCTGCGTTGGCCTTGAACGCGATCTCGCCCTTCACCGGCGCTGAGTCCTTCACTGCTGCTTCCACCATCGTTCCAATCCGTCGCTCACGCGATCGACATCGTCCTGTGTGCCGTAGATCTCGAGCCGGTACAAGTGGGGCACGTGGCACTTGCGGCTGATGATGTCACCGGCGGCGCAGAACGCGTCGCCGAAGTTGGTGTTGCCTGCGGAGATCACTCCGCGGATGTGTCGCCGGTTGCGCTCGTCGTTGAGGAACCGGATGACCTGCTTGGGTACAGCGCCCTTCTCGACGCCGCGACCCTGCCCGCCGCCGTAGGTCGGCGTGACCAGCACGAAGGGCTCATCGATGACGAGCGGCTCCTCCGTGCTGTGCAGCGGGATCCGCCGCGCCTCCAGGCCCAGCTTCTCGACGAACCGGGCAGTGTTGCCCGAGATGCTCGAGAAGTAGACCAGCAGCGGCGCGGCGGTCGCGGTGGCGGCGTTCATGAGATCGCCTCCTCCGCGATTACGCCAGGCGAGCGGCGAGCTCGTCGATCTTGTCGGGACGGAAGCCCGACCAGTGGTCCTCGTCGGTGACGACGACGGGAGCCTGCAGGTAGCCGAGCGACTTCACGTGCTCGAGCGCCGCAGCGTCCTCCGAGACGTCGTGGATCTCGTACTCGATGCCCTTCGCGTCAAGCGCGCGGTAGGTCGCGTTGCACTGCACGCAGGAGGGCTTGGTGTAGACCGTGATGGACATGTATTGCGCCTCTTCTTTCCCCTCAGAACCCGACTATCGGGCAGGTGGCCCCGCCGGGAGTTCAATACTACATATAGGTACGGACATTCAGGTCGACCACAAGGGCTAGTAGTTACAACCCTGTAGTTTTCCACCGTATTCCACCGCTTCGCCACAGGTTCTCCACGCTTTTGTCCACAGCCCCGGGCGGCCGCGGAGCACCCCCGAACCGCGATTTCCTGCGGGTCGCCGACACCCCGACCGGATCCCTCCACAGATCCGACGCTAGGACGGGCCGCGGACATTCCTCAGCCTGTGGAAATCGCCCTCCGGCGTGTCGTCGGCGTGTCGCGCCGAGCCCTCCCTCAGCCGCGCTCGATCGGCCGGGAGGCCTGCTCTCCGCACCGCGAGACCTGTAGCGTTGGTCCGTGGCTGGATCGGGATACAAGGAGCTTCTGCGCGTACCGGGAGTCGGGCGCATCATCGCCGCACAGCTGACGGCGCGATTCCCGAACGGCATGGCGAGTCTCGCGATCCTGCTGCACGTGCAGCACGCGACCGGATCCTATGGAGCGGCCGGGCTGGTGCTCGCGGCGTCGTCGATCGGACAGGCCGTGTCCGGGCCCGTCACCAGCCGCTGGATGGGCCGGTGGGGCATGCGCCCCGTGCTCACGCTGACCCTGTCGATCTGCGTGCTCGCCTTCCTCGGGCTGGCGTTCTTCTCGTTCCTGCCGCTCGCCGGCTACGTGGTGCTCGGCCTGATCGCGGGGCTCTCGACCCCGCCGATCCAGTCCGCCGCGCGCACCATCTACCCGAAGCTTGTGAACTCCTCACAGCTCACGCCGCTGTTCTCACTGGACGCATCGCTGCAGGAGATCATCTGGATCGTGGCCCCGGTCGTGATCACGATCGTCTCCACGCAGATCGGCACCGTACAGGGCCTGCTGCTCGTCGCCGCCGTGCTCGTGGGCGGCGGCGCCTGGTTCATCCTCTCCCCCGAGGTCGGGCGCGTGCGCATCCCGCGCAGCCGCCGCGGCTTCGGCGCCGTCGTGCTGAAGCCGCCGGTGCTGCTGGCCACGGTCGTCGGCTTCCTCCTCATCGGCGCCTGCGCGGCCGTCGAGGTGGGCGTGGTGAAGACCTTCGACCACGGGGGACTTTCGGCAGGTCTGGTGCTCGCGGTCTTCTCGGTGGGAAGCCTCGTCGGCGGTCTCGCCTCGGGCCACGTGCCGATGGGCCCCTGGGCCATGGCCCGCCGGCTCACCATCGTGACCGTCGGGCTCGCGCTCACGATGGTGTCCCTCAACGTGTTCTGGCTCGGCGGCACTCTGCTCGCCGCCGGCATCGGGGTCGCGCCGGCGCTCGCGGTGCTGTTCGCGATCACGTCGGCGAGCGTGAAGTTCTCCGAGACCGCCGAGGCGTACGGCTGGGTCGGCACCGGCCAACTGATCGGCGCGGCCGCGGGATCCGCGATCGCCGGCTTCCTCATCGACAGCATGCACAGCCCCACCGGCGCCTATCTCGCAGCGACCTGCTTCGCCGCCGTCGCGCTGATCGTCTCGGTCGTGTTCGTGCGCTTCTTCCCCGACCTGCGCGGCCGCGACGCCGCGCCGATGCCCGACACCGAGGCCGTCTCCCTGCCCTGAGCGGTCGTCCGACCCACCACACGAGCCCTGCCGTCGGAGCCTCGACCTCGGAATCCGCAGGATCCGGGGATCCCAACCTTCGATATCTGTTGTCATTTCCGATTTCGAGTGACAAGATCGGAGCATGAGCGCCGATCTGCAACAGAAAGCACACGATCACCTCTGGATGCACTTCACCCGGCAGTCCACGATGGACCGCAACGGGGTGCCGATCATCGTCCGGGGTGAGGGACACCACATCTGGGACGACACCGGCAAGCAGTACATCGACGGGCTCTCGGGCCTGTTCGTCGTCAACGCGGGCCACGGCCGCAAGCGCCTCGCCGAGGCCGCGGCGAAGCAGGCCGAGCAGCTGGCCTTCTTCCCGCTGTGGTCGTACGCGCACCCCGCCGCGATCGAGTTGGCCGACCGTCTGGCCGGCTACGCCCCGGGCGACCTGAACCGGGTCTTCTTCACCTCGGGCGGCGGCGAGGCCGTCGAGACCGCCTTCAAGCTCGCCAAGCACTACTGGAAGCTGCAGGGCAAGCACACCAAGCACAAGGTGCTCTCCCGCGCGATCGCCTACCACGGCACCACGCAGGGCGCGCTTGCGATCACCGGCATCCCCGCGATGAAGGCCATGTTCGAGCCGGTCACCCCGGGCGGCTTCCGCGTGCCCAACACGAACATCTACCGCGCGGCGGAGATGGGCGCGCCGACGGACCCCGAAGCGTTCGGCGTCTGGGCCGCCGACCGGATCGAGGAGATGATCCAGTTCGAGGGCCCCGACACGGTCGCCGCAGTCTTCCTCGAGCCGGTGCAGAACTCGGGCGGCTGCTTCCCGCCGCCCCCCGGATACTTCCAGCGCGTGCGCGAGATCTGCGACCGCTACGACGTGCTGCTCGTCTCGGACGAGGTGATCTGCGCGTTCGGCCGGATCGGGCACATGTTCGCCTGCGACACCTACGGTTACGTGCCCGACATCATCACCTGCGCCAAGGGCATCACGAGCGGATACTCCCCCCTGGGCGCCGCGATCGTGAGCGACAAGATCTACGAGCCGTTCGCGCACGGCGACCTGTCGTTCCCGCACGGCTACACCTTCGGCGGACACCCCGTGTCGGCCGCGGTCGCCCTGGAGAATCTGGACATCTTCGAGGAGGAGAAGCTCAACGAGCGCGTGCGCGAGAACTCGCCGCTGTTCCGCGCAGAGCTGGAGACCCTGCTCGATCTGCCGCTCGTCGGCGACGTGCGCGGCGATGGCTACTTCTTCGGGATCGAGCTGGTCAAGGACAAGACCACGCGGGAGACGTTCGACGACGACGAGTCGGAGCGCCTGCTGCGCGGGTTCCTCTCCGGCGCGCTGTTCGATGCCGGCCTGTACTGCCGCGCCGACGACCGCGGCGACCCCGTGATCCAGCTCGCGCCGCCGCTCACCATCGGGCCTGCGGAGTTCCGCGAGATCGCCGGGATCCTGCGCGGCGTGTTGACCGAGGCCGAGTCGGTTCTGTAGTCGCTGGGGACGCGACAGGGGGAGGGCGGATGGGGATCCGCCCTCCCCCCTTCTTCTGCGCTCGCGCCGCGCTCGGCAGTCTGCGATCGTGCCGCGCGAGGCTCAGCGCGACGGCGTCGCGATCACCAGGCTCGTCGGGCCGACCTGCTCGACGCTCACGAGGTCGAGGGCCATGCCGCCGGGGAATAGCCGCCGGCCCGCCCCGGTCGCCGTGGGGAACACACGCAGCCGGTACTCGTCGACCGCGCCTGCCGCGACGAAGCGCTCGACGAGCGACCCGCTGCCGATGACGATGACGTCGCGCTCCGCGGCGGTCTCCCGCGCCCAGCCGACCGGATCCGTCTCGACCCGCCGGGAGTTCTGCCACCGGGCGAGGTCTATGTCGCCGCCCGTGACGACCGCCTTGTCCGCGGCGTTCAGCGCGCGGGCGAACGGATCCGTCTCGTCGCGCGGCGGCCACAGGGCCGAGAAGGCCTCCCAGGTGCGGCGTCCGAACAGGAAGATCCCGGTCTGCAGGATCGGGCCGTAGTGGAACTTGTCCCCCGAGATCGCCTCGGGACCGTGCCGGAAGCACCACCCGCCGAACGGCGTACCGTCGGATCCGTCCGGATCCTCCACGACGCCGTCGAGAGTGATGAACTGCGCCACGATGATGCGTGCCATGTCGTGCTCCTCGCCTCGTGCCCCGATGCGGATCCTCCGCGGAGGGCTTCATGAGGGTGTACGGGCGAGAGCAGCCGAACTCATCGGTGCGGGCGGAATCCGTACGGGCGGGATCCGTTCGGACTCGTCAGACTGCGACGATGCCCTCGCGCTCGAACAGGGCGAACAGCGCCTCGTCGCGGTACACCAGCACGTGCCCGATCCGGGTTCCCGTCACGTCGGCTTCGAACAGCTGCACGGTGTGCGGGTGCGGGCCGTCGTCGTCGACGCGCAGGAGCAGGAAGCCGTGCTGCCCGTTGGCCGAGATCGGACGGGTCTGCCAGCCCGTCCCCTGCCAGTCGAACAGGTGCGCCATGAACGCGGCGTAGGTCTCCCGACCGATCGACCAGAACGGCACGGGCGGCATCTCGAACAGCACGTCATCGGCGACGAGCTCCGCGAGCGCGGCGACGTCGGCCTGCTCGATGGCGCGCGCATACCGCTCGACCGTCTCGCGCCGCAGCGGGGCGGGGCGGGAGGATCGCTCTGCGACAGCCGCCTTCGCGCGCTGCAATGCCGAGTTCACCGACGGCACGCTCGTCTCCAGGATCCGGGCCGTCTCCGCCGCGGAGTGCCCGAGCACTTCGCGCAAGATGAAGACCCCGCGCTGCTTCGGCGGCAGCGCCTGCAGCACGAGCGTCACCGCGAGCCGCACCCCGGAGGCTTCGGCGACCGCCCGCTCCGGCTCGGAGTCGGCCCACCAGCGGGTCGGCGCAGGCACCAGCCAGGGCACGTCCAGTGCCGGCACCAGGGGCGCGCCGACGTCGATGCCCGGGTCCGTGAGGTCGCGTGGGAGCGGGCGTCGCGGTGTCTCGCGGAGCCGATCCACGCACACGTTGCGCGCGATGCGGTACACCCACGTGGACAGCGCCGCCTTGTCCGGATCGTACGACGCCCGGCTGCGCCAGGCCCGCTCGAGCGCATCCTGCACCGCGTCCTCCGCATCGAACGGCGAACCCAGCATCTGATAGCAGAAGGCGAGCAGGCCGCCGCGGAGAGCGGCGAGGTCGGGGGCGTCCACGCAGCCGAGGCTAGCCGCCCCGATCAGCCTCCCGCCATCGTCCGAGCGATGTCGGCGGCGGAATCGCCCGCCTTCTTCAGGACCAGCGCCACCAGCGCGAGCGCCCCGAGCGTCAGCACGAGCATGATCGTGGACACTGCGGCGATCTCCGGGCGCAGGCCGCTGCGCAGCGCGCTCAGCACGTACACGGGCCAGGGCGTGGTGCCGGAGACCTGCACGAAGGCGGAGACGATCGTGTTGTCGAGCCCCAGCGTGAACGAGAGCAGGAAGCCCGCGAGGACGGCCGGCATCGCGAGCGGCAGCGTGACCTTCGCGAAGGTGGTGAACGGCTTGGCGTAGAGATCCGCCGACGCCTCCTCGAGCTTGGCGTCGAGGCCCACCAGGCGTGCCCGCACGATGTAGGACACGATCGCGATGGAGAACAGCGACTGGCCGATCACCAGGCGCACGGTGCCGTCGTTGAAGATCGACAACCCCAGATCCTGACCGAGGAACACGACCCAGGGCAGCAGCGCCACCGCGTCCACGATCTCGGGCGTGACCGAGATCAGCAGCAGCAGGCCGAGGAACCACGGCACCCACTTGCCGGGTGTGCGCGCCATCGCGATGCCGGCGAGGGTGCCCAGCGCCGTCGCCAGCACGGCGGCGATGAGGCCGGTGCGCAGCGAGACCAGCACCGCGTCGCGGACGGCCGGCTTGGTGACGATCGCGGCGAACGAGTCGAAGCCGAAGTGGTCCCACGAGATCAGCAGCCGGCCGACATTGAACGAGTAGACGATCACGACGGCGATCGGCAGGAACAGGAAGACGAACACCAGCGTCGCCCACAGCGGCAGCAGCCAGCGGCTGACGTTGCGCGGCGCCTTCGCACGGCGACCGGATCCCGCCCGGGTCGTGGACGGTGACGGATCCGCCTGCTCGGCGGGGCGTTCTGCGACGACGGTCATCGTGCGTCCTCCAGCGTCAGTCGGTAGCTGCGGCGGATGGGGATCGTGACGAGCCAGCCGATCGCCGCCATGACCCCGATCGACAGGGCGATCGTGAGGATGAGCAGCACGGCCATCGCGGATCCGAGCGCCCAGTTCTGCGCGGTCTGGAACTGGCTGGCGACGATCTGACCGACCATGTTGCCCTTCGCGCCGCCCAGGACGGTCGCCGTGATGTAGTCGCCCATGAGCGGGATGTAGACCAGCAGCACCCCGGCGATGATGCCGGGCTGCGCGAGCGGGATCGTCACGCGGAAGAACGTCTGCCAACTGCCGGCCCCGAGGTCCTTGCTCGCCTCGCGCAGCGGTCCGCTGACCCGGTCGAATGCCACGAACAGGGGCAGGATCATGAGCGGCAGATAGTTGTAGACGACGCCGAGCAGCACCGCACCGCGGGTGTTCAGGATCCCCAGGGGCCCCGGGATCACGCCGAGGAACTGCAGCGCGTGCGAGAGCCAGCCCTCGGGCGCCAGGATGATCTGCCAGCCGATCGTGCGCACCAGGAAGTTGGTCCAGAACGGCACCATCACGAGCGCGAGGAACATCCCGCGCCGGCTCGGCGCACACTTGACGGCGATCCAGTACGCGACGGGAGCGCCGATGATCAGGCACAGGGCGGTTCCGGCGATGCCGACCCAGAGCGTGTTCTGGAAGGTCGCGAAGAAGGTGGGCGAGAGCGCCTCGACGTAGCGATCGAAGGACAGCTTGTCGTTCGCGTTGGTCGAGAAGATGCTCGGCTTGTAGCCGAAGCTGTACCAGACCACGACGCCGATCGGGACGACGAAGAAGACGAGCAGCCACACCCAGGCGGGCAGGGCCAGGCCGAAGCGGATCCTGAGCTTACGCACCGGCGGCCGCCTTCGTCGCGTTCCAGATCGCCACGATCCGCTCCTGGGCCTTCGTGAACTTCCCCTCGTGCATCGTGGCGATCTGCTCCTCCGTGAAGAAGACCATGTCGAGGTTCTCCAATCCCGCCTCCTCGGCCCGCTGCTGATTTCCCTCGACGCCGGTGTCGTAGCCGATGTAGTCCATCTGCTTCACCTGCACGTCCGGCGCGATGATGAAGTTGATGAAGGCGTGCGCCGCCTCGGGGTGCGGCGCCCCCTTGGCGATCGACCAGTTGTCCATCCAGATCTCGGTCGCCGGGGCCCCCAGCACCCACTGCCAGCGCTCCGGATTCTTCGACGCCGCGATCCCGGTGCGCGCGTCGCCGTTGTACACCTGCACGAGCGCCGCGGTCGCCTGCGGGATGATCTGTCCGCCGGGTGCGGAGTCGAAGGAGATCACATGCGGGGCGATCTCCTTCGTCATGAACGCTTCGCAGTCCGCGAGGTGCTTCTCGTCCGTCGTGTTCCAGTCGATCCCGTGGGACCAGAAGTAGATGCCGCACATGGGCGCCGGGTCATCGAGGAGGGAGGTCTTCCCGGAGGCCTCGTTCTGCGCCGCATCGATGAAGTCGGCCCACCCGGTCAGTTCCCGCTTGATCACGGTCTTGTCGTAGGCGAAGCCCGTCGTGCCCCATGCCTTGCAGATCGAGTACTCGTTCTTCGGATCGAACGTGCGGTGGATGAAGTGGGGGTTCATCGTCTGGAAGTTCGGGATCAGGTCGAGGTTCAGCCGCTCCAGGAGACCGTTCTCGGCCATGGGGAGGATGAACGGACCCGTCGGGACGACGATGTCGTAGCCCGACGTGCCGCGCGCGGCGACCAGCTTCGCGACGAGCTCCTCGTTCGAGTTGAACGCGTCGACGACGATCTTCGGCCCCTTCTTCTTCGTGAAGGCGCTCAGCAGATCCGGATCGTCGTAGTCGCTCCAGGTGTAGATCGAGAGCTTGTCCTCGAGCGGACCGCCGTTCGCCTGGGATGCCGCGGACGCCTTCTGCGGGGCGCAGGCGGTGAACAGCACGGCGCCGGAAGCCGCAAGCGCGGTCGCGAGGAAGCCGCGCCGCGTCAGCTCGGCACCGATCTTGCGTGCGGACGTAGCGTTCGCGAGCACCCGCACCGGGGGCTGGCCGTGAGCGCCGCCGTGCGCCATCAGGCCGCTTCCTTGGGCAGAGCGATCACGTGGGTGGCCGTCTCGGGGATCCCGTCGCCGGCGAAGATGCGCACGTCGGCGTCGCTCCAGGTGCAGCGCACGGCGTCGCCGACGGCCACCGCCGGCGCGCCGGGAGCGGGGATCCGCACCAGGAACGTCTGCTCGCGGCCCACGTCCACGGCGACCTGCAGGGTCTCGCCCAGATGCGAGACGCCCAGCACGGTGCCGTCGAGGCCGGGTTCGTCCGCACGTCCCGCAGGAGCGAGCCGCACGAACTCCGGGCGGATCGCGGCGACAGCGGAGGATCCCGGCGCGCTCTGCTCCCCGCCCCAGCGTCCGTACACGGTTCCTGCGAAGGTGTCGACGGCGTCGCCGCCGAGTACCGTCCCGTGCAGGAAGTTCTGCTGGCCGATGAACGATGCCACGTAGGCCGAGGCCGGCTCGGCGTAGATGTCGGCGGGGGCGGCGAGCTGCTCGATCCGCCCCGCACGCATCACCGCGATCCGGTCGCTCATCGACAGCGCTTCCGCCTGATCGTGCGTGACGAACACGAAGGTCGTGCCGAGCCGCGACTGCAGCAGCTTCAGCTCGAGCTGCATCTCCTCGCGCAATTGGCGGTCGAGGGCCGCGAGCGGCTCATCCAGCAGCAGCACGCTGGGACGATTGATCAGGGCACGGGACAGTGCGATGCGCTGCTGCTGCCCGCCACTCAGCTGGGTGGGCTTGCGGTCCGCGAAGCGGCGCAGCTGCACCATGTCGAGGGCCTCGGCCACGCGTTCGCGCTGCTCGGCCTTGGGCACTCCGCGCTGCTGCAGTCCGTAAGCGACGTTCTCCGCCACCGTCATGTGCGGGAACAGCGCGTACGCCTGGAAGACCGTGTTCACCTCCCGCTTGTGCGGGGGAAGGCCGAGGACGCTCCGGCCGCTCAGGCGGATGTCGCCCTCGTCGGGGTGCTCGAAGCCCGCGATCATGCGCAGGGTCGTGGTCTTGCCGCATCCCGAGGGACCGAGAAGGGAGAGGAACTCCCCCGGCCGGATCGACAGCGACAGCCGGTCGACGGCCGTCGCCTCACCGTAGTACTTGGTGACGCCAGAGATCTCGACGCCGCCGGTGGGCGCATCGGTCGTGCTCTGAGCAGGTACGGACATGGGACCGCTCATGGAACCTCCACAGTGAGTTCTTCGCTGCGGAGAGTCTGGCACAGGATCTGCGCTCAGTACAGAGGAAAACGTAGGTTCACTGGATTCCGACGACGATATTCGTTGTCTATTGGATGCCTATCAACGAATATGCGTGTTTCGGTGTCGTTTCGCGCGAGCTACTTCGCCTGGAAGTCGAACGCCTTCAGGAGCTCCTCGATGGCCTGCTCGCGCTGCTCGCCGCCCTCGTCGAACATGTGCGCCACGTGCGTGCGCAGGTGGTTCTCCAGCAGCAGCTTGTTGAGGGATTCGAGAGAGCGCTGGATGGCGCGGGACTGCGTGATGATGTCCATGCAGTACTCCTCGCCCTCGATCATCTTCGCGACGCCGCGGAGCTGCCCCTCGAGGATGCTGGTGCGGTGCAGGGCGCGCTTCTTGATGTCTTCGATCACGAGGTAGAGAGTACCGCCCGCCTCGCGGGTGGGGCTCTGCAAGGATGGGCGCATGGCGCGCGCCCGTGAAGCACTGCTGTCCCCGGCGGATCTGGAGCGCCTGCGCGCCCTACGGCAGATGAAGGCCGTCGCCCTCGCCGCTCTCGGCGTGATGGCGGTCGCGTTCGTCGTGGCCTTCTCGCTGCAGCAGCGCTATCCGTGGCTGGAGTATGTACGCGCGGCAGCGGAGGGCGGCATGGTCGGCGCCCTGGCCGACTGGTTCGCCGTGACAGCCCTGTTCCGCCGCCCGCTCGGACTGCCGATCCCGCACACCGCGATCATCCCCAGCCGCAAGGACGAGATCGGCCGCACGCTCGGCGAGTTCGTCGAGACCAACTTCCTCTCCGCGGAGGTCGTGCGTACGAAACTGTCCGAGACCTCCATCGCCGCGCGACTCGGATCCTGGCTGCGCGTACCCGCACATGCGGAACGGGTTGCGACAGAGGGATCCACCATCGCCTCCGCTGTGCTGCGCGCCCTCAGCGACGACGACGTGCAGAGCGTGATCGCGGAACTCGCGCGCGAGCATCTGGTCGAACCGGAGTGGGGCACGCCGGCGGGGGCCTGGCTGCAGCGCATCGTCGAAGCCGACGCCCATCGCGACGCCGTGGACCTCGCCGTCGACAGCATCGCGACCTGGCTGGATGGCAACGCCGCAGCGTTCCAGGGTCTCCTCTCGCGCCGGCTGCCGGGATGGGTGCCACGGCTGGCCCACCGCTTCGTGGACGAGGCCGCCTACAACGAGGCCGTGCGGTTCGTGCGAGCGGTGCAGGCCGATCCGCGCCATCCCGCCCGGCGCGCGCTGGACGGATACCTCGCCCGCCTGGCGAACAACCTGCAGCACGACTCCGCCACGCGGGCGCGCCTGGAGAACGCCAAGGCGGCCCTGTTCGACAGCCCGCGTGTGGGCGCCTTGGCCGCCGAGGCGTGGAACGCGGCGAAGACCGGGCTGCTGTCGGCGCTCGCGGATCCGGAGAGCGGGCTGCGCCGTCGCGCCGCCGTGGCGATCGGCGAGCTCGGCGATCGCCTGGCCACCGAGGACCCGCTGCAGCACCGTGTGGACGGCTGGGTCACGGACGCCGCGGTGTTCCTCGTCGACCGCTACCGGCACGACATCGCCTCGATCATCACCGACACTGTGGAGCGATGGGATCCGGCCGAGACCACGGAGAAGATCGAGCTCATGGTCGGCCGCGATCTGCAGTACATCCGCCTCAACGGCACGGTCGTCGGAGCGCTCGCGGGGCTCGCGATCTTCGCGGTGGCGCACGCCGTCATCCCGGTGTAGTCCCGGGCACGCGGCGAGGGTGTCATGCCCGCTCGCGTCACGATCTGCACACCGTGTCACGATCGGCACACGGATCCGGCATTTCCGTGTGCTGATCGTCGCACGGTGTGCAGATCGTTCTCGCCGATCGTCCTCCACAGCGAGCCGCCATCGAGGGTTCTGCACGGATCCTGTCATCCCTGCACCGCGATAATGCAGAGTTCGTCACGCTGTGCACATGCTCTCCCTGATCGACACGATCCGGCGTCGCGGCGGCATCGCCCGAGGCTCGGACTTGCAGCAGCTCGGCTTCTCGCGCACGACGCTCGCCCGCGCGGTGCGAGGAGGCGAGGTGGATCGTCTGCGAGACGGCGTGTTCGCGGCTGGCCCGATCGCTCCGGACGTCCGCGCCGCGGTCGCGCACGGCGGCGCCCTCAGCTGCGCAAGCGTGCTGACGGAGCTGGGGATCTGGGTGCTGCCCGACGTCACCGGGCCGCATGTCTGGCTGGGCGCGGGGCGGCATGGCCACGCGCACCCCCACTGCGACTGCGTGCTGCATTACTACCGGGGGACGCCGCCGCTCGGTCGGACCGATCTCGAGACGGCCCTGCGGCACCTCCGATTCTGTGCCGGGGATGAGGCGTTCTTCGCCGCCTTCGAGTCCGCCTGGAGGCGACGTCTCCTCCCTTTGGCGGCGCGTCGACGAATCCGCGAAGCTCTGCCGTTCTCGGCCCGGTGGCTCGTCGATCTCGCGCGGCATGACGCTGACAGCGGACTCGAATCGCTCCTGCGGCTGAGACTGCACGTGATCGGCCTGCGCCTCGAATGCCAGGTGCGTATCGACGGAGTCGGCAGAGTCGATTTCGTCGTCGGTCGGCTCATCATCGAAGTCGACGGCAGGGAAAACCACGACGGCGTCGTGAAGCGGCACAAGGACCTCGTCCGTGACGCTGCCGCTGCTCGTCTCGAATACCGCACCCTCCGGTTCGACTACGCGCAGGTCGTGCACGACTGGCCATCCGTGCAGGCGGCGATCCTCTCGGCGATCCGCGAGGTGTGACGATCTGCACACCGTGTCACGATCGGCACACGGATCCAGCTCTTCCGTGTGCCGATCGTCACAGCGTGTGCAGATCGTCGCGCTGGGACAAGCGGAGCGAATCCGGGGCGGCCGGGCGGGTGTCTCGCGGGCCAGACAACGTTCACAGGGGCGTGACCGTGGTAGAGCCGCATCGTGGCACGCTGGACCCCGGATGCCGACCGCGCGTCCGGGAAGGGACTCCTCATGGCACTGTCGCACGATCCCCTCTGGCCCCGTGGAGGCGACTGGCCCGCGTTCGGCACGCACGCCGACGCCGTCCTGCTGGGCGTTCCGACCTGGCGGACCTCGCTCTCGCCGACCGGCGCGCACGCGACGCCCGCCGCGATCCGCGACGCGCTGCGCCGCTACAGCCCGACCCTGATGGGTCCGCCCGTGGTCGATCTCAACGCCGTACTGCAGATCGCCGACGCCGGGGACGTGCACGAGCCGGACGGTGACGAGGGCGTGGCTCGGGCGATCGCGCGCGTGTCCGAGCTGTCCGCGGCATCGCGCCTCGTGATCGCGCTCGGCGGGGACAACTCCCTCACGTACCCTGTCGCGCTCGGATCCGAGTCCACAGGCCTCATCACGATCGATGCGCACTTCGACCTGCGCGACGGGGTGTCCAACGGCTCGCCCGTGCGTCGGCTCGTCGAGGACGCTCCGGACGGATCCGCGATCGATCCGCACCGGATCGTCCAGATCGGGATCGCGGACTTCGCGAACTCCGCCGCCTACGCCCAGCGTGCCGCGGACTGGGGCATCCGCGTGATCACCCTGGACGAGGTGCGCCGCCGCGGGATCGACGACGTCGTGGCCGAGGCGGTGGAGATCGCCGGCGCCGGAGACGCCTCACGCGTGCACCTCGATATCGACGTGGACGCCTGCGACCGCGCAGCGACCCCGGGATGCCCGGCGAGCGTGCCCGGCGGATTCGCGGCCTGGGAGCTGCGGGCCCTGGTGCGGGGCATCGCCTCCGACCCGCGCGTGGTCAGCGCCGACATCGCCGAGGTGGATGCCACCGCCGATGACGAGGATGCGCGCACCGTGCGCCTCGCCGCACTGTGCGTGCTGGAACTGCTGGCCGCGCTGGCCGGCCGAGGCTGATCCGCCGATGACCGACCGTCCCGCACGCGATCCGTTCCTCGATGGCGGTCCCGCCCTGCGCACCGCCCTGGGGTTGCGGTTCCTGCTCGAGCTCGCGCTGCTGGCCGGTGCCGCGGTCGCCGCAGTGCGACTCCTTCCCGGCTGGCCGGGGTGGGTGGGCGCCATCGTGACGATCGTCGTACTGGCGGTCGTCTGGGGCCTGCTGCTGTCTCCCAAGGCGCGCTTCGGCATCCGTCCCGCGGGCCGGGTGCTCCTGGAGACCGCGCTCTTCGGCGCCGTGGGAGCGGCGCTCTGGGCGAGCGGGCTCGGCATCGCCGGGGTCGCGCTCTTCGCCGCGTGGGCGCTGGACAGGATCGCCCTGGCCGTGCTCAACCGCGACTGAGCGCAGCGCGCGCTCAGAGTTCGCGCAGCGCCTCGTCGATCGGCCGGTCTCCCTCGTTGAAGCGGATCGTGCGGCGTATGGTCGCCGGCTCGAGCAGCGTCTGCGCGATGACGTGCGCGACATCGGCGCGGGATACGCTGCCCGAGGCCTCCGATGTGGCGTCGATCCGCCCCGTCGGCTCCTCCAGCGTGAGCCGGCTCGGCGCGAGCACGGTCCACTCCAGTCCGGACGCGCGCAGCGCCTCATCGGCCGCCGCCTTCGCCTCGGCATACGCGAAGAACGAGTCCGTCGCGGGTATGCCGTGCTCGGGCGAGGATCCGAAGTACGACACCATCACGTACCGTGCGACGCCCGCGTCGGCGGCCGCGTCCATGGACCGGACGG
>JGI24740J21852_10000447_pt1 | contig 17676 bp, 22 predicted proteins | sample KBSCornC6_FD_21852 | JGI IMG/M metagenome (IMG submission 21852) | reverse complement strand
CATGTGTGCACCTGTCCACGTTCATCAACATGGACACGTAGCATCTGTGAACCCTCAGCGCGACGCCAGGGCGTCAATAATTGACGCCTTACGATCAACCTGCTGCGCGACCACCTGCTCGATGCCGAGGTCGTGTATGGCGATGAGACGCCGGTTCAGGTCCTCAAGGAACCCGGGCGAGCCGCACAAAGCAAGAGCGTCCTGTGGGCGCAGATGAATGGCTTGGGGCCACCCGTACGGCTGTTCACCTATAGCCCGACACGCAGCACGGCCCAGGCCGCCACCTTGTACGCCGGCATTCGATCGGGCTCGGCTCTGATGACGGACGGATACGCACCGTATGACGACATCGCCCGCCGATACGAACTCGTGCACCTTGGGTGCTGGGCGCACGCACGGCGTTACCTGATCGAGGCAGAAGAGGCGTTGCCCAAGGCCAAGCGCGCCGAGCATCCCGTGGCCAGGTTCATCGAGCGTATCGGCAAGCTGTTCGGCATCGAGACCCAAACGAAGGACATGACAGCACAGCAGCGGCAGCAGGTTCGTGCAGCACAAAGTCGGCCGGTGCTGGGCGAGCTTGAGGCGTTGCTCCTGCAGCACCTGCACACCGTGCTGCCACAAAGCCTGTTCGGCAAGGCCTTGCACTACCTGCATGGGCAATGGCCCAAACTGACACGCTACGTCGAGAACGGCGCTTGGCCGATCTCGAACAACCCATGCGAGAACGCCATCCGGCCGTTCGTCGTCGGGCGCCGCAACTGGCTGTTCTGCGATACCGTGGCGGGCGCTAACGCCTCGGCCAACCTGTACTCGCTGGTGGAGACCGCCAAGGCCAACGGCGTAGATCCGTATCGGTATCTCGTTGCTGCGCTCAAACTTCTGCCCAAAGCGCAGGCTGCTGACGATTACGAGGCCTTGCTGCCTTGGAGGTTCAAGCCGTCAATCGCGAGTTAGTTGGTCTTGGCGTTCTGCAACAGACATTCTTACCAGCGAGCTCACCGAGATTCTCAACAAGTTTCGCGATGCACTACTAGTCTTCGCGTATGAGGGGACGACGCTTATGTGTGTTGTATAGCCTGTAGGTTATTTTTGGAGAACCAAGCCATGGGCGGATGCGTTTCAAAGACAGGCGGTGCAAGTCCAGCGCACTATTCTTACGAACACTCTTCAACAAATCAGGAGCAGCCTTCGACATCACAAGGTCGGCGAGCTCGCTCCAACACGTCTCCAGAGCTTCAATCTCTTTCCAAACAGGTCTACCGTGACACGGTGCTATGGCACGGTACTTCGCAAGCAAGCAAAGTAAATATCCAGGCCTCTGGTTTTGACACACGCAATAAGCGTTCAGGTGCCACTCAAGGCGTGGAAAATCGGCATGAGGTCGATCCGGCATTCAGGGAGCGGGCATCCGGATATAACTACTTTACATCTCATCGCGAGATCGCAAAGAAGTATGCCCGTACTGCGTCACCTGATAGCCCGGCACTTGTAAGAACGATCGGGATACGTTCCGGATTTGGCTTGGAGCTTGATCCTGATTCTAAGGTCGCTGGACAAGTGTCACAATTTTCAGCACGAACAACCAGTCGGATTCCAAGCAGCCACGTTTTGGGCTCCAAGAGAGACAGCGCAGGCCCTAGCGCTCGAATATTTCAGCAAGAGCTAAGGGACGCTGGCGCCGAAGTTTCTACAAAGATGGCTGGCGAGCTTCTGAAGTATGCGCAAACCGACTCGGAAGATGACTTTGGGGGCAGCGACGATGAGGGGACACACTACTAGCGGCTGTCGGGGGCTCCACCGAAACGTGCGTGCATGTTGCTCGCCAGTTGCGGGACGTTGTTGTACAAATCAGCCTGCTTACGGTTGCACCCATCAAAAGCTGTCGGAGGGCCAACGACGGTTGATAGCGCGACCTTAGGTGCGGTCACAACCGAGGCAAATCGTAGGGGGCGCGCCTGGCCGGGCGTCGCCCCCTTTTCGTTTTTATAAGCAGCCTCAAGACGTTCATTTTCGAGCGCTTACCAAAGACCGGGAGACCACGATGAGCGCCTCCGACGACGATTGGAGCGGCGTCGCATTCGCGCAGAACAACCGCACAGCGGATGTGCTTGCCGCCAACTTGCAGGCCAACGGCATCCCGCCGCCCGGCCACGTCGTGGCGAACATCCAGCTGTACTTGCGCGCCACGGTGGCACCAAAGGGCCTGAAGACCCCTTACCTGACTGTCACCCTGTTCGATGCGTCCGGCAGTCGCGATCTGGCGGCAGCTTACCGCCAGGCGATCAAGGGCGGCTAGGTCGTTTCCCCATCGTGCACGTGATGTGATGGAGCGACGGCAGGTTCTCGTGCACGTAGCACTTGTCGCGCAACACCTTCGGCCAACTCGCCCAACACATAGTCGAACCCACCGGGATCAGTTAATCCTGCATCCGGCGCGCGCGCACAACCGCGCCGGCGGTCTTGATGACGGTGTGCAAGCAGTAGATATCCCACACCAGGCGACGCATGGGACGCGTCGGGCTCTCCTGGTAGAGGGCACGAATCTCCGCCTGGGTGAGCGCGGGATAGTTCTTCCGTTCCGGATTCTTCATGGCAGGCACCGATACACAATAACCCCCGCACCCCACCCACCCCCGCCGTTCAATCGCATAGCTCGGCTTCGGCCAACTCAGGCGTCTCGACCTCGCTAGCGGAAAAAGCAGGGGCCAGCATTGCGTGGCGGGCCTTGGCATCCCAAAGCGACTCAAGGGGCCCATGGATGGTGGCTTCGCGCGACAGCATGTAGCCAGACTGGCCAAGCACATACAGCAAGGCGATGGCCCACCCGCTCAGGAGCTCCCAACCGTAGGGCGAAACCTGCGTCCAGTGATCCATCGCCGCCTCCTTGTCGACCGTGGCTGGCCGAGCGTGCGACGCATTCCAACTGCGTCCGGTGCTGCTAGCGTTGGAGGCACACTGCTGTACAAATATACAGTTTCAACACTTGTGACTGACCCAGCGCGGGGCGGCGCCAGGACTATAACTGGGACCCGCAGGGACGGCGCAACTCGGATTCCGTGGGCGCCGTGTAGATCCAGCCATTCTTGCTGGTGCAGGTATAGAGCCCTTCCCCCTTGAAGGGCATCGCATGGATCGGTTTCGTACGGGCTGCCAAGCGCTGTTCAAGCGCATGCAGGTTGGCCACAGCACGCTCGTCCTGGCGCTGCTGATAGATCAGCCAGGCAATCATCGCAACGATGACGACGCAGACCAGCGCAAGCGGCACCATGCGGAGTTTCGGGTGTGAGGTCATAGCTGTGCACCTCGTCGAGTGGTCTGAGCAAACGGGTCGGCGTGGCTGATGAAGGTGTGTCCCTCAAAATACGCCACACCGCAACGCAGGACCCAATAGCCGGTCTTCGGGTAGACCTCCACCGGTTCACCACCGCACGAGGCAGCACGCAGTGCGTCCAGATCTTCGAAACCGACCGCCCCCACATCTCTTGCCAGGAACCGCGGGTATTGCGCGCCGTTGACCAGGTACAGACGCTCTGCGACGGTCAAGAGTCCGACCATCGCGGCCCCAAGGGGAATCGCGGCCTTCAATACGGTACGGATGGACATCGATACTCCGATGTTCGGTGTGGTCAGCTTTAGCGCCGTGCGGCCAACGCGCGCTGGATCTTCTGATCCGTCTTGTACTGGCTCAGGGCATACACCGACCAGATCGCCGCGGGAATCCAGCCGATCAGCGTGAGTTGCAACAGCAGGCACACGATGCCGGCGAACGGGCGGCCAATGGTGAAGAACTGCAGCCACGGCAAAATCAAGGCAAGCAACAGACGCATCGGGGCCTCATAGTCACGATGGGGCCGGCGACCGGCCGGCGCGGGCGCACTTACGCGCGGAAAGCGAATTGGTTAGGCGTGCGCCGTTTGGCCGGCAGCCGCGTCGGCCGACATCCGGCCCAGCAGGATGGCCGCGCTCAGCGCCATCCCTTCGGTCACGAATCCTTCCGGCACGCCAGCGCATTGCCACTCGGTCGCCGAACCGCCATCCACGAGAACGCGGTACGCGCCCTCCCAACGATTGTCCGATCGGCGCGTGGTACGAACCTCAACGGCGCCATGCTTGGCTTTCACAATGATCGTGTTCACAGGATTCCCCCAAGGATAGGTCTCCCCACCGCGGTCCTGCTCTTACGGCAGGACGACTTCCTAAAGGTAGAAAGTGAACGCTCGGATGTCTAGCATCGGGCACCTCACTCGGGCGCAGGCGCGCCGTGGACGCGGGTATTGCGCTTGAGCCCTGGGGGGCCTTCTCCTGAAAATCCTTCGGTAGCCAACGCACCATTCCGACCGTTCGGCATCGCACGCTGCACCGGCGATATGGTGGTTCCGCTGCGCTGCCGGACCTCTAGGTGATGGTGATGAACACCGGCAGCCGGCCGACTCAGGACGCGATCGCCATATGACTTGGTGAGAGCACCGCCCGCGCAGTCGCCGGCGGCGAGACGCTAGCGTAGGCGAAAAAAACCGGCTTGCAACTTACGGCGCTGGTCAAAGTAGCCGTGGGATTTGGAGGCGGGCGCCGTTATGACGGTCACACCAAGCTAACTGACGTCACCGCGGGCGTACGCGAATCACAGCGCGATCATCATGCGCCGATGCAGATGCGGCCGGTCAACCGGTGCTCCTGGACGCCGCACCCTGCTGTCGGTAGTGCGCAACGATGTTGCTCCTGGACAGGCACTGAGCCCCATATCCGGGACAACGCCGAAGTGCAGCTGCAGTGCGTCTGAAGCATCTGCCCGATCGACCATGGCTGCGGACCTGAAGGCACGCTCATCCGCGTGCGCGCATTGGCCTTGCTGCTCAACAACCGCATCGAACGACGCGTTCAAAAGCTCCCGATCAATCACTGGATGCGAAACGAACCACGGCGCAACAGGGGCGTCCGTGGTGATGGTGCAGATAGTTCGTAGCGTTTCGGGTCTTCATGCGCTGCATCACGACACACGCTAACGCGAATGAAAGGCAGCGGCGAGGCAGGCGCGCACCAACCCAGACATCCTCGCAGGCTTAGCCGTGGGAGACTCAGCACACATCGGATGCAGATCTTTGGTACTGCCTCGATGTTTTTTTCGTCAACTCCATCAAGGTGGAGTCACCTTACTGGCGAGCCGTTTGGCTCACCCGCGTGTTAGAAAGCTGCTCAATCCCTCAAGTCGCTCATGAACGACTCTCACTTGTGGCCCTCAGCAAGGCTTGCAATACGGCAAAGCTTCTGGACTATATTGGCCGCCGCAGAACCACCCGCTTCAGTTGGGAATATCAATGCACCTCCACACGATGGCTACGCTAGCGCATTTCGTGTACCCCGCTAGCAGGTTTCGTGATCATGGCTACCGGAGTTTGCGATCTTCAACAACTAGGGATAGCCGGGTCATGTCGGGATGGAGTTCTATACTGTTACCCGACGCCTGCGGCGCCGCACCTTCGTTGATCGTTCCAGTAGCCGCTATTTGTTAAGAGTTCGGTGAGCGACGTAAAAGCCGACAGCCGCGCAACTCGACGCGGCCGCCGCGACGATCAGCGGGATTCCTGACAACAGAAAGCCACCCTTGTTCCAAGCGGTGAGCCAAAGAACGGCGGACACGGCCGCCCACCGAAAAGAGAAGGATCTGGCACGCAAGCGGAACCAGTCATGCTTGCTTGCCTGGCGATTGTCCGGTTCTCCCGTGGTCAGGCTGTTGGCGTCAGTATTGGTCTGTGTTGTTTCGGATAACATTGCCATACCTGTGATTATCGCGGCGTGTACCGTCCCGCGCCGCCGCTCGACTGTGACTATGTGTCCGCACCTCCGAGCCTGTCATTTTCAGCTGATCCGTTCGAATTCGCAGTTATTTCGCTCTTCGACATCAAAGCTCAATTGTCATTGATATAGAACACATTCACTGTCGTGATGTTCGCTTCCGGCGGAAAATCCGCGACAGCGGGTGGATTCTGCTGATAGTCCACGCACTTCACCACGCCGTTGATATCCTTCGCCAGAACAACCATGTGCCCCGTGTTGTTCGCACGCGTATAGGCAATGCCCACACCTGAGTTGTTCGGCATCGGATTCAAGAAATCGCCCCGGAACGTTGCATCATCGTTGTATGCCCGAACAGCCACGTTCTGCACACCGCCTGCGGCAAACAGAGCTTGGATCTCATCCAACGTGGCGGTGTCCTGTTGCATGATCTCCGCGCGCTGGAAGAACTGCGAGGCCGTCTGGTTGCTCAACGCGGCCACCGAGCAGTAGTAGCAGTTCTGGTCGAGGTTTTGGTTGATGTCGTTGGCCGTCGTGCCGATATCGAGAATTGGCGAAAAGCTTCTGGGCATGGTGCGCTCCTTTTACAGGTGAGGTAGGTATTGCGGCCACGGCCAGCGCTCGCTGGTGTAGCCGTTACTCGAGAAACTCCGTCGCTGGAGAGTCGAATGCGTGAATCACGTGCATGGGGCCGACGTGGCCGAGCCCAAAGGGTGCGCACAGATTAGCGAGCCTGCGCACCTGCAAACCTGCGCATGGCGAGCAACGCTTGCATGTCGCCGACGAATGCGTCGAAGTCGGTCTCTACATTCGGTTCGGCCGAGAATGAGTACCGTGCGGATCGCTGCCAGAACCTATATCCCTGCTGCTTCCACACGGTCGGTACGACAGGCGCGCTTGTGGATTCCCAGTCGGCAATCCACAGGGGATATCTGCTGAAGGCCTCGTCCGCGAGATACGCGTTACCCATGGCAGCGTTCGTGTACAGAATGGGCGTGCAGTCGGCCTTGCGTTCGAAGGCCGCCAGGACCTTTAGAAGAGCCTGCTGGACTTGTTGAACGGGGACTTTCGCAGCTCGGCTAGGAAGGCTGGCCTCTTCGAAGTCCACGGCGGGGCATAGGTCATTCGCCCCGAACTTGCCGATTGCGCTGATCGCGGTATCAGCCTGCGTCTCTGGGTCAAGTTGCAACGTGAAGAAATGATAGGCGCCGCGAACCAACCCGCGATCGGCCATGCGTCGCCAGTTCGTCTTGAAGCTGGGGTCGATCGTCATACCGTAGCTGGCGCGGGCGAACGCGAACGCGATCCCTTTGGATTCCAGGACTTCAGCTCCACTCTCGCCGTTCCATTTGGAGATATCCAGGCCCACGATGGAAAACGCAGGCCGGGGTACCGATGCCGCGCTCGCCACCGGAGCAGTCAGTGACGGCGCGCTCGGGGCCGATGCCGAGGCAACCGTTGGTGGGTCACCAGCGATGGCGTGTGGCGCCGCTCCGATGCTCGGGGAAGGTTTTGCTTCATGTGCTGGGCTGTGCCACCAATACACCGATCCGGTTGCGCCGGAGAGGGTCAGCAGGGTTGCCGCCGCATGAGTCTTGTATCGCTGAACCCAAGCGGCGATGCCGGCTGGGCCTTTCGAGTTCAGATCCGTTGCCGGCGTTGCGGATGGGCGATCAGCTGCGTTCGAAGTTGCGCCGAGCTCCGTTGCCGGTGTCGGCGCAGGCGCAATAATCAGTTTGGATAGATCCCGACGGCAATCGTCCGGAATGCAAAGCATGCCGTTGACGCAGTCGTGCACAAGATCGAATACGGCACCATCGAGTCTGACACCACGATAGATGACGTCGCCCGCATCGCTCTGGATCGTGTCGGGCTCGAATGTGAAATCACCGCGCTTGTTCAGCACCACGTGCGCCGTGCTCGGCTTGGGGTCTTGGAACAGGTCACTGACGTAAATCATGTCGTGCAAGACCGCCGGCTCCGTACGGAACACATAGATCAGCCGGTGTTCCCGCAGCCGCGCCAGCAGCACGCACATGTCCAGAAGCCCCTTGAGTTCGGCGGCGAGTCTCTCGGGCTGCGCGTAAATCTGCGTTCTCAAGTAGAAGTAGCCGAACGCACGACCGGGCTGCAGGATCAACGCGCGCCCGGCCGCTTCATTGAAGTACTCGGTTTGCAAGAAGCTCGCCAGCCGCTGTGGCAGCATTTCGGTGGCGGTCAGCATCTTTGCAATCCACGCAGCTTCCGATGCGCGGAATGCAGGTAGCCTGTCGGCGGTCTGCTGTTGTTCGGGCATGGCACTCGTGTGCATCACTCCTGCCAGGCCACAGGGGACCACTAAACAGCGGCACCCGTAGCTTGGCAGAATGCAATGCGTTGGCTTGATTAGGCGATGACGGACATCCATCAGGCAACGCCGCGGTTCAGCGACATCCCGCGCTTGAGCCTTTGCTTCCGCTTCTATTTGGACTTGTAGGTCTGACTCGCATATGTGAGCGACGCCCAGGGGGAGGCCCTCATGTACAGGTCGAGTTGCTGGTTGGCATTCACGACGCCACCGACGATTGCGCTGCCCACGTTGCCGTTGCCGTAGGTGCTCGGCGGGCTGTCGCTGACGAGGTAGGCAGAAAGGTCCCAAAGCCCGGCGTCTTGACCACCACGATGGACATAGGTCACCTGTTGCTGGCTTCCGGGTTCCCAGTTCTCCTCCACCCATTCGTCACCGGAAATCTGCTGCCACGTGTCTTCTGCACTCACGAGTGCGTCGATGTGGAATACCGGCCCACCGAGAATGGAAAACAGCTTGCAGCCAGAAAGGTCATACGTGAAGAACAGCGTTCCTGCGGCCGCTCTTGCAATCGAGTCAGGCCGCAGGGCGGTCAGCTCCCCCTGTTTCCAGGGCAGCCAGAGGATGGTGGCGGCTTCTCCGGAAGCATCCAGGTCGATTCTGAAACCGGTTTGCGTTGCGTGCAGATACACGTCCAGCAAGCCCGGATATCTACCATTGAGCGCGGCATCAAACTCAACCGTCTGGTCGGCGCCACCGGTCATCGCGGCACGAAGATCATCTTGGAGCGGCATATCAAGGTTCCTGTTCGTATGGAGGTAATCGAAGCCGGGCGGCGGGCGCCACAAAGCGTGCCTCGCAACGCTGTCCGGCCTCGTCGGACGGGGTCATCAGGGCCAGGTTGCGCTCTGGCAGCCTGGCCTGTGTCACGGCAATCGCGGCTGTGCCGATCAGTGCGTGGCGGGGCCGGGAGCGGGGCTGGGCTTAACGGGATCGGAGTCGTCGCCGTCGATTGCCAGAAACTTGCCCGGGTAGTACTTGGCCATCCACATCTCAGCCAACTGCGAACGGGTGATGGGCTTGAGGTAGTAGTTGACGGGCACGCCGATGTTGCCCGCCAGCGCCTTCTGGACGTAGTCGTCCAGCGCGTCCATCACAGAGTTGGTGTCGATGATCTTGTTCTGCTGGCTGTCAATGTTCGCCAGGCCGCTCAACGTGGCCTGGATTCGCGAGTTCTGCAGAGTCACCATCTGCGCCCCGGTGCGCGCCGCCTGCGCGGATGCGTCAACGGAGTCCTGCGCCTGAGCCGTCGCGTTTTGCAGCTTCATTAGTGCGGCCATGGACTTGGCGCCGTCGTCATCGCTGAAACCCTTCACGCCCATTGCCACCTGGTTCGACTTGATCGACGGGATTGAACCCATCGTGACGAGCGAACAGTGCGAGGTGATGTTCTGAGTGCTGAGCAGATTCTTCGCGTCCTGCGAGAAACTGCTATCAACGCCGAACCCGCCTTGGACGTCGGCAAACCAGCCGGAGACCTTGAACTGTTCCTGCAGCTTGTCGGCAAAGGAGTACATCACTTCGCTGCTGGTCGTGTCGGTGGTGTTGAGGACGTGCACCATGCCGATGAAGCATGAACCATAAGTAGCGCCCGACAGGATCGTGATGGATTTTTCGTCGGGGGTATCCGCCTGGCTTGCGATCGTGGCAACGTTCGAGATCGAGTCCGTCTTGATCATCGCGTCGGAGTGGACCTGATTCCAGACACGGATGGCTTTGTCCACGTCGAGGATGAACGGGGCAAGCAGCACCGCGTCCTTGTGCGTACAGGTGACCGAGATGACCAGCGTGCCGGCGATGCTGTGATTGGCCATCTGGCTGTTCACCTGCGACGACGCCGAGGAGCTGGCTTGCGATGAGAAATCGTCGCCGAAATAGCTCACCTGATCGCTCACGAATGCGCTGATGGTGGCCGCATGCGTATTGGAATTCTGGGCGTTCTGGTCGACGGCAAAGTACTGCACGTTCATGCGCATCGAATCTGCCGACAGGGGCATCTTCTTGATGGCGGTGCGATTGTAGTCAAGCGGGCTTTCGATGGAGTCGTTGATGCTCCGGATCGTTGCCTTGAGCGGCTGGGTATCCTTGAGGGACTGAATCTTGGCTTTGGCGAACGCCGAAGCTGCCGCTGAAATTTGCTTGCCAGTATCGTCGCTGGCCGTGATGACATCGGCCGGGTCGGCGCCCATGTTGATCATTTCCTGGATGGTCATGTCCAGGGATCGCTTGGTTGCAATCAGCGAATTGAGGGTGTCTTCAGCCGAATCAGCGGGCGCTTGCGCGGCTGCGATCTTTTCGAGAACGTCGAGACGTTGGGGGCTGACAATGTTGCCCAGAGCGAGCGCGGGATCGTACGGAATGGTCGATGGCATGAGCTGGTCCTGTTAGATACGTCGGGAAACCATGTATTTCCTGAAATCTTGCAAAAACGACTGAAGATAGTTCTCGGCATGAGCGGAATCGACATGAAAGGGCATTTCATGCCAGCGCCTGCTAAAATCCTGGCCAAGTTGATTAGCCAAGCTCAAAGCAGTTAGCGAAAGCCGATGCGTTTTCGACGGTCATTTTCTATTTGGCAACTGCGTACGGCGTGACCTCCATTGCAATTTGAATTGCCTTGTTGACGTGCAGGCCGCCACTCTGCAGGGAGCGACCTCGGAGAATCAATACTCAATGCACTTGGATGCGAAACCCAATCCACGTGACAATGCCTTCGGCATTACCCCGCCTACGTTTATTCCGTCAATTTCGCTCAGATGGCCAGCGCTTGTTGATCAGCGCAACGTCACGCGCAACTACGCTTTATGTGAACGTACACAGCACGGCAGGGGCAACGTTTGCCCATCGATAGTGCAGGTTGATGTCCCCCGCATGCGCGAGGAGGCGACCTCGGCGAATTTCAACCGCAGGCGATCCAAAGAATTTCCGTGCCATTGAACTCCCCCCAGGAGATAATCCGGCAGAAAATGAATTTTTTTGAGATTCCGGAGTTGCGATGAACAAAACCTTTCGCCATTATCCAATACAGGCTTTGCTAACATCAGCATCAACCGATGACAAACCATACTCGGCCAATGAGCAACTGCGTAACCCTACAACGGTGGGGGAAGGGTATGCCCGATTGGTTCCGCACTACAAATGGACCTCAATTCACAAACTGACTTTGCAAAATAGCTGGTCGTCTTGGAATAAATCCGTCAATAATTAATTCTTTTGGCCGAGCCGATCTATAAAACGACCTGAACGGCGGCCACGTCTTCACCGATGTAGCGACGGCAGCGCTGGATTCCGGGCATGGCACTGAATTCTCCGGGCCGGTCCACCGCGTTTGGTTGAAGTTGCCGACCCAGCCGCCAAAGACGTTTTCGTGGTCGATGTGTGGCCCGGGGCATCCCGGTGCGTCCACGCTCGATCGCGCCACCTTGGCCGACGCCAGTACCGGCGAGCACCATAGCCTCGTGGGCAACCTGTGGGCAGGCGCAGTCTGTCCATCAGGTTGTCCATCAGGCTATCCACACGGGCCGCGCCAGCGGCTGTCCACAGCCCGGTGGACCACCACGGCGTGCGGTAATCAGGGCGGACTTCTTCATGATTTTCCAGTGGTTCGGATTCGGACATGCGCTTCGTCTGTCCGGTCAGCGCCATGAAGGCACAAACGGCAACGCGTTAGCGTAGACGAAAAAGACCGCGTTGCAATTTGGAGGCAGGGGCTGCATAGCGTTGGCTGTGCGCACCCCACGCACCGCTCTCGCACTCTGCAGTAAGGCGCGTTGACCGGGGCAACCCCGCCCAGAGGGCACATGATTTAGCGTGAACCCTTCAGCGCCGCGCGATGTTCGTTGTAGTGCTTCGCGATATTGCTTCGGGAGAGACATTGCGCCACTGTGTCGGCCGCGGCACCGAAGTGCAGCTGCAGCGCATCCTCCGAATCGGCCCGATGAAACCCCACCGGCGCGGCCGGAACATCGGCCCCTTCGGCAGCGCACAGACTGATCCAGACTGCACCGTCTTCGTCCGCACCTCGCGCAAGCGGCAGTGCGCGCTCAACCAACCTTGCCACACCGTGCCTTCATGGCGTCGACTTCGGCAGCGAGCTCGGCCTTGTAGTCATAAGTTGATTCATGACCGTCGGTAGCGATCTGGACCAGCTTAACGAGACGAAGGGCGGCGTAATCGTGAAACGGATTAGCACCAAAAAACGCGACCGTCCTTAATCCAGAAATGGCTTCTGCATCCTTGCGTTCTCCAGACTGACGGATACAACGTACCCCGCCCGTCGCCAGTCGTCTGCAGACTCCAATGCGGTTTATGTACTTTCTGAAGGGAGAGAGTAATGAGTTCGCTGCACGGACATGGGCATCTGAACATGACCCATTTTGGCGTATCGTTAGGCGCCACGACAACAAGGGCGTCAGGGGAAATCTCGGCCGATTGAGGAGGCTTTGGAACTGTGTGCAGACGATGATAAGTTGGCGGCGGCAGCGGCTTCGGGGGGCGAGGCTTTTGCTGCTTGGGGCGCTGCTGTCGATTACCACGGCTCGCCTCTCGCTGACCATGAAAGGATGTGATTTCAGCGAGCCAAACCGCAAAGCGCTTAAAGATAGACATTGGCTTGCCCCAGTGCAGGTCTACCCAACCGGTACTTTGTCTTCTTCAGAAGAAATGTGTGCTTGCTGCAATACTCGCAGTCAGCGTCCTGCTTGTATCCCGGGCTTCTGAATTCGAGATTCACGAAATCCACGTTCAACAGGTCTCGCCGTAGTTCTGGAGGATATCGACGATATGGCCGCAGCAAGTCGAAGAGTGTCGCTGCGGCGAAATCAGCTACCGCATTGGTGAATGGGCCCACTCCGGGTGCTTGTTCCCCGCCTCCATCAAGGTAGCGCTCTTTGAGTTGATCTTCGGTTAGTTCTGGTTCTTGTCGCAGTGCGTTTTCTCTCGCGATGCCTCGCTCGCTGATGACCCCCTGGCAGAAGAGACACTCCCCCGCCTCGGGTAGCACTACGCTCAGCCGACCGAAGTGGCTGCGCAGCTTGGCGTTTCCTTCGGCATCTGGGGCGACAACGCCACCAAGTCCAATGTCAATGTAGGGCAGTGCATAAAAGTAGCACGCCGTGTTGAGTGCCTCGCGCCCGATCTCATCGTCTGTGCAGCCGAAGACGACGTCACAGCTTGACAGCGCGTCAAGGGTCGCAGGGTCACCGTCGGCCAGTGTTTCATAGGCAGCGACGGCTACCGACAGACCGAGGTCATGGATGTATTGCTGCAAGACCTTTGCCTTGTGTTCGCCAACATCCTTGCGCTTGAAACCTCGAACGCGATTGAGGTTGCTGTCTTCCAATCGGTCCTTGTCGACAAGGATTAACTCCCCTACACCGGCGCGTGCCAGAAGGGTCGCTGTAGGACTTCCTGTGCCACTGCATCCAACAACGCCCACACGGAGGGAGCGCAGCATGTCGACAAAGGGCCGGCCGAAGGCTGCTTCTTGGCGTGATGTCACGTCGTCTGTCAGGGGGGATTTTGACCGGGTGTAGGCATGGAGGGCAATGCGGTCTCCGACGACCGCCACATGCCTTACGTCAATCGGCTGAGAGCCCTTCTGATGGATACGCGAGAGCCACTGCCCGTCGCATAGCACCATCGCCACCATATGTACTTCCGGACCATTGCGGTTCGAGATGGCGGTGACGAGGGTCTGCTCGTTCTCATCGTCTTGGGTGGAAAAGGCTGCCGCCCCGGCTGGATGACTGTGTGCGAACCCGAACACTAGCCCTTCTTCTTCGCAGCGGCGGAAGAGTTCCCTCAGGTGGTGCAACTCGTACCGGACGTGTGTAGACGAACTGCTGACGACCCATTCCTCGGGAAATGGATGGACCTCCGCAGCGATGTACCGGTCCGAGTTGGGCAAGCCGGGAACTTCCACCGACAGGCGGCGAAACAGCACCGCCGCTGCGCGCTCATGGCCAAGGGGGTGCGTAGGTAGGAATTCGCGCAGTTGCTGCTCCAGCGACGCTAACACGCAGAGACGAGAAGCATTCATTGCCGGTGGGGGTTCTTGAGAGCATCGTCAACGCGCCTGTAGATGCTCATCGCGTTGTCTCTGCCGGGGCGCCATCTGCTCGGCGAGTTATCAAACCAATGTCTAGACCAACGACAAAACTCTCGACCTTGGTAGGTTCGGTTGTCGGAATCCCCAGAGTTGTTCGTATTAATGATGCCCTGGCTATCGCGCTTGACCAACCGAGGAAAGGTCCAGAACATATCGTTGCCACCTTGGTTGTAGTTGGCTGGAATGACTACCAAGATGTCAGCGTGCGGCACGGTGTACATGCCGTTCGGTAAGGGGAAGTTTTTGAAGACCAAGAGACGGGTAGTCGCGTCTTCGTCTATGACAATGCCGGCATCCCGCAGCTCCTCGTAGTCCTCGTCTAGTAGGAGTGCCATACGCCAATTACCCCGCCTGTGAACCGACGGCTTGGGACGAGAACCTCTTTGGGGCCCCGTGTTTGTCCAGCTGGATGATGTCGCCGTCGGCTATCTCTTTGTCGGGCTGGCCAGGCACCTTCATAAACAGCTTAACGTCGGCTGGTAGGGATGCCAGTTCCCGAATTTTTGCTCCCGTAATGCTGTCCTGAGGCCACTGGTAGGGCTCGTTGTCGACGAACAATTCCGGCTTGTTTCCCGGGTTGTTTGGCTGAGTCATGATTTCTTCTCCCGTTCGAGCAGGCTGCACCAAGCGTGGGGATGCATGCATGGGACCAATGGCTTGACCACAGCCGCGCCGGGATTCTTGCTATCGGCTGGCGACGCACCCGGGCGCCACCACTGGCCCCGCTACGCGGTCTCAGATGTCGCCATTCCCCGCAAGGTTGTGTAGGACGAAACGAAGGTCAAACTGCAGAACCCGCGCGGCAAGTGCACTGGACTTCTTCCCGTACCCCTTTCGCCGCTCTTCGACCGGTCCTTCGTCATCGTCTTGAACTTCACGTTGCGATGAAGAGACGGTCTGACGCGCAGTTCTGAGAGCTTGGATCGCCTGCTGTGAATTCCCCTGCGCGAGGGCGGCAAGCGCTGCCTGAAGTTGCGAATCAACAGCCGCGGCGACGCTCGGGTCAATGAGCTTCTGGGCGGGCCAGCTTGCGATCTGCGACCTCAATTGGGCCAGCACAGCAGCAGCATTAACTGGCGTCGACAACGGGATTGTCGGGGCAGCTACCCAAACATCGACATAGTCATGCATGACCAGATTCTGCAGTTGCTGACCAAGTGTGGATTCGGGGTCGAATCCGTTCTCGCCCAAGCCTGCAAAATTCGGAGCGTTACCCGCCACGCCCGCAGCGACGATTCCAGGCAGGCCGGTGCTCTCAAGGCCGAACCCAGGCTGTGCCTGCATTGGCCAAATTCCGCCAGCGCTTGGATACCTCCATACGATCCGAACGGAGTCATCATTCTTACCAACAGCCAAAACAGTCCAAGGCTGCGGCGTCGAGATTTCGCCACGGACGGCACGTCGGCCAGAGGCAGCCACCTGTGTCTTGACGCCCGTAACCGGATCAAGCGTGAAGACTTGGATGGCCTGTGGTGCGTTCGCGCCGTTCTTGAGCACATATCGGTACACAACGCTACCGTCATGCTTTGCCTCAAATTCCGAACGGATGGCAGGGCGGACCTTCGTGCTTGGCACAAACACCGTCTGCCGAAGCATCTGGTTTCCGTTGTCGTCGGACACATAGTACGAAATCGTATAGTCGCCCGTCGCTGAATCACGAGTAATGCTCTCCTGCGCGAGCGCGGCTCGCCCGTGAGTCAAAACGCCAACAACCACAAAGAACGACAACACCCCAATATGTTTTTTCATGATTAAGCATCCTGCCCGATAAGCCACAAGTGATAGTGCGGATGGCTACCTCCTTCCCATGACGGGAAGATACCCAAGTCCTTGCACAGGTTTTCGAACGCGGTATTCCTGGCTGTAAAGTTGTTGATGTCCACAACGACGCCGCGCCGGTGAGCCTTATGTGGGTTCGCCCAGTTGTTCGTGAAGTCGTAGAGTCCGCCCAACGGAAGACTTCCGTCGTTGACCAGTAGCAGCGTTCCGCCGTTCTGGTCTCGGAACCGTGTCGCGAGTTCCACCAGTGCGCTTTGCGCAGCAGGCGTGAAATTGTGGTTCGATTGATGCGTCGCGCTGGCCCCTCTTAGGGTATAGAGCTGAGCATTGTCGGGAAGCGGTGCCAAGCCCGGAATTCGCACCACCACCGCACTCTTTCCCTGTTGGTTGCAGGACTGATCCGTACAGGACGCCGTGATCTTGTGTTCTGCGGCGAAATCCGACGCGGTGAAGTAGAACTTGAATTCCCCGTTCGCATCGGTCGTTCCTGGAATCTGGATCTTCTGGAACGAAATGGGGGTGGTGTCTGTACTCAAGATCCCTTTTGGGCGAGCCGCGGATGTGTGATTGTGATAGCCCGACAACGGCGTCACGTCGACCGAAATCAAAACCTGCGCGCCAGCAACGGCCGCACCCGAACTCGATTTCACAACAGCCTTCACGGTAGCAGTCGAGTAGTGAACGGTACTCACTCCTCTGATTTTGCTCGGAATGATCGCTCCCAAAGCAGTAGCGGGAATCGGGCCATCAGCGGGATCCGGAGCTGGCAGCACCCAACTCAGTTCGATATTGGATGAGGCATAGTGCCAATACGAAAAAGCGTAATACGGCGACTTCAAAATCGTCAGCCATATCGCGCCATAGTGCTGTGGTCCAGCGTCGTGCACCTCGCACGCAGCATCAGCGGGCGTCAGTTGCTTGAAATACCCGGGTTGCTGGGCCTGAATCGCCGTCGGGATATACGCTAGGCACTTTTGCATCGCCATATCCTGGGTATCAGGATCACCCGGATTCCATGCAAAAACGACGTTTTGCGCAACAAATAAGAAAGCCAACCCAATGATGAGTTTTTTCATCGCAGCATTATTTTATTTTTTCATCCCGTCTTCTTTTTTAACGAAGAAGCCCCCCCAACGCCGCACAAACTAAAACACGCAACCAAGGTCCTGCGCGCCAAAAGAGAAACAGCGCTGCTTGACTTAGATGGTATCGAGCAAAAGCTAGTCGAAAGATTGTTCTTGCATAGTCATGCGTCGTGACAGCTCAATGGTGGCACTTCAATATGGCAAAAACAATGCAACACCTGCCCGCCCCCTCCCCTTCCAACGAAGGGGATTGACAAAAGATGACGGGGCGCGAACCCACGATTGGTGCGGGTTTTCTGCTACCGCAAAAATATCGCTCACATCAGAAATAAAAAAATAGAATCCACGTGTTTAAAGCGCAAACATTTGCGCTCCTGCCAGTCACGAATGCCTGCGTTGGAAGCGGAGAAGCGTCGACGTCCCTTGCCCGTGCGGCTGTTCACCTATAGCCCGACACGCAGCGCGGCCCAGGCCGCCACCTTGTATGCCGGCATCCGATCGGGCTCGGCTCTGATGACTGTCAATGTCGGACGGATACGCACCGTATGACGACATCGCCCGCC